>Ga0116229_10007614_pt1 | contig 17073 bp, 12 predicted proteins | sample S1TSphgellanicum_3_FD_87313 | JGI IMG/M metagenome (GOLD analysis project Ga0116229, IMG submission 87313) | Host-associated microbial communities from peat moss isolated from Minnesota, USA - S1T2_Fc - Sphagnum magellanicum MG | ecosystem: Host-associated > Plants > Peat moss > Unclassified...
CACCAAAAACCCCCCAAAAAAAAAAAAAAAAAAAAAAAACTTGCACCAAAAACAACTTGACACACAACAATAGAAAGCAAAATATGATACTAGTCTCATGCAAAAAGAAATGCTGGAAAAATAAATAAATCGACTTAGCTTCTTTATGCAAAGGAAGTCACCTCGTGTCACCGTTTCCTTAATTTTTGACCTCGTGTTTTCGGGTTTTGGCTTAAAGGCCTCAAATTAAGGAATGCCATCCACTTGGGGCCTTTCTCTAGGTATACATAATCACCCAAATTTCAAGAAGAATTGCTTCCATTGAATCAATTTTTTTTTCATTCAACCTCATCATTTTGTCGCCGCGAAGTTGAGCATGAACCCCCCAAAAAAGAAAAAATTGTTGTTGTTGTGGAATAAGAGAAATTGTTTCATTATCATTTTAAAAATCATATTCCAGATTTTAAAAAATAAAAATATTGCCCCGGGACCCCACCCTCGCCCCCAAAAAAACAACCAAAAAACAAGTACTTGAGCATGTTTGGAATTTTTGGATTTCGTGTATGGTAACCCCCTTTGACAACAAGACACTTGTAAGGGTTGAGATTGGTGCATAAAGCACGAGGGCCTTTCAGGTGCCTTTCATTAGGAAAGGGGAATAAGATCTTCATTCATCAGGAGGGACCTCAAATCTAAGAATGAGCAAGATTTCCATCATGTTGTGATTAAAATAAATAATTTATTGGTTTTTAATGGAAATAATTGTTCTACAAGTTTTTTAGAATTAAAAAAAATTGCAACATCTTTACATATGATGTTTTATCAACATTTTTTTTTCTAAACATAGATTTTCAATGTTTAAAAATTTTAAAAAAAACTTTGATTTCAAGATAGGTATACTTGAGTTCATATTTTACAATGGTGGTAATTGACACACCGACCTAACCTTAGTTACAAGGTTCACCAACCCATCCATTTGTCCCAAGCCTTGGCCAGCTCTTGGTTTACCTTGCTCCAAAAGGCTAAGAGAGCATCCTTCCTTTTGTCTTCCATTGTCAGTGCTAGTGTGCCAAATTTTTCTTCTTCTATATATTTTTTATTTCTTGCATTTTAGGAGCATGTAGCCTAGCTCAGTGGTTTTTAAACTTTAAAAAAAATAAAAATAAAAATTCATTATTTAACTTGTGAGTTCGGTGGGTTGGTGATCATCCACAAGAGAATTTAGCCAAATTTGGCTACAAGTCAAAAAAGAAAGTTGGAAAAGTTTAGGAATGGTGCTACAATTTGGCGACATGCCCTTTGCAAATAGGGGTCTTTCCATCTTGTATTGCATCTTTAGATGGCACATTCTGTTCATTCCAAGGCAGGTTAATTGCAGAATAGGTCAGTTTGGTTAAGGTGAGATTATGTATTTGCAGCTAAGTGGGGAAGTAGTATCTGGTATCCAATTCCGCAATGGAATGGACATGACCCCTACCCATTATGCCAAGAGCACCACTTCCCCTTGTTGCTTCGTGGGTGACTTATTCTGCAGAATGGATCCAAGGGTCTGGCCCCTACTTCAATAGATTAAGGACTAGGGTAACAGATTATATCATTTTCTTGACCACATTATATTACATAATCTTGTTATGATGATCATTTACACTCATAATGGTGCCCAAAATGTGCTTTCTGAATGTGAATTTCTTGAAAAATCAGCGAATCTGCCACCGCAGACCTTTATGTCATGGAATAGTCTCACCCTTGGCCATTAATGTTGGGTGCATGGCATCAGTCATCATAACAGGCTGGCCAGGTGCATTACCCAACATAATGGGCAGGGCTTCACCATTCCATTGTACAATGTTACAGTTAGTGGTCTGGTTCCGTCATCTTTTCCTGTTGGGCCTGCAGCCCTTTTTTCATTGGCACAATTTTGCCACCAAAAAAAAATTCTAAATTTTGTTTTCAGTATATATAGCCATAAATATAGAAGATGGATTCAAGGTTTTTACTTCATATTGGGTTTATGGCCAGATTTGGCTAAATCTTACTAGGGACGATGGCGATTTTTTTCTATATCTTCTTATAGATATGATCACCACTTCAGCTACATTAAAAAATAAATTCCTAGAAGGTTTTTTCATTCATATTGGGTTTATGGCCAGATTTGGTTAAATCTTCCTAGGGATAATGGCCATTTTTTTTTACATCTTCCTATATGATCACCACTTAAGCTACATTTTTATAAAAAAAATCCTAGAATAAACAAGGGGTGTGTTACACTCTAGCCTTGCCATTTTACATTAAAAAAAAGTAGCTTAAGGCAAGAGAAGAATTATGGAAACTCAAATATTTCACCATGCAAAAAATATAATCTTCAAAAAATCCTCCAAAAGAAACCAAAATCATTCCCAGATATTATTAGAACTCTGTAACTAATCTCAAGTTTCAAAACAAGCCAAAATATCAACTTTCAAAAAATCATTAGGTATATAAAAATAGACCTATTATTTATTTACCTAGGGGCCTATAAAAATCCCTTAAGCTCTAGAATGAATCTGAACACAATAATATCCTTAAGGGCCTTGGTTAAGGCAAGGCCAACAAACATTACACAGTTGGGGGGGGCGGGGGGTGCGGTAGGGGCCACGGACAATATCACCGATTAATAGCCAATCAATTTGACACATTTTGTACAAATGTACAAAATCAGAACTGAATTTGGTAGTGGATGGAGACACATATCATAGTCCTTGAAGGAAGATAAATAGGTACATAGGTAGGTACATAAGTAGGTGGGTAGGTAGTGAGTAGATAGGTAGATAAGTACATAAATAGGTGGGTAAGTAATGGGTAGATACTTAGGTAGGTACATAGTTAGTTGGGTAGGTAGTGGGTACCTTAGAGGGGTAGGGGACACAACAACTACCAACAACCGCTTCCCACACACACACACACCCACTCCCCTCTTTGGGTCCAACGAACGTCGTCCAAATGAGGACGAGGAATAGTTTTTTCGTTGATTTTAATTTTTTCCTTGTCAGCTTTGGAGGTTGCGAGACAGCGCGTGCGCGTGCGCACGCGCGTGCGGGTCCAACGTACGTTCTTCGAAATGAGGACGAGGAAGAGTGAGTTGTGAGTTCGTTGACGATAAAAATTTCCTCGTCAGCTTCAGATAGTGGGGAACGCACAGCGTGTGAGCGCAGTCCAACGTATGTCGTTTAAATGAGGACGAGGAATAGTTCGATCGTTGACGAGAAAATTTTCCTCGTCATCTTCGGAGAGCGCGAGAGGCAGAGCCCGCTTGTGCGCGCGCGCGGGGGTCCGTCCTTGCAAGTGGGGGTGCTTGCGCAGCGTGCGATCTTCGCGACAGATCCTGTCACAGATCCTTGCAATTCCGCGTCCTCGCAGCACATGTAGCCAACTTCTAGGCAATCTCGCAGTCTTGAACAGTCCACATTGTCAAATTCGGCATTTTTTTTTTGTCCACAAGCAGTGAGGGTCGTTTCTTGACAGAAGAGGAAGTACGTTCCCTTCATCTTCTTCTCCCTCTCCCCTCGCCCCAGTGGAGCCGCCGGTAAGCATCACATCTCTTTCCATGAAGCATATACTCTTTTTGTATTATTCAACGCTGATCATCTTGGAGACAGTGAGCGCAGTGAGCGCATCGAGCTTTGCACATTTCCGAAACGGCCAAGACTTAGTTACAGAGTGAAAGAAAGAAATCCATCGGTAGAGGCAATTAAATTTTTTTTTCCCCCGTCTTCTTCTTCTATTTTTTCCTTTTTCTCTCTTCTGATTTAGAGAGGATCTTTGTTTTTCAGTGGAAAGTCTTTTGTTTTTTTTTCCCCCTCATCAGGTTATTATTTGGCGCAGCATTTTGGACTTTCTTCTCCTGAGGTTGTTCTTTTGTCGACGCCGGGCCGTCAGTCAGCGCTTTTTGAAGTGTTGTGTTGTTGCTCGGCGGAAGGCTATTGATTGGTGATACAAGATCTGGGCTCGTCAGATCTGGTTTCCGTCCGTCGTCTTTTGTATGTCTTTGTGCTTATCGTCATCATCATCATCAACAACTGTTGTTGTTGCTCTGACTTGCTCTGACGCTCTTATCAACTTGGGAGTTGCTTTTGGATCTTCTTGCCGTTGATTCCAAGCGTTTCATCACTCATCCAAGGGTTTGACGGAGCCAAGAGGAGTTATTTTCCTGTGGGACCTGCTGCAGGTAAAAAGCAGTTGCAGCTGGAGGAGGAAGAGAGGTTCCTTTTGCCAAGAAGGAAGGAGGGAAGCTAGCTAGCTAAGCTCGGGTTTCTAGGGTTTGTGGGACCGGCAGCAGCTTGAAAACAGAAAACAGGACTTGACTCCTGTTGCACAAGCTGGCTGTCGTGTCTGCATTCCTGTTGTTGCTGTTTCTGTTGGCTGTGCCTTTTGGAAAGTCCCTGCCAGTTAATACCATATAAAGCCCTTCCAAGGACTTGACAATCTTCCTTTCTCTCTTTCAACTCTTTCTCATTTGGGAGCAGCTCCGAGTTCTGTTCTGGGCGAGCCCCCTGTCCCTGTCCCTGTCCCTGTCCCTCCTGCTGTGTGCATCATCCTCTCGTTGCTACTGCAAGCAAAATTCTGCTGCAGGAAAAACCTGTTCACAGGACTCGAGAGCAGAAGTAATCAAGCAGAGCAGAGCAGAGCTGAGAGCTTCTTCTTCGCCTGCCTCCTCCGCAACATCGGGAAGAAAAAAGGGCAAGGAAACTGTGCAAGCAAATGGAGTTCATGGGAGCGCCACGATTGATGATTGTTTCAGATCTTGACAGCACCATGGTTTGTTTGCCTACAACACACTTCCCTCCTCCTCCTGAAATATCTTTTTGCACGTCCTCTAAAATCTTCCTCCTCTATCATCCAGGGATTCAGTATCATCTTCTTGCCACTACTGAAGCACTTTCTAAAATCTTTCTCTTTTGAAAGAAAGAAAGAAAGAAAGATGAGATCTTGAAGAAAGAAAGCTTTTGTCAGTCAGTTCTTGATCTTTTTTTCTCCAGTTGCCTCCTGACTCCCAAAAGATTTTTGGGTCTCTTTCCTGCCTGCCTGCCTTGCAAATCCTATTTTGGCAGGCTACATAAATGGGTTTGTTTAAACCAATTTTTTTGGTAGCAAAATCACCATGCTAAAATTGCCTTAAGAGATCTCTTTTTGTGAGCTTTCTGGAAGGAGAAATGATCCACTTTTTTTGGTGCCCCACAACAAATACTCTCATGCATCTTTCTGTAGTACCCAAGCATATTATCAATTTTCTTGATCTCTTTCTGTCTAGGATGTAGTGCATTTGTGAGACCAACACCACCCTCCAATCTTGCCAACAATTGCTAGATTTCATGTTTGTTGGGTCCAAGGAAAGGTGCAATCTTGTGTTGACACAAACTTATATGGCATATCAAGGAAGAAAGTAACGAAGAGGGGTTAGTAAAACCAAAGTAGAAGGCAAATGTGAAGATGAAAGGGTTCTGAAAGAGGAGTAGTGAGAAAAGGCCATTTTTCCTGGTTGCAAGACGTGGGTTTTTTCTTTGCAGGTGGATCATGCCGATCACGAAAGCAAGTCTTTGTTGCGGTTTGGTGCCTTGTGGCAAGCAGAATACAACCACGACTCTTTGCTGGTTTTCTCCACAGGAAGGTCACCTACATTGTATTTTGAGTTGAGATCAGAGGTACCTCTATTGACACCAGGAATTGCAATCATGTCAGTGGGTACCGAAATCATGTATGGAGACACCATGACCCCTGATTATGGATGGGTGGAAGAGCTGAGTCAGGGATGGGATCGCAGTGCTGTTGTTGAAGTAGCAAATGAAATGCAGTTGAAATATCAGGTGTGTTTTTCCACCTTATCAAGTGGAGTCTTTATGTTGTGTTTCACTGGTATTAAGGAATGCTCTATCCTCTTATATCTAGTCAACTAGTATTGTGTGTTGTGCATAAGCAGGAGGATGGTGTCTCATTTTGAGTTCACTTTGTCACAATCTGGCAGTGTGATTCGGAGCAAAGGCCACATAAAGTGAGCTTTCATGTTAAGAAGGAGGAGTCTGTTCATGTGATTCCCATGCTCACCCAAAAATTGGAGGCTAGAGGGGTAAGCCCTTTCAGTGTTTCTAGTGCTTTATCCTGTCTGCTGCAAACATACCCAGGTTCCTCTATTTTCTGCGATGCTTCTGTTTCTTATTCTATCTTCATCCCACAATCCTTAAGATTTCAGAATAACTTTCTTCCCCATGCCCTTACATGTTGTTGAAGTTCACACTGAACACATGTAACTGTTACTACTGTTCAAACAGTTTTTTCTTTGTTTTTCAGTATCAGGGTCTCCTCTTTTTCCCTTCTTGCTGATATGGTTTTTGGATCTGAAATCTCTATGAACTGATTATTAGGTTGTCACTCAATTCTAATCAGGTTGACTTTAGTGAAGTATTGAGAAATTTTCAATAGTTTTGAAGATATTTTCCCATGCCCTTACTCTTGCACTCCTCTAGAAAGCTAGAGCCATAAATAAAATGCTATCTCTACAGGATACGAAAAATACTTCAAAGAAAATTACAAAGAGAATTGTAAGGGCTGTTGTTGGGTTCCCAGCAATCTTTTGAAAATCAAATTCATTAAGTGTTAGTATCTAATCATGATTGTAAGTATTTGGCAGGGTCATATGTGAGCTCTAGATATATGCTGGATGGTGTTCTGTAGAAGAAGATCCTGCTTTGCCAAAGGGTTGTGATATTGGAAACTGGAGAGTCATGATCCCTACAGCATTCTTGTTGTTTAATAATGTGGGATAATCTGCTAAATATGTTATTTTAGATCTTCCCCTTGCTCTAAATGTTACCTTGGAAACATTACTTCAAGAATTCTTGCTGTTTTTACACTCAAAATTGTTGATTGAAATCTTTTTGGAGTATTTTGAGTTCTTTGTCAGACTGTTTTGAGTATTTCCTGTTGAGTGAGTAGTCATGAATGCCAGGTTCAGCCAGCATTTGTGCTCCATTAACAACATGTTTGTGACAATGGAACATGGTCTGGATGCAATATAACTAGATTGATACTGCTTGCACAGAAAGTGCTGTTTATGTTTTCACATGTGCAACATGAGAGTGAAGAAATAGCTGATGAAGTTGGTGGGTTATGGGGAGACAGTTAAATATCAAGCTGATCTACAGCGGTGGTTTGGATCTGGATGTGCTTCCAAAAGCTGCTGGGAAAGGCCAGGCTCTTGCATATCTCCTTAGGAAGCTCAAATCTGAGGGCCGCTCCCCAGCGCAAACTCTGGTATGTGGAGATTCAGGCAATGATGCTGAGCTCTTCAGTGTGCCTGGTGTGCGTGGTGTTATTGTAAGTTCTTGTCACCATCCCCTGATTTTTCTTTCAATGATTTTATCCACAGAATTCCCTTCCCTTCATATGTAATTCACTTTGAGTTGACAACCTTCATGCTGGTAATGCTTCAATGAAATTTTGAGTCCATTGTTGTTGGTTCCCTTACTTTGACCTATGTCTTCTGATCTGATATTGGAGTTGGCAGGTCGGCAATGCACAAGAGGAATTGCTACACTGGCATGAACAGCATGTGGGAGATAAATCACACATTTTCTGTGCAACTGAGCGCTGTGCAGCTGCCATCATACAGGCCATGGAACACTTCGATATACAGCCCAATTCGTCACCTCGAGACCGCCCTGTGCCACTTACTGTGCATGACAAACTTGCCCCAAAGGCTGATGCAATCTCTGTGGCTCATGAGGTTGTGGAGTACCTCATGCTTCTGGAGCAGTGGCTGCGGGGTGATGTTGAAGGCACAGATGAAGTCTTCAATCGGTTAAAATTTAGCTTGGTGCGTGTGAAACCTTTTACCCAATTGGTTGTGCCACGCAGCAATTCCACAGTTGACAACCTGCGAGCATGACATGGCCAGTGCACAGTTACAGGCACATGGATAGTTATGCTTGGTAGGAATGAAGTTCACTCTATCCTTGGACAGTTGAACCTTTTCAACTAAGGATCAAACTGATGAGTTGAGGTTGGAATGGATGGCATGTTTCTTTCAGTATCAGAATGTAATCTACCTTTCGGACTGTGTACCTCAAGACAGGAATTTGAATGCTGTAGTCCAAAATTTTGGTATTTGTTTGCTGAAGATGACATTGAAAGCTCTTTTATATGTCTGAAATTGGATGTGGTATGGACAGGCAGAGGACTCAAACAGGGTATGCGCCTGGGGGATACTTGAGAATCCTCATGAGCATATAAATTGTCTTCGTCATCATCATGGTTCTCAGAAAGGGAAACTTTTCCACATATGGGCTGATCGTGTGCGCTCTGTAAGGCTAAGTGATGATACATGGCTTGTCAGATTTGACAAGTGGGAAAGATCAGGTGAGCTACTTTACGTGCTCACATTTGATTTGAGAAGAAATGCAGCTGAATTTTGAGAAGATGTTCACATGGCATTTGCAAGCTGTAGCAATGTGTTCTCTGAATAGATGTTGAGATTTGAATTATTTGATGACATTGTTTTCTTTTTTGTGATGCAGATAAGGCTCTTACATGTGCACTCACAACTTCTTTGCTACAAGCAAATGTAAACTTTTACTCCCTCAATATAGGACTGTGAAGAATATGATGAGAGATCTCATTGATTTCTGCTTTGTGGTTGGGGCACTAAATAGTTGGTCAATAACAAATTGCTGTTGGCTACCTTTTTGCCAGCTATTGATGCCTTGCCAAAACAGCAGACCAGTGTTATGTTAGGGACAAAATTTCCCTGATTGAATTGGGATGCACACTCAGGATTTGACAGGAATTAAACTGATGGAAACTTGAAATGTGTTTGTTAGTTCCAGTTTTGGATGATATGGGTCAGACATCACCATCCAAGGGCTTGAAAAGTCTGCAGTATATTGAGATGTGTTTTGCTTCTCTGGTTGCAGAAGGATTTCCCCAATGGAGTGTACTGGAAATTTATCCATGAAACATGGCTTTCAGGTTATGAAGGAACAGTGCCCATCAGGAAGATTTAATTGGTCTGAAGGGTGGTTTTTGCTTGGCTGAAAATTTCAGATTCATGTTCACTTGATGAATTGCTGTATGGATTCACAAGCTGCTGCATCAAGTGTATTATTACGAGCTTTTCTGATCATAGGCAAAAGATTGCACAAAAAGACGTCCTGTCCACATGTCCTGGTGGTTCAGTGACTTTCTACTCATTTGGGATATAGAAGTTAAAGCCATTGGATGTGAGCTTGTGGATCATTCAAAGTTGGTACCACACCTTCACTCAAAATAGATGGAAAAGGCTTACATAGATAAGAATAGATTATGTATCTGCTGTTACAGCTTGTTGAGGTCAATTGTCCTAGCAACAATCACGAAAGTTCTGTAGCATGCAGTGGCTGAGCTCCTAAGTTAGAGCTTAATGCACCAGGTGTTAGGTCTCCTCCTGACATTTGCAGGAGGTTTTGACCTGGCTATCTCCTTAATTTATTATCAGAAAATTCTCTGATGCCCTTGTTCTTTTTCACAGGAGGGAGGGAACTGCATTAGTACTGGAGGATTGGTTGCCAATCTGTTTTGATATATAGCTTTGTGTTCATTGCAAATGTTGGAATAGCTTCATAGCAAAGGAAGTCTTTCTTCTTATGCATTTTTTGATATCGAAAATTTGACGATTTTTTTCTCTAAAATTTAGCAAAATCAGTTGACTATGTCTGAAGAAAAAAGATTGTGACCCATGAGATTGTTCAAAACTGGTACTGTGAGGAGATTTTAACAAGAATTTTGATCTTTTTAACTCATGGGTTTCTGGTTTTACTGAGGAGTGCACAAACATTAACATTTCTGGATACAATGTTAGCCTTGCAACCTTCTCCTCTTATTGCACAAAGGGGTATGGCACATTATGTGTGCCGGCTGTAATGGAGTTTAGCACTCATGTTCCGTTTAGCACTCATGTTCCCACATTACGAGGAGAAAAAAATGTGAAGTCAAGTAATCCTTGTAAGGCTATAACTTTCTACTTGCCTCTAGGACATGTAGCTGAATTGGCTAAATCCTCTTGTGGATGATTGCCAACCCACCAACTTCACAAATTTGAAAAACAGTTACCGTATGGGAAGCATACTAAATTTTGCTGGAAAAATACATTGCTTCTTCTAAGCTCTTTTTACTGAAAAAATGAATATAAATGGGACATTTTCCAAATGCTACAAAATTTTCGAGCATTAAAAAAAAATTGGTTGCCAACAATTACAACAAGGATCCTACCTTAAGGGGTGTTTAGCCATGGGCTTTAGGGTTTACAGTTTTGGGTCTACACTTGGGGCTCCACCTTGTGTGGGCCTTTAGGGTTTAAGGTTTAGGGTTTTGGGTCTACACTTAGGCTCTACCTTGTGTGGGTCCTTAGTCCGATAAAGCTCACAGCCTTGTTGAGGTTTGCAGTACAAAATCTTGCCGAGGAGCACCAACTAACTGTGTGTTCTTGGACAACAAGCAGGCTTTACACATCCTATAATGGTGGAGGCTGGCTGCTCATCATCATAGCAAAGTTCAAACCCAGTAAATGTTTGTTATAAAATAGGAAAATGTTCCATGAAAGTTTTCAAAAGACCAACAACAAGTTTCACAGTCCAGAATAACACCTGCAGAACATTTCTTTAAAATATGGGACCGCATGAAAGTACATGTCTATATAGGTGCAGAACATTCCTCAAATTGTGGCACCAAATGGAAAGTACATGGGTTTGTGAAGAGTAGTTAGATGCAGAACATTCCTCAAATTGTGGGACCAACATGAAAGTACATGGGCTGTGTGAAGAGTGGCCTAGTAGGTGCAGAACATTCCTCCAAAATTGGATGAATGAGAATGAGAATGAGAGTAGGTCCATCTGCAGCAGTAAAAAATCGGCCCTAAAATACAATGAACTAGAAATAAAGTACAACATCCTTCCAATTGTGTGAAAATGAGTTTCAACTCATATTTTGGCATAGGCCTATATATAATACAATGGTCCCCACAAGACCCAAGTACAAGAATGACTGCTTCTGATTGGCCAACCATAATGATTCACCCAGGTGATGCTATTTAAATAGTCTCTCACCTGGTACCGTATAGTACCCTGGGGGTTCCACACATGTCTGCCAAATAATTAATTAATCAATTCTGAAGATTCCATTTTCAAAAAAAGAATATTCCAAAAGGATTCTTCCCTTTCCTTCACCAAAATTTCCTCTGTGAGAAAACTATGTTTTGAAGGGAAAAAGAAAAAATTACATTTTTGAAAATAATTTAATTTGTGTTGAAGCTCCCAAGGAATTATGGCATACATATATTTTGCATGTGTATGGGTGGTGTTAGGGAAACAACAAACACTCTATGTTGGATGTGATAAAAACTAGTAGAGTCACAAATAGGGGGTGCATGCCTTCACTGCATCCTGCCACAGTGAATCATCTCATCAGCTACATGATGATTTTATTTGCTCATGTATGAGTGACATTTGGATTATTATGAGTGCATACAATGGATGGGCATATTTCACAAAAGATTGAAGTGCATAAATCTAGATGAGGAATTTTAGATCCTTCCAATGGGAAGTTTTAAATTTCAATTTTGAAGTTTGAACCATAAAGAGTAGACTCATTACCCAAGTTGCTTGTTTTTAGGATTGTTTCAAGTTGTTCATGACATTCAATTGATGTTAGATTTGCACTAAGATTGGGTGGTGTTATAGGTGGGTGTTTGTAATGTTTTCAATTTGGTATCATAGTCAACCATTTTTTAGAACTTACAATTTTCATCCGGTTCTTTGGATGAAAATTTTCAATTTGTTTGACGTTTATACACACGTCATCCCCATTGTATTTTTTTCAAGTTTCTTGACATGGGGATCTCATAATCATTTCATTGGAGATAGGTACATGACAAGGGACCCATTGGGAGGAGTGTTGTTTGTTTTGATTCACCTTCGCAATTTTTGCCTTACAATAGTAGCCCACCTTACTTGTGTTTTTCCTTCCTTGGCGGATGATACACGTACAGTAGGTTTCACATTAGATGTGGTTATTGCGTTTTTATGATTATAGGAGGAGTTATTAGCATTAAGGCTTTCCATGCAACCAACAAAGTGCATTGCTTGGTCTCCATAAGGGTTGGACCATTTTATATCACTTCCTCCTAGTTTTTTTATTCTTGATTCAGGTTTTCGTATTTTGGGCGCACCGATGGGATCCACATCATTTGTTGAATCGTTTGTGGTTAAGGTTTTCCATTAGGATTTTGGGATGATTATCTAATCTCCTTATGCTTGTAGATCTTTAGGCAACTTTTGCAATGTTTTCATTGTGCTATGCCCAACACTTGGGCTACTTGTTTTGTACAATGTTTCCATCTCCATGTGTTTTGCAACATTATGTTGAATTTGATATTCGTACCATACCTATATTGGAAAAGATACTTGGTGCAAGACTTTTTGTCGATTTTATTGATCACTTAGCTTGTCGTTAAGCCAATTTTCTTGTTTTTTTGGGTAGGTTTGGTCTTCCTTCTATGGTTCAAACTGTTGCCCCCACATTCTTCGGGTGTTGGGCATTGATCATCCTTGCACTTGTCATTCGTTTCTCGTAAGATGATCACCCTATTCTTCTTGATGTAGTAACACATGTTGAGACCGACATTTCCCCATTCTAGATGGCATTACGAAATGTTTGAGCCATGTTACCTTAGGTTGTCTGTTTTCAAGTCCCACCTTTTGAGAGCCTAGTGGTTTAATTTTATCTCTAATTGCATGTTTTTTTGGCAAATCATCTACACGAGTAGGAATTTGCTTCGTTTCTAGCAAATGTTCCTTTGGATATCATGTGAACACACCTTCATTCATGTATGGTCCAGGGGCAAACGTTTGGTTATTAGTTTGTCCTACCACACTAACATTTCATTTATTGTTAGCCCACTTTCTTATAACACTATATACCTATCTTGGCTTTCCACATCCTATAGTTACCCACCTTTCATAATGTCAATGTGGTCCTACCAATGACAATCTAGGTACCCATTTGCTTTAGTGCCCTTGTGAGAATGAACATACATCAGCCCATGACACACTTTTAGGATAATGTTGCCCATGACACACTTTTAGGATAATGTTGCAGTTATTGTTTTGGAAAGTGGAGCACATGTTCAGAAGGAAGTCTCCCACCTTTTCTCTCGTCACATTCGACAATGAGTGGATATCCTTATCATTAGAGATGGTTTTTGGATTTTGATGGACGTTGTCATTGTTCACCCAATTCACACAAATATGGTGCAACGAACATCAACGATGACAACACATGTAGTAATGATGGTTGTTTAGGAGAAGACATGATCTTATGTTGAGCGAACACCAAGTGATGATTTCATTCCTTTTGCTATTAAGAGGTATGGGTGTCTTCATTCTAATTTTGATTCATTTTTGACTGTTTGTGCAGATACCATTATCATGCATCATCAACAATTTTTTTTAGTTTCATTGATATTTGTTTCTCATTATCAACAACATGTGTCCATAGTCATGTAACGTGCACAAGTCATAACAATTCTTCAACGAGTTGTTGCACTTGGTTGAAGTTCTTCATCTCTTCCCCACATCATAGGTAATGCACATCTGTCGCTAGCCAATTTGCGGTAGACGATAGCTTTCTTGTCTTAAATCTTCTTTGTTGTTGATTGTCATTTTGTAGCCATGGGTCCCATTTGCATAAGATTTTTTCCTTATTTTTTTGTTGATTGTTTGCATTTGTTTTTTCTTTGGGTTGTTTACTTGTGCTCTCATTTGCCTTGTACTTTTGATTTTTATATACCTGATTTTTTTTCTTTTTTTCCATTTTTGGCCTAGTCTACTATGTATGCATAAATCTATTCCTAAAATTGTTTGTCACCATTTTTGGCTTAGACTACTGTAGTACCTTTATTTAAACCCAAAACTTGGCAATTAAACTTTTTTGATTTTATTAAAATTTTGACACAAATAATGAATAAAATTTCAAAAGTTCAGCAAAATAAAAAATAATTTAATTTATGCCAAAATGATAAAGGTATTCCAGTAATACTCTAATACCCCTTCCTAAGAGTGTGGGTACCTATTGATTATGCACTTTAACTGCACTTTAATAAAAATTGATTGCCTGATTCATTAAGACATGGAAAGCTAGAATTTGTAAACCCCAACCTGGAGTACTCACTGAATTCCTCATCAAGAGGCCGAACCTCCAAATTGATTCACAAAAACATTACTGTAGAAACTCCATTACTGTAGAAACTCTCGACACCACCATTCTATTCATGGTTTGAGTATGTAGCCAGAAATGTATATAATGATGTTTAAATATTTTTCTCTCATATTTTGTTCATAGCCTAATTTGGCTAAATCACCTTATGGATGATCACCACCTTGGCTACATCACAAAATTGAAAAAAAAGAACATAGAAATCTGTTTTTTTTTTGGCACAAATCCCCCCCTCCCTCCAATATATTAGTTGAGTGTGGATTACTAAAATGGTACTTGATGATTTGTGATAATTGAGTTGTCATTCCAAATCTTTCTAGAGATGGGTGCCTAGAATTCTTTTGGGTATCCAACACTCTTGAAACTATGAATGTCACACACAACAAAACATGCACATGAACCCCAAAAAAATGAACCTTTAGGTACACTCCATTGTGTTTTCATTTTAATTTTTTCGTTTCTTAGATGTAGCTGAAGAGGTGATCGATCATCCATAAGACAATGTAGCCAAATTTGGCTATAAGTAAAAAGGTTGAAGCATCCTTCACATTTTTGGCTACTATGGTAGTAGAGCCTAATTGAGATATTCAGTGATTTTTCAAAAGAATTTAAACCAAAAATCACAATTTAAAGCCATTAAAAAAAATTCACCATCTGACTAAATTTAGCCAAAAAGAAACCCTACTAAACTCGCTTAGACTGATTCACAAGAAGAACAAGGGGTGCGTCACACCGTGGCCTTGCCATTTACATTAAAAAATATCTTAAGGCAAAAGAAGAATTATGGAAACTCAAATATTTCACCATGCCAAAATATAATAATCTTCAAAAAAATCCTCCAAAAGAAACCAAAATCCTTCCAGATATTATTATAACTCTATAACTATTAATCTCAAGTTTCAACACAAGCCAAAATATCGTCTTTCAAAAATCCTCATATAAAAATAGACGTATTATTTATTACCTAGGGGCCAAAAATCCTTTAAGCTACTATACTCTAAAATGAATCTAATAAACATAATATCCTTGCCTTGGTAGGCAATGCCAATCAATAAAAGTAAAGAAACTATCAAGAAAAACTATCATATGATGAGTCATTTGAAATAAGCTTTGGCTTTACACACCTCCAACTACATAGTTTTGCTTCATGATTACTTAGTATGCACTAAATAGTGACACTCTTCAAAAACACAATGTACGATGATGTGCTTCATAGCTTGCTTGTTGATGCGACAATGCGGGCTCAATGAGTATACGGTGTAGTTAGATATTGTAGTGGCTAGCATTGTCGAATGCAAAAGTCACATTATGTACCAATACTTCACAAGTGCACGAATTCTTCTTTTTGGTTGCTTTTTGTTTTCATTGTTATTCATTCTTCTAAATTGATGTTGTGGATGGCAAGTGCGATTGATTGGGGGAAAAAAAAGGATAATGAATTTTATGTTATTTTTTTTCATTTGGTTGCATATTTTGCGAAATGTTCATCAAGTGTTAATGTGAACTTTGAGATCATTTTTTTTGGAAGTTCATAGAGCATTATTTTTTAATTTTTTTAGCTTAAATGACTAATATGCCAATTTTTTAAAAAGGTGTTTGTTTTGAAATTTCAAATGGATATGAGTCCAAAAATTTAAATATTTTTCCATAAAAAAATTGGGGGTTGTATGTCGAATTGAACTTTCCATACTAGATAGAGATATTTTGCAATGAACCTATTGTTTTAAGTAGTTGCATTCGACATTAAATATGTCATGCATCGGAGTTGGTTCGATTCATCATGTGTGTTTATTATGTACAAAGGGTTTCATTACACAAAGTACTTGGTAGAGTGCATGAGTAGAACTAAAATCAAGTATGTAGTAAACCCACTCACCCTTGTGAACTTCTAATTGTACACATGGAGGTGACAATTTTTTTGGTTCACTTAGCATTGAACAAATGCTAATTAAATTTATGCCGCTATTTTACAACCTCAATTAGCACTTCAATTTAATTTCAAATGGCTCTTTATTACCTAATTCAAGGCCCAAGCCACACATAGACCTTCATTCTCTACTAATAAATAACCGAGTACAAAATAGCAATTATCCAAGGGACAACATAAAATCAAAGGGTACCAAAAGTTGTTCTTATTCATTCTTCTTTTTTCTCTTTTGCATTGTTTTTTTAAAAATTTAATTAATTAATTAATTAATTGAAATTTTTTGGGCTTCCACCCTTTTATCCTTTTTTCAAGTTTGAAAATCCAACTCCCTTTTTTTTCCTTAGCTAAGTTTGAATCGAATAATCCAAAAATTTGAAGCCTACTTCCAACATGTATGGATCGTCTCGTTTTTGCACATGTTCAATTTGGGGCTTTTTAATCGATTTTGGTTGTCAATAGGGCGCTTCCCCGGAAATCAAAACCTATAGTAAGTTGTCGGCAAGTCTATGGACTTGGATTGGATTTGATTTTGGCTCACTTTGGTATATATATAATTTTTTCTCAACTCATAGAATGCAAAAAAAAAAGGTTCCGGAATTTCATCATTCTCCCATAAAGCTAAAACCCTAAATGAGTGTTCCCACCATCATCCATCTCAATGCACTCCCATCCCTCATTCCCTCCCTCTCTCAAGTAAGTAAGTAAGTAGTTAGCAACATTATTACCATTCCGTAGTAGTTGCCCCAATTTTGAGTTCAATGTAACCAACAACCAAAAAAAAAAAAAAAAACTCAAAAATCAAACAAATTAAAATCCCAAGAACCAAAAAAAAAAAAAAAAAAAAAAAAAAACATATCCCCAAAAAAAAAAAAAAAACAAAAAAAAAAAACCCC
>Ga0116229_10007615_pt1 | contig 17073 bp, 11 predicted proteins | sample S1TSphgellanicum_3_FD_87313 | JGI IMG/M metagenome (GOLD analysis project Ga0116229, IMG submission 87313) | Host-associated microbial communities from peat moss isolated from Minnesota, USA - S1T2_Fc - Sphagnum magellanicum MG | ecosystem: Host-associated > Plants > Peat moss > Unclassified...
GAGGAGGAGGAGGAGGAGGAGGAGGAGGAGGAGGAAGATGACGAGGAGCATGAAGCTGAATGTTGTGGTGGTTCAGGCACTGGGCCTCTGGTTCGAGTCCCTTTCAAGCAAGCAGTCATGAACATGGTGCAGCAGGTGAAAAGGATCGAGCACCTGAAGCTTGAGATTGAGCCAGAGATGCAAGCGAACCCATTCCAGAAAGATGAAATCCATCTCAAGGACTTCTGGTTGAGTGAACCCTATTTTGTGATAGCTTGGGCACAGGCAGTTGGCCCTTCTCTCCAGCACCTATCCCTTGTGGACTATGGACAGCAAGCCATCATGTGCACCACCCCTATCATACGGATTCTTGCTGAGACCTGTAAGTTCCTCTACCAATTCCAGGAATCTTAGTCCTTCATACATGAACTTCAAGCAGTTTTAGTCTCCGTCAACATGCAGTCAGTGATTTTATCTGTAGTTCAGCACATTGCATGATGCTTGAGTGTGAATGTACATATTACAAATCCAAAGAAATGTTCTTTTAAAAAAAGTTGTTATGTGTTCCATAGTTGCACTTCGCATCACTAGATTTTTTGTCCATGTTTTTGGACCATGAGATTTGGGGGTGTATAATTTTCTGATGAGATGGCCTTGAAGTTGTTGATATGAACAAAGGGAGCTCAGGCAATGTGTGGATTTGGACACAGACAGACTTACATGTTTGTGTTGCTGTTTGGTTGTTTTTTCCAGGCCCACTGCTGAAGACACTAGAGCTCCGGAACATGTTTCTGGATACACGTGACTGCCCTGTTCTGCCACGCATGACATGCCTTACACTCCGGTGCATAAAGATGATGGGCAAGGGTCTGACTGATATCAACAAGTGCATGCCTGCTCTGACCATGCTTGCTGTTGTGAGTGTGTTTGGGGTTGAGGAGGCCAAGATCACATCAGAGCACATGCAGGTGATGTGCTTGGGCCTGTCAACAAAGGCAAAGACTGTTGAGCTAAACCTTCCAAATGTACGTAAATTGCAGCTCAAAATGGCATGCCCAGATTCACTCTGGGTTTCTGCCCCAAGTCTCGCCTATGTGGCTGTTTGCATGGAGAAGCGAGAGGGTGCATTGGTGGAGTTTGAGAAAATCTCCAACCTCAAGGAACTTCTCTTTGGGGCATCTCATTTCTGTACACTTACAAGACTCATAAGAAACAACCCACTACTTGGGAAGGTCTTCCTGGATGTACCATGCATGGAGCTAGGGGATGATGGAAGGTGGGAGGGTGTGTTACCTGATGTTCCACTCATGATCCCTGACATGAAAGAACTTGATGCATCATGCCCATGTTTGCACACACTTAGCATCGGACCAGGGCTCTGGTACTCCCTGGAAACTGGTTTTGAGAACAAGCCAAATGGAGAGATGTTCAAGAAGTGGCCATCCCTCAAGCACCTAATAGTCCACATAATCGTTCTGAAGATGGATACATGCCTGTCTGTTTTACGTCTCATCTCTGCTGCAGTTCCATCTCTCCAGACTCTGGAGATATACATCCATGCAGACAGTCCTGTGGATGCAGATCATGTTCTTTTGGAATGTGAAGAGCATATAGCCTTTCCATTCAAATCTGGGAAGTGGAAGAAGAGCTTAAGCTTTTCATGTTTTAGTTTTTGAAGAACCCATAGTCATTATTGGAAATGCTTTTGTAAAGATTTACTAGGCACTTTTACGTTTGAGGCTGCTATGTATGTAATCTATACATTACAAAAAAAATAGGGTTTTCTCTTTAGGTCACATTTCAATGCACAGTGATTTTATTGTATGACCAGGGTCTATTTCCAAGTGTTTTGTACAGGTGGGGTTGTTCCCAGACCTCTAGCTCTCTCTCTCCTGAGTAGGTTTGTGAAGTCAGGTTTTGAAGTTTTTAGTAGCAAAGCCTGGACATTGTATTGCCAGTTCCTGGGTTAGATTTGGTCCCCACTTCCTGTGTCAAAACAACTTTGCCACTCTAAAACTGTAGTGGTAGTTTGAGAGTAATTTAAATACCTATGTATGTGTTGGTAGTATCATCTATTGCAAACTTGCATTGCTAACCCTAATTTGTATGTTTTGGTGCATGTGGTGATGAGCGATGACACCCAAATGTTAGATTCGTTGCAATGAAAACTGGAGGAAGTCAATGATATTATTGATTAAGGATCACAGCAAAATCTAAAACCAAAGTGAATATTGCATTGTTGTCTATAATCTTACCTTTGATTAGAGCTGGAACGAAATTCAGACTTAGGGATGTAAAACAAAACACCAAAGTCAGTGATATGGCCAATATGTCAGAGAACCACTTGGAGTTCCCAGAATGCATGCCAGCCTTCCTAATGGGAGTGTTTATGCTAGGCATTGCAGAGGTTGTGTTTGTTGTTTATATTTGTATGGGCATGCTTCACAGTGGGCATGTAAGAAGGGACCGTTCAATTCCCTCACTTGGCATTGAAAGTGTTCCAAGCTCATTCAAATTCAACATGGAGGTTTCCCTCTAACTTGCAACTGTACTCTTTTTGGTCACATGGAAATCCACATGCATCTAAGGACAAACATGATTGGATCTTCCCATTACATCTTTCTTTCTGATGCATTGGACTCCACCATACTTGTTTTTTTGTCTGTATTTCCATGAGGAATTAATTGGTAGTGAAAAAAGAAAGGTCCAATAGTCTCTTGAGCACAAAATCTCTTGGCACAAGTAGGACATTGAAAACCTAATTTGCATGTATAGAGCACCTTGATGGGTTAATGGAATGCAGCTGCTCCCAAGCTCTTGCAATTGTTATTGGGTTTCCAATTGACTGGCAAGCATTCCTAGCTTGAGAAAGGAGAACTGCAAACATGACAAAGAAAATATAACCTCATATGAAATTACAGATCAGCTCTTGCTTTGTTCTGGGGGAACTCTCTTCAGACCTTTGGATTCTTGTATCTTCAAAGGAGAAGACCTTGGCTTGGCAATGATGCACAAGGATGTGGATTGTAGTGTCAGTTTTGTGCAACCAAGGAAACAAAGTCTTTCATTTCATAGTGAACAAAAATAATCATTCACTTTGTAACCATTTTGTGGATGAAGATGCCAATATGGGTAAAAGAACAAAAGTACAATAGACATTGAATGGTGATGTGCAGGGAGATGTGTGGGTGGCACCTCTTGTAGAAGGAGATTGGGCACATGCATCTCTAGAACCAGCATGGGCACATATTGAAAGGAGAAGGCAGCAGATTCAGGCTCCACCTGCAAGGGAGTCTGTACCACATAACATCCAAGTACAACCCATTTTGAGGCATGGCATTTTGCAGGACAAAGTATTGTGTTTGATGGCTCCAAATGGGAGGGAAGAGGCAGACCTCATATTGTTGGATGGTTGTGCTGTTCATGGTATATCTGGTGGAGATGAATATTCGAGGAAATGGTGGGTATTTATAGAAATAGAAAATGTCTTAGGTGAAACTTTTGCATTGTATTTAATGTTCAAGCTTGATTAAGCTCACACTAGATTGGTGATCACCAACTCAAATTCACCTATTCTCAAATGTGTTTAATTGGTGATTAAAACCTGATGCACGGAAAATGCATGTTTTTGGAATTGATGGGAATGAAGGGCTGAGAAATTTCCAATCAAGGTGCACCATGATGAGCGTGTACTCTTTAGAGGCTGCAAAGATTTCCTTTTGTATTTGCCAACAGGATTTGAAAAGGAGGCATGGTGTGAGGTTTTACGAGCTGCTTCCAAACCACAACATGCTGTGAAAGAATGGTTCCTCAAGTACAAAACACAATATGCGAAGTATTGTCTTGGCCTTGCAGTCTACAACCATATTGTGATGACTAATTTGCAGAGAGAGAATAGTGGGAATGGTATTTTAGAAGAAACTAGTGGTGATCCTATTTCAACCCTGTCTCATGTGAAACAAATTTTATGGAACAAAGTGAGAAGATGGAAATCAAATGGGCAGCATGAAGTTGCAAGCACCGCAAGGGGGGAACCTCAAGATGGACCAAGATCTAGCCTTGGAGACAACATAGACCAAGGACTCATTTGCTTTAATATTCTCTTATCAAGATTATTTTTTGATTGGCACCAGTGCCCATCTAGGATTGCGAAATACCATGCAAACCTTCAGGCAAGTTGCATTCTCCTCACTTGGGTCATGAGCTCAAACTCATAAAAGATGTACGCATTCAAGGTTCAAACATATACTTGCAATCTTCAAGGAAGGATGTTTGAACCACATTCATTAAGATTGCAAGTATATTATACACATCCAGCAAGATGTGGATGGATAACACCTGGTTGGCATACTTGATTGTAACAGTTAGGTCAGAGCACTCATACAAACCTAAATGACATTTTGCTTGTTACCTTTGACTTGCCCCCAGAAATTGTTTTCAAGGATGCATAAGCCTAAGTTTATTTCAACAGTTATGGTCAACGAGATTGATCTTGGGAAATATCCACCAGTGGCCACTGCATTTCGGATGCTTCCACCAGATACTGATGGGGTCATAATTTTGGAAGTGGATGTGGACTACCATGGTGATGGACATTTCACTTGTGAAACACGACTGGAGGATTCACAAATAAATGAAGAGGAGCTCCAAAATGGTGACTAAAAACTTCTTCCAACTGAAATGATCGATTCATTTGCCTGTTGATCAACACCATTTCTCACTATTAAATCAGGTTCTAAAATCACCCACAAGTTTACATGAGATGACCAAATGTACAGTCTAACTCAAAGTCTAAATTCCACTTATCCCCATGTCCTGACCTCTCAATTTTCTTTTTCTGATTTTGGTTGCAAGAAATAGACAATGATGAGCATGTCTCACCAGCAGTTAGCGAGAATATAGGTTGGGTGCAGTCCATCAAAGCTATCATGGCACGTATGAAAGAGCAGATTTCGCAGGTGTATGTTTTGTCTGCACTCATTTGTTTGTTACATCAGGTGGTTTTAGTTGTAGGGGAGATTCTTGTACAAGTGGGTTCTCCTGAGGGCAGGTCACCTAAGGAGGTGAGCCCAAGGGTGTTCCTGAACCTGAGGAGAAATCACAAGTACAGGAAAAACTCTCTTTTTATGAGAATGTGGTAACATATAAGAATAGGAGGATCTCCCCTTGGCATAACGCCCTAGGGTTTTTCTCCTGGGGGAGATCTCTCAAAGTACACAGAGAAATAAAAAGACAATCATTTACACATCTTTCACAAATGCACCAATTAAATATGTTCACTGTGCAATCTGACTCAAAATATTACAGAAATTGAGAATATAACAAGTACATAATGCAGGTGGATATCACACATAAGATATGTGAATCTGGAAGTAAGTTGCCTCATTGAGAGAAACTATATTGGTCCCTGGGGAAAGCAGGTACCACTGGTTATCTCAATCAAGGTAGTATCACTGAAGGGAACACTTGAAGTGAGAATAAGACCACCCCCAACAACCCACATCTGGTTTTCTTTCAGACACATGCCAGAACTTGAGCTGATGGCTGAGCCCTATGTTGGGGACCATGCAATCACTAGTCCCCCTGTCATTGCCTGGATCCTGGCATTCCTGAAGGTGAGTCACAGATCTCCTAGCCACCCAACAAAAGAAAAAGTGATCAGCTTCAAGCATGTAGCAAAGATGATAAATAATCTCATTTCCCTTTCTAAAACAGAAATAAGAATAAATGAAAAAGCTTGAAATCCTAAAATTATACAGGATGAGCAAGGGAGATTCAAGTAGATCCACCGGCTTTAAGCTGATCAACTTTGGCAGGAACAGGCTGTGAGGAGAGACCATCATATTTGTAGGCGGATGCAATTTGTTTTTCTTTCTGGTTTGAATGTGACAGACTCTAACATGCTACTTCAATGTTGTGCAGAAAATACTCCAAGATGCTATGGTGTTTCCACATTGTGAAAACCTTTATATGAAGTGGATGATGGCTGAACCTGATGACTGGTTGCCACAAAGCACAATCCCAGTGGCATTCTCACCCGATGATGCCATCCCCAAAACATGCACTCCAAGGAGTTCCAACTCAGCTCAATCATCAACCAACTAAGATCTTAGCTCTCAATCTCCAAAGAGTTCCCAATAGAGAGCACTTCGCAAATCTGGACTTTGCAAAAGCTGCTGTTGGCACAGAAAGCAGGGCTCAAGCCCTACTTTGAAGAACTTTCAACTCAATCCTTGCTCTTCTAGGAGTAGGGGTAAGCTTCCAACCAGCTTTTCTTCTAATACCAATTGAGGTTCATCTCTCCCATGGGAAAGAAATAAGATTGAAACTGCAATTTCACGACAATCAGATTGAAAGGTTTGATCATGAAACATATGAATGGCACAAGTTGCTTCAACGAAATCTTTGATTCTGCCTCCTAGTGAGTCAGTGGGTGAGGCCAGTAGGTGTAAGGACAAACTAGGAAGCAGAATGTGTGAGGGGTGGGTTTGATCTTGGAAAAACGACTGTTCCTGTTTTGGGGTTTCTGATATTTCTATAGCTTCAAAGATTACATGAGGGAGAATCAGGCAGAGATTGGTAAAACTTCTGACAATGTAAACATGTAGCCAGAGTGTAATGTTTGTAATATCATGCATACATTTAGACCATTGAGAAATATGCTCAACAAAAAATTCAGCTTCCAATCATTAAAAATGCAAACAAAGCCAAAAATCAGACTTGCAATGTATTCCAAAAACATGGTCTTGACATCATTCTTCAGCCTTCATAAACAGAGTGAATAAGTCTTTGGGAACACACCTTTTACCACAACAGGTGAGCTGATTACATTGGTGAGAAAAGAAATCATCACCAATGAATCTCATATTAGCTAAGTACAACAATGTGGTGGAGGACATTTGAAATCTGAGGAAGACTTAGCCACTGTGCAGTCATAACAATGAAATTTGCATGTCACAAAAGAGATTGCAGTTGTGAAACATTTTCAGCACCCTTAACTGAGCATTTCAAGGCAACTGTGACATGGATCACATTGATTCCTTGCTCATGAGTCTTAACACTGTTTCAGTGTCAGGAAGAGCTGGAATTGCGCCTCTCTCAGTGGTGGTTATGGCCCCACATCCATTTGCAAACTGCAATGCATCACGGAGTTTTCCCTCATGGTGGAGGCCAAAATCATTATCAACAAGCTTGCTCAAAAGCCCAGCCATGAAGGCATCTCCTGCCCCTGTTGTGTCAACAGGGTGCACTTTGAAAGACTCTACCTTCCCATGGAACTCTGGGGTATAGTATCTGCACCCTTCAGGCCCATCCGTGACGACCAAAAGCTTCAAACCCGGATGCCAAAGCTCAAGAACCACGTCATCAAGAGTCTCATCTCCACCATTTGTCAAGAAATTCACCTCCTCATCACTTACCTTGATGATGTCAGCTTGATTCCAAATGCTCATTATGCCTTCCCTTGCAGCTTCAGGGGAGGACCAAAGGGGAAGCCGCAGATTAGGGTCATATGAAAGCAAAATTCCAGCATCCTTAGCAATCTTCATAGCTGCCATGTGGGTTGACTTGGTTGGTTCTGCAATCAAGCTGATGGATCCGAAGTGGAAAACTTTGGCATGCTTGATGAGCTCCACATCAAGTTCTTCTGGACGCATGACCATGTCTGCAGATGGGTTTCTGTAGAACATAAATTCCCGCTCTCCATCCGCTTTTAGGGTTACGAAAGCAAGTGCTGTTCTGGCATCGGCATCAAATCGCACCCCCTTCACCTCCACTTTGTTGGTCTTCAACACATTCACCAACATCAACCCAAATTCATCTTCCCCAACCTTTCCCACAAAGGCTGCTGTGCCCCCAAGCTTGCAAATTCCCACTGCCACATTGGCCGGAGCACCTCCTGGTGCTTTCTTGAAAGCAGGCGCATCGGCTAGTGCTAATCCTCCCACTGTTGGCACGAAATCTACCAGCAGCTCTCCAAAGCATACCACAGTTGAGTTGGCAAAATAGTTTTCAGAACCCATAATATTCAAGCTTGAAATCCACGAAGCTTTCCCAGAGAAGCTGATTCTCGGTGAAACTGCCAAGGTGTTTGCTCTAGATAGGCTTGTTTTCTGCCAAAAACAAAAAAAAACAAAAGGCGATTATATACCCATCGTTAGACTTTGTGTCCATCCGAATTCAATCTACTTTGTGAGAGAAGTAACAAAGTTATCAGCAACTATATCATGTGAAAGTCTTGCGCATCATGTCTGTACAAAGGATGCAATTTCTTTCCTAGACTCCCTCTTCCATGACCAGAAAGCACTTGCAATAATCGCAGCATGGGCATCATCGGTCAAGCTTGACAAGAAGGATGAACCCTGTGGGATCCTGCCTCTTCATGAGATTCCAGAAGCCTACACCGAACTTGGGGATGGATTATTCACAAAACATTACAATAGATTCTCAATCATCTGATAGTAGGATGTTTCACGAGGTGATCATCTCGAAATGCAAAGCCAGGCTCTTAATACCAAAGAAGAACCATGAGTACGTAATAAAATCTTCCTCAAAACACAAAACTCGTTCACAACAATTTGCATACATGTCAGGAAATTATCTCCTACATGTACAGAGCATGCACAGCATGAAAATTCCAAGTTCAGCAGCCAGCAGGAAAACCCTGGGCCGCCTCCTCCTTCATGAATCACAGTAAGAAACCTACTGCACACAACAAAAACAAGAAAGGAAAAACCCCGGGGGAGCAAAACTTGTGGGATTTTTTTTCAACCTTGTGAGTAAAGCTCCGAAGATCTATTAAAGATTTCTTCAACAACAGCAAGCGCGAGTTGGGGGAAAGCAAAATCGCCTGCTGCATGGGAGAGAGCTCCAGGGGTCACTGACGGAGAAGGCGATGCAGCGGCAGATGAAAGATTTTCTACACACCACAGCTAAATAATTCTCGACTACCAAAAAGAAAAAATATGCGCGGACACGATGCAATTGAATTTGTGGAGAACTCCAAGCGATCAGAGCGACTAAATAATATTGGTGGTAACGGCGCGTGCAATGCGGAATTCGCGAAGCACGAGGAGGGAGAGAACAAACAAAAACGGAGCGATGGCGGCGGAGTAGCTCCCGAGTTTCCCAAGCCCACCTTTAAGAGATGATAGGTTATCATTAATCCTTAATTAGGATAATCCAAATTCCAAAACTGGGATTATCCAAGACTAGGATTGGGTGTCCAGCAAGTAGATTTTTAAAACTAGCTACATGATTATCCAGCAACCCAGATTTTTAAAACATATGGTTATCATCTAATCCTTAGTTTAGGATAATCCAGATTCCAAAACTGGGATTATCCATTTTATCCAAGATTATGATTATCCAGCAACCCAGATTTTAAGAACATGTGGATATCATCTAATCTTCAATGAGGATAATCCAGATTCCAAAACTAGAATTATCCATGTTATCCAAGACTAGGATTATCTAGCAACACGCAGAGTTTTAAAATTTATGATAATCCACCATCTAAGCCTAGGATTATCCAGCAACCCAGATTTTAAAAAAATATGGTTATCATCTAACCCTTAATGAGGATATTCCAGATTCCAAAACTGAGATTATTCAGCAACACAATTTTCAAAATTTTACGATAATCCAGTAGCCAGATTTTCAAAACTGTTCTCTGGATTTATCCCTAATCTATGGCTTCAAGTGGTCCATTTTGTATATAGTATTGTAATTCTATTTTTATGTTTATATTAAAATTATTATTATTTCAATACCTTTTCAAAAAATATCTTTCCTTTCTTAAGAACATGGACATTTTAAATAGTATTTCATGTCCATGTTATATAGTAAGATCAAATTTGTGATTGACATGAATAATGATGAACTATTGGAAATCATATGAGAACATATGAGGAAAATTAAAAGGTGGGTGTTAACCAAAATTTTCATTTTATATAAATAGTAACCAATTGCTTTCAATAGGTAATCGGTGAGGCATTATTATTTTGAAAAATTGTTAAGTTGTTATTAGGCAACATGTAATCGATTTATTAAATTAATCGATAATAGGTTTGTTACAATAACGAGTCTATTAGGGTAATTGGTATGTTGATCAACTTGTGGCCAATAGTCATTTTAGTTTAATTTTGAATTATTAAATTGTTGTATTGGTCAATGACTATTTAAATAAAATAACATTATTTTTGCTATAAATAGGAGGATTTGAGAAAGAATGAGAGAGCTTTTTAAAATCTGACTTTTGCATTTATTCCGGGTTTTTCTTGTAACTTGTGCATTTGTAAATTTGAGCATCTTCATGTTTCTGAATTGATTTTTTTATTCTCAAATCCAAGTTAGAACATATCTAGTCCAATTTTGCAAGTAGGAAACAATGTTGTGTAATTTGAAAGCATAGAAAACACCCTTAACATTTGGTGACCACATAATGGATCAAAATTGTGAATATTCACATTTACAATCTTTGGTTTTAGAAAAAAAATTGTAGGTAGAAGTGCCATACAATTTTTTGTAATTATTTTTATGATTTTAAAAGCAATTTTCTTAAGATCTTGTTTGTTTCTTGATATAGTCTTAGTCATTGAATATTTGTTATTTTGAAAAAGCTTTTTTGATTAGCTGTATTATTTTTGAAGGAAACCGAATACAAGAACTTGTTGATCAAGCAGATTTTGAGGAGATTAATGTTTGTACTTATTCAAATATGTCAAGAATCATTACAAGAGGTTTTAATAGGCAACTAGAAATGGTTACACCACAACAATCTATGCTCAAAATAGTACAATTGCTAAAATAATAATGTTCTCAAATTGAGGGAATTCAACCAATTGATGCTCCTAACATTGAGGCTCAACAATTTGTGACAATAAAAATACCTCTTCATCAAATACTAGTAGAGCAAGAGGAATGGAGGGAACCACAAGTACCTTCAACCGGTTGCTTTTTGACACCCCAACATTTATTTCAACAACGAAGGTCAAATGCACAACCGAATGGACATCACATTGCACATGTTCAACATGTGGATAAAGTAACTTTTACAAGCTAGAGGTGGCAATCTACAACACATGGCTACTACATTCTCAAAATGATTATATCATCATGATTAAAACCTATTGTTGGGTACTACACTTTTGAACTAGTTTTTACTTTGAATCCAACCACAATAGATTCAAAGTTGGAGCACAACCAATTTCCAAATCGATTGGAATAGCTATGTAACTTGGAATGGAGACCTTAACACCGATCCAATTTTTAATTGCATGTAGAATCGGTGGAAGCAATCATAATTCTTGTTGTTGTCCAACAAACACAATCATTTAATCAAAATGTTTAGTTGAATGTACCTATTATGGGAAACAATGAACAACCACATGTTCAATGAAGTATAACAATTCTAAGCATACATCCCACCATTGAGATTACATCATCATGTGCATATTATTAACAAGTTGGACATGAGTTCAAGAATTGTCCCTTTGTGGGAGATAAATTGAAGTGATTGATTAGAAAAAGGTTCATAATTTCTTTACAACCTATTGTACTAAGCACACCAACAACACATGTTGGTGTACTTATGCAACAATTTCGACCACAACTGGGTTTGGTCAATAATTCAATATTGGTTAATCAACATCTAGGTTCAATAGTAAAAATCAACCAAAATGTAACCACTTTGTTTGCACTTTGTTTGCAATTACATGCGACTTGCAATCATTTACAACTAAGTTTGGGAGTATTTACAACTATAAGATCAAATTTCAACTATTTTGGTCACTCTTATAACTATGATGCAACTATTGGAAACTTCATCCTATTGATTATATGGCTTTTAGGTTTGTTTTCATCCATGAATATATTGATATGTCTCATTGGTCGCAATAGTCACCAAATTAGTCACATCCTAAAGGTATTCTACAATGACATAGGGGTGTATTTTTATGTATGTATTAAAATTATATTTACAATATATTACATATATCATAAATATATATTTGTGTGTATATTAATTATGTGTATGTATGTATATTGTTCATATAATGAAACTAAAAATTAATATTTGAACTTTGAAATTTATGATTCAAATCTGAAAATTAATATTTCAATTAGGAAATGTATATATATTTTAATTTAAAATTGATATTTTAACTTAAGAAATATTTATGTGAATTTGAATTTTTTATCTGCATTCTAATTTTTGTGTTTAGTTAAAAATCATTATTTGAATCTTTAAAAATTTATTCCAATTCTAAAAATCAATATTTGAAATCTGAACATTGTTATTCAAATTTGAAAACTAATATTTCAATACTGAAAAATCTTATTGTGATTCTGAAAATTATATTTGAACTTGAAAATTGTTATTCCAATTCCAAAACATTTTATTTGAATCTAAAAATCAATACTTGAATTTGGAGTTTTAAATATGAATTCTTAAAATTGTTAATTTTATTCAAAAATATATGTTTGAGTATAAAATTATAATTCAAAACTATGAAAATTATACTTAAACAATCGATGTTTCAATTCTGAAAATTGCTATTGGAATTCATTTTTAAAATATAAAATTAAAAAAAATTGAATCCAAAAAAATATATTTTTATTCTAAAAATTGTTATTGGAATTCTTTGTTTAATTGTTTGAATTTGAGAAAAAAACTATTTGAATTTGAAAATTCATATTTCCATTCTGAATTTTTACATTTTGTTTTTTTTTAATTGATCCTTAAAATTATATTTCAATTCTGAATACTAATATTTCAATTCTTTAAAGAATTAGTTGAATTTGAAATTTGATGTTTGAATCTGAAATTTGCTATTTCAATTCCTTAAAATTTTATTTGAATTTTTTAATTTTTATTTAAATTTAAAAACTTATTTGATTTGAAACTTGAAATTTCAATTCCAAATTATTATTTTGGATTCTCAGAATTAATATTTCAATTCAGAAAATTATTAATTGGGTCTAAAAATGGACATTTCAATTTTGAATCTGAAAATTGACATTTCAATTCTGAAATTTTTTATTTAAATTCTGAATTGCTTTTTTGGAATCTAAAATTAATTCTTGAAATTATTGATTGAATTTTAAGGTTTTTTTCTACTAGTATTATCCATAATGAATCACTTTTACAAATAATTATAAATGATTATATTTATTACTTATAAGTTACACTAAATAATGTTTTTTAAACACATATTTTTACATTTTATATTTTATATTCTTACAGTAAAAAATAATAATTACTGTTATTAATGTTACATTACTTTAAAATCATTGTAATTATTTCAGATAAGAATTAATTATGGCATATGCATAATTTTTTTTTAATTGAACATAATTATTCACAATCTGTAATTTATAACTTTAAATCTAAATTAAAATTTTGGAAAATTTTATAATTTAATTAAAATAATTTTTGTAATGATTGTAATTTCAGGAATTATTATAAAGTAATTTAATGTTTTATGTAAAAAATTCTGTAATTACTTGTCTATGATTTTTTTAATTACAATAATAAATGTAATTATATTGTAATTCATATAATTTTTTTAAGATTACTTTTTTAAAAATTGTGTAGGATTTTTTTTAATAACAAGTTTTTGTTCATTATTTATAATTTGAAAAACATATTTTAAATAACTATTTTTAAAATTAAAGTAAATAATTTTTTTTTACATTAATTGTATTATCTATAATTCAATTATATTTTTTTAAATAATAAAATATTTAAACTATTTAATTATCTTTGAATTATGTATTAACAACTTGTGAAAAATTATATAGCTAATTAGTTAAATATTAAGAAGTTATTATTCATTTAAGTAATTGATAATGAAGACTTAATATTTGTAGTGTATAATTTATATTTTAAATTTATGTTAAATTTAATCATTATTAATTAAATGGTTATTTATTTATCTAGTGAGCCATGATTTTGAATTGTTTATAAATCTAAAAACTAACAAAAGGCATAAGGAAAGTCTTAAAATTTTAATTTAGTTTATGAAGTTGCAACTTCAAAATTTATCTCATATTGTTTGTTTTCCATTCTTATTTTGAACATTATATAAACAAGGGGTGTAGTCATCAAATTTCACATTAAGAAATTTGTGCACATGGGATGAGCCAATCAAAAGGCTTAACCCAAAATGAAAAGAAAGTTATACACAATTATAAACTATCAACCTCATCCTTTCTTTTCTTGTGTTCTTTGTTTTGTTCATTTACTTTTGAGGTTGATAAAACATTTATAGCTTTTTGTTTTGCACTTCCAATGACATAAAAAATGTTCAATTTGGTGTTGAAATGAAGGAAAACTTGAAAGCATTTGGTGATAGAATACCATTTTCTATCTACCCTAGTTGTAACCCAATTGCAACCTGATTGCAATTCAAAAAGTTGTAATCTAGTTGTACAAGCTAGTATAAGCTTAATTAGGCATGGATTTAAACTAATAATTTACCTAGCCTAGGTTTAGCTACTTACCTTAATTACTTATAGTAATTATTCATCAACTATTTTTAACTATATAGTTGTATAATTAAACATATCATCATCATTTATTAAATATATGGTGATTAGTTTTTTTTTTTGAAAAATCAGCAATAAAATGTATTTATCAATTAAATAATGAATTATCATTGAATTTTTTTAAAATTCGAAATTCATTATAAATTCTTATTAACATTTCATAAAACAAAGAATTAACTCAAATATAAATATTCAACAATAAATTTTATAGGTATATTTAAATTATAGTAATCATTATAATGTTGTGATAATTAACCTATTTATCTACCTAACTAGGTAGATACATAGTATGACCTACCTACCTAGGTCAACCTATGTAATTACCTACCTACATTTTTACCTAAATAGGTAAGCAGGTAGGTATATAGCCTAGGTTTGTAGGCACTTATTTATGTACCAACCTAATATTAATATTTTGTATTAAATTCATCTTAAGGTGCCATGTGGCATAATATAAGATCATCCAAACATTTGAATTGAACGTCCTAGATTATTTCAAAATAATATTATTATTATTTTAAAAATAATTCAATATTAAAACAGATGAAAAAAAGAAAGAGATTGTGAGTTTTTCCGATGGGGGCAAGCTAATGTTTAACCAGATGGATAAGTTTTAGCTTTGGGTAGCTAGCAGGGATGTAGCATGGGCAAAAAAATAGGGCTTTTTGGTTTGACAACATTTAAATTGATACCCATTAAACATCTAGTTGTTAAGGAATTATTACAATCGATAGTTTAATTGAACATAGATGCCATAAAATATGTGGTGTAAGGGGTTCTAATAATTATTAGCAAAAATCATGGGTTTGAGGAGATGTTATGTCTATTGCAAATTGAAATCACAAAGCTGTTGGCAATGCATTCTACAGAGGCAATGAATCTATGCTTGTAGACGGCACCCCTAAATGCATTTGTGTAGAAAGAAGGGTGGAGAGTTTCCCAATTCAAGGGAAAGTATGTAGTCAGAGTTCCAACGTTAATTCAAGCAATTTGGCTCAAGGGGACTTGAGGGACATATGTCAGCAAAAAGTTTATGCTTTTGGTGGCCTTAGTTGAACTCCAAAAATTGGTAAATTGGGTTCAAATAATATTCAACAATTTGCATTCTAGGTTTTGTGATCTATCCACAACAATGAAACCAAAAAAAGAAGATTCTAGCAAGGAGACAAAATTCAATGGAACCCAAATAGTTGACATCATCCTTCGACATTGGTTTTTACGCAACCCATGTCGTAACCCCACTTTGAGGGAAGTGTGAGGTCGCCACTCACACTCCTGAAAATGGGACTTGGGAGTCCTCCGAGACTCCCAAAAACTCAGAGTGCAATTGTAGGGATTAAAACACCTCGCATTGAAGCGTTCTTTATACCGTTGGAAAGGTCTTGAAGTGTAAATGTCCAAAATGGCCTTGCATGAGCCATTTGGACATCTGCAACACAAGTTATGGTCAAAAGAAGGGCCGCGAGTCAAATTGGCAGTTTGACTCCCGATCACTAAAAGTCAATAATCGACCCGATTTTGGTGCGTGTAGGTAAAGTGCAACACATTGTTGGAAAGCTCTCAAGAAGAGCTACAACTTTGGTTTAGGCCTCGTCCCGATCTGAATTTGAGGTGAGGAGTTATGAGCATCCAAAGTCCCGCGAGTCCAAACCAGGATAGTTTTGGGACTCCACTTTGGGAGTCCCGGGAAAAATAGCCATTTAGATGCAAGTGCGGCGGAGAGCTGTAGAGAATACTATATGGGGGAAGGTGGTGGCTTCCCCCGAGTCCAGGCCGTGGTGAGTCAAATGAGTCCAAGGTAGCCCGTGGCTTATCCTAACACCAAAAGGGTTTAGAATGAGTTTTAACCAACTTGTTAGTTGGATTTGGATGCATGACCGTGTAATTGAGTAAGCTTGTCCCTCTTCCCAGTCTATCTCGGAGCTTTCAGCACGCCCCTCTCCACCCCCCTTTAGTGTTAGAAGCTAGGAGCGTGCCCCGAGTGCATAAATTTCGCAATTTGAGTGACTTAGTCCCAACTTGGGGCTAACTTGGGACTTGGGAGCGCGTCACTTAGTATTAAAGTTCCAGTTGAGCTCAGGTAACCTCTTGGGAGTTTTGGATGGCGCCCAAGAAGAATCGGAAGCAAGCCCAAAACACCGTGTTGGAAGAACCTAATGAAGACCGTGTAGTCCCGCCGGAATCAATTAGGGAGTAGGAACCAATAACTCGAGAGGACCAAGATGACCCGAAAATGAGGAGGAACAATGGAGCTCGGTCCTATTCACCCAGGAACAATTGGAAGTCCTCCTCAAGATGAATAGGCCTGACTTTAGTGAGCTGGTTGCAGCTCTCAAAGGAGGAGCATCCAAGGATGCAAGGTTCCAACCAACCAAACCCGGGAACTTCGATGGTGCCCGTGACCAAAAGGTTGTGGATGCTTGGCCTGTAGAAATGTAGGACTATTTGTATGTCGCCAAGGTTAGACGGCACTCGGCCGTGGAGCTTGCCCAATCCTACTTGAAAGGCTATGCCGCCACATGGTGGAGGATAGTGAGACAAGAGGAA
>Ga0116229_10007616_pt1 | contig 17072 bp, 10 predicted proteins | sample S1TSphgellanicum_3_FD_87313 | JGI IMG/M metagenome (GOLD analysis project Ga0116229, IMG submission 87313) | Host-associated microbial communities from peat moss isolated from Minnesota, USA - S1T2_Fc - Sphagnum magellanicum MG | ecosystem: Host-associated > Plants > Peat moss > Unclassified...
AACTACAAAGAGAACGTGACCGTGCCGCAGGGCTCGTCCGTCTCGATCATGGTCACCCCCGCCCGCCAGCAACAGACGCAGTAACGCGCGGATGGAGATGGTCGCGGCGCAATTTCCGGCCGAGCAGTCTGCCGACGGCCGGTTCGTCCGGCAAGAGGATGCGTTTCGCGGATGGGTCCGGGCGGACGGGAGCGGGCCCTATCCGCTCGCGGCGGGGCGCTACCATCTCTACGTCTCGCTCGCGTGTCCGTGGGCGCATCGGACGATCATCGTGCGCAAACTGCGCGGGCTCGAGGCGGCGATCGGGATGACCGTGGTCGACCCGATTCGCGACGATCGCGGCTGGCGGATGGATCACGATCCCGTCGAAGGGTTCCACTTCTTGAGCGAGGCCTACGAAGCGTCGCTGCAGGGCTATGCGGCGCGCGTTACCGTACCGGTGCTGTGGGATACGCGCACGCACCGCATCGTCTCGAACTCCGACGACGACATCATGCGGATGTTCGAAACCGAATTTACCCCGCTCGCATCGGGCTGGCCGGACCTGTATCCGGCGTCGCTCGCGGCGGAGATCGACGCGCTCAACGCGACGATTTACGAGACCGTCAACGACGGCGTCTACCAAGCCGGTTTCGCGACGGCGCAGGCAGCCTATGAATCGGCCGCGTACCGCGTGTTCGCCACCCTCGACGAACTCGAAGCCCGGCTTGCGACGCGCCGCTACCTCTTCGGCCCGGCCGTCGTCGAAACGGATTGGCGGCTCTTCGTGACGCTGATCCGGTTCGACGCCGTCTATTTCGGGCATTTCAAGTGCAATCTGCGGCGGATCGTGGACTACCCCAACCTCTGGGGGTATCTGCGCGACCTCTATCAGATTCCCGGCGTCGCCGAGACGGTGGATTTCGATCACATCAAGCGGCACTACTATGCAACCCACGACGACATCAACCCGACCCGGATCGTGCCCGTCGGTCCGCTGCTCGATTTGACGTCGGCACCGGGCCGCGCGGGGCTTAGATGAGGAACTGAGGAACGGTCCTCTCGCCCGAGTACGTTCTAAGGTTCCGCTGTAATAGTGAAGGAATGTCTTTGATAGCCTCGTTCCCCGTGCGGCGACTCGTCTCGTCGGTCGCCGCCATGCTCCTCGGTGCCGTGATGTTCGGCGCCGTTCCCGCGCTCGCCCAAGACGGACCGCCGCCCGGCGGCCCGCCGCCCGGCGGTCGCGGAGCGTACCAACGCATCGAAGGTGAGATCCTCAAGAACCTTCACCCGCCGCTCTCGCCGAAGCAAATCGACCAGATCAAAGCGGCGCGCGCAGAGATGATGAAGCAGAACGAAAACGTGACCGATCGCGCGACGCGCATGGCGAACGGCAAGGCGTTCCGCGATAAGATCACGAGCATCATGACGCCCGCGCAAGCCGCGGATTTCAAGAAGCAAATGGACGCGGCGCGTGCCAAGATGCGCGCCGAGCATCCCGACGGAGGGCCCGGCGGCGGCCCGCCGCCCAACCAATAACCGGACGTTTTCTAAAGGAAGAGATGCGAGTTTATCGCGCGGGGATCGCGCTGGCGCTGGCCGCCGTCGTTTTGGGAGCATGTTCGCACGGCGCGAAAGGGGGCCGCGCGGGCGGCCGCATGCAGTCGTCGCCGAACCCGATCCCGACGGTGGCGGCGAAGCAAACGACGCTTCACGGCACCGACACGATCTCCGGCGTTATCTCGCCGTTCCAGAACGTCGCCATCACGAGCGCCCTCTCGGAACCCGCCGATTCGGTCGCGGTCCTCGAGGGCGATCACGTGCGCGCGGGTCAAGTCCTCGCCGTTCTCGACACGGCGGATCTGCGCGCCGAACTCGCGCAAGCCGAGGCGACGGTCGTCGCCGACCAGCGCACCGCCGAATCCGACGACGCCAAGGTCGCCCAATCGCGCTACACCGCAACGCTCAACATCGGCACCGGCAACGATAACGTGAGCTCGGCCCGCGCGGCGCTCGCGCAGGCGCAAACCACGCTCAAGAACGATACGCTCAACCTGCAGCGCGATCAGCAACTCGTCGGCAACGGCTACGTCGCGCAGCAAACGGTCGACCAGCAACAAACGCTCGTCAACAACGACGCGGCAGCCGTCCGTACGGCGCAAGCGAATTTGCAGACGGCGACCACGAACCAGTCGGTGAACGGGAACGGGAGCGCCGGGCTCCAGCAGGCGACGATCCAATCCGCGATCGCGGACGCGCGCGCGGCGCATGCGGCCGTCGATCAAGCCCGGGCCACCGCGCTCCAGTATCAGACGATGATCGCGAAGGCGACGATTACCTCGCCGGTCAGCGGCGTCATCGTCAATCGCAACATGAACCCCGGCGAATATCCGGGCTCGCGCACGATCTTCACGATTCAAGAACTCGACAAAGTGTACGCGCAACTCAACGCCTCGAGTTCGGATACCTTCGCGATCCCCGTCGGCAGCACGGTCGCCATGAACGTGTCCGGCGCCGGGACGCAAACGTACACGGGGAAAGTGGTCGCCGTGCTCGGCCAGGTCTCGCCGGGCTCGACCAACTTCACCGTGCAGGTCCTCATCGTCAACGCAGACGGCAAGCTGCAGTCGGGTTTGCCCGTGACGGCCAGCATCGCGCTGCCGTCGGTGAGCGGTCTCGGCATCCCGACCACCGCGTTCCTCGACGACACGCACACGACCGTGATGCTGGCCGACGACGAGCTCACCGACATCGTCGCGAAAACGGTCAAAGTGCACGAGGTTTCCAGCGACGGGACGACCTCGATCGTCACCGGGCTCAAAGCGGGCGATGCGGTCGTTACGAACGGACAATTGGGTCTGACGGACGGGCAGTCGCTCGCGCAGATGTAACCGATGCGCCGCCTGACGCAAGTCTTCGTCAACCGGCCGCCGCTGGTCTTCGTCATCCTCGCGCTCGTCACGTTGCTGGGCGGCTTCGCGATGGCGACGCTCGTGCAGCAGAATTTTCCGAACGTCGACTTTCCGACGATCAGCGTGAGCGCGTCGTATCCCGGCGCCTCGCCGTCGGAATTGCGCGATGCCGTCGTGCGGCCGCTCGAGGACGCGATCGCGGGCGCGCCCGGACTCGATCATATCAATACGTCGATCCAGCAGAACACCGCCCAGATCTCGGCAAGCTTCACGCTCGACACGAACAAGACGACCGATCTCGTCGAAGTCCAAGACCGGATTTTGATCGCGTCCTCGGCGCTGCCGACCGACCTCGCGGCGCCCACCGTGCGCTCGTTCGATCCCTCGCAGACGACGGTGGTGACGATGTCGCTCTCGTCGCATTCGCTCTCGCTCCAAGGGCTCTCGGCGATCGTCACCGATCACATCGTGCCCTCACTCGAGCAAGTCGACGGCATCTCGAACGTCAACGCCGGCGGCACGGTCACCCCGGCGCTTGAAGTCGAAATCGATCCCGAAAAAATGGCGGGCTTCGGCTACACGGCCGACGACGTCGCGAGCGCCATCCAGCAAAATAATGTCCGCGCTCCGGGCGGCCTCGTGTATGTGGGGAATCGCGAAACGTCGGTCGACGTGCGCGGCGACATTCAGACGCCGGCGACGATTTCGAATCTCGTGTTGACCGGCTCGACCGCGCAGTTGCTCGGCGCGACCTCGCCGTCGGGGACGGTGACGCAGAAATATACCGGCACGACCGGATCGCTCAACCAAGCGCTGCAACTCGGGAGTGGTGCCGTCACGGGCGCGGCGGCGTCCACCACCAATCCGTGGTCGACCTCAGCGCGCTTGCCGCGTATCGGCGACGTTGCGACCGTCGTCGACACCTATGAAGCCAAGCGCGTCACCTCCTACGTCGGGACGGGCTTTGCGATCTCGCTGAGCGCGCAAAAAGCCGCGGGTGCAAGCGAAGTGACGGCGGGCGAAGCGGTCCTCGCGGCGCTGCCGCAACTCGAAGCGCAGTACCCCGACATCCAGTTCAAAGTGCTCAACGTCCAATCCGATTTCACCAAGCAGCAACTCTGGAGCGTCGTGCAAACGCTGCTCGAAGCGATCGTCTTCACCGGCATCGCGATGCTGCTGTTCTTGCGCTCGTGGCGCAACGCCGTCGTCGTGATGATCGCGATCCCGACCTCGCTGCTGGTGACGCTCTTCGCGATGAAACTCCTGAACTTCACCGTCGATACGGTTTCGCTGCTGGCGATGACGCTGATCATCGGGATCCTGGTCGACGACTCGATCGTCGTGCTCGAGAACATCGAGCGCCATTTCGAGGACGGCGAAGGGCCGCGGACGGCGGCGATCATCGGCCGCGCCGAGATCGGCCCGGCCGCGATCGTGATCACGCTCGTCGACGTCGTCGTGTTCTTACCGATCGCGTTCTTGCCCGGCCAGGTCGGCCGCTTCCTGAGCGAATTCGGCGTGGTCGTGACGGTCGCAACGTTGACGTCGCTCGCCGTTTCGTTCACGATCACGCCGGCGCTGGCCGGAAATTGGTCGTTGCTCTCGGCGTGGCGTCCGTGGGGCTTCATCAACGGCTTCTCGCACCAGTTCGAACGGCTGCGGACCTTCTACAGTCAGCACACGCTGGCGTGGACGCTGCGCCACGGCGTGATCGTCGCGATCGTCTGTGCGGTGCTGACCGTGGGCGCGCTCGCGCTCATCCCGCTCGGGTTCGTCGGTTTCGAGTTCATCCCGGCGGTCGATCGGGGGCAGATCTTCGTGCAGGTGCAGTTCCCGACCGGAACGCCGCTCGCGACGACGGACGCGGCGATCCGGACGCTCGATACCGCGTTCAATCAGATCGACGATGTCGACCGCACGACGTCGACCGCCGGTAGTTATCAGGCCGGGTTCGGCGGCGGCGTCAACCTTGGTTCCGATGGTCAGATCACCGTGTTTCTCAAGGACGCGCGCAAGCACTCGACGACCGAGGTTGCCCGGATGATGACCGGGATCGGCCACCGTCTCGTTCCCGATGCCAAAGTGATCGCGATCCCGGCGACGGGGACGCGCGGCGGGAACGCCCAGCCGATCGACCTGACGCTCTCGACGACACGCGGCGAACCCGATGCGTACGTGGCGCCGGTGCTGCAAGCGCTCTCGGATACGCCCGGGGTCGTCAACGCCAACAGTTCGGCCCAACAGCTGTCGCCACAGATGGACATCGAGTTCAATCGCGAACGGGCGCGTGCGCTCAACGTGAACATCGGCACGGCCGCGCAGGCGATTCATGCCGCGTTCGGCGGTCTTGCCGTTACGCAATTCGATACGACGAACGGTACGAAGTACGTCCAGATCACGTATCCGATCTCGTATCAGACGAAGCTCTCGACGCTCCTGAACATCGCGCTGCGCGCGAACAACGGGAACATCGTGCACCTGGGCGACATCGCCTACGTCAAGAACAATCCGCAGGAAGCGCTGCTCACGCGCGTCAACCGCGAGACGGTCGTACACATCGGCGCCAATCTCGAGCCGGGCGCCACGCAGACGGTCGTGGTGCAAGCGTTCATGAAACGGCTTGCCGCGCTGCATCTGCCCGACACCGTGCTCGTCGTGCCGGCAGCCGGCGGGAATCAGGCCAGCGTCGCGCAGACCGCCGGGGGCCTCGGCCTCTCGCTCTTGCTCTCGTTCCTGCTGGTCTATCTGCTGATGATCGCGCTCTACAACGCCTACATCGCGCCGTTCGTCATCATGTTCTCGATCCCGGTCGCCGCGTTCGGCGCGCTCGGGTCGCTGGCGATCACGCACCAGACGCTCAACATGTTCTCGCTCATCGGCGTCGTCATGCTGGTCGGGCTCGTCAGCAAGAACGGCATCTTGCTGGTCGATTTTGCCCACGAGCGCGTACTGCTCGGGATGGATAAGCTCACGGCGATCCAGCAGGCCGCGCGCGCGCGGTTCCGGCCGATTCTGATGACGACGACGTCGATGATCGCGGGGATGCTGCCGCTCGCGCTCGCGCTCGATGCGGGCTCGGCCTCGAAACGGTCGCTCGGCACCGTCGTCATCGGCGGCCTCACGAGCTCGCTGATCCTCACGCTCTTGCTGATCCCGGTCGTGTATATGTGGATCGCGCCCGGACCGCCCAAACCGCTCGTTGCCGGCGAACCCGCCCACGACGGTGCGACGAGCGGTGCCGTAACGCGTTCCGAAGTGGAGTCTCGCTGATATGTGGCTGACGCGCCTATTCGTTCATCGCCCGACGCTGGTAACGGTCTTTCTCGCGCTGGTGCTGCTCTTCGGCAGCCTGGCGGCGAACGGGCTCGTGCAGCAGCAGTTTCCGAGCACGGACGTGCCGTCGATTCAGGTGCTGGTGAGTTATCCCGGCGCCTCGACGACCGAGATGCGCGACGCGATCGTGCGTCCGCTCGAAGACCAGATCGCGGGCGCCCCGCTGCTCGATCACCTCGAAACCGCGATCCAGCCGGGTTCGGCGTCGATCGTCGCGGTCTTCACGCTCGACTCGAGCTCCAACGACGATCTCGTCCAGGTGCAAGGCCGCGTGCAGAACGCGCAGCACTCGCTGCCCAACGACGTGCAGACGCCTCAGATCTCGCTCTACAATCCCAGCGAAGCCGTCGTCGTCTCGCTCGTGCTGCGTTCGAGCTCGCTCTCGGTCGGCGATCTCTCGTCGCTCACGATCAACAAGATCGTGCCGTCCCTCGAGCAGATCCAGGGCGTCTCGTACGTGCAAGAAAACGGCACGGTAACGCCGTCGATCCAAGTCAACGTGAGCCCGAAAAAGCTGCTGGCGTCGGGCTATACGCTCCCCGACATCGTCACCGCGATCACGAACAACAACGTTCGCGCACCGGGCGGCATCCTCTACTCGCCGAACCGCGAAACGAACCTCGACGTCCGCGGCGATATTCAGGATGTGCCGACCGTTGCGAGCCTCTTGATCGGCTCCTCGGGAAGCGCGCCCAGCGGCACCGATCCCTGGGCGACGGCAACCCGTCTGTTCAGCATCGGCGACGTCGCCGACGTGACCGACACGTTCGAGACGCAGCGCGTGTTCGCGTACTCTAGCGGTCAGCCGGCCGTCGTGCTCGACATTCAGAAGAGCGCCGGCGTCAGCGAGGTCACGACGTCGAATGCCGTGCTCAAGGCGCTGCCGAGCCTCCACCGGACCTATCCCGATGTCGAGTTCTCCGTGCTCGACGTGCAGTCGACCTACACCGAACAGCAGCTGACCGGCGTCGTGCGCACGCTGATCGAAGCGGTCATCTTCACCGGGATCGTGATGCTGTTCTTCCTGCGCTCGTGGCGCAACGCGATCGTCGTGATGATCGCGATTCCGTCGTCGCTGCTGGTGACGCTCGGCGCGATGAAGCTCGCGAACTTCACGCTCGACACGGTCTCGCTGCTCGCGATGACGCTCATCATCGGGATCTTGGTCGACGACTCGATCGTCGTCCTCGAAAACGTCGAGCGCCATTTCCATGCCGGCCAAGGGCCGCAGGATGCGGCGATCAGCGGCCGCAGCGAGATCGGCGTGGCGGCGATCGTCATCACGCTGGTCGATGTCGTGGTGTTCTTGCCGATTTCGTTCCTGCCGGGCTCGGTCGGTCTGTTCTTGCGCGAGTTCGGCCTGGTCGTTACGGTTGCGACGCTGACCTCGCTGTTCGTCTCCTTCACCGTGACGCCGTCGCTCGCGGGGCGTTGGGCGCTGCTCTCGCGCTGGAAACCGTGGCGTCCGATCGACTACTTCACCGATCGCTTCGAGGGCGTTCGCAGCTGGTATGTCAACCGCGTCTTCCCGTGGGGATTGCAACATCGGCGCGGCGTCGTGATCGTTTCGTTCGCGTCGCTGGCGATCGCGCTGTTGCTCATCCCGTTGGGCCTGGTCGGCTTCGAATACATCCCCCCGGTCGATCGCGGCGAGATTTACGTGACGCTCTCGTATCCGAGCGGAACGCCGCTCGAGACGACGCGCGAAGGCACGCTCAAAGTCGAACAGCTCATCGACTCCTCACCCGATCTCAAGTCCGAATCGGCGACGGCCGGTGCCTACCTCGGGCAAATCTCCGGCTATGTCGACAACGGCGCGATCGGCCAGCTCGACGTGTTCCTCAAGGACAATCGCAGCCAATCCACGGCGTACTGGGCGGACCGGTTCCAGCGCCAAGCGGCGAAACTCGTCCCGACCGCGCAGGTGGTCGCCGTGCCCGCCACCGACATGCAAGGCGGCAACTCGCAACCGATCGACGAGGTCGTCTCCAGTCTTGACGGCGCGCCCGAGCCATACGCCGCAAAGGTCCAGGCGGCGCTCGCCCAGACGCCCGGCGCGATCGACGTGACGACATCGTCCGCCGAACTCGCCCCGCAGGTCAACGTCGAGTTCAACCGCGACCGGGCGCGCGCGCTCGATGCGAGCATCGGCACGGCATCGACCGCGGTGCGCGCGGCGTTCGGCGGCGATCTCGCGACGCAGTTCACGGGCACCGACGGGCTCAAAGACGTGCTGGTCACGTATCCGCTCGCAGCGCAAGGGTCGCTGGCTGCGATCGAAGCGATTCCGATCAAGACCAGCGGCGGTTCGATCATCCGCGTCGGCGATATCGCCCATCTCGTCCAGTCGCCTGCGCCGCCGCTGATCATGCGCATCAACCGTCAGAACGTCGTGTATCTCGGCGCGAACCTCGCGCCGGGCGCGACGCTCTCCAACGTTCAACGCGATTTCCAGAAGCGTTTGAACGCGCTCAAGCTGCCGTCGTCCGTGACGGTCGCGGCTGCGGCCGGCGGAAACGAACAGTCGGTGACCGATACGGTCACCGGGATGAGCATTGCGCTGCTGCTCTCGATCGCGCTCGTCTATTTGCTGATGGTCGCGCTCTACAACAGCTACCGGACGCCGTTTATCATCATGTTCGCCGTTCCGGTCGCGGTCGTCGGCGCGCTGGGATCGCTCGCACTCACGCACCAGACCCTCAATCTCTTCTCGCTGATCGGCTCGGTGCTGCTGATCGGCCTCGTAACGAAGAACGGCATCCTGCTCGTCGACTTCGCCAACATGCGCCGCCGCGAAGGGATGGATCGCATCGGTGCGATGCGCGAGGCGGCCGCGGAGCGATTCCGTCCGATCATCATGACGACAATGGCGATGATCGCCGGCATGATCCCGCTGGCCTTCGTGCTCGATGCCGGCGCGCAAGCGGAACGCTCGCTCGGTACCGTCGTCATCGGCGGTCTCTCGAGTTCGCTCTTGCTGACGCTCTTGCTCGTCCCGATCGTCTACATCGCGATGGCGCCCGATTTCGGCCCCGAGCCCGACGACGCAACGCGCCGCCGCCGCCCCCCCGCGCCGACGCTGACCGAAACGCCGGCTCGCTAGCGCGGGTCTGGGGGAACCGTCTTCGACATCACCGGTGCGCCGGTCCGCGTCTCGGGCCGGCGCGCATCGTCACGAAGTTGTCCAGGATCGCGCCGCTCAGATACGGTGCGAGGCTCGCCGGAATCCGCACGGCTCCGGCCGGTGCATAACGCGTGCCGTATTCGGGTTGCGCGTATTGATGGATCGACGTGCCGAACAGCGCTTCAATCTGCGCGGTCGTACCGCTCGCTTCCACGAGCAGATGGTTGGAGAAGGTACGAGTGATCGTCAAGCCCGCTGCGCGTAGCGCCGTGATGACCGGGCCGTCCTGACCCATGCGCGCCGCCGCGGGCGTCAGGACGATCTGAATCCCCATCGCGGTCGTGGCATTGCGCTCGCCGAGGTCGGGGACGCTGGCCACCACGGGCGGCCGCATGTCCGCCGTATAGGCCACGGCGTCACGAGTCGATTCCGTTTCCACCAGCGCCCCCGGCCGACGGCTCGAGGCGGCGAGGACTCGCCCGGGGCAGATCGTTCCGGCGAGCGACATCCCTTTGGGCATCCCGAAACCCGTCGTGTTGTCGTAGCCGGCGGCGGCCGTGTAAAGCGGTCCCGTGCCTTCGTATTGATTGTTCCCGCTCGTAACGTCGATGAAGTCGCTGCTCGCCGAGGCATGCGCCGCGTACAAGAGCGCGTTGACGGCGCCCAGATTCGCACGGCAGTATTCGTCCAGTTCGGCGAACATCGCCGCCATCTCCGGTGCCGACCACGACGTGCCGTACGCCGAGCCGTTCCAGCCGTACAAGTTGATATTGATGGCGTCGTATTCCGAGGGCATCGCGATATCGGGCACGTTGCGGACGAGCGTCGATGCGCGCCCGCTCACACCCACCTGATACGGTGGCGGTGAGAACACCGCCGATATACCGCCGCCGGTGGCTTCTTGCGAGCCCGTTTCGGTATCGTTCCAGGCAACGGGATTCGTGAGCGAGTTTTGGCTCTCGTTGCCGCCGACGCCGGTGACGTTGGGGTCGCTTGCCGGGTAGTTGACGCCCGGCTGATACCCGCTGCCCGAATAACAATTGTTGCCCTGATCGCCCGAGGAAGCGACGAACGTGATTCCATCCGACGCGCCGAGCGCGAAGACGGGTGCTTGAACGGACGAGGAATAGGAGCTCTCGCAGCCGCCGAGCGACATGCTGACGACCTTGGCCGCGCCGTCGGTAATCGCTAGATTCACCGCGTCGTTCACGTGGCTATCATCCAGATCGGGCATGTCGTAGATGATCACGTTTGCGCCCGGCGCGAGTCCGGCGATCGTTTCGGTATCGAGCGTGGCCTCGAATTGGCCCGAGGTCGTCGTCCCCGCCGTCGCCCCGTCGAGGGTTTCCGTCGTCACGGTACGTGAGGTTACGGGGATGTCGAAATACGTCAAATAGGTCGAGAGGTCGCTGCGCACGACGTCGGAGTCGATGATGATTCCGACCGTGACGCCGAAGCCGTTGTAGCCGCTCTGAACCGGGAACGAGAACGCGTTCGCAACGGCGGGCGGTCCCCACGGGCCGCCGCTGCCGTTGTACGTTGATGGACCGGTGAGCGTTGCGGCCGAGGGCGCCGGCGAGGGCGATGCGGCGGCGTGCGAGGGCGATGCCGAGGGTACCGGAGATGCGGCGTGCGAGGGCGACGCCGACGGCGCCGGAGATGCGGCGTGCGAGGGCGACGCCGACGGCGCCGGCGATGCGGCGTGCGAGGGCGATGCCGACGGCGCCGGCGATGCGGCGTGCGACGGCGCCGGCGAGGGGATCGCGACCGGTGAGGGTGAGGCACCGGCAGCGCTCGTCGTGGAATAGAACTCGAACACGTACACGATCCCCGGTTCGAGCGTGAGCGGGTTGGGATTGGATGCGAACGTGACCGTCGTGCCGGTAATTTTCCCGGTCAGGAACGTCGTCTGCCACGAGCTTCCGTTATAGAACGACGCGAAATAGTAGAGCCCTTTGACCTGCGCACCCTGGAGCGTCAGCGTGAACGATGGGGATTCGCTCAGCGTTTCGGGTGAATTGACGGTCAGTTGCGCCGAGCCGAGCACGGTCGTGGTCGCGAATGCCGCATTGGCGCCATTTGGCCCGGGATCGATGAGCGTTGCCGTCGGCGACCCCGAGCCGCTCGTCGCGGGCGGGTACGTGACCGACCCGGTCAACCCGCCGGTGGTCGCGTTCAGCGCGACCGCTTGCGTCTTCGCCTCACCTTGCTGCGCAGGCGGGTTCGATCCGCCGCCGCTGCACGCCGACAACACGGCGATACCAAACACGAGTGCGGCAGCAGCGAACCGGAGGCGCATGGCGGTCGAATCTCCCTGTCTGCGGAGTGAGGAGTTAGCGGAAGAGGTTGAGCACGGAGTCGGCGTTCGCGTTGGCTTGCGAGAGGACGGAGGTGCCGACTTGCACGAGGATCTGCAGCCGGGTGAAGTTGGTCGTCTCTTGGCCGACGTTGAGGTCGGCGACGTTCGACTCGGACGCTTGCAGGTTCACCGCCGCGTTGTTGTCGTTGTCCTGATCTTCGTTGAGGCGGACTTGGATCGCACCGAGCGCGGCGCGTTGCGTGAGGATTTGCTGGAGCGCGTTGTCGATCTGCCCGATCGCATCTTCGGCGCCGATCGACGGCGATGACGCGCTCGAGAGCAGCAAGTTGATGTTCGAGATGCGCAGCGTCTGGGTGTTTGTGGCCTCGAAGCCGACTTGAATCGTGTCGCCTTCGTCCGCGCCGGATTGAAAATTGAACGCCGGTGCGTTCGGATTCGAGAGCGCCGCCACGTTCTGACTGATTTTGATATACGCCGTGACGCCGACGTCGGCGGTCGAGAGCGCCCCGAGCGTGATCGCGACGTTATCGAAGCCGGAGGCGCTGCTCGTGAACGCAGCCGTAATTTCTTTGGTGCTGCCGCCGAATGCCGTGGTCGCTTGGCCGCTCGGGCCGAAGAGCGTCGGCGACACGGTTGCGACCCCGGTTGCGCTCTCGAAGAACGTTTCTTGCACGGCGATCGAGACGCCGGTGTTGATCACCTCGAGCTCGATCGTTCCGTCGACGGTCGCCACGCCATCGCCCGTGCCGTCGCCCAAGCCCTGGACGCCCGGATCGTTGACGTTCGGCGTCGTGTTGAAGGCGGCCGGATACGATGCGACGGCGGTGGCGATGAGCAAGCCGTAGTTGACGCCGGCCTTCGAAAGGCCTCCGTTGCTCGCAAGCGCTGCGTTTGCGGTCACGGTCAGGAACGCGTTCTGCTCCGACTGGAACCCGGCGTGCGAGCCGTCGAGCAGCGGCAGCCCGTTGAACTCGGTGTTCTGCGAGATGCGATTGATCTCGAGCAGCAGCTGCGAGACTTCGGTTTGCAGATCGGTCTTGTCGCTCGTCGAGGTGATGTCGGATGACGCTTCGACCGCGAGCGAGCGAATGCGCTGCAGCAGGTCGGTGGTGGTCGCGAGCGCGCCGTCCGCAATCGACGCCGCGTTGTTGGCGTTCTGAACGTTCTGGACCGCCTGATCGAACCCGTTCACCTGCGATTGCAGGGACTGCGAGATGGCGAGACCCGATGGATCGTCCGCGGCCGTATTGATGCGCAGTCCGCTGGAGAGTCGCGTGACCGAGGTTTGCAGCGCCGATTGATTCCGGTCCAAATTGACCGAAACCGCATTCGCAAGCAGATTATTGGCGATGCTCAAACCGCTAGCCACAGCGCGCACTCCATGCGTAGGGCGGAACGCCATCCGCCGAGAGATAAAGGACCATCCTGGCCCCGGCTCGGTATGTTCGGTAACGGGACAGTCCGCCACCTTCGCGGTCGCGGTATCGGAACGGTAAAGACCGAAGCGCGACCCATGACCGACGCGGACTCAACCGGTTACGAACGCGCCCTGCGTGACGCTCGGGCGCGCCTCGCCGCGGCGCCGGATTCCCTGCCCGCTCACGCCGAGGCGGGAAGCCTGCTGCTCGCGCTGGGTCGCCCGTACAATGCGCTGCCCCATCTGGCGAGGGCTGCGGCCGGCTCGGCCGCGCCCCCGGAAGTCCTCAACAATTACGGAGCCGCGCTGCGCAGCGTCGGCCGCGGGTCTGAGGCGCGCCGGTATTTTCAGCGGGCCCTGGATCTGGCACCGCACTACGCCGACGCACGCTACAATTTGGCGGGGTTACTGACGAAGGCCGGGGACCACGTCCAGGCGCTGCCGCACTATGAGGCGCTCGCCGCGGCACGGCCGGGCGACGGGGAAATCCAGCGCGCGCTCGCGCGCGCGCTGCGCGCCGCCGACCGTCACGGTGAAGCGCTCGCGATCTACGAGCAGTTGATCGGGCTGGACGCGGACGCGTCCCTCTACGCGGATTACGGCATCGCGCTCGCCGAGGCCGGCCGGTTCGACGATGCCGTCCTCTGGCTGCGCCGCGCCGTCGGTCGCGCGCCGCGTTCCGGCGTCTATTACCGGTATCTCGCCGATACGCGTCTCGAAGCGATCACGGATACCGACGTCGCGGCGCTCGAGCGGCTCGCGGACGCGGACCCCGAAGCGGGCGACGACGACCGGATCGAGGCCGGCTTCGCGCTCGCCAAGATCTTTGCCGCGCGCGGCGCGCACGACCGGTCGTTCCGGCATCTATCGGCGGCGAACGCGGCTCGGCGCCGGTCGATCGCCTATGACGAGCGCAGCACGCTCGATGCCTTCGAGCAGATCGCGCGAACGTTTTCGCGCACCTTCATCGGATCGCGCGGTGAGGGCGACGACTCCGATGTGCCGGTCTTCATTTTCGGCATGCCGCGTTCCGGAACGACCTTGATCGAGCAGATCCTCGCCAGTCATCCGAGCGTGTTCGCGGCGGGCGAACGCTCTTCGTTCGAACATGCAACGAACGGCGTGCTCGCGACGTCCGGCCCGCTCACACTGGACCGGATGCTCGCCGTTACAACGGAAGACCTGCGTGAGATCGGGCGGCGCTACGTTGCCGAGCTGCGCGAGCGCGCACCGCACGCGCGGCGGATCACCGACAAGATGCCCGCGAACCTCCGCTATGCGGGGTTGATCCGCATGGCGCTGCCGCGCGCGCGCATGATCTACGCCGAGCGCGATCCCGTCGATACCTGCGTCTCGTGTTTCTCACAACATTTTGCCGGCGAGCAGCCCTGGGCGTACGATCTTGCCGAGCTCGGCCGCTATGCGCGCGCGAACGAACGCCTCGCGCAGCACTGGCGCGCGGTCTTGCCGCCGGAGTCGCTGCTGACGGTGCGGTACGAAGACGTCGTCGACGATCTTGAATCCCAGGCACGCCGTATTGTCGCGTTCTGCGGGCTGCCCTGGGACGATGCTTGCCTGCGATTCTACGAAGCGAAGCGGCCCGTCCGAACCGCTAGCGTGGCGCAGGTGCGGCGCCCGATCTACCGGACGTCGCGCGATCGACGGGCGACCTACGGAGCGCTGCTCGAGCCGCTGCTCGCGGCGCTCGGCGATTCCGGATGAATCCGGCCGAGTTCCGAGAACTCGGCGGTCACTTCCTGACCGTCGCGCGTGTCGATTTGGAGGATCGCGCGGCCCTCTTCGGTTTTCTCAACGGTGGCGATGTCGTTGGTTCGTTTGATGACGACTTTGTCGCCGGGTTCGATCGGTTGCATATCTCCCATGTCCCCGCCCGGCGCGGCGAAGCCACGCAGCAAGCGGCGAGTTCGGAGATCGTAAGCGGGCTTGCGCATCGGCGTCGAACCGGAAGATGCGGTTCGCGTTCTTCGCGATGCCCGCCCCTAGCGATTCAGGAAGGTTGAAAGCGTCTGCGAAACGCTATCCGGGTTTGCTCGATCGAATGCCGAGACCAACTTCAAGTTGAGGAAAGCCTGGTGCGCAGCGCCGTCTTGCGGTACCAGGAACGAGGGTGGCGTGGAAGATGCGTTGGACAGATGTGCAGATGCGATGCGCCGGACGCTCTCGGGGTTGAGCGATGCGTCTTCTCTTCCGAGAACCTTCTCCGACGGGGTTCCACCGTTTACGGCTTGAGCTATGACGGAGCCGTTCGGGAGCGAGTACGTGCTCTGAGGCGTAATGACCCATTTCGAGACGAAGTCCGCTTCTGGGACCAAAACTTGGCTGGACATCGTGGTGAACATGTCGCCTTCGGCCGGTCGAAGAAAAAGAAGCACCTGCTCCTGCGGTTTGATGATCGGGTCATCGGAATACTCGGTACCCTTCGACGGCCGCGCATCAGCGACGAGTACCGTTCCACTAGCGGCGGCGTTCAGATCGTCCCGAAGGTTCGTAAGGACGTTGACTTGGAAGACATCCCAGAGGACGACCCCAGTGCCGAAGGTCGCAACTTTCTTGACCACCTGGCCACGCACGATGAGTGGCGTGGCGATCGCCAACGAGTCAAGGCTCAACGATCGCGCGTGAAGCCTATCCTCGGCGTGGACCCACTTGCTCTGTGCGACAACGTTGTCGTAAGCAAGTTGAAACGCTCGTTTCTCGCCGCTGCCACCGCCGATATGAAGTCCGCAATCGGTCGTGCACAAGATGAGTGCAACGGTACAGACGGGCGATAAGATCGAACCGAAGTAGCGCATCTGAGACAGCCCTGTCCGACCTGCTGTTTGAACTGCGGGCGCCGACCTAGGAGATCGTAAGCGGGCGGTAGCGGATGCGTTTGGGTTTGGCGGCTTCTTCGCCGAGCCGCTCGCGCTTGTTCGCTTCGTACTCCTGGTAATTGCCTTCGAAGAAGAAGACGCGCGAATCGCCTTCGAAGGCGAGGATGTGGGTTGCGATACGATCCAGGAACCAGCGGTCGTGGCTCACGACGAGCACGGTGCCCGCGAACTCGCCGAGCGCGTCTTCGAGCGCGCGCAGCGTCTCGACGTCGAGATCGTTCGAGGGTTCGTCGAGCAGCAGCACGTTCGCGCCGGTCAACAGCGTCTTCGCGAGGTGTAAGCGGCCGCGTTCGCCGCCGGAGAGCGAGCCCACCGGCTTCTGCTGATCGGCGCCCTTGAAATTGAACCGGCCGAGATAAGCGCGCGAGGGCATCTCGAACCGGCCGACCATCAGGATGTCGCGGCCGCCGCTCACGTCGTCGAAGACGGTCTTCGTATCGTCGAGCGATTCGCGCGATTGATCGACGACGGCGAGTTTCACCGTCGCGCCGATCTCGATCGTGCCCGCATCGGGCTGTTCTTTACCGGAGATCATGCGGAAGAGCGTCGACTTGCCGGCGCCGTTCGGGCCGATGATGCCGACGATCGCGCCGGCGGGGATCTTGAACGAGACGTCGTCCATCAAGAGCCGGTCGCCGTACGCTTTGCGCACGCCGGAAAAATCGATCACGCGATCGCCGAGCCGCTCGGCAACCGGGATAAAGATTTCTTGCGTTTCGTTGCGCTTCTGATATTCGTAGCTCGAGAGCTCCTCGAAACGCGCGAGGCGGCTCTTGCTCTTCGTCTGCTGGCCCTTCGTGCCCGAGCGCACCCATTCGAGTTCGCGTTTGAGTGCCTTCTGGCGCGCGGACTCCGCCGCTTCTTCCTCGGCGAGACGAACGGATTTCTGATCGAGCCAGGAGCTGTAGTTGCCCTTCCACGGGATGCCGCGGCCGCGGTCGAGTTCGAGGATCCATTCGGCGGCGTTATCGAGGAAGTAGCGATCGTGCGTGACCGCGACGACGGTGCCCGGGAAGCGCACGAGAAATTGTTCGAGCCACTCGACGCTCTCGGCATCGAGATGGTTGGTCGGCTCGTCGAGCAGCAGCATGTC
>Ga0116229_10007617_pt1 | contig 17072 bp, 14 predicted proteins | sample S1TSphgellanicum_3_FD_87313 | JGI IMG/M metagenome (GOLD analysis project Ga0116229, IMG submission 87313) | Host-associated microbial communities from peat moss isolated from Minnesota, USA - S1T2_Fc - Sphagnum magellanicum MG | ecosystem: Host-associated > Plants > Peat moss > Unclassified...
ACTGGCAAACGCCGCAAATCCAGGCATTTCCGTCGAGAAAAGCAGCGATTTGCGTGAGCGCCGCATCAGCGTCGCGCCGATGATGGACTGGACTGACCGTCACTGCCGCTATTTCCTGCGCGGCTTCTCACCACGCGCGCTGCTGTATACCGAGATGATCACGGCGGCAGCAATCATGCACGGCGATCGTGCCCGGCTGCTGCGCTACTCGCCGGAAGAGCAGCCGCTGGCGCTGCAGCTCGGAGGCAGCGATCCCGCGCAGCTCGCGGCCGCCGCCCGCGCCGGCGCCGACAGCGGCTACAGGGAAATCAACCTGAACTGCGGCTGTCCGAGCGATCGGGTGCACGCCGGTGCTTTCGGTGCCTGCCTGATGCTCGACGGCCAGCGGGTGGCGGACGTGGTGGCGGCAATGCGCGCGGCGGTGCCGGTTCCGGTCAGCGTCAAGATGCGCATTGGCGTGGTCGCCGGCCCGGGGGCGCGCCACCAGATCGCGCGTTACGACGAGGATGACTACCAGCACCTGCGCGGCTTCACCGCGCTGCTGGCACAGGCGGGCTGCAACCGCTTCATCGTGCACGCGCGCAAGGCGGTACTGGGCGGCCTGTCACCGCGCGAGAACCGTGAAGTGCCGCCGCTGCGCTTTGATGTCGTGCAGCGCCTGAAGTGCGAATTCCCGCAGCTGGCGATCGAAGTCAACGGTGGCCTGCGTACCCCCGCCGCCTGCGGCGCGGCGCTGCAGTGGTCGGACGGCGTGATGCTCGGGCGCGAGGCCTATCATCGGCCGCAGCTGCTGGCCGAGCTGCATCAGCTGCTGTTCGGCGACGGCTGGCGCTGTCCTGCGACCAGCGAGTTGCTCGAGCGCATGGCCGACTACGCCGAGCGCGAAGTGGCCGGCGGCGAGCGCCTGGGCGCGATCACCCGGCACATGCTCGGTCTGTGTACCGGCCGCCCGGGCGCGCGCCGTTATCGGCAATGGCTGTCGCAGGGCGCACGCGAACATCAGGGTCAGGATCATGCCCAGGATCATGCCAGTGCTGCAAAGAGCGCCGCCGGACTGCTGCGCGCAGCGGTGGTGGTGTGCGCGGCGTAGTGCGTAGCCGCTGTGCGCCGCGGCGCTTTACAGTAACATCCGCCAGCCATGGGCAAAGACATCGAGCTTGCGATCCTGTTCGCCGACGTGGTTGGCTCGACCCGTCTGTTCGAGATCATGGGAGACCAGCGCGCGCGCGACATGGTCGCGACCTGCCTCGAGGTGATGCGCGAGGCCACCGAGCAGCACAGCGGCAGCGTCATCAAGACCATCGGCGATGAGGTGATGTCCACCTTCCCGACCGCCGACGACGCGCTGAACGCGGCCGGGGAGATGCAGAAGCAGATCGCCGCGCACACCGAACTGCGAGTCGACGGCCAGCCGGTTGCGATCCGCATCGGCTGCCATTTCGGTCCGGTGGTGCTGGAGGCGCGCGACGTGTTTGGTTCGAGCGTGCACACCGCCAATCGCATGACCAGCCAGGCGAAGGCCGGACAGATCATCACCACCGCGGCGACCGTCGAGCGACTGTCGCCGGAATGGCGCGCCTCGGTGCGGCAGATCGATGTGGCCACGATCCGCGGCCAGGGCGGGGAGATCGCGCTGTACGAGGTGCTGTGGCAGACCGAGGATGTCACCAGCATGCTGCCGGCGATCGCGATGACCGGACGCGACAACCGCAAGCCGCAGCGCCTGCGCCTGACGGTGCAGGATCGCGAACTGATCCTGGACGAGCAGCGGCCGCTGATCAACATCGGGCGCGCCGACGACAATGAGATCGTGATTCGCGGCAACCTGATCTCGCGCCTGCACGCCAGCATCGAACTGAGCCGCAACCGCTTCACGCTCACCGATCAGAGCACCAACGGTACCTTCGTCCAGATCGTGGGGGAAGAGGAGGCGTTCGTGCGCCGCGACAGCATATCGATCAAGGGCGAGGGCATGATCGGCCTCGGGCGCATCCCCGAGCGCGACTCGCCGCTGACGATCTATTTCGTGTGCGAGGAGCGCTAACCGGCGGCCAGACGGCGCTCGACGTCATCGACCTGCGCCAGCATCGCCGCCGGCAGGCGCGAGCCGAATTCCTGCAGGTATTCGCGGATGCTGGCGATCTCGCGGCGCCAGGCGGCGATCGGAACCGCGGTCAGCTCTGCCAGCGCCTCGGCGCTGATATCCAGGCCGGCGCTGTCCAGGTCGCCGGGCCTGGGCATATGGCCGATCGGCGTGTCGACCGCGCCGCCCCTGCCGGCACAGCGATCGAGCACCCAGGCCAGCACGCGCAGGTTCTCGCCAAAGCCTGGCCACAGGAACTTGCCGGCGGCGTCCTGACGGAACCAGTTGACGTGGAAAATGCGCGGCGGATTTGCCAGCGTGGCGCCGACCTTGAGCCAATGCGCCCAATAGTCGCCGAAGTTGTAGCCGGCGAACGGCTTCATGGCCATCGGGTCGCGCCGCACGACCCCGACCTCGCCGGTGGCCGCGGCAGTGGTCTCCGAGGCGACCGAGGCACCGACCAGCACGCCGTGCTGCCAGTCGCGCGCCTCATACACCAGCGGCGCCAGCTCGCGCCGGCGGCCGCCGAAGATCAACGCCGAGATCGGAACGCCGCGCGGGTCTTCCGCCGCCCGGCTGTAGGCCGGATTCTCCTGCGCGGCGACGGTGAAGCGGGAGTTGGGATGCGCCGCCGGCCCATTCTTGGCATCGTACGGGCGGCCCAGCCAGTCGGTGACCGGGCTTCCTTGCTGGCGACCCTCCCACCACGGTTCCTGGTTGGCGGTCAGCGCCACGTTGGTAAACAGCGTGTCGCGGCGGATCATCTCATCGGCGTTGCGATTGGTGCTGGCGTTGGTACCCGGGACGACGCCGAAGTAGCCGGACTCCGGGTTGATCGCCCATAGGCGCCCGTCCGGACCGGGCTGCAGCCAGGCGATGTCATCGCCGACCGTGAATACCTTCCAGCCTGGCATCGACTCGGGCGGTATCAGCATCGCCAGGTTGGTCTTGCCACAGGCCGAAGGGAACGCGGCGGCCACGTAGTGGGTCTCGCCGCGCGGATTCTGCAGCCCGACGATCAGCATGTGCTCGGCAAGCCAGCCCTCCGTGCGCGCCTGCCAGCTGGCGATGCGCAGCGCGTGGCACTTCTTGCCCAGCAGGGCGTTGCCGCCGTAGCCCGAGCCGAAGCTCTCGATCGCCAGGTCCTCCGGGTAGTGCATGATAAAGCGGCGCGCTGGATCCAGGTCACCGATCGAGTGCAGGCCGCGCACGAAGCTGCCGTCGATCGCAATGCGCTCGAGCGCCGCACGGCCCATGCGCGTCATGATCGCCATGTTCAGTACCACGTAGGCGCTGTCGGTGATCTCCACGCCGCAGCGCGCGTAGGGCGAGTCGAGCGGTCCCATGCAATACGGCACCACGTACATGGTGCGGCCGCGCATGCTGCCGCGAAACAGCTCACGCATCTTGGCGCGCGCGGCTACCGGGTCCATCCAGTTGTTGTTCGGGCCGGCCGCCTCCCGGGAGCGCGAGCAGATGAAAGTCAGGTGCTCCACGCGGGCGACGTCGCTCGGATTGGAGCGATACAGGTAGCAGCCCGGGAAGCTGTCGGGATTGAGCGTGTGCAGCTCGCCGCGCGCCAGCAGCTCGGCGCGCAGGCGCTGCAACTCTGCGTCCGAGCCATCGCACCAGTAGACGCTGTCGGGTTGTGTCAGCTGCTGCACACCAGCGACCCATTCGGCGACGTTATTGGACAAATCCGAAAGGCCAGCGAAGGTGTGGAGGGCGGTCGCCATGACGTATCCTTGAGCGCTTGGGTTGTACGGGCGCCTGGGTTGAACCGGGCCAGGCAAATCGGAGCGCACTACGAACTTTCCCGATTATACCGGCGGGCCCCGAAGTTTCCGGGTTTTTGCCGCATTCGCATCAGCGGGGCGCGGAATATGTTGAACCTTGCCGCCATCATGGGCGCCAGCGGCCCGCTGTCCCGGGCGCTGTCCGGCTTCACGCCGCGCCCGGCGCAGCAGCAGATGGCGACGCGCATCGACGAAGCGCTGCAGCAACGGGAAATCCTGATGGTCGAGGCTGGTACCGGTACCGGAAAGACCTACGCATACCTCGTGCCAGCGCTGCTGTCGGGGCTACGGGTGCTGATCTCGACCGGTACACGCACTCTCCAGGACCAGCTGTTCAACCGCGACTTGCCGCTGCTGGCCGGGGCACTGGGCCGGCCCGCGCGGGTGGCATTGCTCAAGGGCAGGTCCAATTATCTGTGCCGGTCGCGCCTGGCGGACATAGGGCGCCAGCAACAAGTGCTGCCAGCGTCGGCCGACGCGTTGCTGGCGCGCATCCGGGACTGGTCGCAGGCCACGCGCACCGGCGACCTGGCGGAGCTGCCGGAGTTGACCGATACGCACGCATTGCGGCCGCAGATCACCTCGACCCGGGAAAACTGCAGCGGCACGCGCTGCAGCGAGAGTGCGCGCTGCCACGTGTTCGAGGCACGGCGGCAGGCGATGGAGGCCGACATCGTCGTGGTCAATCACCACCTGCTGCTGGCCGACATGGCCTTGAAGGAGGAGGGCTTTGGCGACCTGCTGCCCGGTGTCGATGCCGTGGTGCTGGATGAGGCTCACCAGCTGCCCGACCTCGCGAGCGAGTTCTTCGGCGTCAGCGTCAGCAGCCGGCAGATCGAGCTGCTGTTAGCGGACCTTGCGCGCGAGCAGGCGGGAGCGCATCCCGGGCTTCCAGACCTGGGTGCTCCGGTGGAGCGATCCCTGGGCGCGGTTCAGGCGTTGCTGGGACACGCGGAGCGGCACCTGGCGTATCGCGAACTGGCCACGGAGGTACACCAGGCGCTGGCCGAGCTGCAGCGGGCATGCCGCGAGCTACACGCAGGGCTCGAGGCGGCAGGCGGCGGCAGCGCGCCGACACTGGAGCTGCAGGGGTGCGCAACCCGCGCCCGCGCGCTGGCGGCGGCACTGCGCCAGATCAGCGAGCACCCGGGCAGCGCGCAGCCCGCCGACACCGGGGTGGCCGACACCGAGGTTGCCGACACCGTCTCCGCCGCCGGCGCCTCAGCCGCCGACACCGCCGACACCGCCGACGCCGCCAGCGTTGCCGGCGCTCGCACGGTGACCACGCATGCCCGCGGCTTTGTACTGCGGCTGCTGCCGTACGAGATTGCGAGCCGCTTCCAGGCGCAGCTGCAGCAGGCCGGTAACGCCTGGATCTTTACCTCCGCGACACTGGCGGTGGGCGATGACTTCAGTCATTTCGCCAGCCGGCTGGGCCTGACAGGCGCCGCGGCGCTGCGCTTTGACAGCCCATTCGACTATGAGCGCCAGGCGCTGCTGTATTTGCCGCGCGCGCTGCCGCAACCGTCCGATGCAGCGTTTGGCGACGCGGTAATCGACACCGCGCTGGGGTTGCTCGAGAGCGCCGGCGGCGGCGCATTCCTCCTCTTTACCAGTCACCGCGCGCTGCGCCATGCCGCGCAGCGGCTTGCCGACGCACTGCCGCCCGGGCTGCCGCTACTGGTCCAGGGCACGGCTCCGCGCGAGCTGCTGCTGCGTCGATTTCGCGCCAGTGGCCGCGCGGTGCTGCTCGGTACCGCGAGCTTCTGGGAAGGCGTGGATGTGCAGGGTCCGGCGCTGCGACTGGTGGTCATCGACAAGCTGCCGTTCGCATCGCCCGAGGATCCGGTGGTGCGCGCGCGCATCGAATACCTGAGGTCACGGGGCGCTAACGCCTTCACGGACTACCAGCTGCCCGAGGCGGTGCTGGCGCTCAAGCAGGGTGTCGGGCGCCTGATCCGCAGCGAGCACGACCGCGGCGTGGTGGCGATCTGCGATCCGCGCATGACCGAGCGTGGCTACGGCCGCATTTTCCGTGCCAGTCTGCCGCCGATGCAAACCACGCACGTCGCCGACGTCGCCTTGCAGCGGCTGCGAGAACTTGGCCGTGAAACTGCTGGCGCTTGATACCTCCACCGAGCTGTGTTCGGCCGCACTCTGGCTCGACGGCGCGCTGAGCGCGCGCGAGCTGACACGCCAGCGTGGCCACGGTGAACTGATACTTCCGATGATCGAGGAGTTGCTGCACGAGGCCGGCATCGGCCTGGCGCAGCTCGATGCGATCGCCTTCGGACGCGGCCCGGGGGCCTTTACCGGTGTGCGCCTGGCCGCCGGTGTCGCCCAGGGGCTGGCGTTTGCAGCCCAGCTGCCGCTGCTGCCGATCTCGGACCTGCGGGCACTCGCCGCCCAGGCACTGCCGCTGGCGGGCGCATGTGGCTTTGCACTGGTGTGCCAGGATGCGCGCATGAGCGAGGTCTACTGGGGATGCTTCGAGCGGCTGGCGGACGACGTTCGCGTGCTCGGAGCGGAAGCGGTCGGGCCACCGGGGAAGGTGGCGCTGCCACCTGGCGTGCAAGGGGCGGCTGTCTGCGGGGTGGGCTCGGGTTTTGCCGCCTATGCGATGCCGCTGGCGGCGGTCACCGCAGGGCTCACGTCGGTGCTTGCCGACCTGCGCCCGCGCGCCGCTGAGGTCGCGGTGCTGGCGGCCGGCGACGGCCTGGGGCGCGCGATAGCGGCGGACCAGGCGCAGCCGGTGTACCTGCGCGATGATGTCGCCCAGCCGGCGGAGCCACGCTGACGATATCTCCCGGTTAGTCATACCACTGCAACATATGACCCCTAAGGTTCGCGCGCAGGCTGCCAAGGATATGACTTCAAAGCAGATTTTAGTGGTCGAAGACGAACGTCCGATTCGCGAGATGATCGCGTTCGGGCTGAAGCGCGCCGGCTTTGAAGTGCGCGAGGCGGAGGACTGCCGGGCAGCCCGGGCGGCGCTCGCCGATCGACGGCCCGACCTGATCCTGATCGACTGGATGTTGCCCGACAACAGCGGCCTGGAGCTGACACGCTCGCTGAAGCGCGAGCGCGATACCCGCGACCTGCCGGTCATCATGCTGACCGCGCGCGCCGAGGAGGTCGACAAGGTGACCGGGCTGGACGGTGGCGCCGACGACTACATGACCAAGCCGTTCTCGCCACGCGAGCTGATTGCCCGTGTCAACGCGGTGCTGCGGCGCAGCGGCGGCCAGGATGAAACCGAGCTGGTGCGGGTCGACGAACTGACGCTGGACCGGGCCGGCCATCGCGTGATGTCGGGCGATCGCACCGTCACCCTGGGACCGACCGAATACCGGCTGCTGGAATTCTTCATGACTCACCCGGAGCGCGTGTACAGCCGCGAGCAGCTCCTCGACCGCGTCTGGGGTGGCAATGTATACGTCGAAGAGCGCACCATCGACGTCCACATCCGGCGGCTGCGCAAGGCGCTCGAGGATTTCGGCTACGATCGGCTGGTACAGACCGTGCGCGGCGCGGGCTATCGTTTCTCGGCGCGCCCGGATGTCTGAGCGTCGGGTGGTTGCGGCAGGCGGACCCTAGGGACGCATGAACTTCGGCGGCTGGTTTTCCCTGACAGTGCGACTGGCGCTCGCGCTGGCGGTAGGCCTGCTCGTCGGCCTGATCATTGGCGCGCCGTGGGCAGCCGTGGCGGTGGTGCTGGCGATCTGCCTGTTGCTGCAGCTGCTGCACCTGCTGGACGTGCTGCGCTGGCTGCAGGCCGACCAGACCGAGCTGGCACCGGAGTTGCCCGGACCCTGGGGCCATCTGGTGGCGATGATCGTGCGGCTGTACCGGCGCAAGCAGTTCCACAAGCAGCGCCTGCTGCGCCTGCTGCGCGAGCTGCGCCGTTCCACCGCGGCGATGCCCGACGGCGTCGTAGTGCTCAATCCGCAGGCGGAGATACTCTGGTTCAACCGCACCGCGGCCCGCCTGCTGGGGTTTCGCGGCAAGTCCGACTTCGGACTGCGCATCGAGAACCTGGTGCGCCAGCCCGAATTCGTGCGCTACCTGCGCGGTGGCCAGTTCGCCACCCCGGTGATCGTGCGCTCGTCGGGCGGCACCCAGTTCCTGTCGCTGCAGATCGTGCCGTACGGCGCCGGACAGCTGCTGACGCTGGTGCGCGACGTGACACGCGAGGCGCGCCTGGAGGCGATGCGCAAGGATTTCGTCGCCAACGCCTCGCACGAGCTGCGCTCGCCGCTGACGGTGATCTCCGGCTACCTGGAGACGCTGACCACGGATGGCGAGTTCGATCCGGCGCTGGCCGGCCCGCTGCAGGAGATGCAGCGCCAGGCGCAGCGCATGAATGCCATCGTGCAGGACCTGATCGAGCTGTCGCGGCTGGAGTCCTCCGACAGCCAGGCCGCGCGCCAGCCGATCGACGTGGTCGCGCTGATGGCGCTGCTGCGCCAGGACGTGCTGGCGCGTCCGAGGCACCCGGCCCAGGTGCAGGTGCGGGCGGACTCGACTGCCAAGCTGTTGGGCGAGGACATCCAGATCCATTCGGCGTTCGCCAACCTGGTGGACAACGCCGCCAAGTACACCCCGGCCGACGGTTCGGTGTACATCCGCTGGTGGAGCGACGCGGACGGTGGGCACTTCTCGGTGACCGCCACCGGCATCGGCATTGCCCAGGAACACATTCCGCGCCTGACCGAGCGTTTCTACCGCGTCGACGCCGGCCGCAGCCGTGCTACCGGCGGCTCCGGCCTGGGACTGGCGATCGTCAAGCACGTCCTGCAGCGCCATGGTGCGCAGTTGACGATTGACAGCCAGGAAGGGCGCGGCAGCACCTTCAGCTGCCACTTCCCGCCCGAGCGATTGCAGCCCGCCGATGGCGCCGTCGCCGCCACGGTCGCGACCGCGTCGGCCGCGTCGTGACATATATCGCAAGCCGCGAATAGCATTGCGTGCGCTCTGCCAGCAGTGCGCTATATTCGATTATCGCGATTATCGCGATGCGAATGCACTGACGAGGACCGACCATGCAAGCCGCCGATATCTCCCACCACACTTCGCGACGCTTCAACGAGGATCTCGAGCGGGTGCGCAGCAAGGTGCTGGCCATGGGCGGTTTTGTCGAGGACCAGCTCAGCCGCAGCCTGATGTCGCTGGTGGAAGCCGACAGCTCCCTGGGACGTGCGGTTGCCCGCGACGACTACAAGGTCAATGGCATGGAGGTGTCGATCGACGAGGACTGCAGCCGCATCCTCGCCACCCGCTCGCCGGCGGCCGGCGACCTGCGCATGATCGTGGCAACCATCAAGACCATCACCGACCTGGAGCGCATCGGCGATGAGTGCGAGAAGATCGGCCTGATCGCCGCCCGGCTGGCGACCATCGAGCGGCCGGCCGATCATTACCGCGAGGTCAAGCACCTGGGCCGGACGGTGCAGACGATGGTGCACGATACCCTCGATGCCTTTGCCCGGCTGGATGCGGACGCGGCGCTGCGCACCTGCCGCCAGGACCGGGTGGTGGACGAGGAGTACGAGGCGATCCAGCGGCAATGCATCACGTTCATGATGGAGGATCCGCGCACCATCCGGCGCGCCCTCGACGTCATGTGGGTGGTTCGGGCGCTGGAGCGAATTGGCGACCATGCCAAGAATATCTGTGAATACGTGATCTACATGGTGCACGGCAAGGACGTGCGCCATACCTCGCTCGATCACATAGAGCGCGAACTGGCCGAACGGGCAATACGCCGGCCTTAATGCGTCGCGGCCTGAACCTGCTCGGCTTCGCGGTATGCGTGGCGCTGCTGGGCTATGCCTGGTATGCGCAGGCGGTGCTGCTGCTGGATCCGTGTCCGTTGTGCATTTTCCAGCGCGTCGGTGTCGCCGCGACCGGCGTGCTGTTCGCGCTGGCCGCGTTGCATGACCCGGGCCGCTGGGGCGCGCGCATCTACGGCGCGCTGCTGCTGCTGGCAGCGCTGGCGACGGTCGCGGTCGCCGCGCGCCACCTGTGGATCCAGCACCTGCCTGAAGGTTCGGTGCCCGCGTGCGGCGCGACGCTGTCGTACCTGCTGGACGTATTCCCGCTGGCGGACGTGGTGCGCAAGGTGTTGAGCGGCTCGGGCGAGTGCGCGCGGATCACCTGGTCGCTGCTCGGCCTGTCGATGCCGGGCTGGGTACTGCTGGCGGCCGCCGGGCTCGGGTCGCTCGGCGCCTACGCCAACTTCCCCGGGCGACGCGCCTGATCACGCCAGCAGGTTGCGCAACGCCTGCAGGTACATCGCGTGCAGGGTATCGACGTCCTCGACGCGCACGCATTCGTTAACCTTATGGATGCTGGCGTTAACGACGCCGAGTTCGACCACCTGTGCACCCAGCGGCGCAATGAAGCGTCCGTCCGAGGTGCCGCCGCCGGTCGATAGCGTCGGATCGCGCCCGGTCACCGTGCGCACTGCCGCGCACACCGCACTCGAGAGCGGTCCGGGCGGCGTATAGAAAGGTTCGCCGGACAGGTACCAGTCGAGCGTGTAGTTGACGCGGTGGCGGGTCAGCACCTCCTCGACGCTGCGCTTGAGCTGGTCGAGCGTCTGCACCGGCGAGTAGCGCAGGTTGAAGCGTGCCTTGAGCTCGCCCGGGATGACGTTGGGCGCGCCGGTGCCGGCGTTCAGATTCGAGACCTGGAAGGTGGTCGCCTGGAAGTGCTCGTTGCCCGGGTCCCAGGCGCGGCCCGACAGTTCCGCCAGCGCCGGGGCAAAGCGGTGGATCGGATTGTCGGCGAATTGCGGATAGGCGATGTGCCCCTGGACGCCGTGTACCGTCAGGCGGCCGGACAGCGATCCGCGCCGGCCGATCTTGACGGTGTCGCCGATCAGGTGTTCGCTCGAGGGTTCCCCGACGATGCACCAGTCGATACGCTCGCCACGCTGCCGCAGCGTCTCCACCACGCGGCGCGTACCGTCCACCGACGGGCCCTCCTCGTCGCTGGTGATCAGGAACGCCAGCGCGCCACGGTGCTGCGGCTGCTCGGCCACGAAACTCTCCGCCGCGGTCAGCATCGCCGCCAGGCCGCTCTTCATGTCGGCGGCGCCGCGGCCGTACAGCAGGCCATCGCGGATCGCCGGCTGGAACGGGTCGCTGCGCCATTCCTCCAGCGGCCCGGTCGGCACCACGTCGGTGTGACCGGCAAAGCACAGCAGCGGTCCGCCATTGCCGCGCCGGGCCCACAGGTTGTCGACATTGCCGTAGCGCAGGTGCTCTACCTCGAAGCCGATTCTTGCCAGGCGGCCGGCCATCAGTGCCTGGCAGCCCCCATCCGCGGGGGTCACCGAGGGTCGCGTGATCAGCTCATGGGTGAGTTCGAGCGTGGCGGACATGGGTGCGTCTGGCTTGCGGTCACCGGCCTTATACGGGTCATCGCCGCCACCGACAAGGGGAGCGGGGCACTGACACAAATCTGTCATGAACATCCATATACCATGGGTGGATGAGCACCGAGGGCCTGAGCCATCACATTTCCAGCCGCTACAACGCCGACCTCGAGCGCCTGCGCAGCAGCGTGCTGGAGATGGGCGGGCTGGTGGAGCGGCAGCTGACGCAGGCCATCGGCGGCATTACCGAGCCCGACGCCCGCGTCATGGTACGAGTGGCGCAGGAGGAGCTGCGGATCAATCAGCTCGAGCGCTCAATCGACGAGGATTGCAGCCGTACCCTGGCGACCCGCGGACCGACCGCCTCGGACCTGCGCCTGATCATCACCATCCTGAAGACCATCACCGATCTCGAGCGCATTGGCGATGAGGGCGAGAAGGTGGCCGCGATCGCCGCCCGGCTGGCGGCGCGCGAGCGACCCAACAACCGCTACCGCGAGCTGCGCAACCTCGGCGAGCTGGTGACCGGGATGGTGCACGACACCCTCGATGCCTTCGCCCGCTACGATACCAAGCTGGCGCTGGAAGTGCTGCGCCGCGACCGCACCGTGGACGAGGAGTACGAGGCGATCCACCGCCAGAACATCACGTTCATGATGGAGGACCCGCGCTCAATCGGGCGCGCGCTCGACGTCATGTGGGTGGTACGATCGCTGGAGCGCATAGGCGATCACGCCAAGAACATCTGCGAGTACCTGATCTACCTGGTGCTGGGCAAGGATGTCCGCCATACCAAGATCGAGGAGATCGAAAAGGAGCTGCTGTCGACCCGTGGCTGATGGCGCCCGCGGCTGCAGTTCATGGTAACGGCATGTATTTATGGAACCACTGGTGAGAAATAACCTGCCCGAACCGGATCTGCGCGGCTTGACGCCCGCGCCGGACATCGACAACGGCGTGATTCCGATGCGCGTCAGCGGGCGCGGCGTCATGCAGGTAGCGGTGGACGAGACGCGGCGCAGTGCGGCGCTGATGGCCCCGGTCAAGGCGCGAGCCGAGTCGCTGGATTTCTACTACGGCGATCTCAAGGCGCTCAAGAACATCAGCATGGAGATCCGCGACAAGCAGGTCACCGCGCTCATCGGGCCATCTGGCTGCGGCAAGACGACGTTCCTGCGCTGCTTCAATCGCATGCATGACCTGACCCCCGGCACGCGCTACGAGGGCCGCATCATGCTGCTGCCGGAGGAAATCAACCTGGTCGCCCGCAACATCGATCCGATCGAAGTGCGCATGCGCATCGGCATGGTGTTCCAGAAACCCAATCCGTTCCCCAAGTCGATCTTCGAGAATGTGGCCTACGGCTTGCGCATCCGCGGCGTGCGCTCGCAGATCCGCATCCAGGAAGAAGTCGAGAAGGCGCTGCGCGGGGCGGCCCTGTGGGATGAGGTCAAGGACCGGCTAAGCAGCTCGGCGCTGTCGCTGTCCGGCGGCCAGCAGCAGCGGCTGTGCATTGCGCGCGCGCTGGCCACCAGTCCGGAGATGCTGCTGTTCGATGAGCCGACCTCGGCGCTCGATCCGATCGCCACCGCCCGCATCGAGGAGCTGATCGCGTCGCTGCGCGACCAGGTCACGGTGCTGATCGTCACGCATAACATGCAGCAGGCGGCGCGCGTATCCGACTACACCGCGTTCATGTATCTCGGGGACCTGATCGAATTCGACGAGACCACGCGCATCTTCACCAATCCCGGGCAGAAGGCCACCGAGGACTACATCACCGGTCGCTACGGCTGAGCGGCGCGCGCCACACAGCTGCAACGCCTGGAGCTGGACTCTGCGGTGCTCAGTCCGGCCGGAGCAGTTCGTTGAGCGCCGTCTTGGCGCGCGTCTGTGCGTCGACCCGCTTGACGATCACCGCGCAGTAGAGGCTGTGGCTGCCGTCCTTCGACGGCATGCTGCCCGACACGACAACGGCGCCGGGTGGAACTTCCCCCTGCAGCACCGCGCCGCTGGTGCGATCGTAGATGCGGGTGCTGGCGCCGATGAATACGCCCATCGAGATTACCGCACCGGCCCCGACCACGACTCCCTCGACGATCTCGGAGCGCGCGCCGATGAAACAGCCGTCCTCGATGATCGTGGGCGCGGCCTGCAGCGGTTCCAGTACGCCGCCGATGCCGACGCCCCCCGACAGGTGAACGTTGCGTCCGATCTGGGCGCATGAGCCTACCGTGGCCCAGGTATCCACCATCGTGCCTTCGCCCACATGCGCGCCGATATTGACGTACGACGGCATCAGCACCGCGTTCGGCGCCACATAGGCGCCATAGCGCACCAGCGCATGCGGCACCACGCGCACGCCCTGGTGCGCGAATTGCGCGGCATCGGTGGCGGCGTACTTCAGCGGCACCCGATCGTAGAAGCGCGCATAGCCGGCATCGATGACGGCATTGTCGTGGGTACGGAAATACAGCAGCACCGCCTTCTTGAGCCACGCGTGTACCCGCCAGCGGCCGTCGATCTTCTCCGCCACGCGGCACTCGCCGCGATCCAGCGCAGCCACCGCGCGCGCCACCGCAGCGCGCGTGGGCTCATCGACGCTGGCGCTGGATAGTTCCTGGCGGCGCTCGTACGCGGCCTCGATGCCAGCCTGCAGCTGCTGTAGTTCCTGTGTGTTCATCGGTGGCGGCACGATTGATTGGCGAACCATAGCCGGTCGCCAGGCGTGTGGGAACTATCCGGCGGCGGCAGCTAGCGCTGGACTACGGCCGGGCCAGCGTGCTCCTATAGCCCGCGCCAAACCCAGTTGGCTACGGTGAACCGATGAGAGCGGTGAATGGGTTGAATCAGACAGTCACGTCGGCGGGAAGCGCCGCTGATCCTGGCGCTGAACGCGGCTCCGTTGCACATGACCCTGGCGCGGCTGGCGGTGGACTGCGCAGCTCGCTCGCCGGCCATGCGCTGTACCTGGACATCGACGGCACCATCCTCGAGCTGGCGCCCAGTCCGGACGTGGTACAGGTACCGGTGTGGATGGTACCGCTGCTGCAGCGCCTGGCCGGCAAGCTCGACGGCGCGGTCGCGTTCGTCAGCGGGCGACCGATCGCCGCAATCGACCAGCTGTTCCAGCCGCTGCGCTTCCCGGCGGTGGGCGTGCACGGCGGCGAGGTGCGCGCACCCGGTGGCGAGATGCTGGTCGATGAACAGCTGACCGCCGAGCTGCAGTCGGCCGAACCGCTGCTGCGCGAGGCGATCGGCAGGATCCGCGGCGTGACGCTCGAGAACAAGCGCAGCGTCATCGCGCTGCATTATCGCAGCGTGCCCGAGCGCGGCCGCGAAGTGCTCAAGATCGCGGAACTGGTGGTGGGCGGCCTGGGCAGCCAGTTCGGCGTGCTGCTGGGCAAGTGCGTGGTCGAGATCCGGCCACGCCACCTGACCAAGGGTGCGGCGATGCGACGGCTGATGGAGTGCGCGCCGTTTCGCGACCGGATCCCTATATTCGCCGGCGACGACACCACCGACGAAGACGCCTTCGACGTGGTGAACGGCCTCGGAGGCATCAGCCTGCGGGTGGGTGAACCGGCACCCACCGCGGCGAAATTCCGCCTCGCCAGTCCCGAGCAGCTGTGCGGCTGGCTGCAGCAGGTGGCCGACGCCTGAGCGCGCCGGCGGTGTGGAGCGGAACGATGCAGCGCGGAACGATGCGGCGCGGAACGATGCGGCGCGGAACGATGCGGTGCGGAACGATGCGGTGCGGAACGATGCGGCGCACATGAGCGACGCCACGCTGGACCTGGGCATGACAGGCAACTGCCAGGTCTCCTCGCTGATCGATCGCAATGGCACGCATGTGTGGACCTGCATGCCGCGCTTCGACGGCGATCCGGTGTTCTGCGACCTGATGTCGGGCTCGCAGGCGCCCGAGCGACCCGGGCGCTGGGCGATCGAGCTGCTCGACCAGGCCTCGAGCCTGCAGAGCTACGAGCGCAATACCGCGATCGTCGAGACCACGTTGACCGACAGCCATGGCGCGGCGCTGGCAATCACGGATTTCTGCCCGCGCTTTCGCCAGTTCGATCGCACCTTTCGTCCGGCGATGCTGGTGCGCATGGTGCGGCGGCTGGCCGGCCGGCCACGACTGCGGATGATTCTCGCCCCGGCGGAGAACTATGGCGAACGGGCGCGTCCCAGCATCGCCGGCTCGCATCACATCCGCTACCCCGGCCGCGACCAGGACCTGCGCCTGACCACCAACGCCAGCATCGCGATGATTCGCGAGCGACGGGTGTTCGTGCTCGAGGACATGCTGGTGTTCATCTTCGGGCCGGACGAGAGCGTGCACGAGTCGGTGACATCGCTGGGGCAGCGACTGCTCGATGCCACGCGCGAGTATTGGAACGACTGGGTACGAAGCCTGGCGGTGCCGTACGAGTGGCAGGAGGCGGTGATCCGTGCCGCCATCACGCTCAAGCTGTGCAGCTACGAGGATACCGGGGCCATCATCGCCGCAATCACGACTTCGATTCCCGAAAGCGCCAACAGCGGCCGCAACTGGGACTATCGCTACTGCTGGATCCGCGACACTTATTTCACCGTGCAGGCACTCAACCGGCTGGGCGCGACGCGCACGATGGAAGGCTACCTGCGCTTCATCCAGAACCTGACCGCCACGCCGCCGCTGCGCCTGCAGCCCTGCTATGGCATCGACGGCGAGAAGCAGCTGGTCGAGACCATCGTGCCGCATCTTGCCGGCTATCGCGGCATGGGTCCGGTGCGCGTCGGCAACGCCGCGTTCGAGCAGGAGCAGCATGACGTCTATGGCGCGGCGATACTGGCGGTGTCGCAGAGCTTCTTTGACGAGCGCCTGGTTCGTCGCGGTACCGAGGCATTGTTCAGCACGCTCGAGCCGCTGGGCGAGCAGTCGCTGGCCGAGTTCGGGCAGGCGGATGCGGGCATCTGGGAGTACCGCGGCCATACCGCCGTGCACACGTTCTCGTCCGCGGTGTGCTGGGCGGCGGCCGACCGCCTGGCGCGCATCGCCGGGCGGCTCGGCCTGCCGACGCGCGAGAAATACTGGCGCGAACGCGAGCTCGACATGGGCCGGCGCCTGCGCGCGGCCGCATGGTCGCCCTCGATGAACAGTTTCACCTCCACCTTTGGCGGCGACAGCGTCGACGCCAGCCTGCTGCTGCTGGCGGAACTGGGCGTCGTGGGCTGGTCGGATCCGATGTACATCGGCACCGTGGAGCGCATCGGCAAGACCCTGCTGCGCGGCGCGTTCCTGCTGCGCTATGCGGAAGCCGACGACTTCGGCATGCCCGAGGTCGCCTTCAGCGTCTGCACCTTCTGGTATATCAATGCATTGTGGAGCATCGGCCGCAAGGCCGAGGCGCGCGAGATGTTCGAGGAGATGCTCCGGCGCCGCAACGGCGTCGGGCTGATGTCGGAGGACCTGGGGCCGGTCAGCGGTGAAATGTGGGGCAACTACCCGCAGACCTACAGCATGGTCGGCATCGTCAATTGCGCGATGCGCCTGTCGCGCTCCTGGGAGGACGCGCTATGAAATCGCGCAGCCGCAGCGCCGCCTCGACGCACTGCTCGAGCGCCGGCACCAGCGAGATGCGCACACGGCCGCGGCCGGGGTTCTCGCCGTGGGCGTCGCGCGCCAGGTAGCTGCCCGGCAGGATGGTCAGGTGGGTGCGCTCGAACAGCGCGCGCGTGAACAGCGCATCGTCGCCACCGATGTCGGGCCACAGATAAAACCCGCCCTGCGGCCGCTGCAACTGCAGTACCGGCGCCAAAATCGGCA
>Ga0116229_10007618_pt1 | contig 17072 bp, 12 predicted proteins | sample S1TSphgellanicum_3_FD_87313 | JGI IMG/M metagenome (GOLD analysis project Ga0116229, IMG submission 87313) | Host-associated microbial communities from peat moss isolated from Minnesota, USA - S1T2_Fc - Sphagnum magellanicum MG | ecosystem: Host-associated > Plants > Peat moss > Unclassified...
CACGGCGCAAAAAATATGGCTGTCGTCCGACACTTCGCCATGAACTTGGTGCGCCAGGCGGACGAGTCTCTGCGCCCAGAACGCCAAAGCTTGCGGCGAAAAACCAACAAGCCGCCCGCCCCCAGGAAAACCAGCATCAAACTCCGACGCAAACTGGCAAGTTGGAGCACCGAGTACCTCGGCGGCGTACTCGGGGCCGTAGCGTGTTAACTTCGATTCCTAGCCCTGCCGATGAGACGGCATTCGCCTGCCGCCAATTGTCCCGCTGGCGGCCCATACCGGCAGGCTGGCCGCTGAACCTGATGCGGGTCTGCAGCGCCCGCGGAACCGTTATCCTCCCGGCAAGCGGTTCGTGGTGGCGGGAGCAGTTTGCCGGGAGCGGGCCGGGCATGATGCCGCAAGTAGGCGGCGCTTGCGATGGGGGCGCAAATCTCCTAAACTTAAGCCTTGATTATAGGCAATGGTATGTTTCTGGGTCAATAAAAGATATCGCTTGAGATCATGCGACCTGACGCCAAGCAGATTTCATTAGTGGTGATTTGTGGCGACTGGCTTACCTTGCATTGACTCAATTACGATCAAAAACGAGCAAACTGCGAATGTATTTTGGGGCGTTTCAAAAATGTGGCTCGTGCCGGGAGGCAATCTAAAGCTGACTTGAATATTATAGAAAGTTCGGAGCTAATTGGTCGAGCCTGGTACCTCCAGGTCTATCCAGAACTCAAAGGCTCTGAGGGTGACAAACAGTATCGAAGCTCACTACGTCCTGCATGCGCTGGCGAGGAGACACGTGCCGACCGTTTCGCTGATCCACGAATTCACCGCCTATATCCGCCTCCGGGACGCGCTCCGGGATGCGGTGAGGTGGGCGACCAGCACGGTGTTTTCCGCGCCCGTTACGGGGACTACGCGCTGAGGGCGTATCCGGATCTTGGGTGGCGGGACTATCCGATCATCCCCCAGGGACGATGCATCGTTCCCGACCCCAGGGAGCTGCAGTTCTCCCCGTTTTCCACGGATATAGAAGCTTCGCGCGTCGAGAAGCTTCTGCGACCGGCCTTCCCCGGCGAAGACGATTTCGTGATCCTGGGCACAGGCCAGGTTGAGGTGAGGAAGGGCGTCGATATCTTCATCGACGGCGCGACGAAGGCCGTCGCGCTCGCGCCCGACCTCAAATGTCGCTTCTTCTGGATAGGGCGAGAGTTCGACGCCCTGAGCGACGTCTCGTACTCGGTCTACATCGCCGATCAGATATGCCGTTCGGGTCTCGAGGGCCGCGTGTTCTTCCTGGGCGAGCGGGGTGTGGAACTGGCCCGCCAGGAGCAAGGCGATGCGCAGACGATTGCCGAGCATGCCTCGATCAGCCTAGCCTATCCCCCGGAGCCGCTCCCTATTACGGCTCCCTCCTGCACAGGCTCGAGCGGCTTTTCGGCGTGGTTGCCTAACGAAGCGGCTACAAGATCGCAAACACGAACTGTCCCGATCTCACGTAGTGAGCTAGGGATGCGTCGCAGGCAAGGGCGGAATGGCTAGGTGACAGGTCGGAGATCGAATGTCCGAGGATAAAGTGCGGATTCAAGTCGGGGCGCTTATCGCCACGGCCGAAGCCGAGGGCGTACCTGCCGCCGCCGTCGCAGGCTGGCAAACCCTTTCAACCGTCCATGACTATCTTGAGCTGGATCTTCTGGTCGATGAACTCGCCCATATAGCGGCCAACTTCCCGCCGTCCCCAGATCTCGCCATCCTGCGTGGGGCCACCTATCAGAAGCGATGCGAGTGGACGCTCGCCTCGGATTTTCTGCTAGCGGCGATCACGGAGTTTCCCGGCCGTACGGATATCATCTACGAGGCCGCCCTCAATTCGGTGGATGCGGTCTACTATCCCCGGGCTGACGAACTGCTGCAGATGCTGTCGCGCAATGTGGCAAACCATCCCGAGCGCATTCAGCGCGGTATGTGGCGAGCGTGCGCGCTCATCGGCCGCCACGATATCGCCCTTGGCGCGTTCGAGGCGGCGTCAGCTGCAAAGTCTGCCTTCGCAGAGCCTCAACTGGCCTTTCGGCTCCAAACGGCCCTCACCATCCAGGCGGCCGTGAGACAATGTGGTATGCGGAGCATCTCCATCGGGGAGAACTGTCTCCCTTGGATGGTGCTCAATAGATGGGGGTTGCGAGCGGATCCGACATCCTCAGGGGCAGACTCAATATTCAATCTTGCACAGACATCGACGGATGGCAGCGTGGGTGTGCTGGCTGATGCGGGGGTCTCGCTCACAGCCTCCGAGAAGCTTGATATTATCAAAAACCCGCAGGGCGTGCCCAGACCTATAAATAGACCCAATCAGTTCGATTTCAATCATGAACAAGGGCGGCTCTGGATCAGCGACGACTATGCCGAATTAAACAAACGTTATGCGGCGCGGATCGATAATTTCCAGACCTACCTGGATGGATCTGCACGACTGTTTGTTCACTATACTGAGTCGGGGAGCAGTTTTGCGCGGCTGACTGACGCACTGGCGGCCATAAATCGGGATGTAAACTATAGACTGCTGATCTTGGACGCCGGGGAGGCGAGCCAGGCGGACACGCTCCCCGGAGATGGACGGACCGACTATGTCCACGTCCCCAGACCAAGCTCGGACTATATCTGGTTTCGGCCCGACAGCCTCGACAGCCCGGAAGGCGTCGAGTTCGAGTGGCGTATCGCCAAGGCGACGCTGCGGTCGTTTGAAATGCTGCTCGGCCAAACCTTGGTGGATGTCGCCAAGCTGGAAACGGACCACGATCTGAGCCGACAGAAGCGCGGCGAGCTAGACCCTAAGGCCTGCCGCGCAATTCAGCGTTCGTGACCTTGGGGTCTATCCCCGCAAAGGTCCCAAACGCTATATAGGATTTAGGCGCCCAGCATATGCATCGGCTTCCAAGTGGGACCCCACCTTTGCCCGCATCAAGTTCTTGAATAGAGTAGTGATTTGCGCAACTGAGGGGGTTCGGATCGGCGCCCATCGGGACCCCAAGTGTTCCGGACAATGCGTAAGAAATCAAAACGTTATGCGCTATTAGGAGGGGTCCCATTTCGAAGCCCTCAACACCGTCGGATACAACTTCCGCCTCCTCCTGAACTGGCTGAGGCTTTTGTGGCTCCAAATCTGGTTCGCTCTATCAGCCCTGATCTACGTGGATCAGGCCACCCTCGCGAGCTGAGCGGCGTTCTTCACGGTCGACTCGACCGCCTACATCAGATCGCGCGGAATCGTTTGGGCATGGTCGCGCTCGAAGACGATCTTGCCGTCGCGCCGAGCCTCCAGGCGCTCGATGATGTGGAACGCCTGGGCTGTCGAGGTCAGTTCGACGCGGCTGGCCAGCGCGCAGTCCCAGTCGCCCCGCTTGAACGCGCCGTTGAACACCGCCTCCCACTTGCAGGTGTTGGGCTGGCCGGCCTGGATCGACAGAACCACATTGGGGCCCGACGACGACGACGTCTCGCCCGTATCGGCCACGACCGACGTGCTGAGCGGCCAGGTCTCGGTCACGCGCACCGCGCCGCCCGGCGCCTCCTCGCGCACAAAGACGGGGCCCTCCTTGGGCGAAGGGGGTTCGCCCACCGGCGCTATGGGGATCGGAAACGACGCTTCGACCAGCGGCCGCGCCCGAACGGGAAGATCGACCTTCGAAACACCTAGGCCGATCGCCAGGGTCGGGGTTTCCGGCGAGGGCCACACCAGCGGCCAAAGGCTTTCCGACACGCTGATGCGGATACGAGATCCCGGCTTGAAATGGTGGGCGGTGAAGGCGAACGGCACGACGACGTCGTAGCCGAGCCCCGGAGCCAGGGCCGTTGGATGGGCGTCGCTGTCTCGGTGGGTCAGGTTGAGAACGCCGTAGCTGACCAGCCAGGATGCGCCGTCCGGCGTCACTTCGCAAAGCCGCACCGCCAGCTTGGCCACGGGCTTATCGGCGGCGACGCGAATGTGCGCCTCGACCCGGCCGAGCATCTCCAGGTCGGAGGTCAAGGGGGCGGTGGTGAAGGTCAGGGACCGGGCGTCGTCTTCATTCTGCCGCTGGGGCAGTTCGGAGGGGGCGAACGGCACCCATTCCGGCTTGGCGAGCCCCACGATCGCGCTTTCACGATAGGAGACGGTCTGAGCTTGGCCGGCGACGGCCGACAGCTCGCCGCCGGCGTTCAGATGCAGACTTAAGGGCTGGATAGACGGCGACGGCCAGACGCGCTCGGCCACCCAACGCCCAGGGATCGGGCCTGGCGCGACCTCGGCCGCGGTCTTGTCGGGCATATAGGCGCGAAACATCGGCTCATCCATGATGCCGGTCTCTTGGCCTTTCAGCCACTGAGTCCACCACCGCACCTCCTCATAGGCCCAGTCGAGACCGGGGCCGGGGGTGGCGGGCTCTGGATAGCCGTGCTGCCAGGGTCCGTACAGGCCCTTGCGCGGCACGGTCAGCTTCGACAAAAGGCGTGGAATTTCATTGCCATAGGAGTCCACCAGGCCGCCGACCACATAGACGGGAACGCGGATGCTGGCGTAGTCTTCAGCGATCGACCCCTGGCGCCAATAGGCGTCGTCCCGTTGGTGGCTGAGCCAGATGGCGGCGATCGGCGGGGCGGCGTCGAGCCTTTGGCGCCAGAGCTTGTCCCATCCCGGCCCCGTGATCGCCGGATCGGGCGGCCCGGCCATCACCGCCTTGAAGCTCGCAGCCCATTTCAGATCGGTCAGGCCCAGGGCGCCGCCGATATAGTGGGCGTCGTCGGCGTAGCGGATGTCGGACCCGGAAATGGGCATGATGGCCTTGAGCGCCGGAGGCTGCAACGCCGCCGTCTGCAGGGTGCTGAACCCGCCCCATGATACGCCGCGCATCCCCACGGCGCCGTTGCACCAAGGCTGGGCCGCCAGATAGGCGATCGCCTCGGCGGCGTCCTCATGCTCCAGAGGCAGGTACTCGTCCACCAGGACGCCTTCAGAGTCGCCCGATCCGCGCACGTCCAAGCGGGCGTAGGCCACGCCGTAACTCGCGAGCGTCTGGCCCCAGAAGAGGCCATAGGCCCGGTATTGGTCGCGCTTGCGATAGGGAATGTATTCCAGCACGACCGGCGCCGGCGCGGCGCCCTGCGGCAACCACAGCTGCATGGCGAGGCGCACGCCGTCCTTCATTGGCACGAAGACGTTCTCGATCATCTTCACGGGGCCTTGCGCCGGCAGCGCCCATGGGGAAGCCGGGGCCGCCAAGGCCCGGGGGGAAGCCCCCCCTAGCACCGGCGTCGCCGCCAAGGCGGTTCCGATCAGCGATCGTCTCGATAGGGACATAGGCGTACTCCGATACATATCGCCCAAGCGCTCAGAACTTGACCTTGAGCCTCAGGCCGACCGTGCGGGGCCTGGCCACCGTATAGGCGTCCCCCGCCTGATAGAGCGCGTAATAGCCCGCACGCGCGATGTCGGTGACCTTCACCCCGTCGATCAGATTGTTGCCGTAGAGGCCGATCTCGTAGGTCTTGAAATCATAGGCCAGCGACGCGCTGACGTTATGCGTCGGCGGAATGATGGCGAAGGTCGAACTGGGCGTCGTTCGCGTCAGCACGCCGTTCACGATCGTCGTCGAATAGGGGTCGTAGGTCGTGTTTTCCTCAGCCCGGAACTGATAGCTGAGCTGGCCATGCAGGGTTCCGTCGGCGACATGGCGGTCGTAAAACAGAAAGACGCCGGTGGTCCAGTTCGGCGCATAGGGCGACTGATCGCCGCTGAAGGCGCCGACGGTGGGTATATTTCCATTGGCCCGAGAGCTGTTGTAGCCGACGCTGACCTTGGCCGTGAACCGGCTGGTCAGCCTGACCACAGATTCGGCTTCCAGCCCCTTGCTAGTGACCGAGCCCTTATTCTCCGTGAAGAAATAGGAGCAGTTCAAGCCGAGCCGGGTCTGAACGTCTTGCCAATCGATATAGTAGGCGTCCGCGTCAAACGTCATGCGACCGCCCAACAGCGAGGCCTTTTCACCCGCCGTATAGTTCCACAGATGATCGGGCCCGAACGTCAGGGGCGCCGATTTATAGCCATAGGCGGCCAGATCCGCCGCGCACTCCTGGGCGATGCCGGATGAACCGATCGGCACGGGCTGGTTGGCGCCGCCGAAGCGGAAACCCTTCGCCGCCTCCGCATAGACCATCAGATCGTCGTCGACGTGGTAGGAGGCGTTGAAGCGGGGATTGAACCCGTTGGCGGACTGTTTGGTGTTGAGCGTCAGCGGGATGTGGTTGACCACGCCATAGACGCCGCTCTCGAACAGATAGTATTTCTCACTGTCATCGAAATAACGAACGCCCGCGGTCAGATCCAGCTTGTGAGTCACATGCCAGGTGTCGTCCGTGAACAGGGCCACCTGGGTGTCCGTCAGATTCTGCAGACCCGAAAAAATGTCGTTCGGGTGAAAGGCGCCGTCGACCGTCTGGGAGTTGTAGAGGCCGTTCGGCGTGTTGAAAGGTCCGTAGAACAGGTTCTCGTAGGACAGCGTATCGAAGCCGGCGACAGGGATGTCTTGGAACAGGTCGCGCGTCTGGTTTTCAAAATAGACGCCCGCCGTCCATTTGATCGGGCCGCCATTCTTCGAGACGAGACGAAACTCCTGCATCTCGTCGTGGATTTTCTGATCAATTTCAAAATGCTCGGCCGGTATGGCGTCGGCGACGGCCTGGCTGTAGCTCGGCGGCGGGTTAAACAGCGGAAACTGCGTCGTGCTGAGCGGCAAGCCGTAATAGTTCGCGAAGAAGTACCCAATGGTGGCCTCCGTGCTCGCATTGAAGCCAATGCGCCGCCACGTGTACGCCGTCGATGAAACGAAATCAGCGAAGCCTAGGTCGTAGTTTATGTTCAACTGGTAGAGCTGAAGGCTGTCGCGCGTACCTTCGGGAGAATTTGTCGAATCCGTGTAGGGCGCCAAACCGCTCAATTCGGTGTTCAAGCCGTAGGCATGGCTCTGTTCGAAGGTGCCGCTGAGATCGACCGTCAGCGCGGTATTGGGCGTCCAGCGCAGCGCGACCCGAGCCTGGGTGCTGTTGTTCAGGTTCGCGTCCTTCTTGTCGCGATCGCCGATATTGTCGATATATCCACCGTCCTGGCCTCGGTAAAAGGCCGCGCGGACAGCCAGCTTGTCTTCGATCAGGGGCGTATTGAACGTGCCGCGCAGACTATAGCTCGGGCCGCCGTGTTCGGTGTCGGCGCCCGTGACCTCCATCGTGCCGAAGGTCGATCGCGCATCCGGCTTGGCGGTGACGAAGCGGATGGTCCCCGCCATGGAGCTCGCGCCATACAGGGTGCCCTGCGGCCCGCGCAGAACCTCGACCCGCTCAAGATCGTAGATGCGCAGATCGGGCGTCTGACCCTGGACCGAGATCGGCGTGTCGTCGAGATAGACCGCCACCAATGACCGGTCGGAGGTATCGGACGCCAGATAACCGCCCGTCGACAGACCGCGCATGTCGAACTTGTTATAGCCAGGCGCGCCTTCGGTGATCGACAGAGACGGGGTGAACTTGGCTATGTCGGACAGATTGCCAAGGCCGGACTGATCGACCTGAGCGACATTGATGACCGAGATCGCCATGGGCACGTTTTGCAGAGACTGTGCGCCGGATCGGCTGGCCGTGACGACGACCTCCTCGACGGTCGTACTGTCCTTGGCGCCAGGTTTCGCCGTCGTCACCGTCTGGCCGACCGCGACGGATGACGCCAGGGCGGCGGCGCTGGTCGCCGCCAACAGGAGACCAAGACGTGTGCTTCGCACAGAAAGACCAGGAATCAGGGATCGGCTCGCGCCACCATTGTCCATCATTATCGCCCCCACAGCAGGAAATACTAATTTTGATTGTCGTATTTATTTGTCTATTCAATCGATGAACAGGTTCGCCCCCAAGTCATCGCATTACGCACCCCTAGCGTTCCCCTGCGGAAGCGGCCCGACAATACCAATTCTGTGCATGGACCCATGCGAAAAAGTCATGGCATGTGGGGCGGGGCGCGATTTGGTCAGGCCGCGGACACCCTGAGCCGCACGAACACGCCGCGCATTCAGGGGGTTAGAGGCGTCTGGACCATGAGACCCGCTGTGGTGATCAGGGACCCGGCCTCTGCGTTGAATAGCGGCCTCGGCCAGACAGTCGGGCCGCCGGTCTGCAATGCACGATATTTGAGCGGTTTCCGGCGCGCGTGACGACGTATTTGGATGGTTAGCTCGTGGGCGCCCGCCCCGCCCCGAGCTCAGCTGCCGAAGCGATAGGTGGCCGTCAGGCCCCAGGTGCGGGGCTTGGCGTAGACGCTGGGGATCTGGCCTGTGTAGGAGGCCACGTCGAAGGTGTAGACGCGATAGACCTCCTGGCCAATGTTGTTGACGTAGAAGGCCACATCCCAACGCTTGTTCGGCGGCGTGTAGCCGATGCGGCCGTTGCCGATGATGTGGGCGGGCTCATGCTCCACCGGCGCGCAGAGGACCGAGAAGCAGAACTTGCTCGACCACTGGCTGTCGCCCTGGATGAAGACATCGCCGATCGGCTCGTACCAGTCATAGCGGGCGAGAAGGTCGATGCTGGCGTCGGGCGCCTGGGGGAAGTGGCGATCGACCACGTCCCCGTCAGGCAGGGGCACGTTGCGGACCTTATTGTTCATATAGCTGGCGTTACCGCTGAGCGTCAGGCCCTCGATCGGGTGGGTGGCGCCCTCGACCTCGACCCCGGCCTCATAGGCCGCGCGGTTCACCACGGTCTCCACCAGGCCGTACTCCGCAAACGCCTGATAGTTCTGATAGTTGTAGTAGAAGGCGTCGGCGTTGAGGGTGGTGCGCAGCGGCAGGGTGGTTTTCATCCCGCCCTCGATCGAGTTCAGCACCTCGGGCTTATAGGGGATGCCGTTCAGGAAGTCCTTTTCATAGCCCGCTGTCGGCGTCGCGGTGGACAGCGTGAAACCCCCGCTCTTGGAGCCCCGGTTGAAACTGCCATAGATCAGGGTGTTGCGGTCGGGCTTGTAGTCGAGCTCGGCGCGCAGCGCATAGTCGCCAAACTGCTTGTCGGCGTCGCCCGGCGTCACCGTCACACCTTGCAGGGCCGATTGGCCCGTCGCGCCGTCGATGGCCACGATCTCGCTGGTGTTGAAGATGATGGTCTCGCCGGTGTTGTCTGTGGCCGTATAGGCGACCTTGCGCTCGTCGTGCCAAACGCGAACGCCCAGGATCGCCTTGAAATTGTCCGGCAAGGTCCACTCGTCCTGGCCGAAGGCGGCGAACGAGGTGGTGCGCTGGGAGAAGCGCACGTCCGGGACCAGGTCGAAGAGGCTGGGGAAGGCGTACGACGCGGTATAGTGGCCGTTGATGCTCATGCCAAAGGCGCCCAGCACCAGCTCATGATCGCCGAAATGGCCCGCCGCGCGCACTTCCTGGGAATATTGCGAGACGTTTGCACCTTGGAGGAAGTCCACCTGGTCATTGGGCGAGGCGCTGGCGTTTTCCTGATAATCCTTCGAGTCGGACTGGTAGTCGGTGATCGAAGTGATGTGGAACGGCCCAGCCGGCGCCTCCACCTTCAGGGTCGAGCCGAACAGGGTGCGGTCTGTGAAGGAGGGCAGGCCGACGGTCGCGATCTTCCAGGGATCGCCGCCGCGCGGTGCGGAGATGGCGCTGTTGGAGTAACCCGTCAGGTCCGTCCCCGTAGGATAGTTGGGGCCGGGGAAGGCCGCGTTATAGCCCAGCAGCAGCAGGGGATTGACCTGGTTGGCGGGCAGGTAGACGCCCTGACCTTGGGCGTTGGGATAGGCGGCTTCCCAGGAATACATGCCGGCTGAGGTCTCGTGGGGCGTGCGGCTATATTTGACGTTCAGCTCGACATTGGTGTTTCCCGTCGGCTGCCAGTCGATGATGTCGCGCAGCGCATAGTGGTTCTCGCCGCCGCGGCTCGGCTGGCCAGCGTAGATATTGGTCAGATAGCCATCGGCCCAGTCGTGCATGCCCGAGACGCGCATCTGGACGTTTTGGGCGAGCGGGCCTGAAAGAGCCCCCTCCTCCAGCCACTCGCCATAGCTGCCGGTCGTGAGCGTCAGATAGCCCTGGAAGTCCTTGGTCGGCTTATTTGAGATGAACTGGATGGCGCCGCCTGTGGCGTTGCGGCCAAACAGGGTCCCTTGGGGGCCGCGCAGCACCTCGATCCGCTGCTGGTCGAAGATCGGGAAGCCCGAGGCGATGAAGGAGCTGGCGTAGCTATCGTCCTGATAGACCGCGACCGGCGGTTCCTGTTCGTCGCCGAAGTCGTTCTGCGAGATGCCGCGAATATTGAAGACGACGGCGGACGGGGTGTAGGCGTTCATCCGCAGACTCGGCACGGCCTTGGTCAGGTCGGTGCTGTCTTTCAGATTCAGATTGGCGATGGCTTTGGAGTCGAGCGCCGTGACGGCGATGCCGACGTCCTGAATCCGCTGAACCCGACGCTGGGCTGTGACGACCACCTCGTCCAGGGTCGGCTGCGGCGCGGCGGCTGGTGCGGCGGGCGCCGTCTGGGCGATGGCGGTTCCGGCCGACACGGCGACAACAGCGACCCCCGCGATCAACGCCAACCGCGGCAAGGGCGCGGATACATTTTCTCTGCGATGTGGAATGGGCATCAAACTATTCCCCCGTTTGACCCAAAGAGTTCGACAGGCGCATCGGCCTGATCGACGCGACGTGAGGGCGCGACGACCTGATCCCCGTGATCCCATCAAATTGTCGGGAAAGCTTACGGCCGACTTCGCGTTTTCAATTGAATAAAATCGCCACCTGGGTCCGCATTCACGTCACTAAGACGATGCAACTTCTCTTCTGTTAGGGAGATTGTCACAACTCACCCTCGCCGAACACGCTGATCGACATCCGCGCCATTCGCCCTGGACGGGTCGCCATCGGCGCGGTACGGCGAATACGATTTCGGGTAGGAGCTCACGATGGGGCGCGGGGCGGCGGCGCTGGTGTCTTTGGCCTTGTTGGTCGCGACAGGGGCGGGAGGCGCCTTGGCGGCGCCGCCGCAAGCGCCGGCCACGGCCTTGCCCTATCGGATCCAATGGAGCGTCAAAATCGCCGTGCGCGACGGCGTCAAGCTCGACGCCACGGTCATCCGCCCCGCAAGCGACGCGCCGACGCCGGTGATCCTGACCCTGACGCCCTATGTCGCCGATCGGTTCGAGGACGTCGGCGCCTATTTTGCGCGTCATGGCTATACCTTTGTCATCGTCGACGACCGAGGGCGGGGCAATTCGGAAGGCCATTTTAGCCTTTGGACCGAGGACGGACCCGACGGACACGATGTTGTGGAATGGCTGGCCGCGCAGCCGTGGAGCAACGGCCAGGTGGTGATGTGGGGCGGCTCCTATGGCGGCAAGAACCAATGGATGATTGCGGGCGAGCAGCCTAAGGGCCTGAAGGCCATCGCCCCCGCCTCCGCCGGCGTCGCGGGCGAGAATATCGGCATGGGGCAGGACAACATCTTCCGGGGATTGGACTACAACTGGCTCGTCTCGATGATGGGCCATACCGCCAATAATAACGGCGCGGGCGACGACGCCTATTGGCTGGGCGTCTATCAGGAGGCGTCCAAAGGGCGTGTCCCTTACAGCGATCTGGACGAGCTCGCCGGCTATCCCAGCGCCATCTGGCGCCAGTGGATGGCCCACCCCGTCCGCGACGCCTATTGGGACGCCGCGAGCACGGCCCCGGATCGGTGGGCGCACATTACGCTGCCGAGCCTGTCGATCACCGGCCAATACGACACGTCCCAAACGGGTACGATCGCGTTTCGGCAAAGACAGCTCGACGCGGGCTCGCCGGGGGTCGCCTCGGAGAGCTATCTCGTGATCGGGCCGTGGAACCACCCCGGCAGCCGAAACCCGAAACGGCGCCTTGGCGGACTGGATTTTGGCGAGGCGGCGGTCTTGGATGTCAAAGCCCTGCACCTCGCCTGGTATGATCACGTCTTGAAGGGCGCCCCGACGCCCCCCTTCCTGGCCGACCATGTGATGTATTTCGTCGCCGGCTCGAACGTCTGGCGCTCGGCGCCCACGCTTGAGGCGGCGACGGCGCGGCGCGAGACGCTCTGGCTCAGCTCGCCCGACACCGGCGCCGACGCGGTCGCGACCCATGGGTCGCTCGCGCCTCAGGCCGTGTCGCAACCGCCGGACAGCTATATCTATGATCCGTCTCTGCCCGCCTACAATGAGGGCTTTGAGGGCGGCGAGATGGTTTCGCCCAGCTTCTTGACCAGCGACGCCCTGATGGCTCGGATCAAGGGCGACGGCCTGATCTACGATAGCGCGCCCCTCGCCGCGGCGACCGATCTGGTTGGCGCGCCAAGCCTCACCTTAAACCTGGCCTTGGATGTCCCAGACACCGATATCCGCGCGGCGCTTTATGAGGTCAAGGCCGATGGGTCCGTGGTGTTTTTGACCCAGGACTGGGTGCGCGCCCGCTATCGCCTAAGCGATCGACACCCGGTTCTCGTCACGCCGGGTCAGGTCGCGCCCTATCGGTTCGAGCACTTCAACTTCGTCGCCAGAACGCTGGCGGCGGGCAGCGTGGTGCGGCTGGTGATCGTACCCCTGGGCGCCAGCGTCCAGGTCGAGCGCAATCGCAACTCGGCCAAGCCCGTGGAGCTGCAGACCGCGGCGGATAACCGGGTCGGTCGGATCGCCCTGCATATGGGCCCCGGCCTCAGCCGCATCGAACTGCCGTGGGGGCGCTGAGCGTGACAGGCGGACGTGGATGCCGGTTCCGCCGTCTGCTCAGGCGGCGTAATCCTTGCGCAGAGGCTCAAAACCAAACAAGCGATCCAGCGACCAGGCGCCCCCGCCCCGTGCGATCAGCGGCAGAAGCAAGCCCGCCCAGCTTAGGTGCGTCGGCCAGGCGTCGGGATAGACGAACACCTCGATCACCGTGGTCATGCCCAGAAGCGCCAGGGCGCCGACCCGTGTGAACAGGCCCAGCACCAGCAGGATGGGAAACAGGTGTTCGGAATAGGTGGCCGCGTGGGCGGCGATCACGGGCGGTACGAAGGGGAGCTTGTAGTCCGTATTGAACAGGTCGTAGGTCGAGGCCTTGATGGTCAAGAGCCCCTCGACCTTGGTGCGGCCGGACATGAAGAAGACGCCGGCGACGCCCAGGCGAGCGACGAGCAGCAAAAGATCGCCCGGAATGCGGTTCAGGAGGGCGGCGGCCTGGGTGTAGGCGGGCAGGGGACTGGTCTTCATGGGAAGGTCCTTGACGGGGGTTAGGCGAGCGCGGCTCGAAAAGCGCCGGCCGCAATCAGGGTGGCGACGAGGGAGGAAAGGTCGGTGTCGGGCGCGGCGGCGGCCAAGGCGGCCTCCGCCACGGTTGCGCCGCCCTGGCAAGCCTTGAGGAAGGCCAGAGCCGCGGCGTCGATGACAGCGACCTGCACGCTCATGGCTGGCCGAGACACCAGCACGGTCTCCTGGGTCCAGGGCAAGCGTTCCAGAGCGTCCGCCGGGGCGTCCGGCTGGTGAGCCAACCAGATCGAGGCGGCCGGCGCGCCGACGGCGACGAACCGGACGGCCGGATGCAGGATCAGCGGCGAATCGCGGTCAAGCGCTCGGACGAACCCGGCCCCGTCCAGGGCCTCGGCGTCGGCGGCGAACAGAGCCTCTGTGACCAGCCGCTCGAGCGCGGCCACATCTGAAAGGTAGGGCGCCTCCGCAAACGGCGGATAGTCGGCGATGAATGCGGCAAAGCCTTCGCCATAGAGACATAGCCTCGGGTCGCAAGGCGGTCGGCGCTCGACAAAGGCCGCGGCGCAGGCCGCGAAACTGTCCTCGCCCACCAGGGCGCGCACGACCGGAAAGTTGGCGGCCAGCGCGTCTTGAGCCGCCTTGGCCGAGGTGTTGCGATGCACCGCGAGCGCCCGGGCCACGGCCGGATCGGCGAACATCGCGACCGCCGTCGCCTCGCCCGCGAGCGCGAGGGCGAACGCCTGCTGGAAGGTCGCGAGCTCAGACATGTTCGGCGGCGCCCCCGGACGCGACCATGATGGTTTGGGCGATCTCGCGTTCAACCATCAGGACATCGAAGGGGGGAATCTTGTCGTCGCGCTCGATCAAGGTCGGCCGCGGGCCGATCCGCGCGATCAGCCGGCGATAGAGCGCCCACACCGCGTCCGACACCGCGGCGTCGTGGCTGTCGATCAGCAGCGGGCTGGCGGGATCGCCATCGCAGGCGTGGCCGGCGAGATGGATCTCTCCCACCAGCTGTCCTGGAATAGCGTCGATCCGGGCTTGCGCCTTGAACCCGAGGTTGGCGGCGCTGACGAAGATGTTGTTGACGTCGACCAGGAGGCCGCACCCCGTCCTCTGCGCCAACTGGGTCAGGAACTCCGCCTCGTCCATCTCGTGGCCTGGAAGGTCGGCGTACAGCGACGGGTTTTCGACCAGGAGCGGCCGGTTTAGCGCCGTCTGCACCCGATCGACATTATCGACGACAATATCCAGCGCAGCTTGCGTGCGCGGAAACGGCAGGAAGTCGGCGTGATGGCCGCCCTCCCACCGCTGCCAGGCCAGATGATCGGAGACGGCCGCCGGCTCGATGCGGTCGGCCAGCGCCTTCAGTCGCGCCAGGTGCTCTGGCGCCGGCGGCTGGACCGACGCGATCGATAGACCGACCCCGTGCAAGGCGATCGGCCGCCGCGCGCGCAGGGCCAGAAGCGCCGCCAGCCGCGGGCCGCCCTCGACCATATAGTTTTCGGCGTGGACCTCGAACCACAGGCCCGCGGCGCGCGACGTCAACGCCTCGGCGAGGTGATCGGTCTTGAAGCCGAGGCCTGCGGTCATCTCCACGACGCCGGACCTTTAAGAACCGGACAGGGAGCCGAAGCCGTTCGGCGTCTTGATCTTGGTGCAGGTGCCCGCGGGAACCAGTTTCCAGGCGTTTTTCTGATAGTTCTTCACCGCCGTGCCGGCGCAGGTGGTCCCGGCCCCGGCCTTGCAGTCATTCTGGCCGGCCAGCGCCACGCCGTAGCACTTTTCCATCGGCTTGGACGGCGCAGCCGTTTGCGCCTGGGCCGCGCCCGCAGCCAGGGCGGCGAAAAGGACGGCGGAGATCGCCGCTTTTGTCTGGATTTGATTCATGGTTCAGCTCCTTGGGGTACGCCTCACGCTCGCGACGTCGTCAAAAGACGAGCGCGGCGAACATCGACCTCTTGAGGCTAAATCAACGGGTCAACACCCCATTCGTCGGCGCGAGCGATCAGGTTACAGAGCGCTCAACACTTTGCGGCGGGCGTAAATAAACCGGGAGGGGTTCACATTCCTCTGTAACCTTCGTGGCCGCCCTCTCGAAATGGCGATGGCCAACCCGGCAGTTCTTCACCAGGAGCCACCCATGACCAAGACCGCGCCATCGTCCTTCAAGACCGGCGTCAGCATCGCCGCCACCGCCGCTTTTCTTGCGGTTTCCAGCCTCGCCACCGCGATCCCGGCCAACGCCCAAGACAATTCGACCGCGGCCAAGGTGCAGCCCTGCTATGGCGTCAACACCTGCAAGGGCACGTCCGATTGCAAGTCGGGCGACCATGACTGCAAGGGCATGAACGCCTGCAAGGGCCAGGGCTTCAAGGCCTTGACGGCTTCCGCGTGCGCCGCGGCCGGCGGCAGCCTCACCGCGCCGAAGTAAGCGCCCCCCACTCAGCACGGCCTCGGTCGGCTCACGCCGGCCGAGGCCGTTCGCCGCGGATATCCCATGCAAGACAGCCTCATACCGCCCTTTCAAGGTTTCGGCCTCGGTCTGAGGCCGCCGCACTATCAAGACGTTCTAGCCCGCGAGATCGCCGTCGATTTCTTTGAGGTGATCTCAGAAAACTTCATGGTCAAAGGCGGCCGCCCCCTCGTCGTGCTGGACGCGGTGCGCGAGCGCTATCCCATCGCGCTGCATGGCGTCTCCATGTCGATCGGGTCTGCGGACGGGCTGCGGCCCGATTATCTCCAGCGGCTGAAGACCTTGGCCGACCGCGTTCAGCCGCTCTGGGTGTCGGACCACCTGTGCTGGACCGGGATCGAAGGCTTCAATTCCCACGATCTTTTGCCCCTGCCCTATAGCGCGGCGACGATGGAGACGGTGTGCGCCAACGTCCACCAGGCGCAAGACACGCTGAAACGACCGATCCTGATCGAAAACCCGTCCAGCTATGTCGCCTTCGCCGACGACGAGATGACCGAGTGGGGGTTTTTGACCGAGCTTTGCCGACGCACCGGATGTTACCTGCTGCTCGACATCAACAACATCTACGTCAGCGCCGTGAACCACGGCTTCGATCCGCTCGCCTATATCGCCGGCGTGCCGGCCGAGCGGGTGCGCCAGGTTCATTTGGCCGGCCACAGCCAAGGTCGCGGGCGCCTGATCGACACCCACGACCGGCCGACGCCCGATCCCGTGTGGGCGCTTTATCGGGCGGCGAGCCGACGCTTAGGCCCGGTGGCCGCGATGATCGAGCGGGACGACGACATTCCGCCGCTCGACGATCTCCTGGCTGAACTCGAGCTCGCCCGCGGCCACGCCGCCGATCCGGAAGTGCGTGCGGCATGAGTCTGCTTGAGCTTCAGCGCCAGTTTCGCGCCCATCTGCTGGACGCCCCGAGCGGCATCGCCGAACGGATCGCGGGCGATAGCGGCGATCTGGGGCTCGCCGTCTACCACCACGCCTATCGCGCCCAACTCGTCGCCTGCCTCAGCGACACCTATGAGAAGCTCTGGGCCTGGCTCGGCGACGACGCCTTCCAGGCGGCGGCGGCGCGTTATGTGACCCTCAATCCGCCTCACAGCTGGACGCTCAGTGACTATGGGGCGGCGTTTCCGGCGATGCTCGCCGAGCTCTATCCCGACGATGCTGACGTCGCCGAGCTCGCAAGCCTGGATTGGGCGCTGCGCCGAGCGTTCGATGGCGAAGACGCCCAACCGATCGGCGCCGCCGATCTTGGCGAGGTCGATTGGGAGAGGGCGACGTTTCGCTTCACGCCGACCCTGCAGGTGTTCGCCGTCCGCACCAACTGCGCCG
>Ga0116229_10007619_pt1 | contig 17070 bp, 22 predicted proteins | sample S1TSphgellanicum_3_FD_87313 | JGI IMG/M metagenome (GOLD analysis project Ga0116229, IMG submission 87313) | Host-associated microbial communities from peat moss isolated from Minnesota, USA - S1T2_Fc - Sphagnum magellanicum MG | ecosystem: Host-associated > Plants > Peat moss > Unclassified...
GAACATTTTGCAAACTATTTCTGTAAGTTATCATATCTATAGATCCATGGAATATGACTTCACTTGAAGGTCCTATCTACCAGTTGTGTGGTGATGAGGAAGACAGTTCTGGCTTTACTATGTCTGAGCATGGATATCCATAGCTAGGTGAATCCTATCCCAAAAGGGCAACTAAACACTTTTAATTTGCTTCTTTTTTTGAGTCATTTCATAAAGTCAAAAGAGCCTTTAGATGCTTGAGTCCTTAATTTTCCCAGGGCCAAAAACAAAAATCCCAAACCCTCAAAGTTTTGCTTTCATTTCTGTTGTCTTTTAAGAAATGAGTCTTTATCAATATTGCAAGACAAACAAAGCTCGTGCAATCCAAACTCATCTGCATAACTGGTGTCATCAAGTGGACCAAAGAAAATTGTGCAAAACAGGAAACAGAGCGAAGGAAAATGATCCCTTGAACAAATTTGGACCCAATAAAAAGTTTGGTACAGGGAAAAAAGACACAACTGCTGCAGGACTAATAACTGCAGGGTGCCTGCAACAGAACATCCAAAGGGTCTACTGCATAATAACCTTCTTCCTTGCCCCTATAGTTCAACACTTGCTAACAACACTAGGAGCAAACTGAACCGAAAAGAATAGGTAACAGACAGCAAAATGCAAATGAGAAAAATTTCTCACATTCATGTCCATAGCAGTGCTTTCTATTCCCCAACCACGAAAAGCTGAGCATGACCAGAGATTAAAAAAAGTTCTCGTTGAAGACAGTGGGACAGAAATGTGTTTAGAATTCTCTCTGGGAACAAGATTTTCCATGTTGAGAGTAACCATGAGTCTGTGAGCTAAGTGAGCCTTCTTTTTATTACAATAGACCCATAAGCCCAATTCCCCTAATCAGGAAAGTTTTCCACTGCAAGGATCTTTTATCCTCCAGCATAGTGCGGACCCAGTTTCCCCTCTTGTGCAGGAAGTGCCAAAAATCACCAACTTGCCTGGTGCAAGCAAACCAACTCTTGTAACTGTGGAAACTGCACCTCCGTGTGATCAATTTTCTACTGGTTGCTGTCATCTTTGCCATATGTAGGTGTGTACTGGTTTGGTGAAGGTGAATAGCCTGGTGGCGACGGAGAGTACCCACCACTAGCACTGCATGCATCCCAGCAACAGTTTACAAAACCTTAGTAAGTTTTCTCTTGGGACCAATGCACTTTGATCTTAGCTAGTGAAATACTAAAAGAACACAAGTATCCATCATAGTACTCTGGCTCATTGCCACATCTGAAGAATGCACTAACTGGTGATCAGATATTACATGATATCTCCACACAGTATCCAAACTCTCTTCCTTCTTATCCCATCAAGACAAGTGCATGCATCCCTGTTCTGTTTATACCTGCATTTGGCAGGCTGTGAAATAAAGCACATAACTTCCATACCTGTAATGTGGTGATGTTGGACTGTAGGCTGGGCTTCCAGGAGTATATGCAGGGCTGAGATCAACAAAGAAAGCCACGAAGTTAATTCATCCTCTATACTTTCTCATAAAGCTCAAAGCACATCAAACCATTCCATGCACTTAAAATAAAGAAATTAAATTCAACAAAAAAGATGTCTAAAGCATGAAGGATGCTGGCAAACCTTGTGGGAGAGTATGATGGTGATCCTGGGGTGTATGCTGGGCTGGTCGGTAAGTACGACGGAGATGATGGTGAATAAGATGGTGATGTTGGGCTGCACTCATCACAGCAAAGAACCCACTTTGAGCTCAAAAATTAAGGGAGGCTCAAAAATCACGTGCAAGTAACAAACCCAGCAAACCTAAATGAAGAAATCAGCAGAACATAATCAGTCAAAGACCATTTCCAAGCAGAGATAGACAAGCAACATCCACTGATGAATTCATTGAATAGAAGGCCAAATGAGCCCTCGGTACCTTACCCAGGTTTTAGAAGAATGCAGATGAAATCACCATACATTCAATATAATTTTCCAGAACAAAACACATCAACAGGGCTACAGAAAAGCTTACCTGTAACTTGGTGATGTAGGGCTATATGATGGGCTTGATGGGGAGTAGCGTGGACTGCTTGGAGAATATGCAGGTGATGTTGGACTGTAGCTTGGGGATGTGGGACTGTAGCTTGGGGATGTAGGGCTGTAACTGGGTGATGTTGGAGAATATCCAGGTGAACTTGGACTGTAGCTTGGAGATGTTGGGCTGTAACTTGGTGAGGTTGGGCTGTAAGCAGGTGATGAAGGAGCATATGAGGGAGATGTTGGACTGTAAGCAGGAGAGCTTGGGCTGTATGCTGGGGATGTTGGACTGTAGCTTGGAGAAGTAGGACTATAACTTGGTGATGTTGGACTGTAGCTAGGTGAGGTGGGAGCATAGCTTGGTGAGGTTGGAGAATAAGATGGGCTGGTAGGGGAGTACCCTGGAGAAGTTGGACTATAGCCAGGAGAGGTTGGGCTATAGGATGGAGAGGTAGGACTGTACCCAGGAGATGTTGGACTATACCCAGGAGATGTTGGGCTGTAGCCAGGAGAGGTTGGGCTGTATCCAGGGGAAGTGGGACTATACCCAGGGGAGGATGGGCTGTAGCCAGGAGAGGAGGGAGAGAAAGCCATATTACCAACATAGGGAGAAAACTGTGCCTCTGTAAGAGGAGAAGCTCGCATGCTTGGGCTGAGCAAATAGCTTGGGGACATCATTCCCTCATGGTGTGGAGTCCCCATAATAGGAGAACGTGAAGGAGTCATGCCAAAATCTGTTCCTTCAAAACTGGGCAACTGCAGCTCAATTGCATGTTGTAGCATTTGCTCATTCAGATGTAAGGCAAAGTCTCCTGTACCAATGGGTGCCAGCTGCCCCAGCATGATATTCTCAGTGACCCCTTTCAAGTGATCTGCCTCTGCATACACAGCGGCATCCAGCAAAATATCGACTGTCTCTTCAAATGAGCACCGCATCATGGGTCCAGTGTCATTCCTATTTATTCCATGGCGAGTGATGGCCATCAAGTGACCTCGGTATGTCATCACATCGCATAGGATGGCAAGATGCCTGTAGTTTACATATGACCCATCAAATGATATGACATCTCGAAGCTCCTTCAGCAGGGCACTGCGGACTGCTTCAATGCCTAATACCTCAATGACCTCAATCAAATGGTTGCTCGTAGTGCGTGTAGCATCAACATCTTCATGACACATCACTGCAAGCATGTTGACACCCTCTGTGTCAAGCATCCATTCCTTCTCAGGTTCAAATCCATCGATCTCGTCAAAACGGTTCTTCTTTTCCTCTTTGATGAACACCTTCCGAATTTCAGGGATGCCACGAAGTGCCATCTCTGTGAGCATGTTGCTCTCAATCTTTTTCAAGAATACATCATCTTCTGACTGCTCTGAGACTTCACCTTTGGGTGCCTCATCATTCATGATACGGATCCGAAGAATGAGCTTCTCAGCGTTATCATCGTTGAAAATGCAGGTCAAATCATCATCAAATTCCAGGTTAATTTTCTCTGCAATATCAGCCATGCTAAGCTTCTTGTCCACCATCATCTCACGGTTCAGCTCAATACGCAGCAGCCATGGTGATATCTTCTCAGGAGCAACATCTTCATCGGGCATCTCATAGTAGGACCTCACAAACTCCACATCCTCCTCAATTAGGGTGCTCATTGGTTCAGGGTCATACCAAATTTCTGTTGCCTGTACAGCAAAGAATAGCTATCAGTAAAGGGATGAATTTTTCTGAATACAGGTATTCCCATACATGGAACACACAAGGAGCCCTCACAAAGCAGCCTAAATGATTTACAAGTGTTGAGAAGAACCAAGGATATATGTACCTGTGTTACAGAGCGTAAAGTGGTGTATTCCAAAGCACACTGCACATTCTTAGCTTTCTCCTTTTCCTTATTGACTCCTGGCTTTAAGTACACTGAAAGTGATGGTGTCTTTGTTTTCTTTGCAACATTGATGATCTCTCGCAATCTAGGCACACCAAGAGTCACATTCTTTGCACTGACACCAGCAAAATGGAATGTGTTAAGGGTCATTTGTGTGGCTGGCTCTCCGATAGACTGTGCAGCTACACACCCTATCATCTCCCCAGGGGCTACAAGAGACTGCAAAAAGCGGGTCTCAATCTCCCCAATAACCCATTCAAATGCCTCTTTTGTAAGCCTGTAATCCTTGAGCACACGCTTGCTGGCCAGGGTGCTACGCAACAGACAACCAAAAAACAGAGTGGCATTTCTCTGGGCTTCCATGGAAATATGATCATCCCCAGGCACCACTTTAAGTTTCTCTTGCAACTTGTCTACAGCCTCCACAATCTCCATAGGATGCATGTCTGATGGTTTCCTTAGATCCACTTTGAAAATCTTCTGGGCATTCCAGATCAACCGCTTCAGATTCACAGGAAGGTGCCAGTTGGACTCCCCAGTTGGGGCAATCTCAGTTCCCATCTGACGCCGATCAGCTTCCAGCTTTGAGACCTCTGCATCAAACACATTCCGGATCTCTTGAATGGTTTTTATGTCCTCTGCTGCTTCCACTGACATGTAATCAGGTGCCCAGTCATCACGGTCAATCTCAAACTTATACACCCTGTCAAACTCCTTTTTCTTCATCTTCAATGAATCAACTTTCTGATACTCAATCCAGACAGAATCCATCCCATCTTCTCCATACAGGAATTGTATAACATCTCCAAGTGAGTTCCGCACTGTCCCATCATATTTGACCATAACATCTTCCATAGCCTTGACCAGTCGCCTCTGAATATACCCAGTTTCTGATGTTTTCACAGCTGTATCAATAAGACCTTCCCGTCCTCCCATAGCATGGAAAAAGAACTCCTGTGGTGTGAGCCCTCTCAAGTATGAATTTTCTACAAATCCTCGACTTTCAGGCCCATAATCATCCTTTGTGAAATGTGGCAGGGTGCGGTCCACAAAGCCATAAGGAATCCGCTTGCCTTCAACATTTTGCTGACCCACACAGGCAGTCATCTGTGATATATTGATGAAAGTGCCCTTTGACCCTGCTGTCACCATGGCCTTCAGATTATTACTCTCTGACAGGCTGCGCTGGGCACTAGCTCCAGCCTCATCACGGGCCTTATTCAAAACCTGCAAAACATTGCATTCTAGTTCAGAAACCTACAAATTCCACATGAAGATTCTCTTTCCAACACCATCTGAAAAGGTTTCTGCTAATTACACAGGAAGCAGAAAATGTAAGAACCAAAATCTGGGGACTTTCAACCCACCCCATTGACACGATTTTCGAAAGATTCCTTCATGGTTCGGCCAGGCTGTGCCTCAAGCTGCTTGTCTTGTGCCAACTTGATAAGGTCTTTCACATCACTTTTGGCCTTTCCAATTGTCTCGTTAATCTTTTCCATGGTCGCTGCATCAGCAATGGTGTCTCCAATTCCTATGCTGAACCCCTGCTGCAATAGCCAGTAGTTCACCAGCCACTGGGTATGTCCGAGGAACTTTCGAGCAGCATCAGGCCCCACCTCCTCCCTGTTATCCAGATGACAAGGCAGCCAGATATTTCAACACTTAACAGTTCCAATCATGTTGCTATCCCATGATGATAAATAGGAAACAGCAAAAGGGCAGAACAGCTGAGACATGGACTCAGAACTAAGGAATTCTAGTTCAGAATGTTGCAAGAAAAACAGCAGGGAGAGAATACACAATATCTCAACCAAAAAGAAAATAAATGTGAATATTACCATATCACATGGATAAGACTGCCTTCTGAGGTACCCAATGTCTTCTTACAAAGAGTGCCTGCCACCACCTCACCCTTCTCAATGCGCACCACAGTGTCACCAGGTGAAATGTCACCAGTCTCTGTGTCAGGGTGCCAAAATGCCTGTCGCATAAGATTAATTTGCTTTGGAATAATAAGGCTAAAAATCTGCTTCCCAGTCCATAGTGGTCGAGGTTTCAAAATTGTGGGGATGGGGATCTTGCCATCAAAGTCCTCCCACCACATCAAGATATTCATGAACACATCCTGCACACCAACATATTGCCTCACATTGTAAATCATGTAAACAAATGACCTCTACTCTGGCAAACAACAGAAACCCTTTGCACTGTGCATGCCTACATTTGGAGCAGCTCACCAGGTCAGGCAACTGTTCCATGAAGTCAAGAGCCACTTTCCACTAAAACAAGACTTCAACTCCTGTCCATAACAACTGTCAAATTAACAGATGTCCTTTACGAAAACAAAATTCAGCATACCTTCTCAATGAAGGTATCCCTTTTGGTCACTTTCCGGCATCCCAAGAGAGTATCTTGTACAATTCCGATGACAGGTCGATTAGCCTGAGGGGAGACGATGCACTTTGGAACCATCATGAGTTCTAGCACCTCTGCTCGTGTTTCAAATGACTGTGGGACATGCATATTCATTTCATCCCCATCAAAATCAGCATTGTATGGTGTTGTAACAGACAAATTCAGCCGAAAAGTGGAATATGGCATAATCCGAATTCGGTGACCCATGATCGACATCTTGTGCAGACTTGGCTGCCGGTTAAACAGCACAAAATCACCATCATTCATATGCCTTTCCACCTGCACCACATGGAACCTGTTGTCAACATGCAGCATCAAATTTTGAAGGAGAATGAACTAAACTGAAAAATGCATCCTCCCTTAGGGAATGCATACCTTGCTGAAAACCTAAACTTGAGCAGAAATAAGAAGTCTATAGTTACATCCATACTGAGAACTGCAGTCCCTGTTGATCTAGTGACATGAAACAGTGGCTCCTAGGTTCATTAGAAATACAAGTGTCATTATGGTGAATCCATGCCTTATATCCAAGCTCCAAGTGACGATCGCTGCTCTTTTTCAAAAAACGGAGATCCAGACGCTGTCCATCCTCTCTTATGATGTACTTAGCACCAGTTTTTCCTGGAGGAGGATGTGGCCCATATTCCACAAGCTCTTTCAGCCTGCGTCATGACAGTACCAATTAGCCACCAGCTAATCCTGGAAACTTTGTCAATTCAATCCATCAAGAATAACTGCTGAGAAAAACGGGTCCTGCGTTCAGAAACTTAAGAATGATGACAAGAAGCAGACCTCTCCATGTTGTAAGGAGTCACAGTCTCTGGGTATGTCAGATTCAGTGCAATGCTCCATGGAACACCAAGTTCATCAATGTTTATGTTTGGATCTGGCGTAATCACTGTGCGTGCAGAGAAGTCAACACGTTTTCCCATCAAATTACCCCGAATGCGTCCCTCCTTCGCCTTCAAACGCTGGCAAATTGACTTTATGGGACGTCCTGACCTCTGAGTGGCCTGCTCACAAAGAAAATTGTACATACTTTCAGATTTGAAATGGGTGTTGAAATCGGCCAACAAGCAATTCAGCAACTCAACCCTTGCCACAGCCCTCTCCACTCCCCCTCAGGTGCCACACCTATCTTCCTAACAAGCTACACATTTTTTATGACATGACATTGTACTACGCTACAATCATAAAATATATGCTGCAATGATTTTTCAAGCACAATTCATTAGTGCTCAGAGCAACAATCAATCTGTACATACAAACCAAAAGATTCCAACTGAAAGGTAAGCTGCATCACTTAAAGAGATCAGTTACCCAAAAGTCCCAGACAACAAGCAGCTTCTTACCTCACAACACAAAGCCAGATATACAGTCAATCTATGGAAAATAATTGAGAGTTAACAATCAAAGAAGCAAATTGTTCACTCTGGGCAATCTACCTGGGAACCCACAAGCAGTATTGTGGTACAGAAGGCCAGAGCACACAAGAACAGAGTGAAGGAGGACAGGACACCTTAGAAACAATAGAAAGCTATTGTAATTGCTCAACATATGCAATAAGCGACACCAAACAGGCAGGTAGGCACCCTTGGTTGGCCTGGTAGGTCATTATCGAAGTATGTGGCTATGTGAAACTGCAACAGCTGTGCAAACTCATTGATGATGTGAGTGGGCGCGCCATTCTGTTCTTGTCTTTTGAGGTTGTTGTTATGCCGAATGATCATGGCCAACTGATGTGTCAAGTCATCCTGCATAATCCAGCAGCCAGCAAACCCATACAACCCTCAGTCAAATTGCTGGTGCTGATCAAAATTCAAGCATCATAGGTCAGTCATACAGCATCCAGAAACAGGGTTCAAGATCAGAATCTTGCAATCCTGCATATTTTCAACTTGATCTTGCTGCGATTACCACCTACTCTAGCTGCATCTGCATGGACCAAATATTGCCTGACACAATCCCTGTGCTGAAATGTTGTTCCAAAAAGAGGAGGCTCAAAACTTGCTAGATAGGAAGTAGTTGTACCAAATGAGTGACTCTGTTAGTGGCTCCTTCCAGCTGGGGATCAGCAGAGATCTAGGCTGTGATATAAGTCAAAGCTGCTAGTATTCGGGCCTCACTATCCTAAATGGATCAATCTGGATGGAAAGAAGTGAAGCGCTCACCTCACTTCGGGCTGAGCTGTCCATCATGACTGACGGCCTCACTGGGGATGGTGGTATTGGAAGTGCTTGCAGAATCATCCAATCTGGCCGTGCATACTTTGGGTTTAGTCCTAAGATATTGCAGTCACTGTCGCTGATCCTTTTGAGGATACTCAAAACCTGGAGTCAAAAGCCACTAGTGTAGATTCAGAAGAAAGACAGAGTGGTATTTCAAAGCTCGAATAGCACACCACACCATCCTACAAACAAGTTCAGAATACATCAAAAAAATGCAGCATCCGGAAGAAAGAGGGATGTAATGACCATTGGAAGGTCTCTTATGAACCAAAGGCAAACTGCATACTTTCACATTAGCAAACCTCCAGTTTGACTGCACCTAGTCTAGCAGGAGGGAAACCTTCAGTGAGAACAGACCCTAAATTATTTCAGCACATTGACTGTATACGTGGCTCAAAAGAGTGTCTCAAAAGCATGAAACCATAAAAGGATATCTTCCCTGCTCTATCATTGCAGAAACATCCAGCATCAATATATCACACTGACTTGGCCATAGTTACGGCTGGTGATGAAAACAAAGACCTAAAACAGAGTCCCATACCTTCTCAGCACTAAGCTGCTGCTTGCGTTCCACAGGTTCTGGCATGTGCTGATCCTGCTCATCAGCCTTCTTGCGGTTTGGTTTGAACTCTGCAATCAATTTCATACCATCAATTGTGATTTTGGGTTGCTGAGCTCCACAGCCTCCATGAGAATTTTTCTTTTCCGTGTCATCTTCACCATATTTTGTATCATTTTCATCAATCTCGTCCCCAGCATCACACTTGGTTTTGCTTTTACAACACTCCAAAACCTTCTTCATCCTTTGCTTGGGGTTCCGCACTTTCTTTGCTACCTTGTACCGATGATCTTCCTGTTGACAGACCAGTGAAAGATCAGCTCAAACACAAAGTTAGCAAACAATAGAGCCATGGAATCCCACAGTTGACCCTTCTCATGTTTTGTAGGATTTCTCAGACCTGACATGAATGGACAACCAGTCAACTATTAGGGTTGACATCTTAAAGGAAAGCACAAACCTCATCAGCCAGGATTCGAGAACAATTAAAGCAGACACAGCGCAGAATAGAAAGCACTGTTTTCAGAAATCCAATGTGAAACATGGGCTTGGCCAGCTCCAAATGTCCAAAGTGCCCAGAGCATTCTGCCATGCTGCCTGCACATGTCTCACACTTTATATGCCGATCAATTGTCCCCAAACGTGGATCACTGAGACCGCCCATCTTTGGTTTCCCTCTGTCATATGTCTCACTGCTTTCAATCTTGCAAACAGACATCTGCCGCTGTTCCCACCCAACACCCACAAGTGAATTAGACTCCAAAGAAACCAATAGCTCTGGAAAACACCACAGCACTGAACCGCTAGTCTAAACATCAATCCTGGAACCAGAAAAAAACACTCTTCACGTGCTGCCATCTCCTCACTCCTTACAAAACCCTAATTTACTAACAACGAGAACTTACTAGCTGCTTTAGCAAAGGCCTCACTACTTTCACACACAGACATCTGCCGCTGTTCCTTCTTCTCCTCAACACAAACACAGGCCCCCGTAGAGCTACACTACTGAGAGCTTGAAGCATCAACAACCTCAAGAGGCTCAAGAAAACCTAAAACACTAATCCTCAGAACCAACAAAAGAGAAATAAACACAACAAAAGCTCTCAGTCATCAACCTCCCCGGCCTCTCCACCGGAAACCCTAACTACGTGAGCAAAACTCTCCTCAACAAAACCAACAAAAAAACTTGCTCCTAACCACAAGAACAAAAAAGTGGTAGAAAGAAGCACAACATGCAAATGAATAACAAAGGCTCAGAGTGGCTTACAATCTCATCGGGACTAATGATACCAAACTGGACACACTTGACACGGGCCAAATCGGCAGGAGAGTAAGCAAAGCGCTGGTCCATGGCGCCTTCTCCTCTTCCTCCTCCTGCTGCTGATACTCTGCTGCTCCTTTGATTTCTTCTCTACTGCCCTAACTACTTATCCGTTCTGATAATACTGGAGTACTAAGTCGCTGAAGGAGAGCGTTTGTCCGATGGTATTAGTCTCTTTTATGCTACCACAACTCCTCCTTCCTAACGACGATGCGGATGCGTGGATGCCTGCGAGACAGAGAGAGCGCGAGAGAGAGCGAGCGCGTTGCAGACAAACAACACACTGAGAGAAATCGCCGCAGCGTTCGTGGTTTTGTGGCGGGGAACGACGAACGATGAACGAACGAACGGCGGACCGACCGACCGATCGACCGACGGATGGAATCAGAAAGCACGCGGAAAGTACCCCAGGTACACAACGGCTGCACAACATGCATGGGCATTGGCAAATAAACCACCATATCAACATAACGTGGCACTTGCCTATTGGATGGAACAGTACAGTACAGTACAGTACATTACATGGGCATTGCATGATGGGTCAATGGCCACGTAATTCAGTTTGGATGGACATGGGAAAAACTGCAAACCATCATGACATGGCATCATGAATTGGATGTAATATCACATGGCATGGATTGCCCTTTTTCCATCCATATAAAAAACAATTATAAAATGTTCATCCCAGCAATGAAGGGGTTACAAAATCATTGGGCTAATGAAATCCTAGTTTCATACCTTGTGCTAACTAGTCGCTTGCTAATGAAAAAAGGCTATGAATTTTCATTCATGACCTAACATCCCAATTGGAACATGAAGATTTCTCCCAAGGGAAAAATTGCCATATAATCCCAAATGGAAATGGGCATGGAAAAATCACAGCACTATGACATTGGCATTCATTGGTTGGATAAAATGCCGCATGGCATGCATGAAGGTAAAATAGTCGTGCAATTCAAATAAAATGGGCATGGCAAAAACGCCCCCCCCCCAAACAAAATCTTACAACATTCACCAATTGGATACAAGGAGCACATGATATATTGCATCATCATGAGATGAGGTCATTGCATGGCAAAGGTGAGTGCTATCATGATATAGTTCATGCAAACCTTTCGAATCTGAGAACACCGAGCAAAACCTGTGAGCATACAATTGCTGTTTTACACCACCACCACCACCGCCGCCACCACCGCCACCTCCACCTCCACATGAAGGAATAATGTGAACAGAAAAATGGCATGAAAGAGGTGGCACCATCACACAAAATGGAATAAATGAATTGCAGGAAAGAGGCGGTGGGAAAAAAACTTGTCACAATTTCTTAAACACAAAGAGGATTACAGATTTGTCAAGGAAAATGCGACAGCATACCTGTCCCAGCAGGGCCGTGTAACAGCTTGTGTCTAGACACCACTCCAGGAGAGACAGAGAGAGAGAGACACACACACACACACACACACACTCCACTCTTTGTGTTCTTTTGCGTTTTTCTTCCAGACCAGCTCATGAAACTACTGCACTTGGGAAATTGTTTTCATTGGGTGGAAATATTCCGGGGCTCTTGAAGAGGATTTCACACCAAGCCAATAACAAGCTACACATTTTTACTACACAGTTGGACGCAAGCAAATTTCAAGCTATATAAATTGACACCCCCAAAATCCAAGAATCTTAAGGAAAAAAGGTTCACTGCACAAAGGGCACCTGTTCAGGGTTGCCCTGAGAGGGTCAAAGCCTCCTCCAACCAAAGGGAATCTCCTCCGAGAGGACAACAGTAATCTACAAATGAGGGCTTCTTCCCTTTTTTCCCCCCTTCCATCAAATTTGGGAAAGTCCCTCAAAATTGGCAAGATGTCCCGAGTCGCTGAACACGGTTCATGCTCTTAGACTTACACTTGGTGAACGCTGCAACCAAAAGCTGCTGTAAAACCTCTAGAAACAGAATCCAGCCCTTCTCACTGAGGTCTGCCAGAATCAGTGGCCCCAAGGTTAACCCTGAAGAATCATATCCATTTTGAGCACCATTCAGTGCGGCAATTCCTCGCAACCCTAGAGGCCGTTGCTGCTCCAGTTGTGTGTGACAGCGGTACTTCTTGCTGTTAAGAGAAATGCTTCGACAAGGTCCTGACATTTGGGACAGAGCAAATGACTCTTCACCATTGAAAGGGGATGCAGATTCATGTTGCTGTGGAGCAGCACCCAAGGGCGAAAGTGGAAGCACCATGCTTTCCAGTGTATGAAGTTCTGGCAACATCAGTGAAGTGATGCATCCTCGAAATGATGAAATTGGGGAAGGGGACACTGGGGATAGAGGTGCGTAGCCAGTTACAGGCGACTGAAAGAAGCGACCATCATTGTGTGGCCCATTCCATGCTCTTACTTCGTCAGGGTCATCCATCTCAAACTGGAATGTTTCTCCTGGGACATCCTCAGACAGACTAAGCTCCTGCAGACTCATACCATCACTTTCAGAGCTCCACCCTGACAGCTCCTCATCAACCTCTGCCTTTGCTTGCATGCACAAATCCTCAAGCTCACTTGCATCCTCATCAAGGCCACAAAGCTCTCTAGACATCATACCACCAATTTCTGCAAGTGATAATCCTGCTGCTGCCCCTTTTTTCAAAAAGATGGTCGAAAGCACCAACATGCGTAGACAGGCCTCTCGCATCATAGGTAGTTCCCTTCGCAGCATCTCAGCATCTGCCAGGGGGTCCAGCCGATCAATATATGCTAATTCCTCATCAGAGAATGGAAAGGAAGCTTGTGGCCAATGGAGCCACTCAAAGTATGGATCGTCCAGAGTCTCAGGTAGGCAGAGACCATGGTCGATAGGAATAAGCTCTACAGCTTCCTCAACCCTAAGACCTGAGCGTGACCAGCAATTACTGGTGCTCGCCTTGTATCCAGTGCTTGCCCCACCTCCAACATCTGTACCCAATTTCTTCACCAGAATATTACCAGCATGTCGGTCGGTGTTGAATAAACGTATATCTAGAATGCCAATTCGATGTACAGATGAAACAGGAAACCGTGAAGTGCCATGTTCACTTGCATCAAAGTCATGACTCACAAACTGCTGGAAAGATCCAATTTTAGCAGAATCAACAGGTAGTACTCCACCCATCATTCCTGTGTTCTCCCGATTCACATTAAATATGGGGTGAATAGCCTTCACCAGTGCTGTGGCTGGCACTTTCGCAAAATGCTCATGATCTAGTAAGTAAGCTGCTACCTCCCGGACACCTGTTTCCCCAACTCGGATTGATCTTTTCAAGCCTGGCTGCCCCAAGGCTCTGCCAGTGAAGCCTTTTGGATTGTTGGGTGCAAATGGCTCTTCATCAGTGGGTTTGACAATAGCAATGTTCTCCCCTCTACAGTTCCGGAAATAGTAAGCACCACCTAAGCCACCTCCAGCAGGTACTGGCTCAACCCCAGCCTCAATAGCCTTGGCTGATTCTCGGAGCAGTCGTTTGATCTTGGAACAGCAGTTCAAACCCCCTACAATTTCAAACAATCTACTCTGACCAAAGTCTCTGTTTGATTTCATGTCCGCTACTGTGGGTGAGAGGCATGGAGTTGAGGAGCTTCGACAAAGGCTTCGTGTGAGCAACAAGGGGGCGTCATTCCTCACTCCACTCAAGTCTTTGTCCAGAACAAGGTCACCGAATACAAGATCACTTTGCTCTGTGGGAACACAGAATGCTGCCTGCACTTTCTTCTTCACTGATTCTACCTTATCAGCCCTGTCCAGCTCAATCCCAAGAACACTGCCTGCATTCACCAACCAAAGCCACAATCATGTCATTTCCTGTACAAGTAGCATTTGACTACAGAATTCTGCAAATGTGTTTGAGCAGCAAAACCTTGTGCAACTCTTCATGAAAATTTTATCAGAAAATACTAGACAAAATACAAAGTTCTACAGAAAAAGAAAAACTCCACGTAATGTCAACCATACAGTTGCATCCATTTTGTTGAAAACCCAAAAAGGTTTGGTGAACATGCATATGAATCCATCCACACATTCTAAAACTTGATCCAAAGAGACAAAACATAAATAACATAACAGACAGATGAGGCACCATGCTGCCAGCTGCATAAGAAGAAATAACAGAAAAAATGATTGTGGATATGAAAGTTGCTATCAACTCTACAAGAAGTTCTGCTGTCAGGGGCTGTTAAAAAACCAACTCCTAAATGCCATTGCTGACTAGAAACTCCAAGCTTGTCACACACACCACTTCTGCTAAAGTGCTGAAACCTCTTAAAACTGGAGATGAGTGTTCTTCACAACACCCAGTTTGGTGGTGATCTCAGCAACCAACCTCCATGAGGTTGTTTGGAGGCTATCCATTGCTAAAAGCTTCCCTACACAATGCACAGACATATTGCATTCAGAAGGGTTCATTGGGCCTTACTACCTGTGTCAGTCTGCACAAAGATGCGGCGCCTTCCAACCTGTCGCCTGCAAACATTGGGAAACCCACCCTGGGACAGACCTTTGCTATTGACTCCATCAGGAACGGCCACAGCTTTCTGGACTTGCACTGGGCTCTGTACATTGGGAGGCATGCCTGGAGGCTGGCACCCACCCACTCCCACCAAGTTTGACGATTCTTTTTTACAACTGCTCAGAGTTCTCACCACAAGAAACAAACTTGTGCTTCAAGCTTCCAATGCCACTGCCTACCCCTCTCGTACACTCCTGGTGGGTCCTCTTCAACCTAGAAAGCTAAAAATATACACAGAGGCCTCACTCACAAGCTGGAGCGCCAGTCATAAGAGACAGTAATTTCTGTTTGCTTCACCTTGGCCTTCAAGCTTCTGCCAATACCCTGTCCTCCACTTCCGCCGACCTTCAAGCAAGAACTCACAGATCTGTTTGCTTCAAAGTTTGTGAGCATTCTCCCTATGCTCCAAGGTATAGCTCTCTCAATCTGTGGCTTCTTGCTGTGCTTGGAACCCAGATAGAGAACAAATTTCAGACAGAAAGAAGAAGAAGAAGAAGAAGAAGAAGAAGTAGATGCATATGTATGATTTCTTCCTTGATAATAGGACGACACTTGTCGTCTGTACAAAAAAGTCCCTTATGAACTCGCCTCTCAAGTGCTGCCGAATCTTTGCCTCAACAAGCCCTGCTGTAGTGGGTATGATACAAATGAGAGATTGTAGGAGAGAGGAATGGCTATCTCATGCTTCTTACTTCTGACAGAAAACCCGTTTGCAACGACTCCGAAATAGCGAGAACCACAAAATGCAGTCAAAAAACAGATCTCTCAACTCAAAAGGAGAAACAACAACGCTGCCCTTGATGCTGAAAGAAAGAGGAACACTTGCAGAATCGCAATTTTCCGTTGCCGACTTTGCTCCAAAACACCACCACCACGACCTTCATAGATCTGCAAATGGCTCTACCAAATGGCTGCAAGCAAAGGATGGCTGCAAATGGAGAATGGCGATGCTGTTCAATACACCGCCTGCGCAGCACTATCCACCAGTCCTGTATTGGAGCAATGCCGCAGCAACCGCACCTCCCGCATCCGTCACGAAGCGCCCATCCCCAGGCTTCAAAACGAAACTCCTCTTCTTTCTTGAACGGGGGGCCCCCCTCCGCGTGCCCCTCTCTCCCTCACTTCCCTTCCCTTCCCTCTCCTCCGTCGGCACAGAGAAAATGAGAAAACACAGAGAGAGAGAGAGAGAGAGAGAGAGAGAGAGAGAGAGGAAATGAAGCAACAGTTGCTTCCGGAATAAAGATATGCTTAGATCGGAGATATGAAGGAGCAAGATCGACAGAAGTTGATGATACGAAACGCAGAAGTAGAGACACACACAAAACAACCGCCTCCGAGAAATGTTTTAGACAAAGAAAGCTACAAAACCATAAGAAGCAGACCGTCTCAAGAAGAAGAAGAAGGTTTAGTAGACCGCCGCGACACACAAAGAAAATGCCTCGTCCTTTGACAAAACTAAGCGCAAAACCAGAGCATCAAAATTCATTCCACAGAAAAAAAAAACAAAGAAAAGGACCCTGTCGTTGGCACCAGCGTCCACACCGGAACTACAAACGCAAACAAAAGCGAAGATACGAACAAAAGCGCACTTACAGCAACGAAGAAGCAGAATCAAAGGACAAAGCGCAGGCGAGAGATGACTTTGACGACGACGAAAGCAGATAGTTATCGGAAATGGAAAACCCTGGTAACGCAACAACGCATTGATAGAAATACACAATTCAGGAGTGACAACAACGACAAAAAATCTCCCCCGAGCAAGAGAGAGAGAGAGATTCCACCTCGCACGACGCGCGTTATAAATCCATTCATAAGCGCGCGGGCCCACAGCAGCAACACCGAACAACAACAATTTCCGCGTCAGTTAGGGAAGCGCACGACAACAACAATACGATAATACTGCACGGACACACACACACACACACACACACAAGAACTGCTACGAACGCACACAACACGCACGCACGCACGCACACAAACTGCGACGAACACAACACGCAGTCTTGCGCGCACACACAATCGGCGATGAAACTCTTCAATAAATGTGACGAAGCAATGAGGACGAGGACGACGCTGTGATGGAAGATCGGTTGGCGATGGTGATCGAGGAGGAACA
>Ga0116229_10007620_pt1 | contig 17068 bp, 15 predicted proteins | sample S1TSphgellanicum_3_FD_87313 | JGI IMG/M metagenome (GOLD analysis project Ga0116229, IMG submission 87313) | Host-associated microbial communities from peat moss isolated from Minnesota, USA - S1T2_Fc - Sphagnum magellanicum MG | ecosystem: Host-associated > Plants > Peat moss > Unclassified...
AACCCATTAGTTGAATTTCCAATAGATAAACAAAATTTTCCCAATTCTTTGTGGAAAAACCAACAAAATGACATGGTGTTTTTTTTAGGGTTTTACTAAAACTTAGTCCACACCTAAAATGGTAATCAACATCACATCTCAAATAGTTTTTTTTTTCTTTTTTTTTCTAGATTTTTGCAACTTGGTGATTTTTTTTTTGGCTCTAAAAGTGAAAAAAACATGAAAATTTTGTGAATTTTAGGGATTTTGGACCATTTTTCGAAATAAAAATAATCAAATTAATAATGTCACTTTTGTAAAAATGTTAAGGCCCACCTAGGATAGTCACCATATAATGGCTAATTATTGTTGGGGATTTTCCCAAGTGGACCTACTTGAGGAATGAAAAGAAAAACCTGATGTTAAGTAATACAAGGTGCTAACACTAATGTTGCACACAAGAGATAACATTAGTGTTAGCACAACGGATTTTTTTTTGGCAAATTTTCGTCACCTAGCAACAAAAAAAAAGAGTTGGCAAATCCAACAAAGGGAATTTTGAGAATTAATTTTTTTTTTTTTTTTTGTCATATCTCGAGGAAAAAAAATTAGAAGTCGCCAAATTTAGATAGTGTGTTCCATTAGGTTGCCAAAACTAAGTAGGATTTCAAAAAACAAATATATTAGTCCACCAAGACAATCACCATTTATTGCTAATTAATGCCGAGAATCCTTGCAAGTACACTTACTTGAGGAATTTGAAAAAAAAAACCTTGGTTAGCACCTTGTATTATTTAACATCATTTCTTTAGAAAATGTACATTTCAAGTTTAACTTTTTGAACCCTTTTAAATAGATGTAGACGCAATTTCAAAAATTCGCCACATTGTTGCCTACACATTTGCATTCTTGGCATCGTGGATGCATGCATTGATAACAAATAAAATCCATAATTGCATGCAAATCCTCATTTAACAATATTATTACTCTTAGCTTTTAATCATGTTTTATAATAATTAAATTCAATTTAAACAAAAGAAGAAAATTTAACATTATTTCATTCACACAAAAAGAATGAAATAACTCAAAAAATGACTTGACAAGTGACATTTCATTTGGGTTAAGGAGAAGGTAAATGCTTTGAGATATCTTATTTCAAGGAATAAATATTTTTGTAAATTTTAAATCTTGATTTCAAATTGGATATAATGGAGGTAATTTAACCCCTTGATTTCAAAAGATTGAAATATCCCGACCCCTCCCCCTTCTATGGTTTAGATGTCATGAAATTTTGTCATTTAAGTTTTTCCACCTTCAATTTGAACTACTAAATGTAAGATTAAAATAATCTTATTGTATTATTTCTTATGTATTCCCTTGTGTGAACAAAATAAAATTTAAGTTTTTCTTTAAACTTCAATAATTTTAACCCCAAACCAAAAGTGGAAGAATAATACCTATATTATCCCTAGGTGTAAATCCAACTTTAAGGTAAATCGTAATTATTTGGTAATAACTATCTAATTAAATCAATATGATTAATTACGCACATTGGTTATTTATTATGTAGATAGTTAAAATAGGTAAGGCACTTATAGCTAAATGTGTGAATCATAATTTATTATTTTGTCATAAGAATTGTTCTATTCATAATTGAGAATCTCAATGTCCGATGTTTCTTATTCTTGAAGATGGTTTGTTTTTGATCCTTGTGATGTAAAAACAATAATGGAAGTCATATATTTTAGGTACAACATATGTTGCGTTAATGTGATTCTTATTAATTAGTTGAGCCAATTAGGGTAGATAGGCCATCTCCATACACGTAGTGCATGAAAAGTCTTCCATTTATTCATTAATGGTCCTTTGTTTCTAGATCATAGAAGAAAGTTGGAAAGCTTTTATAAGCACATCCATGGCTGATTGAATTGCTAAAAAGTTAAAAAATGACAAAGAAATGGCCATTCAAAGTTCAAAGGATCAAAAACATCCAAAACAAATCTTTTGTACATTTGAAAACGCATGAACAAACTTTTGTCCGCCTATGATCAATCAAATGCTCACCAATAAACTTACGTACCCCATCACTAGGATGGACGATTTGCAAAACAAATATAAGTGTGTGTTTAATGTTTGGTTTTGTGTTCAACAGTGGAGATTTACGTTAAACAAGGCAACCAAATCAATGGACATTAGCCTTTGAAGGTTTAGAAAACCCTAATTCTAAAAGACAAGAATGTGCGGTGGGTAGGGTTGTTTTGTTCAAATGGAACACCAATCTACTCCCACTCCTTGTCCTCCTCCCAACTTGGCCTTACATTACCCAAAACTTGCAAGCATGTTTTTCTTGTCACAAAGGTGTGATCATATTACAAAAGCTTTACATTTAAATTGTGAAATTCACAGTTGTTGTTTTTCCGAAGGTGTTTGCCTATTGGCCCTTTTCCTTTTCACATTGGTCTTTGTGTTTTCGAGCTATAAGGTACAACAATCCTCTTCTTTGCTTTGGTCTTCTTATTCTCAAGGTGTAAAAAGTCCTTTTCATGTCGATCTTCTTGTTTTCAATCTACACCCATTCTCTTCGCATTAGTTTTCATGTTTTCAACTTGTAACCCACCTCCTCTTTGCGTTGATTTTCATGTTTTCAAATTGCAATTGTTCTCCTTTTTGCATTAATTTTCATGACTTCAACTATACCCATCCTCCTCTTCATGTTTTCAAGTCGTAGTTGTCTTCGGAGTGCTCTTCATGTTCTCAGGCTACATCCTCCTCCTCTTTGCATTAGTCTTCTTGTTGTTCTTGCTACTAGCCATCCTCTTCTTCACAGTTTGGAAAAGATGAGCCCAAACTACCTAGACCAAACATTTCATTTGATAAAAATGAGCAATGTTTTCATTAACTGGGTCCGTATGGCACCCATAACCAATTGCCACCTTTGCTACCACATTTAAAGTATTGCAAAAAGTGCGCTCAAAGCAACCTTATAATCAAAAAGTGCGCTTCAACCCACCTGGGAAATCCTCTGTTTGGATCCATCTATTCTTTGTAGTTGTTGCTTGCATTTGTTGTGTTCTATACTTAGCTCCCCTTGTTTGACAACACCAACTTGCCTGCTTAGCTGAAGAGCCATCCTTTGAAATTTTGTGATGCTCCAGTGATTTGCTCTCTTGCAGTATTCCCAGCAGCATGTCACTCTGTGGAAGTTTGTCTCCTGAAATAGGGTCACTTTCTGCCCTGCAAGATTTGTAAGTGACTTCTGACACCTGAATCAGAGGTAGAGCATCCATGCAGTGCAGAATTCTGAATAAGCATGGACTTTTTGCCCTTTAAACTGGCCTTGTCAGCCTTGTTTGTCTGACTTCAATATGTATCAAGCTCATCCTAGGTTATTCACTTTCTAAGCTTGAAGGAAATGATGCACCCATTGTATTCTGGTTATGGAGCTGTGCAAAAAAGAGTGTGTCACAAGACTTCATTTTCTCTTGTTGCACACCTGTGTTGCTGGCTCCCAAACATGAAGTGCTTTGTCATAAAAGAAACATGTTGCCACTAAACTTCTCATGGTCCCAATGTCAGTGGCCTGATGTGCAGCTCCATTGTCAGATTCCCCCTACTGGCCCTTGTACCAATCTGCACCATAGGCCAATGATGCATGTCTGTTGTAATTTTCAACCACTCACATCTCAGTCATCAGCTCTACTTACCATAAATCCATTGTGCATACATGCTGTGAGGATTAAACCTTGGTCAAATGGATGCCACTTAAGTCTCCATACAACACCCCCAACCCTAATTCAAATCTCATCACTGGGCTCTGCATCATTCTCTTGTCCCAAAGTCGTACATTCTCATCATAGCTGCCCGTGATTAACATGTTCTAAATTTCTGGGTTGCTCTGGATGCTACAAACCCCCATGTGGTGCCCCTTACAGTTCAAAAAATAGGGGAATCAAAGCCTTGGCAAAGATCCCAAGCACAAAAATGGGAGTCATCTGCTCCTGAGTATAATAACTCTGGATCCCAACAATCATAAGATGTGGTCCAAGTCTCAAACTCATGCACCTCTGCAGATAGAAGAACAACAGTCTTTGCTTGGCCCACATCAACTACTGAAATCAACCCATCAGAATGGCTAAGTGCAATTTGGTTCTTAGACCCTGTGTGACACCAATCAAGTGAAAGACACATAGATAATGAAACAGAAACATATTCCTTCTCTTGAAGCACCACCACTTCAACTCCACCACCATAGATAGGTGCTGCTGCTAGAAGAGAAGCAGGCTCTAATCATAATAGCCAGAATGAAATGGGGTCTCTAGTAAAACCTCAATCTGCTCACAACAACACAACAAACAGCAGCCTGAACAAAATCATTTCCAACAGAAACAGGAAATTGTGAAACTGACAGAAAGCTGGATAGCATCACTGCAGAGAGATGTGAAAAATGAAATTCCCACAAAGTGGTAGAGGAAAGTGCAAACGTTCTTGCAAAGAATAAAGGCCGTAAAGAACCATCAGCACTTGCTTGGCCTAGATATGGCAACAGACCCAGAATCGATCCCCTCCATTTGATGTCAAAGGTTCCATTAGTTTCAATCACCTGGAGTTCCTGAAGTACACGATTGCCCTTTTCCAGAGAGAAAACATGAAGGCCACCAACACAGACAGGGACTGGACCTTTTTGCAGAGTGTATGATGCTGCTATTAGAAGATTCAAATAAGGTGGGATGTTGCAAAATTCAACTGCATCTGCATTGCCCTTGAGCTCTCTACACGGGCTCCATTCTTGCTGCCTGAAATTATGAGACAAAAAGAACACAAGACTGAGTACCATTCAACAGTGAGGAATCTCATAGTGTTTCAGTTCCTGTGACAATGAAGGCATTCAACCTGTACAACGCAAGCACAACACCCGAGAAATTCTGGAAACAAAACCCTAAACCCTAAACCTCAAACATTCTGCACTTCTGAAGACATCTTTGTTAGACTTGAACCCTTCTCCTAGATTCTCAAACCCGGCAGCCAGGTTCTTACAAATGGCCACACCTGAAGAGCCAACAGGGCAACGAAGCAACGAACAAGTGATTAAGAACCCGGGACTCTGCAGTGTAAGTGAAGAAAGCTACTACCTAGTGAAGGGGCACAAAACTCTGCGAGAAGAGCCGCTTTGTCTTTGCCAACAGTTAGTTAAGAGGAAACTGAGCAAGACAGAGAAACAGGTGGAGGCAGAGTCTCAACAGTCTTGCAGTCTCCAGAGTTCAGAGAGACTCGTCCTATTCCTGTTTTGGAACGGATAGGTCAGAATCTGGAAAGAAAGAAAGAAATTTCTGAGAGTGCAATTCTCAAAACCCCGTTTCAGTAAACCCTCAATGACTACATCTTCTTCAGGATTCTGATAGTCTATGACTTCATGCACATTTGATCTGCATTCTGGGCCAGTTCACCCTATTATCACAAGATGAAGAGAAGAAGAATAGAACCTCAAAAGTCAACAGAACATAAACTCCACTAGCCCAAACAGAAATGGAGGACCATCTACCAGTCCTTGCAGAACTCACATTGAACCATTAGGTCATCAGGATTGTATGGAAGCTCTCACAATTACATTACTTACATGAAAAGCAACAGTGTGTTTTGTCAATGGAAGTTCAAAAGTACACATAGCCAACCATTAAGCCATCAAGGGCCACATGCCACAGTGGTAATTCGTGCTTGCTAATGTAAATTATGCACGCAGTTCAACAAATAAAAAATTCCAGGCCCATTGCATGCATTCTAAGCAATGAGCTTTCAGGTCAAAGTTTGTTCTTGTACACACTCACAATAGTGACACAAGTTATGAAAGCCTTGAACAGATCTAAGGGACGGTTTCAACCTTTGAGAATCAATTGTGCATATGTTCATATAGCTCTCAAGATGCCAAGATTGCTGCAACCCATAAGATAGATCTCATCAGGAACAAAAGAAAAAACTCAATCACTTCAATCCAGATGTTTTTGTGCGATTTCTGGTTTTCTACTGTGAAATGGTTTTCGTTGTTTTTTTTCCTCGCACTTGTTTCTTGCACTCTGATTTCTATTACTATTCTTTTCTTCTTCTTCTTCTTCTTCTTCTTTCTCTTCCTTTCTCTTCGAATTTGTTTTTGGAGCTACATATATGTTTTTGTTGCTCTGGTTTTTCAAACTTGTTTTCTAGACTATTTGTTACCTATTCAGATTTGAGCTGCAAAACAAGGTTCATCATCATCATCATCATCACTCACACCATTCACATCATGGGTCCTTCCACCAAGCTTAAATTGTCAACTCAATAAGGATAATTCACTGATTGCAAGAGAGACAGACAGACAGACAGACAGACAGTTTTGCATAAATTTCTCTGCACAATTTGAAAAGAGTTGTTTTTCTGGATTCAACTGAAAAAGACAATTTTGAAGTGGTGTGTGAGTATTTTGAATCACGAGTGTCTTGCTGCAATTTTACAGCATACAAGTTTGGTTGCACACTTTCAAGAGTATGCCAATTAGATTACTGAATGTTATGTCCAGTTTCAAACTTAGATACATCAGGAGTTCAGAGTAATTTCTTGTCACCTTAAGGAAATCAATGCCATATGTATGTATGTATACGCCCCTCAGCACCAGGCTGCATGCATTTGAAGCTTGTCGCAGACCTTGGAAAAGGAAAGTGGGTTTTTTTTCAACACCCAATTTGTGTGTATGCTTCTTCCTGTGAATCATGTGGCTCTGAGAAGGGCTGCACTGAGAGCAGGTGTGAATCTTGTGCTTGCAGAGGATCACCCTGAAGCCATACTGGCTGAGTTTATAGTATGAAGGTAATGGGACTGATGGTCAGAAGTTGTCGGGCCTTCATGTGTTGGGAGACTTGATTGGATCATTGCTTCTCGCTGTTGCACAGAATTTGCTTGTTGGGTGGTTGGGAGAGATGATGCAGTTTTGATTGTTGTTGAAAATGCCGTTGGAGTGGAAGATTTGCAGCTTGTTGCTGGGCTGGTTGTTGATGCCATGTCATCAGCAGTACCGTCTGTCAATTGTGCAAGTTGATCTGACTGCAAATATGGATCAGCAGCAGCAACAATTGGCTCAAGGTGGACCTGCACTCTGGGAATTGGTAACAGCAGAGTACTACACAGTTGTCACTGATTGGAATCCAGAAAGCTGGGATGATACATTTGGGACATTCCCCGGTATGTATGGAGTTGCACCGGAACGCATTTTGAGTCTGCTGCATGGAACCTCAAGAAAGGAGGCAAAGTGCTGTTTGGGGATCTTGGTGTGCTCATGATGCTTACTCCGATTGTTGCAGCAGATGCTGGTGCTGCTACTGAGGTTGTGACTCCACTGAGCAAGACTCCATGACAAACTCAACTGGCTGGACACAATCGGAAGATCAAGCATTTTCATAGTGATTTTGGGTGTGTTTGAAACAACTTATTACAGAATTGAATAACCCAAGGCACATTTGCTAACTCTTCACAACTAAGAAAGGGGATGAGAGCTTCAAGATAACATAATGAAATGAGTGTGTGATTTAGAGCTTTGTTTTACAACCATCATTACTAATTATTATAAGACTAATTAACTTGCTTATGAAATGAAGTAACCCAAGGCACAATTCTCTAACACTTCATGACTGAACTAAGAGGATGAGAGCTTTGGATGACATAATGATATGCTTGTGTGCTTTAGAGCTTTGCCTTACAACCATCATCACCAATCATCATCATAGCTTGCTACCTTTGGTCTTGAACTTGTTTTTCATCATAGAAGAAATGTTGTCAAGAGGTTTTCATCATCTTGACGTATCTTGCAAGAACTTTGAAAGATGGGTCTTTTGTTTACATGTACATAATATTATGCTCATGGCGTGAGTCTTTGGTTTGTACTTTAGATATGTTGATCTTTGATTTGAATGTTTCTTCAAAAATCTCTAACCTCGTCAAAATATCCACCTTTGGAGTTAGGAATCTCACTACATCACTCTACAAAATTGCATGAGCTCAACTCAAACATCTTCAAACGATGCAACTTTGGACATAAGAATCTCACCACACTACCTTACAAGTTGCATGCGAATGTTTAGGGACCTTGTCAACTTGCATGCAATTTTTGTGGTCACCTCATTCATCGGATGGACTTCAATCATTGCTTGAAAGAAAGGGCACACAATCTTTAGCACACACCTCTCAAAGATAAAACTAGGTTTCCTACTTTGTTGTTACATTCCCTTTATCTTCACATCAAAAGAAATAGCTACCTTCCCGGAGCTTGGGTGCTCTTTTCAACCTTCCAACCTACCTAAAGGTTGTAGACATGCCAAAAGGACTCTAAATTCACAAATACTACACACAAAACATGCACACAATAACAAAATTTGAGAAGAATGAGATCTATAACTCTATGGGTGATGGAATGTATTGTGTAGGGTAAAGCTCGAGGTAGTGAGCTTTACCAAGTGAAATGCATGCTTTTCAAAACATCCACCTCTTGGCATAGGTAAAATTGCACTTTACAACATGACCTCCAAATACATTAAAAGAACCAAACCAAGTCCTTATATGAATGCAACAAAAAAATCCATGTTACACAATCTATATATACAACAACTTATATACCATCATGAAATGAAAAACTATTGTTGCAACAAACTAGCAACATATAATATCAACAAGCATCCCAAAAAGTCAAAAAAACCTTGGTAGGAAAATAAATATTTAGGCTAAACAACTTCTCCTATGCACTATTCCTCCACAAGCACACCAAGAACCCTTTTTTTCCTATGTGAAATTTCACACTATTGCAAAATTTTGGATTTTTTTTCTGGGTTGCAAATTCAATGATTTTAGAAAAATTTACCAGAATTAGAAAAAAAAAACTCTAAAAAATCTCTAAAAGTCACCTTATTTATATACATGGTTCAAGTTAGTAGCCAAAAGTATATAAGGATTTTAGAAAATTTTCCTTTCATTTTTAATAGCCAAATTTGGCTATGTAAGCTTATGATTACCACCTTGGTTACATCACAAAATTGGGAAAATTGTAAATTAAAAAAAAAAAAAAAAACATTGACGCTGAGGTTTTAAAATTTTTTTTGCTGAGAAATAGATCTAGATTTTAAATCTTTTTTTTATGATTTATTTTCCAATTTCCATCACAAGCTATGAAAGTTGGTTTTGTGGGAGGGAGTCCTCGTGAACGTGTTTTCTATCCATGAAGGCGCGCCTGGAGATTTCTGTCTATCCATCCATAATCCTGTTGGCCTCTTGGATGAAGAACGTTATCTTTCTCAGGGCTGCCCGCCGACGCCATGAAATTTCGACGCTTCCTTCTTCCCTCACGCCGCGGTCGAGCTCTCTCTCTCTCGCTCTCGTGTATGTGCGGACTTTTGTTTCTGGATTTTTGGTGTGACATCGCTGCGTCGGTGCTGTGTTTTTTCTCAAGAATTTATTGGTTTCTCTGCCGTGATTTTGAAGCTCGGAGTCTCTGGATTTTTTTCCCTTCTCTTTTTGGGTTTTGTTTTAGCGTAAAAGACTCTCTGCTTGGTGTGGGGTGTTTTGTAACCGGGGACTTTGGCCTGCTGCAAGTAATGGCTTCTTGTTCTTCCCTTACCGCGATGTCTTCCTTGATCGTCTCTTATGCTGCCTCTGATACCACTGTGTTGCCGCACTCTTCTGAATCCACGATAAGATTGGCTGCACCTGTGTTTCCATCTTTGGCGACCCTGCTCCGACTTTCCAACAAAAGCGTCATCAGGGGGAGGTTTCCTGTGGTGGCGATGGCTTCTTCGCGGGGTTCTCAGGTTACCAAGCCCGCCGACAATCTGTATCAACAGGTAGAGTGACCGCCGCTTTGGAGTTTGTGAGCGAAAAGTTGAGGCGAGGGAAGATAATACAATATATGTTCTTTCATGTGCAGTGATAGCAACCACAGATCTTAAATCTAGAGTCGAAAAGAGAAGCGGAAATCAATCAGATCGGTCGAAATCATGTTGCAATTGCTTGGAGAATCAGCTCTTTCTCTACAAAGTATCTGCAGACAAAGCCTTATCAACGCCAGAGATGGTTAAGGTGGGGGTGATTCTTGTTTTGTGTTCGGATGACAGGTCGAGAAGAGCATAGCAGAAGCTCAGGAGGTTTGTGTGGCCGATGAGACTTCAGGAGAATGTAGAGTTGCCTGGGAGACAGTGGAGGAACTGGCAGCTGAAGTGGCACATAGACGAACCCGAGCAAAATCCGTGAGTGACCCTCTGGAAAGTTATTGCAAGGAGGCACCAGAGGCTGATGAATGCAGGGTGTATGAAGATTGAGAGCTGCCTTCTTCCAATTTTGGAGATTTTCCACCATTTCTGGGTGTGTCACTTTGTCTTTTCCAATAACAGTTTTTATCTGTGCAAATCTTAGGGTAATAAGACAAGGAAATTGCAGTAAATATGATGCTTGATTTTTGCATCAAAGGATACAAATCAGTCAATGAGAATGACTACAAGTCTCGAGAGATGAAGACTTTCTCACTTTGAGAATAAGTTGATGATTGCACATAAGGAGCAATGAATGACACAGGAGGTTGTTGAAAGGTGACCCACTTTAGATCTCTCTGGAATTGTGTTGTAGTCCATCTTTGCACATGAGGATGGAGGATTGAGTTGCAGTCTATTGCTGTGGTTTCCTATTTGCTCTGTCTGTGCCTTTTGTCCTCTCTTGGATCCTCTTTTACATGTGAAGGGGGGGGGGGGGGAAGGGTCTTTTTGTGACAAAAAAACTGTTTCTCAACTTTTTGTGCCAATTTGTTCAAAAGATTGCATCTTTGACAGTAAAGCTCCTCCAGTGTTTGGAAAATATCATAGGATTCCCAGTCTTAGTAATTTGGTTGTTCCTTCAATTCATAATCAAGAAATTATTGAGGTTAGAGTTGTTACTAATATGCTGTGCCTTTTACATTTACAGCTGCCAGGCAGAGTCGGCTTTGGGGAGAGAATGGTGTATGGGTCTTGTAGGGATGTGCAGTTACTGAAAAGAGTAATACTGCATTGGAGGTTTACTAAGGATGAAGTATTATAGTTGCTATACTTCTAGGTCCCTAATGGGATCATCATAATGTTCAGTCTATAGTCTAGTCCTTAGACAGATACACATTGGATCCTAAGAGTAGAAGAACACTAGCTCATTCACTCAATCATTTGTGCCAGATGTGTCAGATACCAGGGAAGAGAATAAATGCATGATTAAATGGAAAAGAAATCTAGAAAAGTAGATAAAACAACACACTATTTGATTTGCAAACTTTGTGTTTACAGTTGTTGGGTTGCATAGTGTGTGGCCCACTAACCCAAAACTTAATAGAGTGTAGTCTTTCTTATGTGACCTTGAATTATAGAACTTCTCTGCTTCTTTCACATTGACATCCATTGCATCCAGGAATCTTGGTTTTCTGTTCCAGCACTTGGTGCACCTCACTTCCAACTGCAGCATGCAAACATGAGCTATGCATGTTGTGGAGCTGCCACAACATTTGAAAACCAGTGATAATGACAAGATGCTCAAAGGTGAGGATCCTATCTTTACCTACTTGTGAATATGTGAATCTCACAAGGCGCTTAGCCCTACACTTTTAATATAGCACTTGATGAGCCATGTTTTATATAAAGGACAACAGGGCATTATGCCATGTGAACCGAGGGCAAAGCCCAAGGTCTCAAGGGCATAAGGCCCAAGCAAAGCCCAAGTTCAAGGGTGTTATGACCAGGCAAAGCCTCAGGTCCAGTGTGTAATGGTCATACAAAGCCCAAGGTCCAGGGCATAATGCCACAAGGTCCTGGCCTTCCCCTATGTAACAACCGAGGAATTCATTGATAGTTGTGTGAAACCCAGTTGATACATTGGAGATACATATGCTGAAAATATGGTTCATACAGAGAAAATCTCTGAAATTCTCACAAATGGAAAAAAGGGTAAGTTGTGTAAATAATTATCCAAAATCTTAAGGATGCGATGAAATCCAATTTCTTAAATGGATGAAAAAATCATCCAATTATCTTTCATCCATCACATGGATGAAGGAAAAGTTTGAAAAAGTCCATGGTGGTCATTATGAGTACCTAACTTAATATTGACAATCAGCACTATGCTGAATATTTATTTAATGAAAGGAAACCTGGCTTCACAATTTCTCCAGTACCCATCACCCTTTTATAGCATCTCTAGGGGTGTTCGGTATGGGACCTTGCACAAAAAAATTTCACATCCAAGTTTATTTATTTACTTTTTTGCAACCCCACCCATAAAACCGAAAGTGGGACAACAAATAGGTGGTCGGCTAACGAATAGCAAACCACCTAGACCAATCATTATGGTAGGCCAATTAGAAACACTGATCAATAGTCAGATGATATTTCTAACTTTTTTCTACATGTGCTCCTTTTAATTGCATAATAATGCTGAGCCAAAACCATTTTCCTGAGCCAAACCGGTATATTTTGACTTTTCTTCATCCAATTTCATAGTGTGCAGGATGGCATACTCAGCACCCCTGGAGATGGCTCTAAGCCTTGTGCTGCTTTGTAACTTGTTACATCTCCTTTTTAAACTGGGGGCATACTTATTAAGTGATTATTTGGGGGTTGCACCCACAAGTTTCTTTCTTTTCCTAGAAGGAGCCATTCAATTGGTATATCACCTATATTTTTGGAACTTGGGTACACTTCCCCCAAGTAAAAGCATACTGGAGTGTGCCCTTTACAAGTTATATACATGGAAGTTGAATAATAGCCAAACAATATGGGATAAAAAATGAGATGATATTGAGAACGTTTTAGCAAAAACATTGAGAACTTGGGGAACATTTTGCGAACTTCATCGGAACACATGGGAAACAGACAAAGAAGAAAAGCCCCCAAAACCTTGAATGAAAAAACTAGCCCGCCTTAGCCTTCTCCTTGCCTGCATGCAATTTCTAAATCCAAAATGGTTTTTTGCAAATTTCAACCTGGAGAAGCTTAAATAAAATTGGGGCGCCTATTTTGAGGTTCAAATTAATTATAATAATAAGTTCATGGGTGTGCACACAATTTTCCTTTTCCTTCAAAGGAGACATGTGCTAACTGGCTCATCCCAATAGACAGTTCCCAGTGAACCTCTTCAAACTTCATAATACTCGCTGTTTCAGTTTATATATATGAGAGTTAAACTTTGGGCAAAACATATGGGATAAAACCAAGATGCTATTGGGAACATTCTCAGGAACATCTTGGAAACATTCTTGGGAACTTCCCGCCGCCCCCCTCCAAAAGAAAAAAACAGGACCCTTCATGAGTGCAAGCTGAGCCTTCCCATTGGCTGCATGAAATTTCTCTTTTCAAAACTGTTCATCACCATTTCCCTTCTTAAGAACTGGGGTACCTAATTAACCCTGTGTGGGGGGGGGGGTGTGTTTCAGTTTGGGAGAATAGCACAGTACCTTTTGCCAGGTTCCACACATGTTTGCCAAATAATTTTGAAATTTTCATTTTGACAAATAGAGTATTCTTGAAAGTTCAATGTTTTCCTTCACAAAATAAATAAATAAATAATTTTAAAAAAATATTTTAAAAACTTAAAATTTCTAAAAATAATATAATTAGTGTGAACGCTGCCAAGGTAATAAGGCAAACAGTTTCCTACTATCCCTTTTCACATTAGAAACCCATCACAAGCCTTTCTGCCGCTGCTCCTTGTGCTTGTGCTGAGTTTGCTTTGCGAGTCGTTGCCGGTAGAGTGCGCTCGCTAGCTCGCTCGTGTTGCCAGCGATGGCGACCACCTGCGGTGCTCTTTCCTTGGCGATGAATAGCAGCATTATTGCGTCTCCTCAACGATCCTCATCTTCCGTACTTTCTCAGCCGTCCGGATCGCTCAATTGGCCGCAACGCTTGCAATCGGAGGATCGTGTTTCTGAGAACTATAACTGTAAGAAGGAGATCTTGAGAGCGTTGTTTTCCACCTCTTCTTGTTCTGGTTCTTCTGGTTTTTCTTCTTCATCTTCATCTTTTCGCTGTGGAACGACTGGGATTTCGCTGCTTTTCCCTCAGATGTGCAAGGAGAAACGAGTTCCACTGGCGCAGGTAAGAGTCATGCTTTGTGTATCTATCCGCTTTTGTAAAACTTCATAGAAGGAAAAAAGAGAGTAGGACTCCGGTTTGTTCCGGTCAGAATGTTCCAAGCGCCACATTTGGAACTTCTGGCACGGAAAAAGGATAAAGAATTGATGATGCCACGGAGGTTTTTCTTTTCCCTGGTGTCGATCGTTGCTGCGGAGTGAGTATTTTTTGTTCAAATCCAATTCGTCGTCGTCGTCACGTTTGTAGTGGTATTGCAGTTTGCGGTATAATGCCGGAGGTGTGACTGTAGAGAGTCATAAGACTCAAGAAGGAGAGTAGTTTATCGGTTGTCTTTTGGAAACTGTTTTGTTGCGCAGTTTGGAGTGCAGGCTTTGGCGGGAAAGGAGCCCTTGAGGATTATGATTTCTGGAGCTCCTGCATCTGGAAAAGGGACGCAATGTGAGCTTATCGTAGCAAAGGTGTTTGTTTCTCTCTCTAATTGCTGTCTGACGAAACTCCCTCCCGCTTGGCTAATAAGAAAGATTTCTTCTTGAATTGTGAATGAAAACTCTTGTGATTCTATACTGCTGTGCAAGCCCCTTCACCCTGTTTCTGTGTGCAGAAAAGTATGTCCTTTTGAAACCCTATTGCACTTATGAGGAGGACCTTGTATTCCTACCTGTTTGCTGAAGAATCTGAAGCCTTGTGCTAATTCTTCTTTGTGTGGATGATTGATGACACAGTATGGATTGACACATATTTCAGCTGGAGACTTGTTGCGAGCAGAGGTGGCAGCAGGCACTGATGCAGGGAACAAGGCTCAAGAGTACATGCAGGAAGGCAAGCTTGTTCCAAATGAGATTGTTGTAATGGTATGTATAAAAAGGTCTCTTTGCTCTTATGTTAGGATCAGACTGCCATGGCCACTATTGCCTGGCATTTCTACACATATCAGTCTCCCCTCCCCTTGTTTGTCTCACAAGTTGACCATCTTTTTGAGACACTGAAAAACTAGGGCTACAGTATGGTTCGGTGTCAGGCATATAACAAAATTGAGTGGTTCTTTCTCAAGTAGAATTTTGCTTTGCTGATAATCCAGCTGCTTGAAGTTCCAGCACGTACACCACCACAGCAAAAACAACAAATGCTTCATATCTAAACAAAAATGCTGGCATTGTGTAGTCAAGAGCTAAATTCTTGTAGTGATGATTGTTATGGGATGCTGTTGGTACATGCTCCAGATGGTGAAGAATGCATTGCTTCAAGCAGTGGATCAGTCTGGTGGGTGGCTGTTGGATGGATATCCACGTAGCTTGTCACAGGCAGAGGCCCTTGATGCTCTTGGCATCAGGCCCCAACTTTTCATCCTTCTTGATGTGAGTATCTAGGTCTAGATTTGTGTTTGGCATGCAATGTCACAGACAGAAAAAGACATCTCATAACTTCTATGGTGAAGATCAACTTTCTCTATATGACATTAAGAGCTTTTAGACCTAGCCAGTGACCTAGTAGTTCATGTTCATTTCCTTCTCCTGGTGTTTTGTCTTGAATGTGCACACTGACAATAGTATTGCTAGCAGGTGCCTGATGAGATTCTGGTGCAAAGATCAGTTGGAAGGAGGTATGATCCTGTGACTGGGAAGATTTATCACCTGATGTATGCACCTCCAGAAACTCCTGAGATTGCAGCACGACTCACTCAGCGCCTTGATGACACAGAAGAAAAGGTGGGGTGTAGAACATGAGATGCTGTTGGGCACAAGTGCCAAAGCATGCACATTGAATTTCCTACATGAGAGTAGGAGCACTTGGATTATTTTGTATGACTTAGTCTTCACTGCAGGCTGTGCAGCCAGCTTGGAATGAGGAAGACAAACCACAGAGAGTTAGTCATGTTAATACTGAGGGACTTTCAGCTTGCTGTCAAGTTCCCAAGTATTGATCCACATGGAGGCTTTTTGCAGAGTTTTCACCTTTTAATTTAGAGACCTTAATTGGAAACTGCCGTATAGGCTCTTGTTGGAGTGACAGTGAGGTTTCTGGGCTGTGTTTGATCTCTTGGAACAACCTTCAGAACCACATGCCAGTCCACTGAAGCATGCCTTCTGGACTGCATTTTGCTTTTAAACTAGTACTGTAGCCATTTTATGGACACTTTTCTCCTCTCGTTCTGATCTTGTCTCATGGACTCACCAGGTGAAACTACGGCTGCAGACCCATGAAGCAAATGTTGCAGCAGTGATTGGCTCCTACAAGGATGTTATCAAGCATGTGAGTTTCTTTTATAGAATCTGCCTTGTGTGTGGCTGCTGTTGAGATGAAAGTTTTCTAAAGAGCTTTCTCTTCTACTTATTGCAAGCTGCATAAACAGACAATCAATTTTGACATTGCTCTTGGCAGGTGGATGGTAACCGACCTAAAGCAGAAGTGTTTGCTGAGATTGATAAGCTTCTCTTGGAGCTTCAAGAGGGGGAAACTGAGGAGGTTGGTGCTACAATTGCTGCGAGGAGTTTGTGAAAGCTGGATATTTAAAGGAATGGTTCAATAATGATGTCTGTCATTCTTGTTCTATGCAGCCATTAATAATAGACAGGGAGAAGGGAGGGGAAGGAACATCTGATGTGTGACCTTCATGGCTTTAATTGTTTATGGGACTAATCAGAGCCTCCTTGAGCAGTGAAGCAGAAGCTGGCTGCAATTCACGTAGACTTATACACAGTGCCTAGACTATCTGAGTTAATGGTGGGGGAGCACGTCAGTTTGGAAGTCAAGCCAAGCACCTTGCAGTCTGAATCCTTTCCGGTAAGAAGAATTCTGCGCAGGTCATGGCAAGAAATGGAACTGGGATTTTAGGTTTAGTATGTGTGCATTAGATAGTAACCCCCCCCCCCCCCCCCCCCCCCCCCCCCCACCCCCCACCCCCACCCCTCCTTCCCCATTCTACCTCCTCACATCTCACTACCCATTTTTTTTTTTTTTAAAATATTATAATAAATACTATA
>Ga0116229_10007623_pt1 | contig 17065 bp, 9 predicted proteins | sample S1TSphgellanicum_3_FD_87313 | JGI IMG/M metagenome (GOLD analysis project Ga0116229, IMG submission 87313) | Host-associated microbial communities from peat moss isolated from Minnesota, USA - S1T2_Fc - Sphagnum magellanicum MG | ecosystem: Host-associated > Plants > Peat moss > Unclassified...
ACCGATATTCCGGGCACCGATGCGTTCGACCAGGCCACCGATTTGCCGGCGCGCACGCTCACCTGGTCGCTGGTTACGCAGAACCCCGCCACCCAGGCCATTCAGCTGCTGAATTTGGAAGTGCAGGCGGATACCTCCAATGGCGGCCGCAGCACCGGTGTGGCACTGCTGCGGCTGCCCAGCAGTGCCACATTGCTGGCGCCGCCGACGCCGCCGAATGGCGGTGATCCGATGTATGCCGGCACCGGCGGCATGCCGCCGGAGCTGCCCGCCGACATCACTGCCGACCGGGTGGTGATGTGGCTTACCCTGAGCTGCCCCGCCTCGCCCTCGCTCACCCTGGGCACGCTGTCGGTGAACGCGGTTGGCATCATCGGCCAGGCGAGCGTGACCAACGAGCCGCTCGGCACCGCGACCGGAGTCTCCGACGCTGTTTTTACCTTAGCCCACGCCCCTGTGGCGCCGGCCAGCCTGGTCATCCAGCTCTGGCGGCAAGGCAGCCAAACGCCGTCGATCTGGACGGCGGCGACTGATTTTGGCGCCGCCGGCGCCAACGATACCGTCTATGTGCTCGATCCGGCCGCCGGCACCGTGACGTTCGGCGATGGCATGCGTGGCCAGCGCCCGCCATCGGGCGCGCTGATCGTAGCGCAGAGCTACGCCTATGGCGGCGGTTCGGCCGGCAACCTTGCCCCTGGCAGCATCAAGGCGGTGGCACCTGCAAACGGCGTGGTAAGACATGAATGGCCGACCGCCGGCGGCACTGACGGCGAGAGCGTGACCGACGCGGAACGCCGCATCCCCGCCTTCCTCGCCCATCGCGACAGGGCGGTGACGCTGGCCGATTTTCAGGCTCTGGCACTGGCGACGCCGGGCCAGACTCTGGGCCGGGCAGAGGTGGTGCAGGGCCTGATGCCTGGCGCCGATCCGGGCGCCACCCGTACCGGTGTGCCCGGCGTGGTGAGTGTGTTCGTGTTTCCTGACCAGCCCGTGGCCTTTGGCAACGGGCCGGTAGCTACATTGGGCCAGCTGCAGGACGTGTTCGCCTATCTGCGCCAGCGAATCCTGATCGGCACCCAGCTTTTCGTGCTCAGCGCCCAACCGGTAGCGCTCTACGCCAGCGTCAGCATCCAGGTGCTGAACGGCGCCGACAGCGTCGCCACGGTGCGCGGCGTGCAGCAGGCACTGGCCAATTATCTATGGGCCTTGCCGCCTGGCGGACCCGATGGCGGCGGCTGGCCGATTGGGCGCAGTGTGGCGACGGACGAACTTCTCACCCAGGCGGCGCGTGTTGCCGGGGTGCTGGCGGCCGACCAGCTCGGGCTCTACGCGCAGGCTGAAACTGGCTGGTCCTTGGTGACCAATGCCGCGCTCACCCCTTGGCAGGTACCTGCCCTGCAAGGCGTGAGCGTGATGACCGATGGCTCGAGCCCGCCGCCGCCCGCCAGCTCCGCGCCCTCCGGCGCGAGCATGGTGCCCTATGTGCCGAATGTCTGTTGAGGGCGCGCGATGATCGACGTCAATGGCAGCGCCTTCTCCCTCTTCGCCGGCCAGACCGACTGGCTGCAATGGACCGGCATGACCTGGAACGGATCTGCCTGCACGCTGGCCGGCAAGCAGGTCTGGCGCCTGCCGGGCACTGGCCGAACCGGCGCGCTTGCCGCTTTGGCGGCGTCTGGCCCGGTGGTGCTCGATGCATTCAGCACCATCGGGCGGATCGCGCCTGGCGGCGCAGGGGTGCAGTCGCTCGATGGCGCAACCTGGTCGAACATCACCGATCAGACGGGGGCTGCGATCGCGCCGAAAATCGGCAATTTCATCACCATGTTTCTCGGCGGTGCCCGGCTTGCGCTGCTGGCCAGCGATGGCACCCATGCTTTCCTGGAATTATTCGATCTGCGCGGCCGCTGGCCGCTGGATAGCGCGCAGAATCCGGCTTTGCCGATCACCCTCGATCCGGCGGGAAGTGCGGTGGCTGTAGCGGCGGACGGGCCGATCTTCGTGCTCGCCCAGGGCGGTGTGGCGATGTTCGAAGGCGGCCCGATCGACAGCTTTGTCGCCGAGCAGAACGCCGTGTTTGCGCCGGTCGCCGCCAACCCCAATCCGCTGCGGCAGACCGCGCTGATCGCCAACCGCCCAGGCGGGGCGCCGCTGGCGATGGCAGTCGATCCGACGCGTCTGGCCATTCTGCTGGATCAGGGCGCAGCGGCGCAGACCTTGGCGGTTCTCGACCGGTCCAGCGGCGCCTGGACCAGCACGCCGGTGATCGCCGACGATGGCACCGCGCTGCCGTATTTTACCGATATCGCCCTGCTGGCGGGTGGAGAAATGGCGCTGATGTCGCCGGCACCGAGCCCGGGCACTGCGCCACTCGATTGCGTCGTCGCTACACTCAACCCGCCGCAGGGTATTACCCTTGCCCCGCGCCGCTACCCGATGCTGAACCAGTTTGCCCCGCGTTTCGCCGCCATCCCGGGGCCTGACGTGTTTTATCTCGGCGCCGGCGCGGTGCCGGGTGTGCCGCAACCACGTCGGCTGATGCCGTTGCCTTACCCCGCTTATCTCACCCGCGGGGCACTGGCGGGCAATGTGGCCAGCAATGATGCCGACCAGGTCTGGCATCGCCTCTATGCCGAGGCCAGCTTGCCTCCGGGCACCGCGCTTGGCGTGTGGGCCCGCGCTTCCGAGACGCCGATTGCCACGACCGACGCGGCCACGCTGTTGGCGCTGGTGCTGGCAGCTCCAGCCGGCACGGCCAGGCTGGACAACGAACAAGCCAGCGCCATCGCCAACGCCAATCCAGGCCTCGCGCCGCCGAGCCAGATATTGCTGGCGGCTTTGGCGTCGGCGCCGTTGCATGCCCAGCCCACTCTGGTCGCGTCAGGGATGGTGTCAGAGCTGCCATTCCATCCGGGCCTCGCCGCCCTGTCCGGCATGCCGGGCGGCCTGTTCGAGCTGCTCCTCCAGCGCAGCACCGGTGCCAACCGGCGGCTGACCGGCGCCTGCCTCGACCTTGTTGTTGTTGCCACCGGCGATGGCCGGGCAAGCCCCTGCCTGCGGGCGATACGAGTCTACGCCCCGCGTTTCTGCTACCAGGACCAGTACCTGCCTGCCTTGTTCCACCAGACGGTGATTTCCGACGAAGCCGATATCGCCGCCACCGCGTCGCCGCCCGACTTCCGCGAGCGCCTGCTGGCCAATTTCGAAGGCCTGTTGACGCCGATCGAGGGCAGGGTGGCCAAGGCCGAATATCTGCTGGACCCCAATGCCGCACCTGTTGGCATGCTGCCCTGGCTCGCCAGTTATTTTGGCCGCAGCGTCGACCCTGGTTGGCCGGAAGCGCGCACGCGCCGCGCGCTGGCGATGATGGGGCGGCAGCTTCGCGCCCGCGGCACCTATCGCGGCGTCTGCCTGGCGGTCGATATCGCCACCGATGGCGCGGTCGCGCGCGGCGAAGTGGTTCTGCTGGAGACCCACCGCCTGCGCCGCACCGATGCCACTATTCTGGGCATTCCGCTGGGCGGGCTGAATGTGCTGACCCAGGATGGCGTGCCAAGTGGCAACAGCATCATCGGCGACACGCTGGTGCTGTCGGCGGAGCGTGCCATCGACGTGCTGGCGCTGCTCGCCCCTTCGGCGGGTTCGTCCGCCGATGAAGCGACAGTGTCCCAGTTCCTCGATGAATATGCCGACCGGGTGCAGGTGGCCGCCATCCTGCAAGGCCCGAACGCCGATGCGCTGCGCCAGCCGGTTGCCACCGTATTGCAGGCCGAACTGCCGGCGCAGCTCCGCTTCGAGATCGTGGTGCTGAAAAACCGCTTTGTGCTGGGCCTGTCGCCTTTGCTCGACGTGGATACGTTCCTCGGTCCGTCGGTGGCGCCGGCCGAGCTGACGCTGGATCAGAGCGTGTTGGGCCGCGACGCCATTCTTCGCGACCCGGCCGCTTTGCGACAATGACGGAGACGCCGCATGAGTGACGCCACTACCACCGTCGATCAGGCCGAACTCGCTTCTGACGCGCAGTTCACCGACATGCTGCAAAAGATGTCGTTCCAGCCCGGCATTCTGCTCGGCGCCAATGCGCTGACCACCGAGCAATCCTACCATGTACGCCGGCTGAACCGGCATCAGCGTTGGCTGGTGGGCCCCGGCACCGTGTTCGGGCTGCGGGTGGATGTGATGACGCCGGTGGCCCCCGATGACACCACCGATACCAGGATCACCGTCAGCCCGGGCTACGCCATAGACGGGCTTGGCCGCGAGGTGATGGTGAGCGAGGCCTACGCGATTTCACTGCGCGACTGGCTGGCCGCCGAGAACGCCGCATCGGCGCCGCTCGCCCCCTATGACGGCGGCGTGCTTTACCTGCGCGTAACCGTGCGGGCGCAGGCCTGCCCGAACCAGCTTCAGCCGGTGGTCGCCGAGTTGTTCGATGCCGGGCTGGATCCGGTGGTGCCTGCTCTTGTCGGCGACAGTTTTGCGCTGGAAATCTCTACCGACGCGCTGGAAACCGGCAAGACCGGCGATGTGCCGGCGCCGCCGCTTACCGTATGGTCGCCCGACCACATCACGCCCAGCGCCACCCAATTGCCAGGCACGGTGACGGCGCGGGAACAGGCGATGCTCGCGACACTCGCCGCCGGCTCCGCCGCGGCCAACACGCTCAACCTGCAAGCCTGGCTGCTGCAGCGGCCGTTTCCACCTTATGACGACAGCCCAGGCGCCCAGCTTGGCTATGCTGAAGCTGCCCGCCTGCTGCTGGCCAGCGTGCATGTGACGCTTCCCTCGCTCACCGCGGCGCCGAGCGCCGCCACCACCGCGGTGAATAATCTGGTGCGCCCTTTCATCCGCCCAAACATTCTTCTGGCAGCCCAGGCGCTGCCCTGACCGGAGGCTTTTGATGTCCGCGAGCATGACCGGCACGATGATCCGATTCACACCTTTGGCCGGGGCATCCGCGCCGGCTAACCAAGCGGTGCTGAGCATTGCGCAGGCGGAGCCGCAGCTGAGCCGCACCTATTACCAGGATGGAAGGCTGCTGACCGCAGTCGATCTGAACCGTGACTACACCTATCTGGACCAGCGTCTGCTCGACCTTGGCGTGGCGCTTGGCGATGGCATCGTGCAGGGCCTCGCCGCCACCCTGACCGGCGGCAGTACCATCAGCGTGACGCAGGGGCGCGGCATCGCGCCAAGCGGGCGGGTGATCGCCTATGCCGATGACGATCCGGGCGCGATGCTGAGCGCCAATCTGGCCGACACCGCAACCCAGATGACTCTGAATCCGGCCGGTTTCTCCGGTATCGGCGATGGGCTCTATGCCGTGGTGCTGCTGCATACCCAGTCCCCGGCCGGTGTGGCAGAAGTGTTTCCGCGCGATCTCAGCGCCACCCGGATCACCTACGAATCGATCGTGGACAATGTCGAGATCGCGCTCATCGGCCTGACGCAGCCGATTCCGGCTGGCACCCAATTTCAGTCGCGGGCGCAGCTGGCCGCGCAATTCGCCACCGGCCAGAACCTGCCGGTGCTGCCCTCGGATAGTGTGGCCTTGGGCGTGGTGGCGATGCAAAAAGGGCTGCCCGCCTGGTTCGACCCGGCCTTGCTGCGCCACGCCTTGCGCCCGGGCGATGATCCCAATGCGGCGCAGGACGATCTGACCAATGCCTATGTGCAGATCTATGCCGATCTCGTGGCATCGCTGGGTGGGGCAGGTGCCGTTTTTCGCGCCGCCGACGTGTTTCCAATCCTGCCGCCCACCGGGCTTCTGCCCAGTGCCGCCATCTCGCCGGTCTCTGCCACCCAAACATTCTTTCCGGACCAGATCGATGTGGTGCTGATGCCGGCCCGGACCGATGAGATCGCCGCCCTTCTTGCCCAAGCCGAGGGCGAGCCCTCGGTGAATCTGTCTTCGTCGATGGCGGCACAGATCCTGGTTCTGGTGCCCATGGCCCCCGCCAGCTACGCCAGTTTGGCGCCGGCCTTGCTGGGCCCGGCGCCGAATACCGCACCGCAGGCATTCGCGCCCTATCCCAGCATAACCATCCCGCGCATCGACCCGCTGGTGTTGCGGCTGCCTGGCCGGGTGGTGCCGCCTCCCTCCCAACCTTCGGTCTGGGCGCAGATCTGGGCGCTTGCTCCGGCCAGCCTGCCCTGGATGGTGCGCCCAACCGATGGCGGATTGAGCGGCGCCACCGCCGCCCAACTGGCCGCCGGTTACCCTATCCCTGTACCCCCGGCGCCGGTTGTGAGTCCTCCCCCGGTCACCGGCTCACCCATCGTGCTGACGCCTCCGCCCATTACCCTGTCTTTGCCGCCCCAGACGCTGCCGCCACCTCCGCCGAGCAGTGCCGTTGCCTCATCGCTCCCGCCGAGCAGTGCCGTTGCCTCATCGCCCCCGCCGAGCAGTGCCGTTGCCTCATCGCCTCCGCCGAGCAGTGCTGTGGCCTCACCGCCCCCACCGAGCAGCGCGTCCGCGCCACCCTTGTCCGTTACTGTCCCGATCTTGAGTCACCCGATTTTAACCCCGGTCCTGAGCGCGATTTTGACGGTGCGAACCCTGCCGCCGATTATCGAGACGCAGAAGCCGTCATGACCGGGGGGCTCCAATGGGCGCGCTGATCCATCTTGCCACCCCGGTCGCCGCCGGCGACGACGCGGCGCGGGTCTATTATGCGGTCGGCCGCAGCCTCACCGCCGCCGATTTCGCCCAGCAGGGCCGCTACATCGATGCTCGGCTCCTCGGGCTGGCACCCGCCGATACCGGAGCCATAACCGGGCTGGGGATTTCGCCTTCGCGCTATGACAGCCCCGACGGCACCACCGGCCTGGCCACCCTGACCATCGGCATCGGCACCGCGATCGGCAGTGATGGCAGGCTGGTGCGGCTGACCACACCGATCAGCCTGAATTGGCAGGCGCTGCTTCGGGCGGTGAACCCGTCCGCCGGCACCATCGCCGACGGCATCTATCTGCTGATCCTTCGCACCGCGCAATTCGACGGAGTTGAAGGCCCGCCGCCGGATCCGTGCACCCGTGGCAGCACCGATCCGTTGCTTGACATCCGCCAGGACAGTTTTGTCGAGCCCTTCCTCTCCGCGTCGCTTGGCCCGCTGCCGGCGTCAAGATCAACCGCGGGGATGGCTTTGGCGATCAACACACTGGTCGGCAGCCTTACCCAGACCTCGCTTGCCGGGGCGGTAGGCAACGGCGTGCCGGTGGCTTTGCTCCTCTGCCAGAACAACCAGCTGATCCTGCTGAGCCAGGCCGCCGGCCGGGTGGCGGCCGATCCCAATGGCGTTGGCGGCTTGTTGCTGGCGCAGATGCGCGAGGCGCTGGCCATGGCACTTCAGGAGCCGGCCGCGAATCCCACTTCTGCCGCCTGGCAGACGGCCATCAGCGCCCGCTTCCGTTTCCTGCCCGCCGCTGGCGAGTTGCCACTTGGCATGTTGCTGATGCCAGGCGCCATCACCGCCAGCTGCCCGTTCTTTCCGCCAGGCATTGCGGTGTTCCTGCAAATCATCCGCGCCAGCCAGGCCACCCATTTGCTGCAAAAGGCGCTCGGCAGGCCGCAGATCGATTTGGCGAGCAACACCGGCGAGGCGGTGACCCTGTCGCTCGCCGTGCCGGATTTGGCCTGGACGCCGGACCTGCTCAGCATTCCGCGCGGCGATCCGGTGCTCGCCGCCGATCTGCATCTCTCCTACGCCCAGGCGCGGGCGGCGCAGGTGGCGATGCGGGAGGATTGGGTGGCGCTGTATGGCGGGCTGACCGCGATTCCCACCACCTATCCGCAGGAAACCGCCTTCCTTGCTGGTGCCGATGCCGCCGCCCAGAACCTCGGTTTTCTGCTCTCCATCGGCGCGATCCAGATCCAGGATCTGCTGGCCGCCGCGACCACTGCGAGCACGCCCGCGACGTTCATGCCCCTCGTCACCAACTGGATCGCGGCGGTGAACGCGGCGGCCTCGGCTGCGCCGGCCGCCGCTTCGGCTGGTGTTGCGGCAGCGGTCAGTGTGGCCGCTGCGCCCTCGGGCAGTACCCCGGCAGCCCTGTCCGGCAGCCTGACCACCGCGCTGAGCGCCTGGCCCGCCGCCGCCGCGGCGGCGGCGGGTGCCGCTTCGGCCGGCGGTTCGGCTGCCGCCATCACCCTTGCAGCGGCGGTGGCAGCGGCGGCGGCCAGCTTGCCGGCGGGCTCTTCAGCAAGTGCCATAGCAGCTGCGAATGCCGCCGGCGCTGCCGCAGCCAACGCCACCACCGCAGCGCTCGCCGCCGGCATATCGGGTCTCAACGTCAACAATGCCGCCTTGGCCGCGGCGACGCCGCCCGCGTCTGTCCCACCGCTGCCGCCAGCGGCGCCAAACCCGGCCAACGCGCCGCAGCTTCTCGCCAATCTCGGCTACCAGGTGATCGATCTGCCGGAGCCGCTCCAGGCTGACCCAAGCCTCCCTCCATACGCGCCGGCCAGCTCGGACGGCGTACTGGCGCCGCTCGAGCCCTTCCTGCCAGCGAATTCCAACTTCGCAAGCTGGTCCTCAGCCATTCTCGCCGCCGCGGCGCCGCCAACCCCGATCATCCCGATCCGGTTCAATCCCGGCATCGTCGCCCCTGCCGTGCCGGCGTTGCTGCAGCCTCTGGTCAATGCCGGGATTCTCGATGCCGGCGCCGATCCGGGAACATGGGTTAGCACCATTACAGCGCTGCTCGCTCTGCCCGCGGTGGGCACCGCCGCCAATGATGACACCCAGCCAGGCACGCTGCTGCAACTTGCCGTATTGCAACTTTTCTATGCCATTCTCGGCCGGGTGACGCGCGCCCAGGAATATCTGCTGGATGCGCATAGCCGTTTCCTCGCCCTGCAGCGCCAGCATCTGGACATGATGTCCACCTATGTATCCGCCCTGGCTGGCGGCGTGCCCTCCGATGGCAGCGGGCTTAGCTTTACCCGGATCATTCCATTCTTCAGCCTGGGCAATGCGCCGGCATCTGCATCGGCATCGGCGACGCAGGCCGCTCCAGCAGCGCCGCAGCTCGCGATTCGCGAAGCCCGGGTCGTGTTGCCGTCGCAGCAAGCTGTCGCGGCGACCGTTCCCGCCGTCACCAGCACAACCATGCGGGCAAATCTTGCCGTCACGACGAGTGCTGCCACCCCGGTGATCCGAGACCTGCCGATCTCCCAGCCGATCCTGGCCAGCCCAACGCTCAGCAATATCGGCTCCCTGTTCGGCAACCAGACTGATGTTGCCAAGGACGTAGCCTCGCAGACCGCGGCGCTCACCCAGGCGCCGCCCTTCTCCTACGCGCCGGTTCAGTTCGGCCTGGCCTCGCACATCACCTCTGGGTCCACGCTGTTTCAGACCGCGCAATCCGGCCTGACCGGGTTGCGCACGCTGATGGGCCAGCGCCCGATCGGCCTGGTGCCGACTACGCCGACCGCCACCACCGGGGCGGACGAACTCACCGATTACGCCGGTGTCGTCGCAACCACCCGAAACCTGCTTGGCGATATGGCCCAGGTGGAAACCAACGCCATCCGCATCGAATCCGGCTACATGCAGTTGCGCGATCAGGTGCAGACGATGCAAGCCACGGTCTCGCAACTGACGGCCACGCTGGCCACTGCGCGCGACACATTGCGCAGCGCCCAGCTCGGCGCCGCCCAGGCCGCCGGTGATTACGCCGCCGCGCAAAAACTGGTGCAGGAGGAGATTGCCCGGGTGACCGCGGCAAACCTGGCGCGCACCCAAGCGATCGGTTCGGCCACCGGCCTGTTCATGGTGCGCCAGCTACAGACGGTGATCACCGCGGATACGCCCGCCTCCCTCGTGCTGGCCGCCAACACGCCCGCCGATCTGGCGCCCGGGTGCCTGGCCGATCATCCAGGGCCGCCGGCATCGCTGACCCCGTTCCTGAACCTGCTGCTTGAAGTGCCGCTGGGAAATTGGGGCGCGTTGCAGGGCGGCTGGACCGCGCTGCCGGATAATGATGGGCTGCAGCGTCTGAGCGCCCTGCGCGGCGCGCGCCCGGCGAACTGGGCGCCCTCTGCCGATGTCGGCAGCGGCGCGGCCGCCAGTGACCTGGCGACCCTCGCTACCACCACCCGTGCCGTGTTCGACCCTGTGCTGCGCGCCAATTTTGCCATCACCGACTCGCTGGCGGCGAGCCAGCTTGCGGCGTTCCAGGTGTTTTCCCCGCCCGATATTTTTACCCTGCCGGTCAATACGCTGCGCACCAGCGCTGCCTTGCTGCGCGACCGGCTAGAGGCAGCGACCGGTTGTTTGTTCCAGACGCTGATTGCCCTGCCGCCCTCCGCCCGGTTCGCCTGGGCCACGATGGCGCGCGCCGGCACGCTGCCTTCGCTGTCTTTCGCGCAATGGCCGCTGCCGGCCGGGCTGGGTGATTCAGGCACCGCCGTTTTGCGCCAATTAGCGGCCTTGGTGAGCTGGATGGGCGCGCAGCTCACCAACGGCGCCAGCGCCGCCGCGCAGACCGCCCTGGGCAATCTGGTCTCCGCCGCGGTCATCGCCGCCGCCTATGGCGACCCGGACGAAGCCGTTACCGGCACGGTCAGCAGCACCGGCGGGGTGCCGCAGCCTGGCGTGCCGATCAGGGTGGTGCTGAACCGCCCGCCACCGATCGGCACGATGCTGAATGTGTTCGACGCCAAGCAGAGTCTGGTGGCCACGCTCCGGGTGCAGGACCATGATTCGTTCGGGACGACGGCCAACATCGTGACGAGTTTCGCGACCACCGCGCCCACCACTTCCTGGACAGTCGCTTCGCCGGGTGGCCGGTCCCCCTGGCTGGCCTCATGACCATGAGCACAAAGCGGGGTGTGCTGGCCGAGGATGCGGTATCGGTGCGCCAGGTGAGGGCGCGTGGCGTTTCGGAACCGGCGCTGCGCCGGCAACTTGCAGCGGTGCCGGTGCCACTGAACCGCCGCTTCGTTTTTGTCCGGCGCGTGACCTTGCGCGCGGCGCCGGACCAGATTGGCCCGGCAATGGCTACCGCCCTCGGCCAACTGGCGGAGGGCGGCCAGTCGGAGATGCTGGCCTATGACGATTTTTGCGCTGTGGTGGTGGCCTGCGCCAGAGCTTCTCTCACCGGCGGCCTGGGCGCCTGGCAATGGCGCACGCTCGGCGTGCCCCGGTTGGCAGGGCCGGGCGAAGCGGTGGCGACCGTTCTGCGCGCCTATCCGCTGCAGGCAGGTGCCGTGGTGGCTGCTCTGGCTGCGCAAAACCTGCTGGCACCGGTATGGCGCGACCTTGCCGAGCCTGTCGCCGCCGGTCTGACCCACGCATTGGCGGCGGCAATCCAAATCACGGTTCCTGGATGGCCGGATGAACAGGCGCAGAGGCGAGCCGGCACAGATCTTGCCCAGGCAAACCCGCTGGTGACGCGCGCGGCGGCGTTTTGGGCGCCGGTGCTGGCACCGTTGCCAAAACAGCACGAGGCGGTCAGAACCGCCGCCGTGCTCGCGCTGCTCCGCTGGTCTCCGATGGCGCTTCAGGCAGCGGACGGCGGGGTTTGGAGAGCCGTGGTCGCTGGCATCGCCGGCGCCGAACCGGCTCCCGTCCTGGTTCACACGCCAGGTCCGGACACTGGCGTGGTTGTCTTGCGGTCCGACCCGATAGTGTCCGCCGTGCCAAACACTATTGAACGCCGACCAACGCCCCAGACGGCCACGCAAAGCTCCGCCGCCTCGCCCGATGCGCACCCGACGGCGCTGACCCCGGACGACAGCCTGCCCGGCGAGGCCGCAGGACTTGCCATTGACCGGCCGCATGGCGAGGTTTTGCCTACTGCCTGGGGCGGCGTGCTGTTTCTGGTCAATGCCCTGCAAAGGCTGGATGCAGGCGTGCTTCTGGCAGCGCAGGGCGCGTATCCGCCCACGGGGTTTCGGTTGCTCCACGATCTCGGCACGGCGCTGGGTATGCCGCCCGAGGAGCCCTTGGCCGTTTTTCTGGCGTCGCAGGATCTTCAGACCACCGTAACGCCCTCCTTGGTGGCGCATGTGCGGCACCAGATAGAAGCGCTTTACGCGCCGGAGGGCCCGTGGCCGCTGCCTTTGGCCCAGACTGGCGTAGTGCGCGCCACCGAAACCCATCTCGATCTGGAACTCGCCACCACCAGGGTCGATCTGGCGGTCAGGCTGGCGGGGCTGGATTTCGATCCTGGCTGGGTGAGTTGGCTGGGCCGGGTGGTGAGTTTCCATTACCCCAACATCCCCGGCAGGAGCATTTGAGGTGGCGGGCAGCTTCAGCCTGACCGGGCTGAGCGCACCGGGACTGCTTGATCTGATGGTCAGGCTGGGCCTGGCCTGTTACAGCCGTGCGTTGGACGATCCTGAGCCGACATTGGTGCTGATCGGGCGCGAGGGGATGGAGGCCGCACGGGAGGCTGGGCTGGAGCTTCTCGACTGGCCGGAGCAGGCGTGCCGCCTGGCCAGCGCCTGGACCACGGCCACCGGCCCGCTGCATCGTTTTGCCACTGCAAGAGGCCTGTCGCAGGCAGAGATTTTTCTGATCGGCCTGGGCGCCGCGTGCGAAGGCCGTCGCTCTGCCGCCTTGGGTGTGATGGCCCTGCAAGCCCCGTTTGCCGGCGCCCGCCCCAACGTGCATCTGGCGCTCGATCTGGTGCAGATGCTGTTCGATGCCGGGCCTGGGGATGCCATGGCGCTGGCGGCCGGGCCATTGGTCGCATCCGGCCTGTTCGATCTGGTGGGCGAGGATGCATTGCCGCAGCGCTCCCTTGCCATCAACCTGTCTCTCTGGCGGGTTCTGGCCGGTGGCCAGCCTTCGTGGCCAGGTTGCGGGGCTCTGCCACGCCCAGCCGCGCCTGTGGGTGCGCCCGCCTTGGCCGAAGCAGCCGAGGCCGTTGCCAGCGGCGAGGCGGGCGGAGTTGTTCTGCGCGGCCCGCCAGGCAGTGGTCGCGCGGCCATGGCCTCCGCCTTGGCGGAGCTTTGCGGCCGAACCGCCATCGAGGTGAAGCTGGCGGTTTTGCGTGATGACCGCGCATTTGCCACCGCCTGCGACGCCGCCTTATGGCTGCCTGTGGTCAGGGCCGGCGCCGATATCGGCGATTCGATGTCTATCGGCGCCGTCGCACCAGTTGCGGTTCTGGCCGGAACCCATGGCGCCATTCAGGGCGACCGGCTGATCGAATTGCGCATCGCACCGCCAGCCGCCGCCGAGCGCGCCCTGCTATGGCACGCGGCACTGGGCGAAACAGGCCCCGACATACTCGAGGCGGCGATCCTGTATCCGGGCGCGATTGCGGCCATCGGCGGTGCCGCGCGACGCCGCGCGGCCGCCGAGGGGAGGCAAGTGAGCGAAGCCGCTCTTCGCCATGCCAGGCTGGCCTTGGCGCCGGATGGCCTGAGCCGCCTGGCCCATCCGGTGCAGCGCAATGTCGGGGTGGAGGCGCTGGTCGCCGGGCCTGCTTTGGCGGCCGATCTGCAGACTCTGGTCGCCCGGTGCCGGCGGCGGGAAACAGTGTGGGACGGCATGGGCCCTTCGCTTGCAGCCAGCGCTACCAGCGGCGTGCGCGCGCTGTTCGCCGGCGAGAGCGGCACCGGCAAAACCCTCGCCGCCGCCTATGTGGCGACCGCACTGGCCGCTCCGCTCTATCGCTGCGACCTGGCGGCGGTGATGAACAAATATATCGGCGAATCCGAAAAGAATCTCGGCGCCCTGCTGGATCATGCGGAGGCCGCCGATGTGGTTCTGCTGTTCGACGAAGCCGATGCGCTGTTCGGCCGGCGCAGCGATGGCAGCGAGACCGGCGAGCGCTATGCCAACATGCTCACCAATTACCTGCTGACCCGGCTGGAGGCGCATAACGGCATCGTCATCCTCACCGCCAACACCAAGGCCAGGATAGACCCGGCGTTTTGGCGGCGGCTGGACCAGGTGATCGATTTTCCTTCCCCCGCCTATGAGGAGCGGTTGGCGCTCTGGCGCAGCCATCTGGGCCAGCGCGCCCCGCCGGATGCGGTGCTGGAACGGTTGGCCTCCTATTGTGATCTGGCCGGCGGCAGCGTGCGCAACATCGTGCTGGCCGCCGCGAGCATGGCCGCGCCGGGGACTCAGATCGGCATGGACAGCCTGACGCCCGCCTTGCGCCGGGAATATGCCAAGCTGCGCCGCTCCTTGCCGGCCGCGCTGGCGTTGGCCATCCGCGCCACCGGATGAGCGCGGCCAGGCACGCAATCCGGCCCAAACCCGCTCCGGAGACGGTGCGCCGCGTGGCGCGCCCGCAAGCCACCCCGGCCGCGACACCGCGCTCTCTCAAACCCAGCCTGAAACTGGGCGGGGTGAACGATCCGGAGGAGCATGAGGCGGAAAATGCCGCCGGTATCGTCGCCGGCGGCGGCAGCTACCAGGTGCGCGACCCCGGCGGATCGGCAAGTTTACGTGCCGCGGTGGCGCCGCCGGTGCTCGACACCGGGGCCAGTGGCCGGGTGCGCCGCGCCTGCACGTGGCGCGGTCGCGCACGACACCGCCCGCTTTCTACCCACTGGCAAAGCAGCGCCGGGAACAATACGAATGATACGGCAAGGTGGACGATTTCAGACTTGAACAATCTCCGCTATATCACAGAACGCGATAACCTCGCTTTACCCAAAGGACGCTTTGAGCCGTGGGTTGGCCCGTCATTCACCAGCACCTACGCACAAGGAGGCCAGAAAAAACGCCAAAGAAATCGACGGGCAGTCATTTCTCGATGCAGCTAATAACCCGATCTGAGTTGGAAGGAATGTCGTAGAGTGGCTGAAATCCAACAAATAGCCGATTCTTGCATGGCCAAGGTGGTGGATTTCATCCACTCTACGATTGCGTGGTGCCGTCAACAACGAGTTAGCCTCAACGCGCGTTCGTATTACCCGAGAAAATAATGCACGCGAACTGTGCTGGATCAGGTCAGCCTACGCGATGCTTATCGGGCCGATCGATTTTTCCAGCCACGCGCCATCTGTTCCCACCGGCCAGACCGTCCAATTAGCCGGCTGCCGCATGGAGCGGAATTCACGCTCGATCACGATCTGCGCTGAGTCTCCCGCCACCAGGCGCTGCAGTTCCTCGCCGGCCGCGTCGGCGCGGTAGATCTCGGTGTCCTCGGAATCGTGAAACCCGATATACCAGAACTTTGGCGAGTCCAGCGCTGCCGGAGGCAGGGCTGCGCGCTCCAACACAATCCGCATCCGCCAGATTCGTATCTCCAGCGGCCAGGTCGGCGGCAAGGGCGGGTTCGGCGGCTCCAGTCCGCGCAACGTGGCCTCCTGTGCGGCGCAATGCACGAAACTCAGGCCCGCATATGCCTCGTATTCGGCGAAACTGCGCGCCGTGCCGCAGCCGAACGCCCCCACATGTGGCGCAGTCAGGAAATGCCGTGCCTTGGCCAAGCTCGCGGCATCGCGTACATACCATTCCATCTCCACGCCCCGGCCAGGCACATGATCGTCCCAATGTTTTTGCCGATCCTTGCGCGTATATTCATGCCACAAGATATGTTCGGGCGGATGCAGCAACGTGTAGCCATGGGTGAAGGCGCGCACTGAGAGGGTGATCTCCTCGCCGATGAAATACAGCTCCGGGTCATACGGCACGTCATCGACGAACCTGCCCAAAGTGAACAGGAAATGCGCCGAGACGAAGCGGGCATGCAATGGCCTGCCCAGGCTTTGCCAATTCTCGATGACCCTGGATTGGAACGTCGGAATCCCGGCGTCGATGAAAGTGCCAAGCTCCATCTGCGTCGGCTCGCCCGGCGGCGTGTCGGCGTCGCGCTCATAGGCTGCGGCATAGGTGGTCAGAAGCGGCCGCGTGGCGCCGCTACATCCGGCATGGAACAGCAGCTTGGCGTCCCAGTCCTGCACGAAGCGGTGATGCGAATCGATCTGGAAAAAGAAATCCTCATGGTCCCATAATTTCATGACTTCCGCCCGCGCCCAGCACGCACCGCGGCTGACGTGCCATGGCACATCGATCACCCGCATGCGCCGATCGGCAAAGACGTCGAGCGGGGCTTCATCCTCGCCATGCTGCCAGCAAATGCCGAAGCGCAGGTCATCCGGGTAGCGCGCCCGTGTCAGGCAGTCGCGCAGGGTGGGGCCCAGCTCCGGATCGCGATAGGCGGCGATCGAGACGAAGATGTTCATGCGGATTGCCTCGCGTCATTCCACCGCCTGGACGAAGTTTTGGGGCAAAAAATCGGGCGGTCAATCCTGGGCCTTGCCTTCTGCCCCGGTTGCGACAGATTGGGTGCTGATGATCGCGTTCTCTCACCCAAGGCATCGTCGGCACATAAGTGCGTCGGCACGCCGACAAAGATGCCGCCTCAAACAAAGGCTTAGGGTCCGTTCGACCCAGCAACCCGATTCGGTTAGTGTCGAACCGGCCCTAAGTCCTGTCGTCCTCGGCAAAACGCGCGGTGTCTTGCTGTGGGTCTCGGCGTTGTGCGTGATCCTGCTGGCGGCGGCGCCGGAGGATAAGGCGGCGCCGTTGCTGGATGCGCTGAAAATCGCGCCGACCGAGCAGCAATCGGAGGCGCTGGAAGCTCAGATCATTCTGCTATGGCGCGCGCAGATAACGCCGGCTGTGCAATTGCTGCTGGAGCATGCCACCAACGCTCTGTCGCACCAGGATCGCGGCGCGGCGATCGCCGATCTGGACGCGGCGCTGGATTTGCAGCCCGAACAGGCCGAGCTATGGCGCCTGCACGCAGAAGCGCGCTTTGCCAATGGCGACGATGCCGGCGCGTTTGCCGACCTCGCCCAGGCGCTCAGCCGAGAGCCGCGCTGCTTTCCCGCCCTTGCCGATTTGTCGCGCTTTGCCGAAGCCCGCGACGATTTCCCGCGTGCTCTGGAGGCGTGGCAGCGCTTCCTCGATATCGATCCAAAGGCAGCGCACGCGGCTGGGCGGCTTGAGGCATTGCAGCGCCGCGTTTCCGGGCAGCCGCTTTAGGCATCGTCGGCACATAAGTGCGTCGGCACGCCGACAAAGATGCCGCCTCAAACAAAGGCTTAGGGTCCGTTCGACCCAGCAACCCGATTCGGTTAGTGTCG
>Ga0116229_10007625_pt1 | contig 17062 bp, 7 predicted proteins | sample S1TSphgellanicum_3_FD_87313 | JGI IMG/M metagenome (GOLD analysis project Ga0116229, IMG submission 87313) | Host-associated microbial communities from peat moss isolated from Minnesota, USA - S1T2_Fc - Sphagnum magellanicum MG | ecosystem: Host-associated > Plants > Peat moss > Unclassified...
AAATTGCACAAACTAGGGACTTTTACTAATACGTGTCTTTGCTCCAACCCCAGGTATGTTAACTATTATAATCAAGATAGGTATTCAGATACTTGACATTATATGCAAATTTCAAGTAGGAAGGCCACAAGCTGATTGAACCAAATAAACATAGCAAATTTTTTTAAATGTAAAACCAACTTCACTTACCAAAGGCCGGCAAAACATTGTAGGCACTACAATTCCAAGAAATAGGATGATTTCAGTTCCCATGAAAATTCAGTTAAAATTTCAAATTTTCAACTACAAATACAATTTGGCTATTAATTATTAAATGTAGATTTAAAACAAATCAGAGATTTTGTTTTGAGAGAAAATGAGCCCATGGATTCTTTTTATTGAAATTGATCAAGAGACTACCTATGTGCACTTATCATGTGTGTCATGATATAAGCTTTTGCCAATGTGAATCACACACAACATGACTTGATAACAATTCATTATGCTTATGATTATGGTGGGTCCTTGACATGTGAGGCGAGAGGCTAGGAAGCCATGCACATGTGAATGATGACCCAAAAAAAAAAAAAAAGAGGCAGCAAATTCAAGGGACCACAAATTGTCAGACCCCCATGTACCCAACTAGGAGAGACATTGTACCCAACATGTTATGGCCAAAAACTTGACAAATGGCACTCGGATGGCCTTCTATGGATATATCTATCTCCAATGCCATTGAAAGAGAATACTTTCTTCCCAATTGAACAAAATTCTGGTGGTTTGTCATATTCTTGTTTTTAGGATGTCAGCAAATGGATGGTTCACATGAATAAATTGGAAAAAAATAATGAAGATGGACATTCCATGAATTTTTTCAGAAGTTATCAAATGCTTATAATTGTTCTCTTGTTAGTTTCGTGCTTTGACTTCAAATTAAAATAATGATTTTAAACACCCACTAACACCCAAGACCGAAGGACAACCACACGAGCAAAAGCTGAGTACTCCCACTAGAGAATGGAATGGGCCCACCATGTATTATTGGTAAGCAGAAAATTGCCAATACTTGTGTTCTCATTTGCCTTGTACTTTTGATGGATGGGTTCCTATCCTTGATTTTTATTTAGAGAGGTTTTTTTTTCTTTTGAAAGCATCTAAATAAAATATAAACTAAAAGTGGACCATCAGAGAATACAATCCAAAATCTTTCCTTAATACCAGGGCTATTATAGGCTAGATTGAGAGCTCTTTAAACAAGGTAAAAGTATGGTTTGATCCATGCAAGTCAGTTAGTTTTAGGTTTAGGATTTGGGGTTTGTTGTCCAATTAGACACCATGAAAACTTAGCAATTTTATTTTCAACACATACTTTAAGAAACCAAGCCTAACACATTTGAAGATAAGTTTTAGGGTATTTGGACGGTACTTTTTTTTGTGTTCATCTCCCTCCAAGGGAAAAAAAAAAAGTATATTACACCTACTCCTTAAGAGTGGGAGGCATCCTAGGGCCTCTTTTCATTAGGTTGTTGTGATCAATTATGCACAAAACAAAGCTTTTCATTGCATTTGTTCCATCAAGGGATGCACAAAGTCATTTAGAGCTCTAGAGGTGAAGCATTGATCAAATGAAGAGTTGTGTGAGTTATGAGTCAACCTATGGATCATTACAAAGTGACATGTATAATTATTTTTCCTGGGAACACATGTTATTTTTAAGTTCTCTTGAAAGTACCCTCCATATGAAATGTTTGTAATGTTCTTGACATAATACATCTTGGTAGCATGGATATTCATTGAAAAGGTTTTAGAAACAGGCCTAGAAACAAATTGAGGAGAACATGTTGCTACAAACAAAGCACGAACAAACAGTCCTTTTGAGACTACAATATGTTTGGATATAAATTTGACAAACTGAATATGTATGATATTTTTTTAAAAAATCAAAGTGAAAAACAGATATTTTTGATAATTATTTATGCATGTGGTCATTTATCCTGAATGGGCTTGTGTTTGTAAAGTACTTTCATGAGGGTCAAGTAATGTGAAAGACCAACTTTGAATAGGGACATATATACAATTTATGGTGTGAACATCTTTAGATTCAAAAACTACTATTGTGGCCTGTGCCATTGGCCCAAGTGTTACCACATCCTCAATGATTTTTCCTTCCAAAACCTGGTTTTTGGGAATTTATTTGAATTTTCAGTGGCAGAAATCACTTTAAAATCAAGATCTCCCACATACTGAATCCAATCTTACCAAATAAATTCCATTTAATCCTGCACATCAAGATCTTTCCAACAACACCAAAGGCACATTCCAATTCCTCCAAAAAATTTCAGCTACGATTTAATTTAATTTTCAGTGAAGAAATCATTCAATATTCAAGAACTTTTGCACCGCAAGTCCAAACATCATGGAACCAAGCCCATGCACCCCTCCTCCACATTGAGAGCTTTCCAAAGACACCAAGAACAGGATCTGAAGCATCCTGGTTGGATGGATCTCATAACTACAAAACAAAACAAACTACCTTCCTTCTTAGATACATAACTAAAAATAACCAATGATGTGAAAGCATACATGTTTGGATATGAGATAGGACACAAGTAAGAACTGTTTGAATGATAATTAAATATTCAGTGAAACTTCATGCTTCTAGTGAGGAATAGTTATGAAAAATGCATTGGAAATTTTTTAGTTGGGGATTATTTGACTATATTCCACCTTGCCATAACATAAGAACTATAAACTCAACACAGCACAGCTTCAGACAATGTGTTATGCAAATGACACAAATTCGATGCATGAATCTAACTCGGTAGCTCTCCAAACTCAAGCAATAGTAGTTTGAGGATGTAGTTGTAGAGTGGAATTTCACATGCATTCCTTGTGAGCATTGAGGTAATAAATGGACCATTTGGGTCAACTTCACAACTCCAAATCTCAACAATGAAGCACTTCAATATAGTTTCAAGTTTGGACCCATGGGGTTATGGACTAGGTAACCTGCAACCTCAAGCTAGTTACCAGACATAACCTACAGTTTAGAGGTTCGAGAGCAACAGCATAACACATCCTCTTGATGGATGAAAAGTCATATAACCTTCCTCTCGATAGATGTAACCTCATATCTGAGGTCCTGCCTGAGCCATGTATGCATGAAATAGAAAGGATGAGAGGTTATGCTTGATGATTGATCAGAAGCTCAAGAACCTTCTAAGAGTAGGTTATGTGATGGTATATTAAGGACCAGTGTTTTTTTCAGTGGCAAAATTTCGTCATTTTTTAAACAAAGAAATGGAGGATTTTTTTGGATTTTTTTTCTTTCCCTAGTGTATTTTTGACATTCATGTTAAAATCAACATGGTAGTAGTGGGTAGCCTCCATGATGCATCCACACATGGGACACATTCAGATGGGACCATACAAAATAATGGCATCATGTTTTTTTGAACTTCAATTTGGGGAAAAGCATTCTTTTGCATCTGGTTCAAGTGGTCAAAAGGATGGGTCTCATTATACAAAAAATTGCTCTAAAATCATAGACTTTCTGAATACTTCCAATTGAGGTAGAAGGTAGCCTCCCATAGGACACATGGAAATATAGATGGGAGTGCAAAAAAGCAATGACGTCATGTTTTGTTGTGGAATTCAAGTTGGGGAAAAACATTCTTTTGCACCTAGTTCAAGTTAGCACAAAGTGGGGTCTCATTGCAAAGAAAGTTGTTAAAATCATGACCTTCTTAATACATCCAATTAAGGTAATAGATATCCTTCCATAGGACACATGGAACACATATGGATTGGATTGCCAAAAAAAGAAAAAAAAGGATTATGCCATCATAGTTTTGTGGAGTCCAATTTGATGAAAAACATTCTTTTGCACCTAGTTGAAGTTGGCAAATAAAGGAAGGGGTCTCAATGCAAAAAAATGTATTAAAAACCATAGACCTACTTAACTTAGAGCATTTCCTGCAAAGTTCAGTATGTGGCTTTACAAAAATATTTCTCACATCCAAGTTTAGTTCTTTACTTTTTTCCAACCCACCCTAAAAACTAAAACTGAGATTGCAAATAGGTGAGAGATTGGGTGAAAGCATAGGTAAGGGACTATTTGAATATTATAATCACATTTTAAAAAAATTATAGATGAATATAAAATGTAAAGCTATATTCAACATTGATATTGTTAATTTTTAAATTATCCATGTTGCAATAGACAAGTTTAGTGAAAATCATATTGGAAAATACAAAAGATTTCTAAGAATGGAGTGATCATGAACTTTTGAAACAGTGGCACTATGTTTGTCATGCATATAAAATAGAAAAATGTGTACTCAACAAATGTCACTGTAGTGTCAAAATAAAAAGAATAAGAAAATATCATCATCAAATGAGAAGTTTAAAAATAAGATGCATGCAAACTTTCCTAACATAAAAAATTATAATTAAAAAAAGTTAATGTTATGATTTGCATCATTGTTTCTCCATTTCACATTGAAATCTTCAATTTTTAACATTTAACCAATCACAAATGTAATGATATCTATAAAGTGGCCTACCAATATTTTTTACCAAAAATATAATAGAATTATAAGATTTATAATTTGATAATTGTTGTAATAAAAAAAATAGTGTAAGATCTAGACTTTTCAAAATGTCAAAATCACTTAACCATGTTTTTACCCAACTACTTATAACAAACCACCTATTTAAACCAATTGATCGTTATAATTGGTCAATCACAAACATGAAATAGTAGTCAAATCATATTTATTACACTTTTTTTCTGGCAAGTGCTACAATTTGATATGATTTTTATTAACCTCAACAAATTGTTTGGGCCAAACCAACATGTTTTCATTCTTCTTCATCCAATTTTAATTTGCAAGGTCACATTCTAAGCACCTACAAAGTTGCTCTCAATACTTCATAGATATATTTCACATTTCCCATCAAATAAGTAAGTAGCCTCCATCCACATGTAAAGGACATTGTCCCACACATATGAACAAATATGGGTTGGACCACAAAAAAAATTAATGGCATCATGTTTTTATGGAGTTCAATTTCAAGAACAACATTTTTTTGCACCTCATTCAACTTTTAAGTTGGCCAAAGAAGGTCATGATTGTTAAATTGGTTAATAAGAACAATGGTGTATTTTGGTGAGTTTACTTTCTTTTTTCTATGACAACTTGGTTTACATTTTTGCATTTCAAAGTGATGGGCAATTTTAACAAATGTATTTTACATGATGGGTTGACAAAATTTTGACCTGTTCTACAAAAATGTGACCATCAAAGCATATCAAAAACGTTTAAATGAAGGAAAAATGTGAACTTCTTGTAGTTTATTCAAACTAAAAATTCTTCAATTTTTCATGTTGTGTCACGCTTCAAACACCATCCTCTAATTCATATTCTCCAATTTTATGCCACATAATGACATTTGTATCAAAGCATCCAAAGTTTCCAATTTCATTTTATCAATGAAATTTGCAAGTGATTCTTAATAGCATTTTGTTGAGGTTTGAGGAATGATAAAAACTATTCATCTTAATTCACAACTTACTACTAACTTACTAAAAAATGTCTCCCTAATCTTATTTAGGCCTTGGGTGAACTAATTAGTAATAGCTACAATGATTCATGATAAAAGCTAAAACCAAAGTACTTTTCTTAGGTTGCTTCTAAATAATATAAATACAATTACACTAAATCATGGTTGCTAAAAAAGGTGAAGGTACCAATGTAAGCATTGGTTCATTTTAGCCCATCACCTAATGATAGGTGTAACTTTCTATCACATTTTTTTGATGAACTAATTTCCATTTTTCTTTTCCATGTGACATTGATTTTTATTCACTACATTTCTTATCATGGAATAATGTTTTTATGCCTTTCAAATTGATTGTGATGGATGCAAAAATAAGCTTTGAGTAATAACTTGTTTAATTACGGGTTGAATGTGAAGATGTTAATTTGGATGCAATTGCAACTACTTGATATTTTGTTAACCCAATCTAAATTGTAGAGAGATTAAGGTAACCAAACCCATCACCAAAAATAGGCCTACAACTAACTATCCAAATAGTGCAAGTCCAAACCTATTAAAAAACACAAATGACGTTGCCATCATTCAAAATATGTCCTATAATTGAACACCCAATATTGAAACATGATTTGTGTTAACAATTTTTTCCACACCTAACCTTGAGGTGATGTCTTTTGTATTCAACTATGGGTGTAAATATGGGCAAATATAAATATGGGCAAGCCGACCTTTATGCTATGGTAATTTTTGGTGATGGGAGGTGATTTGAATACAAAATTGTGTACAACTAACTATAAACCTAAGAAAACTAGGAGGGCTATTACTTTTAGTGTTTGGTTATGGGTTTGATTTGGGGCAATTTTCAAGAAGCCCAAGTAAGTTGTGCAAAGGCTTGGTGGAGTTGGTTTGTCATAGTAAACCACTTGCAATTGAACAAAAATGTGCAAAAACCCTATGCTCCAATGCACAAATATGACCTAAGGCAATCAAACATAGTAGCAAATTACCTTGATTTTAATTGGATATATATTAAAAATTGAGACATTAATGTTCACAACCTATAAAGGAGTTCACACCTTGTATATCCCCCGTAATCTTATGCATAATGCATTCCTACCAAAACAAAAGATCACATTTACAAGTTGTTGGGGAAAAGTTAATTACAATTGAACGTGAACCGTAAACTCATTCATTTATACTCTTTTCAAATCTATCAACATGTCCTCCTCGCCAACTAGTGTGAGAGATGAATTTCAATCCTTTTTAGAAGTCCTAATTTTTATTGTAAGAGTCTTGAAAGCTAAAATTGAAGATCAAAACTCACAGTAAAAGCACATTAAATTGGACCAAAAATGGCAAATCAAAGTCCCTTTTGAAAGTCCATTGCCAATGTATTTGATCTAACTTAAACTTGACCATCTGACATTCATAGTTGATTTTATTTGTTTTAAAGTTTGATTTAAAGTCGACCATTTAAAAATGCATTTAAAACTCCTTTCTAAAACGAAAACTTAAAAAATCAATAGTTTTTATGCCAATATGGACTTTGCACAATAATCAAATGTTGCATATTTGATGTCATGGAACACGAAGTTGGAACCATGTTTCATTCATGAAATGAAGTTTTAATGTCCTAAACTTGCATCATGTAATATCTTAAATTTTCATATCTATTGAATAAACGCATTATGAGATAAAAATCCATAACCAAGCTTTTATAATTTGCAACAATTTGTTTTGTCAAGATTGTAAAGTCCATAACTAATTGAACATTCATGGTTTGGTTGTGTTTTTTTCAATTTTGAAATAATTAATTTGTTAACTTCACATAAGTGGGTCCCCTTTTCTTATATCTAAGATGAGTTAAAAATTATATGCAACAACATTGTTCAAATCCAAAAAAATTAGTCACTATGATTTTTAAATCATTGTAATATGCAACTAACCATTATATTTAAAATTCAAAGATGTAAGAAAGTAAAAATTAGGCTTGAAAGTATAGTTAGAAAAAGGGAAATTAAAGCTGAAAATTAAAAATGATATAAAAACAACTACATAAACAAGGTTTACAATGAGAAGTTCAAAAAGTTTCTATATTATCATTGGGTCCAACAATCTATGGTTCCACACCCTATTGTACTTAAGGAATTTAAAAAGAAATAGATTCTAGCAAGCTCCAAGGCATTGCACATTGAAATCTATAGCCACAATTTGCAAATCAATTTTGATGTGGGAGGACTTTTCACATTTCTATACTATTATTTCTTATGTTGGAACTTAAAAACACATGTGCATTTCTAACATACCTTGACATAAACACATTTTTTGATTTCTTGTTATATGTATAAGAAGGAGAAGGACATATGTCTTGTAGGGATAGAACGTGGACCCCCCTACTTGTTCAAGGTTGTGGCCAAAAGTATTGTAGTTGCCATGATATTGAATGTGCTTTGCAGGTGACAAAGTAGCATGCTTTCAATCAACTAGTTATGGAAAGGAGAATGTCTAGCTTGAACCTAGACTAAGAACAACACAAAGCACCAAGGGTTAATAAGTGGGAAAAACAAATGGACAAATGAATCATTGGAAGAAGAAAGAGGGATAACATTGATATTGAGGATTAATGACAACTCAAGTTATCAAAAACATCCCTAAGTCCATTATTTGCTATATTAATGGTAGGACATGGTCTAGGAAAATCAAACTAGAAAGTGTGTTCACACATGACTAAATGTAGCTATGGTTGTTTGGACTTTAGTTATTTGAAAATGCAAATTGTCAATTACCCTACAACACTTCAAGATGAAGGTGGTAGAGCTCACACAAACTAGGCCCACACCATTTATGAATATTATATCAAGGAACAATTGGCTAGTATTAGTTCAAACATCATCACTCAAAATTAAATATTTGACAAGCAAAAGGAATTAAAGTCTACAAACTTCAAAGGTTTGATTAGAAATTCTTAGAATTCAGTTTAGCAAAACATGGCAATGTTGTACGATCAACACAATTTAAATGCAAATCATATCTAAAATTTAAATGAAACAAAAATTCAAATAAGGTAACAATCTAGTGACTATGTTTTGGCAAAGAGGTTCAAACCAAGTTCACAACATCATCACCAAGTCTATAGAATAGTAATTATGAAATATGTGGTAAATGTAGTGAACAAGGTTTTGTCAAGGTTTTATATTTTCATATGTGAAAGATTGCAAGATGGTCCTATATTGAAATTGACAAATCAAGGACATGTATGGCCATGCAAAAGAAATTTTTGATAACTTATTTTGTATTCAAAGAATTCTTGTTCTTTTTTAAAAGTTTATTCTAAGTTTAAATTCCCAAACCAACCATCATTTATTGATTATTGATGGCCATGGTTAGCATGTTACTTTTGATGCAATAAACTAAGCACAATAGTTTGGATTGCATATGATCATGTTGGCTTCACAAATATCATATGTTCTCTAACCCCTAAATGTCTTTAGTTACTTTAAGGTGCAATCACAATAAAAGGAGCCAAAGCACTTGTTGACTATAGTGAAACTTATACTTGCACTACTTTGAAAAAGAACCATCTATTATATTTAATGAAATAATTATCCATATTTTAAAGTTATGTTTGTTTGCTCATGAAATTGAAATTTCATGAATTTGAAATCATTTTTACTATGTTAAATTAATCTTTTTCCATACACAAAGCAATTGTTGACATAATGTTTTTTAACGATCTTAAAATTGAACATGCTTTAAGTTAGTCAAACCTTCATCAAATGTTCTCAAATTTATTGTGGGTTTTAACATACTTCATAAGAAAGGCTACATGTGTTGATCCTTTTAAATGCACATTTATTGAATCATGTATGGGATGTTGTTGATTCTGATTTTGAATGTCTTTAATGATTATAATAATTCACAATTTGTGATCATGGTTCAAATCAAAGTTGTAAATTTGATTATAATGTAAAACTTTATATATATAATTTGGTCTCAATATCAAGTCCAACAAACTATATTTTAAAATATTGTTTTTGAATTTAAAATATATTATGGGTGATTTAATAAACCAATACACGAAGGTTATGTATACAATGTAGTCTTTGGTAAGAATTTTGACCTTGTTGCTATTAGTTCCATTTATTATGACCACACCTTCAAGTTTTTTGCTTAACGACATTTAGAAAAAATGGAGATGGGATTATGATTAAAGTAATTATATAGTGTTGAATTAACAAGATTACTTTAGCTAAGTGGGCAGACAACGTGAAATTTCCCCCCAAAGGTTTGCCACAAGGTATTGAGGTAAACTTTCTAGTACAATGTTTGTAAAAGACTTAAAAACCTTGGGCATGCCTACTAATTTGATGTAACATTTGGATAAGAGGGGTATGTGAAAGTTCTTAAAACATATTAGAACAAGTTTCTAAGTTGAACTTTTGATCATGTCAAATTACACAAACAAAAAGAGAAGGTGATTAATGTAGTTTGGAACCAAAATGATGCATGGACAAACCATAGGTTAACATGAAATCACAAGACTCACCATGGCCCCAAACTTGGGAGGAACCACCATTGTCTTCCCTATACTATAAATTTTTTTTACATATCTTTCAAAAGATTACATCTTAATGGTCATATTTTTGAAAATTACTAAACTTGCACTATGAGAAATTGCGTCCATTGAAACCACACTACCCTACAACTAAAATTTTAAAAATAACTCATATCAACTATTGTGCAACTATCTTTTAGGTATTACAACTAATGTGCAATCATCCCCCTGGAAATGCGGTGTATTAATAAATAAATTGTCATGTTAGAAAATCAATTAGTTATATTTGTCGTAACCCTAGCCTTGGGTTCGCAACCACGACAAGGGCTTGCAAGTTGCAAGCCAAGAGTGAGCTTGGGAATCACATTTCATAATCTCGGGAGTGCAAAAGAGTGTGAGGGAATGAACCCTCACACTCCCAAATGAACTCCCATTTTTGGGAGTTGGAGTTCCAATGGACTATCAAATCTTCAGAGAGCGATTGCAGGGGTCAAATTACATTGGATTGAAACGTTCCTTATATCATTGGAAAGTTCTTGGAACGTAAATGTCTGAAATGGGCTCGCATTGCCCATTTAGATATCTAAAATACAAGTTATGGCCAAAAGAAGGGCCGGGAGTCAAATTGACAATTTGACTCCCGACCACTAAAAGTCGGGAATCACCCCGATTTCCTTGTGTGCAGGTGGCGTGCCACATACTATTAGAAAGTTCTTGATGAGAGCTACAACTTTGCTTGAGACCTCATCTCAATCGGAGGTCTACACGCAAAGTTATGGGGCCCCAAAATTGCGGGACTCCCAACTTTGACGATTTCGGGACTCTCACTTAGGAATCCCGAGACAAAAAAACCATTTGGATGTGGGCCCCGTGGAGAGGCACAAAGTATACTATAAGGGGGAAGGTGGTGGCTTCCCCCAAGTTTGGGCCATGGTGAGTCTTGTGAATCCGAATTGCCCATGGCTCATCTTAGCACCAAAAGTGCTCCAATTATGCACTAACCACCTTGTGTTGGTTTTGTGCAGGTCCGTGGGAGTAAGTGAAGCTTGTCACTCTTCCTAGTCCCATCCCGGAGCTCCATCACGCCCTTCTACCTTCACAAAGTGCTACAAGCCAAAGAACGTGCCCCAACTCCTTGCTCTTTCGTTGTTTTCAGTTTGGACTCACATTTGAATCCATTAAGGAGCTTAGGGGTGTGTCAGTATTATAATTACAAGTGAGTTGAAAATGGGTCTTCTATACAATAATTTTTACACATTGTACTTACACATGTAATTAACCATGTTTGACTTTTTCAAATTTTGCATTGTAGTTACATGTGGCAACTATTTTTGAACTATTACAAATGTTCCATTATAACAATAATTATGTTGCAATTAGGTATAATGTACATACATGTGATTATACCACATGTCCACATTTCCACCACCCATTATGAAATACATTTGTAATTAGTTTTTGATTATGATTCCCATTGATATAATTAGTATAACCATTAATAAACCACTTCCAAAGTACTATTATTCAACTATGTTATGACTATAATATAAGTACTTATAACTTAATAAAGATACATATTCATTAATTATGTATATCTTCATCATATCTGTTTCATTTTTAGTGATTTAAAATGTTATGTTTGAATGCTACCTCAAGCTTTAAGAATCACCTTTGAAATGTAAAGGAAAAGGAGTAATGAAAAAATAACAAAAAGAGAAATAAACTTTCCAACTTACAAAACATAGTTTTTTCCTTTTTTTTTTTTCTTTGGACCCTTCTTACTTTTAAGCCTCATAACTTTTTGATTTTTATTCATTTAAACCAATTTAAAGTGTTATAGAAACGCCACCTAAAGTTTTACAAATCATCTTTAAATTCCAATAACAACATAAAAACATATAAGGATTTTTTTGGGTGTTTGGGAACTAGCCTTTGTAACATTTGGTGGCTTGTTTTTTGAGTTTTTGACCCCCTCTACTTTGGGGGGCCATAACCTTTTCAATATTATTCCATTTTTGATAAATTTTAGTGCCCCAAAAGAATCAATAAAAGGGGTTCAAGTTTTGTTTAGGCACTAAAAACAATGGAGCTCTCCCCTTGGATCTGGCCAGCCTTAAGCATTTAAGTGTTATAATTGCAACTCAATTGCAATTTAATTTACAATTAAAAAACAACTAAAAGATTTAACCCATATGTTTTGTTTTCGAATCGCATGTTACAAACTATATAAAGAAGGCTTGTTCTCTCATTTTTTAATATTAAAATACAAGTGCCATTTGGGATGAACTCAAAAAAACTTAATTGAAAAGCAAAACATAATTTAAAAATAAATAAAATCATAGATATTCTTTAGTTCATTTACTCTTGTGCTTTTCTACTTACATACCTACCTATGTAAGTAGGTATGTAGGTAGGTCCTAAGTAAATTTTTAGGTATGTAGGTCTTAAGACCTACCAACCTAACTATTGATGGTTATGTATGACCTATCTAATTAATATATATATAATTCCAAAATATAATTAACATGCCATGTGGAAATTTTATATTATGCCATGTGTCACAATTTTAAACCATCATCAATAATCATAATGAACAACAAATATCAATATTTTAAAAAATAAATAATATCCAAAAATCTTCATAGTTCCATGTGTTAAATTTTAATAGATGGATAATAATTAATGACATTAGCATGACATCATGGGTGCAATTATAATGGAATTCCATAGTAGTTGAAAATGAGTTGTTTTGATAAAGTTGCAATGAGTTGCACCATATATACATTGAGTTGCAACTCTACAACTCATGTAACTTGTTTGTTAGCAATCACAATGTATAAATACAATGAATTGCAAGTGTCTTTTACCATGTGTTAGATTTTAATAAATGGATGATAATTAATGACATTAGCATGACATTATGGGTGTAATTATAATGAAGTTCCATAATAGTTGAAAATGAATTGTTTTGATAAACTTGTAGTTATGTTACAAAACACCCTTTCTCATAATGTTGGCAAGTTATGAATCTCATTGATTTTGGGCTTCATAACTTTGTCATTTCACCTTTGATTGAAAGCTTTCAAATGCATAGTTGTAGCCTTTGAAAAAAAAAACTTTCCAAGATGTGACATGCTTTTGGGGCTTATTAAATAGTATTGGGGGTAAGTGCCTTATTGATTATTGGAATTATAATGGAATGTAAACTAATGCATGATCCTTAACTTTGTGCATTTAGGGAGTACGTAGAATGTGTGGGAACTTTGAAATGGGACTAGAACAAGATGACAATCTTAAGCAATACACAAACAAATTACCCATGTGAGCCAAAAAATGTTGTTGATTAGTGTAAATGAAGCCAACATTTTTGGGTCACGAACTTGCCTTGGATTCATTACACTTGCATAGCTTGAAATTGGGAAAAGGACACCACCCTCTCTCTATAGTATATTTTAAGCATTTTCATGGCCCAACTACATTGAAATGATTTTTTTCCTTAGGACTACAAAGCATGTAGTCAATTTAGATAATCATACTTCACAACTACGACAAGAATTCTCAACATCTCCAAATATAACCCAAGGATTTCTAAGTTTGTCATTGCCCCATTTACTTACACAATATAAACTAAAGGTACATAATTGCTATTACATTATTCATAGCCACATGTTATATGTTCAATGAATTAAATGTGCCCAATAGCAAAAGTCCATGGAAATGATACAATAATAAAAAATTTAAAATAAATAGAAGGAAAAAGAGTAAAAGTAAGCATAAATAATGGGTGTTTGCATGCTATGGTGGACCCAAAAACCTATCACAATGTTTCAATTTTTAATACAAACAAAATTTGAAAAATTTGGGAACATGATTAGGAAAGGAACAATGGTCAAAAGGTGTAGTTAAAGGTGGTTCACATTTTAATCTATCAGTATGTTGTGAAATTAGTGTTAATAAAAATGATGTCATAGTCCTTTGGAGTATATTTGTAACATGCAATTGCTTGTCACATAACCATTATTTTACAAAAGGATTAAGGAGCACTTCTTTTAGTTGGAAATTTTCAATACAAATTTGCACATTAATGTATATATGTACAAAGAACAATCTTCCATCAATTTTTTTTCAAATTCATTTAAAATCATGAAGTATACATTTAAATTAAATATAAACCTTTGGAAGTACATTATGTTATAATAATGAATATAATAATGATGTTTATAAGCTGTAAAATGTTCTTTCATCGAGGATATATATGTTTTTGGTGTTATTTTTATTTATCCATGAAATTGAAGTTGAGTTTTTTAATTAGTAAAAAACTGATATACTACTACCAAATAAAGTGTTTCAAGCAAGTTTTATAATATAATTGGTGTACATTTACTAAAAGAAACAAACATGAAGCAATTTCATATTCAAGTTTGTATTGATTTATTTTATTTTCAAGGCCCATGTCAACTTAATGTAATTTTTAAAAAAATTCAAAATAAAAAAATTTAAAGTTGTGATACTTTTAATATTTAATGTACATCTAGTTTTGATTACAATTGGGTCCATTGTAGCATGTAAACACCCTAATGGCAAATACCTTTAACATGATTGAATGTGCAATTCAAAAATCAATTGACCAACATGTAAAAGCAAAATTCATATCAACTCGGTTTGTAATAGTCTTAAGGAGGCAAATGACCATTTTCAAATCATAACTTTAAATATGTAGGTTTATGAGTTCACCCACTAAGTTACAAATGTGTTAACCTTGGAATCACAACATAAATTTAAAGACAATGACAAACAAAGGGCAAGAACCAAAATGCAAGTAACAAGGCATGTTACAACAAGGTTACATCCTTTTTATGATAAAATGAATGAACATGAACATGAAGAAAAAGGTCATGTGAAAAAAGGAGGATCATGAATAGAAACACAAAGAGGAGGATCACAAACATAAGAAGACCATAAACAAAACGATGGATGGGGAGGAACACTACCATTATATGTAACAAAAATTGTCCATCTAAAATACCATTAAGAAAACAAGGAGTAGGAACATGGGTAAAAGGCCCATGAACTTGATTAGTAGTAGGGAAGAACATGAATAGGATAAGTAGAAAGGATCCCTTGCACCTACAATTAAAAAAAAAGAACACAAATAGGACTTTGAGGCATCGAATGTGAAGAACAAAAAGGAACATTGGTCACTAGTGGTTGGGCACCATGAGCATGATCACAACCATAAATAGGAACACAAGCATGAACAACCTTGTGAACATAATGAGCATACATAGTCATGATTATGAACAAAACCATGAACAAGATCATGATCATAAAAAAGAAGGAAGGGGTGCATGCAAAAACAAAATGAGAAGACTACTTTTGAATCTAAGAGCTTAAGGTGTTGAATGTTTATTCAAATTATATTAAAATTTGATTCAAAAATGTTGAAATAAACTTATTCAATTCTAAAATCCAATATTTGAAATCATTATGGTATTACATTAGTACCTAGTCACCACCAAATATTAGTATTATAAACTTTAATTCATAGATGTTGAAATATTAGTAACTTTAAAAAAATTGAAATTCATTTCATTTTGGAAATATATTCATTAAGTACATTCAACCTAAACACTCATAAATTGTTTATTACACATATTATGATATCCACCCTTAAAGTTTGTCATTGGAAGTTTATTCACTAGATTGCACAACACTAAAATATTAATCAAGAAATAAATCATTTTAATTGTCATGATGGCTAGCACTTAATGTATTATATGTGATTAACTTCATTAGCCACACCAATGTTTGATTTAACCAAACTACCATGCACATCACTAATTGTTATGATGTTGTTCATGGTTGTATTTTTCCTAGTAGGAACTGAAAATGCAATTGAATCAATGTCCACCTATTGCATTGGGTTTGTTAAGTTGCATTTCCACTTTCCTTGCTAATAGTCTTGGTATAATTTTGCATTGTTGTGTGCTCCTTTTTTCAAGGGCACCCACCATTGAACATGCACCATTTTATAATGCCCATTGTTCTCATCCTTGACAACATCATTGTGCATTTTCTCCATCCATAATGGGTACATTTTGAGATTGGATGATTGTGCAAGAATAAAATCTCTTCATGTAAATCTTGTAAGTTGATGTATTGGATGAAGGTTTCACTTTTTAAGGTCCACAATATGGAGGGATAAGTGGATCTTCCTAATTATCTTAAATGATAAGTAGAATTAGAAAATAAAATTACAAATGATTAACCTTCCAATTGTTAGCTAACCATAAGCCTTCCAACAATATTAGACTTTGGTGTGGAAGTGCTTTTGACAAGATTTTTAAATACCTTCCCAATATTCAATATAGCCCATGGCACTTGTATACATATCATCTTTCATAATGTTCAATTTCCAAAACTCCAAATACTTTGAACTTCCACTATTGGTGGATCTTTCCTTTTCAATTGAAATTCAAACATCGTTATCCAAAATAGCACAAAATGGGGTAAGTTTCGGAACTCCACTTGATAGCTTGGGGTTGATGGATTTTTCTTTTTCAATTGAAATTCAAACATCATTATCCCAAATAGCACAAATTGGGGTAAGTTTTGGAACTCCACTTGATAGCTTGTGGTTGATGGATTTTTCCTTTTCAATTGAAATTCAAACATTGTTATCCCAAATAACACAAAATGGAGCAAGTTTTGGAACTACACTTGATAGCTTGGGGTGGCCTTGATCATCAGACTTCCACCATCAAATTGCAGGGTCATATTTGGGATTCCACATCAAATCAATTGTCGACACCTTGTATTGCTTCACTAGCCACCTAGAAAAATCCAAAAAAAAAAAAAAAAAAACAATTTGAAAAAAAATTTAAAACCCATTTTTAAATAAATTTCTACAAAAGGATAAAAAAAAAAAATTTCTTAATATATTAAAAAAAAAATTAAACAAATAAAAAG
>Ga0116229_10007626_pt1 | contig 17057 bp, 18 predicted proteins | sample S1TSphgellanicum_3_FD_87313 | JGI IMG/M metagenome (GOLD analysis project Ga0116229, IMG submission 87313) | Host-associated microbial communities from peat moss isolated from Minnesota, USA - S1T2_Fc - Sphagnum magellanicum MG | ecosystem: Host-associated > Plants > Peat moss > Unclassified...
CAAGTGTCATCCTGAGGCTCTCGAAGGATGGGCGTGAGATAACCGTGAGTGGCATGCCCATCCTTCGAGAGCCTCAGGATGACAGGGTGGCAGGTCACGATCGCGGTTGAGATTGTGGCGACGGCGGTTGAGCTTGTGGCGACGGCGGTTGAGCTTGTGGCGACGGCGGTTGAGCTTGTGGCGACGGCGGTTGAGATTGTGGCGACGTCTGAGAACATCGTCTAATGCGCCGACCAGCCGCCGTCGATCGGGATCGGGGCGCCGGTGATCGACTTCGCGAGATCGCTGCACAGGTAGACGCACAGCGCCGCGACCTCGCGCGGATCGATGAAGCGCCGCGTCGGCATCGCTTCGAGGAACGCGCGCTCGAGCGCATCTTCTTCAGAGATTCCACCACCGTATGATTTCGCGAGGCCGGCGGCCTGATTGCGCACGAGATCGGTCATCACCGCACCCGGACAGATCGCGTTCACCGTGATCCCGAGCATCGCGCCCTCGAGCGCCGTCACTTTCGTGAGCCCGACGACGCCGTGCTTCGCCGCGCAGTACGCCGCTTTGAACGGTGAACCGAGCAACCCTTGCACGCTCGCAACGTTGACGACTCGGCCACCACCGCGCCTTACGAGATGCGGCCATACCGCTTGCGTTGCGTAGAACACGCCGTCGAGATCGACGCCGCGCACGAGTTCGTACTTGTCTTGCGGGAATTCCGCGATTGGCGCGACGTACTGTACGCCGGCGTTGTTGACGAGGTGATCGATCCCGCCGAAGTCCGCGTCAACCGCATCCATCATCGCGCGCAGCGCCGCGGCATCACGCACGTCGCAGGCGTAGCCGCGTGCGGGAACGTCGGCCGATGCAGCGATCGCCTCCGCTGCCGCATGCGCCTCGGCGGCGTCCATGTCGAGCAGCGCCACGGCCGCTCCCGCCTGCCCGAGCGCCTCCGCGCACGCGCGCCCGATCCCGCGCGCGGCGCCGGTCACGACGCTGACGCGGCCCGTCAAATCGAATCCGAACATACCGAACGTCGTTCGACGCCGAGTTCGCAATCATCTTGAACGAGAATGGAGCTCGAGCGCTATCCCAGCGTCGTCGCAAGCGAAGCACCAGCGAACATCATTCGTCGCGAGCGCGACGGCTTAAACGGCTCTAGGCCCTGGTTTACGACCTTGCGTGGCGCGCCCATCCTTCGAGAGCCTCAGGATGACATTTGAGAGCCTCAGGATGACATTCGGGAGCCTCAGGATGACATTTGAGGGCAGTTAGCCGTTGCGGTGGAGCAGGGCGACGATCTCGGCGAGCACGCGGTCGGCGTCGGCCTTTGCCGGCTGCGCGGTGCCGGCGCCTTCGTGGCCGCCGCCGCCGAAGCCGTGCAGCATGTCGCCGACGTTGGTGCGGCAGGTGCGGTTGAGAATGCTATGTCCGACTTGGATCGAGCACGTGTCGCCGAAGCCGTCGGAGATGCGCACCGAGACGTTTGCCTCCGGGAAGAGCGTGTAGATCAGGAAGCGGTTGCCGGTTGGGACGTCCTTCTTGCCGCGCACGTCGGTGAGGATGACGTTGCCGTCGACTTTGCTGTCGGCTTTGAGATGCGCGAGGAACGCGGCCTCGTTCTCGCGTAACGCGGCCACCCGCTCTGCGACTTGCGGATCGGCGAGGATTGCCTCGACGCTCTCGGTCTGTGCGAGCGTCATCACGTGGCGGAAGTAGTCCTGATACTTCGGCAACTGCGAGCGCGGATCGAGCGTGTAGCCGACCAAAATCCAGCCCTTCGGTTCGAGGATGTCTTCACGGGTCAAGTGTGCCGCGTCGAGCCGGTCGGTCTCTTCGAGCAGCGTTTCGTAGCGCTCGAATTTGGGCGACTTGTAGTGGTCGGCGATCACGCGCGCCGCACTCGGCGCGACCTCGAACGCGCCCTTGAAATTCGGATTCCACGACGCATCGGACTGCGAGACGTGATGATCGAACCAGAGGGCCGCGCGTTCGTCGTACGGGAGATTGGCCAAAATGTCGTCGCCGGTGACGTCCACCTTCCCATCCTGAACGTCCTTGGGATGGGCGAAATCGACCTGTTCGATCGGCTCCACTTCGCGCAGAAGCAGGGCGCAGGTCAAGCCGTCGAGGTCGGCGCGCGTAATCAGCCGCATTCGTGAAACTCCCGCGGTAGGTGCCGGTAAGCTGAGGCCGGATCCTTCGTCTAGGCGGAGGGCACGTCCTTATCCGGGGGGGAACATTCTCTCGATGCTTGAGCTGACCGACGTCCATCGCAGCTTCGGTTCGGTCGCAGCCGTTCGGGGTGTGACGTTCGCCATCGCGTCGGGCGCGACGTTCGGCCTGCTCGGGCCCAACGGTGCCGGCAAGACGACGACGATGCGGATGATTCTCAACATCCTGGTCCCCGATCGCGGCACGATCACCTGGAACGGCGCGCCGATCGACGGCGCGCTGCGGCGCCGCTTCGGCTATCTGCCGGAAGAGCGTGGCATCTACGGCAAGCTCAAGGTGCGCGAGCAGATGGCCTATTTCGGCAAGTTGCACGGGCTGCGCGATCCGCTTTTGGACGGGCGCGTCGCCGAGTGGATGGAGCGGCTCGAGATCGGCCAGTACGCCGACCGGCCGTGCGCGGAGCTTTCGAAGGGCAACCAGCAGAAAGTCCAGGTTGCGTGCGCGGCGATGCACGAGCCCGAGCTACTGATCCTCGACGAACCGTTCTCCGGTCTCGACCCCGTCAACGCCGAAACGCTCTTGCGCGCGCTGCGCCATCTGCAGACCAAAGGCACGACGCTCGTGCTCTCGAGCCATCAAATGTATCAGATCGAGCATCTCTGCACCGACTTCTGCATCATCGCCGGCGGTGAAGTCCGCGTGCACGGCTCGCTCGACCAGTTACGCCGCCAGTGGCCGACCCGAACCGTGCTCGTCGAACCGGCGTCGAGCGCCCTGCGCGACGTCCTCGAGCGCCTCGGCGGCGCGCACGCGCGCGCGACGCAAAACGGGACGCTCGCCTACGACGTCCCGCAATCGATCGATCTCCCGGCGCTCGCCCGCGAGCTCGTCGCGGCCGGCGATCTGACGCGGCTCGAACGCGTCGAGCCGTCGCTGAGCGATATCTATCTGCGCGCGATCGGAGAAGCGTCGTGAACGATTTCGGGATCATCTTCGAGGCCGAGTTCGTGCGCCGGATCAAATCACGCGCCTGGCTGATCGGGACGATCCTCGGCGCGGCGATGATCCTCTTCCTCTCGGCGGCGCCGGCGTTTTTCAACCGCGTCGTCGCAAGCTCGACGCACGCCGTGGTGCTCGCGGGCGATCCCGCGCTCGTCGCGGCGGCGAAGAAACTCATCGCAAAAGATTTCGACGTCAGCGCGACCGAACCGTTGCCGGCCGCGCCGCCGACGCTCGCCGACCTGAACGCGCACGCGCATGCCGCCGCAATCGTCACGCTCGCCCGCGGTCCGAAGGGCCTGGATGCGCGCGTCTATGCCAAGGACGCCGGCGGCTTCCGCACGACGCGCTTGCGGGACGAGCTGATCCCGCTCAACATCGCGATCGCAACGCGGACCACCGCGGCGGCAATCGCGCCGCTGATGGAATTCACGCTCGACGTCGAATCGCTCGATGCGAAGTTTCACGACGAAGCAAGCGCAAACTCGGCGCGCGGTTTCGCTTACGTCCTGGTCATCTTGCTCTACTTGGCGATCATCTTGAATTGTCAGGGCGTGATGACGTCGGTCGCCGAGGAGAAAACAAGCCGCATCGCCGAGTTGCTGGTAGCGACGACGTCGTCCGCACAACTGATGGCGGGGAAGATCGCCGCCGCGGGGGCGACGGGGACGATTCAACTCTTGGTCTGGCTCGGCGTCGGCTGGGCAACGGCCGCGGGGATCGTGAATTCGGTCGGCGGTCCGAGCGGCGGGATGCACATGTCCGACACGACGCCGGTTGGCCTGGGCGCAATCGATCTGCCGACCGGCGTCATCGTCGCGTTCGTCATCTTCTTTTTCCTGGGGTTTCTGCAATACGCAACGATGTACGCCGCGGCCGCGTCGCTGATCAGCCGGACCGAAGATTTGGGCAGCGTCGCCGGACCGCTGACGCTGCCGGTGCTGGGCGGCTTCTTGCTCGCGAATTGGGCCCTCACCGTCCCGAACGCGACCGGGGTGCTGATCGCCTCGCAGATCCCGCTCTTCACGCCGTTCGTGATGTTCACGCGGATGGCCGTCGTGACCGTGCCGCTCTGGCAAGTGATTCTGGCGATCGCCATCAACATCGTTGCGACGATCGCGATCATCTGGTTCGCGGGACGGATCTACCGCGTCGGACTCCTGATGTACGGCCGGCCGCCGAAGTTCAGCCAAATTCTCAACGTGCTGCGCACGTCGTGAGGCAGCCCGCCGGGTGACGGAGGCGACGACCGGACCGCTGCGCGTCGTCATCGCGGCAGGCACGGTCGAGCCGCGCGACTTCGTGCTGCCCTACCGGATCCAGATCGAAAACGGCGCGCCGAATTTCATCCGCTGCGTGATCGTCTTCCACGTGATCGGGCGCACGCCGGATCAGCCGCCGATCGAGCTCGTCGTCGCGCCCGGCGACATCGGCGAGATCGAGCTGCGCATCCCGCTCGGCGCGACGCCGAAACGGCTCGCCGTGCTCTTGCGCGGCCAGCACATCGCATACAATTCCGAAGTCACGGTTCCGGCGCTCGAAGCCGCACGCCCCCCCGCGCGGCCCCCGGTGCCCGAACCGGCGCGGCCCCCAGTGCCCGAACCGGCGCCGCCCCCGGTGCCCGTACCGGCGCTGGTCCCGGCACCGCTAGCGGTGCCGGGACCGGTCGCCCTCCCGCCGTCCGAACCGCCGGCCGAACCGCCGGCCGTCGTCGCCGAGACGATCGTGCCGCCGCCGGCGCCGCCGTTCACGCCGCCGCCGTTGCCGCCGCCGTGGTTCGATCCGAGCGTGCTGACCGACGCGATCGCGCCCGTTCCGCGCGCACTGCTCTTCGGCATCGTCGCCGGCGTGTGCGCGGGCGCGATGCTGCTGCTCGGCATCGCGTTCACGCGCCCGGCGATCGCGCAGCTCGCACCGCCGTCGCCCGTCGCTCCCGGTACGAACGTCGACGTTCCGTATCGTCTCTCGGGCGTCGGCACCGCGACGTATCGCGTCGCGGATGCCGCCGGAACGATCGACTCGGGCACGCTCCGCGCGCGCGACGGCAGCGTGCGTTTCGTCTTGCCGGAACACGTGCGCAGCCGCAACGTGCGCATCACCATCGAGATCGCCGGACCGTTCGGCAGCGCACAGCGCAGCGCGGCCTTCGACGTCCTCGCGCCCGCGCCGCCCGCCGCCGCACCGCAAGCGCCGCGCATTTCGCTGCTGGCGATCGATCACGCGACCGTCAACCCCGGCGACATGGTCAACGTCAGTTATCGCGTCGAGCCGCCCAGCGGCGATGTCGCGCTCGTCGATACGTTCGGCGATGCGCTGCAGACCGTCCCGCTCGGGCCGTCGGGTCACGCCGCACTGCAGCTGCCCGCCGGCAGCGCAGGCCGCGAGCTCGCGATCGTCGTGCGCGCGCGCAGCGCGACGGGCGCCGCGGAATCGCGCATTCCGCTCGTCGTCGGGCCCGCGCCTGCGAGTTCGGCGCCCGTCGCCGATCCGCGCGCGGGACCGACCGCCGGCAGCGCCGGTCTCGACGTCAGCGAGCGGCGCGTCGCGTCGGGCGAGCGCATCGTCGTGCGCATCGAAACGAACTATGACGCGTTGCGGCTCGAACTCTTCGATCGCGCGCACCGCTCGATCGCGGCGATCGATCTGGGTCCCGGCTTACACGAAGCGGCGCTGATCGCGCCGCACGTCGCGGCGCCGACCGACTACACGCTCGAAGCAACCGAAGGACAAGGCAACGCCCAGGCGACGTCGATCTTCCCCGTCACCGTCGTTCCGGCGAACGGACGAACACCGTAATCTTCGGATCGGTGTACGCGAGTCGCCAGTCCGCCGAACGCTTGGCGGCATCCGCGAGCGTCCCGTGCGAGAACGCGAGGATCGTCGTCGTCCCGTCGCCCGCGAGGATGCGATCCCAGCCCGGTACGGCCATGCGCACACCGTGCCACGCGACGAACACCGCATGCGGATAGCCATCGCTGCGCCCATCGAGAAAGACCCGCACGTCCGGATCGCCGGCGAAGAGCGAACACCACGAAAAATCTTCGCAATACACGCGCTGCGCTCCGGGTAGCCGCTCGGTCGCGGCGACGGCCGCACGTCCCGGATAGGGCGGATTCTCGGCGCGTACGGCCTGCAAAACGACGATCGCGGCGCCGGCGCATGCCAGCGCGACGAACCCAGCGTCGGACCGGCTCCAACGCCGCGGACGTCCCGATCCGGTCAGTGTTTCCAGCACGCAGGCAGCATACGGGAGGATGACGATCGCGCCGGTCGCGACATTGCGCACGTGAGCGAACATCGCCGCCACCACGAACAGCGCCGTCAAGCGTTGCGTCGTGCTGAGCGCGCGCGCCCTGAGATCGGCAAGCAGCACGAGCGCGGGCAACAGACCGCCGACGAGAAACGGCCAGTCGGTCAGGCTGGGCCGCCCCCATTCGTTGATGAATCCGGCGTCCGGATCGAACGACCAGTGCAGCGCCATGACGGGTAACGCGACGCCGAACGGCGTGCAGAGCGTGCAGCCGGCGACCGCCGCGAGCATGGCGAACCGTTCGCGCACCGGCCGCCGCGGATCGAACAGTCCGAGTCCGGCAATCGCCGGCGCGAGCGCAGCGCTCGCGTGGAGATTGGCCCAGACGACGACAACCGGTAGGACCCACCACCGCGCCGCATCGCGCCGTTCGAAGAGCAAGAGATAGAGCGCAAGCAACGGCCACGCGGCAACCTGCGCGCGAACCCCAAACGATTCGGCGAGCGCCGCTCCGCCGATGGCGGTTGCAAGACCGGCGTAGCGTCCGCCGCCGCCGAGCGTCGTGCGCCACGCCACCAGCAGCATCGTCGCCACCGCGCATCCGGTAAGCGCGATCTGAAAGCCGAGGACGGCCTGATGTGCGGCGCACCACGCGTACGCCGTACTGAAGAGCCACTCGTGCGCGACCCACGGCGCATCCGGCGCGGTGTAGGTCGACGGGCCGAGCACCGCCGGAATCGCGTGGTGCTGCAAGACGCTTGCGCCGAGCGCCCCCTGCCACCAGAGGTCGCCGTCGTTCGGCTCGATGACGGTCGCACGGACGACGAAGACCGCCCCCCACACGAGCGCCGCCGCCCACACCAGCGGCGTCATCAGATCGCGAGCGTCAACCCGCGCACGAGACCGAGCCGTGCGGCCGTGCCGGCCGCCGTTTCGATCACGGTTCGCGCGCCGGGCGTCCAGACGATGCGCCACGGCGCGACCCGTTCGACGACGCGCATCACCCGACCGGAACGATCGAGGAAGATCACGTCGATCGGAAACCGCATCGCAAACGTGTGGATCGCATCGCACGGTTCGAGCACGAGGCCCTCATCGTCCGCGATCGGCGGTCCGGCCAGTAAACCGACCAGCCGATCGCGGGACGAGACGGCGCGGCGCAAGCGCAGGGCGCGTAGCGGATCGTCGCTCACGCGCCGTTCGCTAGACGGGAAGTCCGGCGGCCAGACTGATCGCCATCGAGCCGGCGAGATACGGCGCGAACGGAATCGGATCTTTGAGCGCCTTGCGCCACACCGCGACGAGAACCGCGACGACGCAGGCGGCCAAGAACGTAACGATCGCGCCTTCGAGTCCCAGCACCGCGCCGCCGAAGGCGACGAGCTTCACGTCGCCCCAGCCCATTCCGCGGCCCTTCGTGAAGAGCGCGGCGATCGCGAACGGCAGCGCCGGCACGACGACGCCGATCAGCAATTGCGGATGTCCTTGCGCGAGCGCGAGCACGATGATGAAGCCGAGCGGGATCAGGGTGAAAAAGTCCGGCACGATACCGCGTGCGACGTCGCAATACACCGTGCCGACGATCGCATAAACGGAAATCCCGGCGATCAGCAGCTGCGCCGGTGAATCGCGGTGCGTCGCGACCAGACCGATACCGACCATCGCCGCAACGGCGACGAGCACGAGCTCCTGCGGGGAGCCGATCCCCGGACCATCGTCGAGCGGATCGAGCCGCTGGACGATGTTCGAGCCGAGGATCATCGCGACGATCCCGATCACCGAAAAGCCCGCGGTGACCGCGAGGAGCCGCAACAGCTCGAGCCCGGGCGTCACGGATTCATCACGGATCCCGCGACCGCACCGAAGATGATCACGAAGAGCGCGGGCAGCATGAAGAGCGCAAGGGGGAAGATCAGTTTCACCGGCAGCTGCGCCGCGAGCTCTTCGGCCCGCATCATGCGTTTGTCGCGGGCGTCCTCGGAAAGATCCTCGAGCACCCGGCCGATGTTGCCGCCGACACGTTCGACCTGGTTGAGGGTCGTAACCAGCAGCGTCAGATCTTGCTGCTGTTCGCGGACGGCCATCGCCGAGAACGCCTCGGCGCGCGCGCGGCCCATGCGGATGTCGGAGAGCGCGTGCCGGAACGCGTCGGCCAGCGGTCCGGTCATGTCCTCGACCGCGGTGTTGAGCGCGCCGTTGAGCGCAAGCCCCGCCTCGACCGCGCTCGCGATCAGATCGAGAAAATCCGGGATCGCGCGATGGATTTCTTTCGCGCGCTTCTTGATCGCGGAGTTGAGCAGATAATTCGGGAACGCGGCGCCGACGACGCCGAGCACGATCACCGTCCCGATCGACGTGAGGTCGATGGCCGCGAACACGAAGAGCGCGAGCGCGACGCCCACCCCGATCATTCCGATCGAGGCCGCGGCCGACCACACGATGAAGCGGCGCGGCGTCACGGTAAACCAGCCGGCACGCGCAAGCCGCCGGGTGAGGTCGTCGCGGCGATCCTCGCTCATCAGGCGTTCGATCAGCGAGGGCTCGTGGCTCTGCAGACCGCGCGCCGTCATATCGAGGTCGCGCAGGCGGGCCTCGATCGGCGACTCGCGTTTCATCAGCACGAACCCGAAGAGTCCGAGCATGATGATCGCGACGCTGAGCACGACGATCACGTAGAGCATCGGTCAGATATCCAGTTTGAGCATCTGCATGATGAGGAAGGCACCGATCGCTTCGAGCGACACGGCAGCGAGGATCGCGTAGTGCCCGATATTCGTCGAGATCAGCGAGTGCCGCATGTCGGGCATCAGCACCATCAACATCACGGCAACGCCGACCGGCAACGCGCCGATGACGTATCCGCTGGCGATGCCCTCGGCGCTGATCGCTTTGACCTTACGCTGGATCCGGCGCCGCGCCTTGATCGTCGTCGCAAGTTGTTCGAGCAAGCGCACGAGATTGCCGCCGGTTTGGGATTGGGTGCGCAGCGACCGGCTGAGGATCACCATCTCCGGGCACGGCATGCGGCGCGCGAGCGCGTCGAGTGCATCGTACATACTCAGTCCGACGTTGGTTTGCGCGATCAAGCGCAAGAACTCCGAGCGAATCGGGTCGGGCGACTCCTGCCCGACGACCACCAGGGCTTGGCGCAAACCGAGCCCGGCGCGCAGCCCGCTCGACATCAGCGAAAGCGCCAACTCGAGCTGATCGTTGAACTTGCGCAAGCGGCCTTTCTGCTTGCGTTTCACATAGACGTCGACGCCGAGCGCAGCGAGTGCGAACACGATCGGAAACGCCAAAAAGCCCTCGAGCGGACCGGGACGCTGCCAAATGAGATAGATCAGCCAGACGAGGACGCTACCGATTCCGATGCCCGCCAGGACGCGCTCGCCTTTGACGACGACGCCGGCCTTGAGGAATTTGGCGTGGTACGACTCCGCGAGCGGCTGCCAGATTCCGGCGGCTACCATGCGGCCATCTTTCCGGCGTCGAGACTATTGAGCTCGCGCATGTCGTAGTCGATCCCGAGTTCTTCGAAACGCTTGAGCGACATCGGCTGCACGCCGGTGAACACGAACTCGCCGCGCACCTTCCCTTCCGGGTCGACGCCGCGTTCTTCGAACTTGACGATGTCCTGCATCGTGATGACGTCGCCTTCCATGCCCACGACTTCCGAGATGGCCATCACCTTGCGGCTGCCGTCGCGCATGCGCGAGGTCTGGATCACGATATTGACCGCGTGCGCGATCTGCTCGCGGATCGCCTTCACCGGGAGCTCGAGCCCGGCCATCAGCACGAGCGTCTCGAGCCGGGACAGCGCGTCGCGCGGCGTATTCGCGTGAATGGTGGTCAGCGATCCGTCGTGGCCCGTGTTCATCGCTTGAAGCATGTCGAGCGCCTCGCCGCCGCGGACCTCGCCGACGACGATACGGTCCGGCCGCATGCGCAGCGCGTTGCGCACGAGGTCGCGAATGCGGATCTCGCCCGCGCCCTGGACGTTGGGCGGCCGCGATTCGAGCCGCACGACGTGCTCTTGTTCGAGCCGCAACTCGGCGGCGTCTTCGATCGTGAGGATCCGGTCGCGCGGCGGGATGAAGCTCGACAGGACGTTGAGGAACGTCGTCTTCCCGGAGCCCGTCCCGCCGCTGATGATGATGTTGAGCCGCGCTTCGACGCAGGCACGCAACAAATTCATCATCGCTTGCGTCGCGGCGCCCAAACGTAAGAGATCGCCGACGTTCATGCGCGTCTTGCCGAACCGCCGGATCGTGAGCGACGGTCCGTCGATCGCGAGCGGACCGATGATCGCGTTGACGCGCGAGCCGTCCGGCAGACGCGCGTCGACCATCGGCGAGGATTCGTCGACGTGGCGGCCGATCGGGCTGATGATGCGGTCGATGATGAGGCGCAGTTGCGCGTCGTCGACGAAACGTTTCTTCGTATGTTCGATCTTGCCGCGCCGCTCGACGAAGATGTGGTCGGCGCCGTTCACCATGATCTCGGTGACGTCGGGATCCTCCATCAGATCTTCGAGCGGCCCGAGGCCAACCGCTTCGCCGATGATCTCGTGCTTGAGCTGCGCGACGTCTTCCGCCGACGTGAGGTCCGCCCGTTCGGAGATGAGTTCATCCACCAGGATCGCGACCTGGCCGCGCAGTGCCTCGAGCCGTTGGCCGTCGCCGCTCGCACTCAGCGTGGGCAGCGCGGCAAGCCGCTCGGAGAGCGCGGCGTGAAGCGTGTTCTTGATCTCGTTGCGGCGCATGATGGCGGGCGACGGGAGCGCGCGCAGCGGAGCCTGCGGCGCCGCGGGAGCGGGTGCGGCTCCATTCGCTCCGGGCGCACCCGGCGGACCCTGATCGGGGCGCCGCGCGAAACGGCGATCGCCGAGCGGCACGCTCGTCGACGGGCGCAGCGCCGTATCCGATTCCAGCGCGGGCATCTTGATCAGCGCATCGACGAGCGTGGTGAGTTCTTTGTCGTACTTGCGATCCTTGAGCCCGAACGGAAACTCGGCGAAGACCGGGACTTCGAGGAAGCGTTCGAGCTGCGAGCGCGTCATCTCGCTGCGCTGGTCGCGCCAATTGACGATCAGCGAGATCATGTGCGCGGGAACGCCGAAGCGGTTGAGCTCGACCTGCATGGCGCGCGTCCCCGTCACGCCGAGCATGGACGGTTCGACGACGATGAAGATCCGCGCCGCCGTCTTGACGAGCGGCCGGATCGCCGCCGCGAACGGCTGCGGCGCGTCGACGATGACGTATTCCGACTCCTCGAGCACGGTCTCGGTGAGTTCTTCGACGTCGTCGGGACGCAGGGTGAAGCTGGCGTCGATCGTCGGCGCGAGTTCGGCGATGTGCAGCGTCTCGTCGATCTTGTGCGATCCGATCGCGCGCTTGTTGCGCGCGGCGTCGAGCATGCGGATCGCATCGAGCATCACGGCAATGCTGCGGCGCCCGCTGAAGTCACCGTCGACGACCGTCACCGAGCCGCGTTTGCGCAGCCGCTCCATCACCGCGAGGGCGATCGTCGTCGCGCCGCAGCCGCCCTTGCTGCCGACGAAGGCAAAGACTTTCGCGCTCACGAGCCGTTCACGATTTTGTCGCCCTCGATGATCTGCACGCCGGGCGGGCCCCGGTGCGGTGCCGGCGAGCCGGGTGCGGCGGCCGGCGCGGGCGCCGTGGTCGGCGCGGCCGTCGGCGCCGGAAGTGCGAAACTCACCGGTTCGACCGGTTCGGAACGCGCGGATTCCTTGGGCGAACGAAGCGTGAGACGCAGCTGCGAGTTGTTGTCCGCAAGCGCGAGTTCGTCGGCCTGGGCCGGCGTTACGTCGAGCGTGGCGGTCGGCGCCTCGGCCGTATCCGGTCCGGGCGACGCAGAGTTCGTCGCATCGAGCCCGCGACCGATCGCGAGTACCTTGACGGCGCGCAGGATCGTCCGCGCCTCCGGCGCTTCGTTTGCGCGCGGCGGAACGATCGCGATGACGTCGACGCGGTCGCCCGGCTGGATGAGCCCATTGATGCCCTTGATCCGGTCGATCGGGATCGCGATCGCGCGTTCGCCCGGGACCAGCGACACGGCAAGACTGACCTGCGAAGGATGCCCGACGAGGTGCATCGTCACGTCGGAGCCTTTGGGAATGGCGATGAGTGAGGTCGTGCCGATGATGGCGCTGGCCTGGCTGGCGTTGACGGCATCGGGCTCGAGCCCCGCGACCGGCTTATCGACGGCGGCGAGCATCGAGGTCGTGATCGTGGTGTGCGCCGGGATATCGATGCCGGCGACGACGACCGTGCGTTTTTCGGCGACCGGCGGCGGCGGGGCCGGCCGCGAGAGCGCGGCGTAGAGCAGCGATGCGAAGAGCGCAAGGATGACGGCCCCGACGAGCACGATGAGCGTGCGGCGATCGAGCCGCTGCAGACGGGACATCATGGGGCGATCCTCAAGGCGGGAAGCGCAAAGGTTCCGAGCGCAGAGCAGGCGGCGCCTGCTGCGATCGCGAGCGCGTAGGGCAGCCGGCCGCTGCCGGACCCGATGGCCGCACGACCGCCGCCGAGCAGCACGCCACGCATCCGCGCAGCGGCGTCACCCAGCCGCCCGCGAATCGCGAGGTAGCCGAGCGCAAGCACCCCGCCGCAGATCAACGTGTCGAGAACGAAGCCCAGGGCAAGCGGGTACCCGAGCGCGAGCGCGATGCCAGCCAGCAACTTCACATCGCCGCCGCCGAGCACGCCGGCCGCGAAGCACAGGGTACCAAGCGCGAGAACCGCGAGGGCCATGGCGAGCGACGCAGCAAAATGACCGAATCCGGCGCTCAGCGCGAGCGCCAGGGCAGCGAGCGCGAGCCCGCCGGTGAGCAGATTCGGGATACGCCTCGTCCGCAGATCGGTTGCCGCCGCAAGCGCGCAAGCGAAACCAACCGCCGCGTAGGAGAGCACGAGGTGGGTCATGACCAACCGATCGAGCAGCGCTGGGAGCGGTTCCCGCCCGGCGAACCGGACGGAAACGGCTCCCCGCGCCGGGAGCTAGAGTTCGTTCGCAGCCGCAGAGAGCGCGGAGTTGGCGTTGTTGCCGAGCAACTTGATCGCGCCGAGCGCGACGACGGCGATGAGGGCGACGAGGAGAGCGTACTCGACGAGCGAGGCGCCTTCTTCGTCCTTGAACATACGGAGGATGGTATTCACGGGGGTCCTTTCAGCGGTATTCCGGCGGCGTTTGGTCGACCGGTGTATGGTACGCGGGAGTGGGCGGGGTGGATGGCACGCGCGCCGTGGCCGGCTTGATGCCGTCCAGCGGGGAGCTCGCGCTGATCTCGAAGGTGGCGGACGGGAACGCGACCGGGCTATCGGAGAGGGTGACGAAGAAGTGGCCGGCGCCGTCGGTTTGCACCGTCTCGGAGCGGACGTAGATACGCGGGACATCCGCCGAGAGATAGGCATACAGGGTCACAACGATCGTGCCCAGCGGCGGCGCCTGTCCGTAGACATCGGTCGCTGCCGCGCCGGGGTGCCGGACGGGCCGGAGCACGATCGCGTTGGTTGGCACGGCAGGGGATGCCGCCGGGACGGGCGCAACAGGGCTTGCCGCCGTGACGGGCACGGGGGCGAACACGAGCAGCGATGCCGCCAACGCGTAAGTGTGACCGGGGATACGGCCACGCCGACAAGAGACCATGATGGTCGTGAAGTACCTCATAAACGCGGCCAACCATCCGGCCGGGGGCCGTCTTAGCGAAGGTTGTACGCTGCGTTGACGCGTTAACACCAGGGTACGCCGCGTCAACTCGGCATCTTTTGGGGGTGAAGAACTTCCCGGGCCGGCGTTTTTTTTCCGGGTCGACGCTGGCCTGCGCGCTCGCGCTGGCGATGACAATCTGCCCCCTCGCCCCGGCGGCGGCCCAATCCGCGGATAAGATCTTCCTCGAGACCGGTCATTCGCAAACGCTGAACGCGCCGGGTCTTACCCGGGTCGCAGTCGGCGATAGCCGCATCGCCGGCGTCACCGCGATCGGCCGCGACGAAGTGCTCGTCAACGGCAAGTCGCCGGGGACGACGTCCATCTTCGTTTGGTCGGCGCTCGGGCGCGTCACGTACGAGGTCCAGATCTATGCGCAGGGCCTCGACGACATCGTCCCCGTCATTGAGAACGCGATCGATGAGCCGAACGTCCACGTGCGCAACATCGGCCGCGCCGTGATCGTTTCGGGAACCGTCCCCGACGGCGTACGCGCGCAACGTCTCGCTTCGATCATCGCGCAGTTCGGCGGCGCGAAGACGACGGGCTACGACAGCGGGACCGGCAGTGGCACGGAAGACTACAAGATCATCAACACCGTCTCGGTGGAACGGCCGTTCGGCGATGCGGAGCGCCGCATCGCGCGGATCGCCAACGCGAAGAATATCCATCTCGTCGGCGATGCGAAGGGCAATGTGATCGTCAGCGGCGAGGTGACGAATCGCCAAACCGCGGAGCAAGTGCTCGCGCTCGCGCGCGGCCTCGCCGGATCGTATCTCGGCGTCGACGGCAAGGTGATCGACCGGCTCGTAACGGCGTCGAACAGCCAAGTCGACGTGCGCGTCTACGTGCTCGAGATCGACGACACCGGCCTGAAGAATCTCGGCATCCAGCTGCAAAGCGCGACCGTCGATTCGAGCGGCGACGTCACCTACGGCAACCCGCAGTACCCGGTTTTCGAGAACCCGAGCGCATCCGCAGGCGTCTCGCCCAACAAACCGGGCGGCGCGCTCAACATCGGCTCGTTCGTTCGCACGACCTACCTGGCGCCGACGCTCAACGCGATCATCCAGAGCGGCCACGGCCGCATTCTCTCGCAGCCGAACTTGACTACGCTGCCGGGCGTCGCCGCGACCATCCTCGTCGGCGGCCAAGTGCCGTACGTGTATTCGACCGGCCTCGGCGCCGTGAGCATTTTGTTCAAAGACTACGGCGTCTCGCTTGCGATCACGCCGACGATCATGGGCAGCGGTGCGATCGACTGCAAAGTCGCGCCGACCGTCTCGCAGCTCGACTACTCGAACGGCGTGACGCTGACCGGGACCGTACTGCCCGCGCTCACGGTGAGCCAGCTCTCGACCGAAGTCGTGACGCAGCCCGGCGAAAGCATCGTGATCGGTGGCCTGATCCAGCGCGTCGAGACCCGCACGCTCTACAAATTTCCGCTGCTCGGCGACATCCCGGTGCTCGGCCGGCTCTTCCGCTCGCAAAGCTATCAGGCGAAGAAAACCGACGTCGTGTTCGTGATGACGCCCGTGGTACTCGAACGATGATCCCGCTCTTGCGCCGGCTCTGGGCGGATGATACCGGCGGACCGCTCTCCGAGTACGCCTTGATCATGTCGCTCGTCGCCATCGCGGCGATCAGCGCGCTCGTCTCGGTCGGGACATCCGCCAACGGCGCGTTGACCACCACGCAGTCCCAGCTCGTAATCTCGGCCGAATCGTACCCGCCGATCAATCCGTGAAGGCGCGCGCGATCCGCGGCTCGGGGGTTCCCGAAACCGCGATCACGATTTCGACCGGCCTCTTGTTGATGTTTGCGATGATCCGGGTCGCGCTGGTCGGCTACCTGCAGCTCTCCGCCGACGGCGCGGCGTACCTCGCGGCGCACGAATATACGTTGCAGCAGCTCTACTCGTCGTCGATCAATCCGCAGCAAGTCACCGCGAACGTCTTCCCGACGATCCCGCAAGCCGACGTCATCACGAGCGCGTCGCCTGCGCCGCCGCAAGTCCAGCCGCCGGCGATCACGAACTACTACAACAGCTTCAACCAAAACTCACGTCAGGGCGGCATCACGGGCGTGCGCCCGGGCCAGACGCAAGCCCTGGTGACGCCGCCGCCCGCAGCGACGCTCAACGTCATCGGCGGCACGGCGACGGTCAACATCAGCGCGGCGGCGATCGAGCCACTGATGGAGACGATGAACGCCCACTACAACGTCTCCGGAACGAGCCTCAACGGCAACACGTCGTCGGACTATTTCGACACGAACAGCAAGCAGAACATGCCGCCGTATTTCGTCGGCTTTCACTTCATGGCGCATTGCCAGGACAACGCTGCGAACTGCCGGACCGATGGAAACCAAGGGACCTACGAGCTCGGAATCGCCGCCTTCTTGAATTCACAAAATTGGAACAACACGACGCAAGATGAGACGGAAACGACCGGCGTGTTCTGCGATGTCTACTTTCATCAGCAATACTACGCGACGGCCATCTCCGGGCCCAGCGGGATAGCCGCAAGCGCGACCTACCCGAACGTGAATGTTGCCAGCGTTGCGAGCAATTGGAGCTTCAACCCCTTGTCGAACGGAAGCTACTCGCCGCTGGGCTTGATGTACAACAAGTGGGACGTAAATTTGGGCTCGACGTATCCCTCCGCGGTCCGGACCCAGCCGAACTACTTGCCGAACGGAACGACACAGTGTCAGAACTGAACCGCCGTCCGCGCGAGTCCGAGCGCGGCCAGACGTTCCCGATTTGGATCTCGTCCATCGTTGCGGGGCTCGTTCTCTTGTGGTTCACGCTCGATTACGCGAGCACGATCAAGTGGCAGGTGCGCGCGCAAAACGCGGCCGACGCCGCGGCCGCCTCGCTCCTTTCGGTGCAGACGACGCGCTGGAACCA
>Ga0116229_10007630_pt1 | contig 17050 bp, 13 predicted proteins | sample S1TSphgellanicum_3_FD_87313 | JGI IMG/M metagenome (GOLD analysis project Ga0116229, IMG submission 87313) | Host-associated microbial communities from peat moss isolated from Minnesota, USA - S1T2_Fc - Sphagnum magellanicum MG | ecosystem: Host-associated > Plants > Peat moss > Unclassified...
GCAGATCCGGCTCGTAATACGTCAGCGCGCGGCTGATACCATGGCGCAGCGCCCCCGCCTGACCCGAAAGCCCGCCGCCATTCACCGTGCAGAACACGTCGAACTGGTTGTAGCGGTCGCTCACCAGGAACGGCTGGGTAATCAGCATGCGCAGCACCGGCCGTGCGAAATACACGCCCACCCGCTTGCCGTTCACCACGATGTCGCCACGCCCTGCCTTGATCCAAACGCGCGCAATGGCGTTTTTCCGGCGGCCGGTGGCATAGCTGCGGCCAAGCGCATCGCGCTTCGGCTCACGCTTGGGCACGCCATCGATGCCGGGGCCGGTGCCTTGTGCGGTGGCTGCGGTAACGAGATCCTTAAGGTCGGCCAGCGACCGTGTCTGGGTGTCCGACATGGGTCTAGACCCTCTTGTTCTTGGGGTTGAGGGCAGCAACGTCCAGCGGCACTGGCTGCTGGCCGGCATGCGGGTGTTCGGCGCCGGCATAGACATGCAGATGCTTCATCTGCGCCCGCTGCAGCGGGCCGCGGGTGATCATCCGCTCCACCGCCTTTTCCACCACGCTGCCTGGCCGCTTGCCCTCCAGCCGCTGGCGGATGGTGCGGCCCTTGATGCCGCCGGCATAGCCGGTGTGGTAGTAGAAAATCTCGCCCTCGGCCTTCTTGCCGGTCAGGTGGATCTTGTCCGCGTTGATAACCACAACGTTGTCGCCGCAATCCACATGCGGGGTAAATTGCGGCTTGTGCTTGCCGCGCAGCCGGTTGGCGATGATGGTGGCAAGGCGGCCGAGAACAACGCCGTCGGCGTCGATCAGGATCCAGCCTTTATTCACCTCCGCCGGCTTCAGCGAGCGGGTGATCTTCAGCATGGTGCAAAATTCCGAATTGGTCTGAGGCGCTGCATATCGACGCAAAGCGCCGCCGCGTCAAGGCTTTCTCTGTGTGGTATCATATTACCACAAGCCTCACTGGGCCCGGGCAGCCCGCCAGAGGCGGTGCGCATTGGCGCATAAGCTCAGCCAGCCGAGCAGATCGGCCCGCCCGGCATCCTCCGCCGGCGCCATCTGGTCGAGCTTGCCGTGATAGAACCCGTGGCCGAGCTGTTCCACCGCCCCCGCGGGCAGGCCAGGGTCCTGGTCCACGTAAAGCAGCGCGTTCGGCCCATAATCCTGCAGCAGGGTCAGCAACGGCACTGCCTGTGACCGGGTGATCTGCCCCCGCCGCTGGAACACGAAAATCCGCTCCCCCGTTTGCAGCCTCTCGATGAAATGGGCATGGAGAAATCGCAGCCGCCTGCCATGCTCCTCGAGCACCTTTTCGGCTGTCGTGTCCTCCGGGCTGCGGAAGGAATGCAGGCCGATCCTGTAGCGCTCCTCCTGCACGACGAATTCCAGTCTGCCATTGCCGGCGGGCAAGCTATCCACCCTCACGCGCTCGCCGATGCCGGCGAAGCCGTGGCGAAGCCCGTTCAACACATCGTCCAGGGTGATGCCGGCGAATCGCAGCATCCCCAACGGTTCGGCGCCAAATTGGCGCTGCACCAGCCCGAACTCGCAATTACTGCCCAGGCTTTCGAAACACCTCACCAGACCCGGCGGATCGAGGCCGGTGATGGCGGTCACCGCGCGCCCCATCGCGTCTCGTATCCGCGGGATCTGGAGCGGCGGCAACGCCACTGCGTCCACCCGGGCCTGGCGCCGTGCCAGCACCAGCCGCACGCCGCGCAGCATGAACCCGAGACGCCGGCCATCTTGCAGGCCAAACTCGGCCGGGCACCGCGCCTCGGGATGCTCAAGCTCGATCAGCACCCCCCGGTCCGCGCCGATCGCATGATCGGGGATCGGGTAGCCGACAGTGCCTTCGCCGACCAGCCGATCCTCGCCCACCGGCACACCATTCACCCGCACCCGCAGCGCCTGACTGGAAAATTGGCCAGGCACCACAAACGGGTTCAGCTCCAGTTCGAGAAACGCCTGGCCGACACCGTCCGGCAGGGCTGCACGCAGCCGGCTCGATGTGCCGATGGACCAGGTGAACCCGTCCTCAGGCTCCGACCAGCCATCCTGAGGGCGGTGCCCGATCGTCCCGCGCTTGCCGAGCGCGAAATGAGCGGCGATCATACCGGGCTAATCCTCGCTCTTTCCGCGCTGCCGGGCAGGCGCATATCACCACCGTGTCCGATCCCCGCCTCCACCCCATCTTCATCGGCAGCGACATCTATCGCAACTCCACCTACGGGCCCAATCATCCGCTGGCGGTGCCGCGCGTGTCCTCCACCACCGATCTCTGCCGTGCCATGGGCTGGCTGACGGCCGAAAATTTTGCGACCGCCCCGATCGCCACCGACGCCGATGTACTGCGCTTCCACGATCCGGCCTATGTCGCCGCACTCAAGCGCGCGGAAGCGACCCAGAGCGTCTCCGACGCGGACCGCAGCCGTTTCTGCATCGGCGCCGCCGGCAACCCCGTCTACCCCGAAATCTATCGCCGCCCGATGATCTCCGCCGGCGGGGTCCTGCTCGCCGCCAGGCTCACCGCCGACACCGGCATCGTCTATTGCCCCGGCGGCGGCACCCATCACGGAAGGCCGGATCGCGCTTCCGGCTTCTGCTACCTCAACGATCCGGTGCTCGGCATGCTCGCCTGGCTCGACCAGGGGCTCACCCGCATCGCCTATCTGGATATCGACGCCCATCACGGCGACGGCGTGCAGGACGCCTTCGCCAGTGACCCGCGTGTGCTCACCATCAGCGTGCACGAAGCCGGACGCTGGCCGCACACCGGCGCCGCCGATGACAGGGCAGGGGGGGCGGCCCGCAATTTCCCTGTCCCCGCCGGGTTCAACGACACCGAATTGCGCACCCTGCTGCACCACGCCATCCTGCCCTTGATCCGGGCCCACCGCCCGCAAGCCATCTTCCTGCAATGCGGCGCCGATGCGCTGGAGGAAGACCCGCTCTCCCGCCTGTCCCTGTCCAACAACGCCCATTGGGCGGTGGTCTCGGCTGTACGCGACCTGGCGCCGCGCCTAATCGTCACCGGTGGCGGCGGCTATAATCCATGGACGGTCGCGCGCTGCTGGGCCGGCGTTTGGGCGACGCTCAACGGTTTTACCGTGCCGGCAACCCTGCCTGCCGCCGCCGAATCGGTGTTGCGCGCCCTGCGCTATAACCGCGCGGCCGGCCGCAACCCGCCCGGCCACTGGTTCACCACCTTGCGCGACGCGCCGCGCGAAGGAATGGTGCGGCCCGAAATGAAGGCGCTCGCCGCCCGCGCCCTGGAGGATTCTTGAAGATGCACCGCCTGTTCGCCATCGCCGCCGCATCCCTGCTGATTGGCGGCCCGTTCGCCGCCCATGCCGTCGATGGCCCGCAGCCGGAATTGCCAACCCAGAAACTCACCATCATCAGCGCATCCGGCGTGCGCCACGATTTCACCGTGGAGATGGCGACCACGCCCGAGGAACAGGAGATCGGCGAAATGGGCCGCACCAGCATCCCCGCCGATCGCGGTATGTTCTTCGACTGGGGCGAACCGCCGCGCGACGTGCCGATGTGGATGAAGAACTGCCCGGTGCCGGAAGACATGGTGTTCATCGGCGATGACGGCAAAATCGCCCACATTGCCGAAAACACCGTCCCGGAAAGCCTGGTCAACATCTCCTCCGGCGGCCCCGTACGGGCCACGCTGGAACTGCAAGGCGGCATCACCGCCAAACTCGACATCCGCGTCGGCGACAAAGTCGTCGGCGCCGTATTCAAACCGTAAGCAGAACGCGTAGGGTCGGCTTCAGCCCACCACGTCCTCGCCTCGAACGCCGCAGAATGACCGACTTGCGACACCAGAGCCTTATCAGCGTGACTGGCACCCGGGCAGGTATCATGAGCCAAACCGTATACCAGCTCGGCGCCGCAACGCCGCCTTCCTTGACCCAGGCGGCCCACCGGGCCACCTGCATCGCCATGAGATATGTCCTCGCTGCCCTTGCCTGCCTTGCCGCCCTGCCGGCGCGCGCTGCCGTGCCGCGCCTGGTACCCACCCGTGACGTCACCGTTACCTACATCCTCACCCGCCGCGATCGCGGCACGCTGGATGTGCTGGTGAATATCGAGGCCGGGGGCGACCGGCTGCGCATCTCCAGCCAGGAATTGCCGGTGGCTCTGGTGCTCGATCGCCGTGTTGGCAAGGGCACCATCCTGCTGCCGATGCTCAAGGCGTATCAGGACATCCATCTCGGCTTCAACATGACCGACGCGGCCTTGCGCGGCGTGCATTTCGATCGGCAGGGCAGGGACAGGGTCGCCGGCCGGCTCTGCACCAACTGGACCGCCCATGCGCGCGATGGCCAGGCCCATGCCTGCATTACCGATGACGGCGTTATCCTGCGTGGGGCTGCCGAGGATTCGCATGGCGAGGTCGGCCAGGTGGTGGCCACCAATGTGCGCTACGCGCCGTTATCGCCGGAACTGTTCATCCGCCCGGACGGCTTCACCAGCCAGACCCTGCCACTGCCGTGACGCACCCCGCTTTGCTGAAAGATATGGCGCTGGCCCTGACCCTGGCCGCCACCCCGGCCTTGGCCGAGGCGCCCGCCGCCCTGCAGCCAGCAGCGTGTCGACCTGCCGACCTCCGGCAACTGGATGGTGATCGATTTTCCGTCACATCGCATGGCCCTCGTGCATGACCAGTCGCGCCAGGTGATCGACCTGCCTGCCCCGCCCTCGGCCGACCAGCAGGCCGAAGCCGACCGCTTTGCCCGCCAGGGCACCGCCGAAATCGCCGGCCTCCCCTGCACCCAATGGCGCACCACCGACCCAAGCGGCCAGCAAACCCTCGCCTGCTACACCACCGACGGCGTCCTCCTCCGCGCCTCCGCCGGCCCCCGCGTGCTGATGGAGGCCATCGCGGTAACCTACGCGCCGCAGGATGTAACGATTTTCAAAGTCCCCGCCAGCTACACCCACAAAGCCGGCACCGGCCAATAACCCTGGTCCACGGCCATCACCATCGGCATAGCGGTTCCATCGGATAAAGCTGATCGTCAAAACACAGGCCAAGAGCATGTTCTCCCTGCCATAGTGTTTCAACACAATCGGAAAATGCTTCGGGTTTCCCCGCATGTCAGGTCTAGCATCTGACGATATATTTCATCGCCGGTGTGACCCTGCATCGCCACGCCGCCGACGGTCTGCTTCGCAGCAATCCAGGACCATTGCATCAAAACTAACAAACGTAGGGCGTGCTCCAGCACGCCAACCCAAGCACACCGCAGGCTTGCCCGGCCGGAAATGGCTTGATTTGATCAGCCAACATCTGTGTTAGAACGATGCCAAGGGCAAGCACCTTGAACGCGCCGTTCGTGCAGAGGATGCCGGGATGCCGGACGATCGCCGCAATCGCGTGCCAGGGGGCGCCTATGTCGTCACGGTAAATCTGCGGGACCGGCGCTCGGACCTGTTGGTGGTCAAAATTGCGGCATTGCGGGATGCTGTACGAACGGAACTGGCGCGGCGGCCGTTCCATATCGATGCCTGGGTCGTATTGCCGGACCATATGCATTGCCAATGGACCTTGCCCGAGAGCGACGCCGATTTTTCCGGGCGTATGCGCGAAATCAAGGCGGCTGGTTTTTTTTGGGAAGATGACAATATGTCCAAGCACTTTCCACAAGCGCGCGTCGGACACGCGTGTTACCGGCTTTAGTGATATCAAGGCGCCGAACCGGCTCGCCGGTTGAATGCTCGCCCGGAACCAGGCCGAGATAACTCATAAATTGCCCAGCGGTCGCAAAACGCCGCACCAGTTGGACGGCATCCCGCCGGTTGGTCTTGATCCGGTCGCCGGGCTTGCGCGGGACGAGCGAGCGCCATCACCGTGCACTGGTGCCCGAGTGCCACAAGCTGCCGATAAAGCCTGTAGCCCGTCGGCCCTGCTTCGTAGCAGAAATGCAGCTTGCCGTGCTGCTTCTCGAGGCGGGCTACAAGTTTGCGAACCGAGGCAAGATCGGCAGTGATCTCGCCCAGATATCTCACCTCCCCTTGTCGGCCCTCTTCCGCAACGGCAACCGCGTGCCGTTCCTTGGCGGCATCCATACCAACGAAAACCGCGCTATGCTGTCCCACGGCTCGTCCTCCTGTGCCAAGGCAAGGCTCGCCCATGCGAGCAACCCTCGTTGACCCCACAGTGTGGGACGAGCCACCCCGCTAGGCTACGGACATGCGGTCTTGCTCGCTGCCTTGGGTCCGGCACGAAATTCTTGATAGTCGCACCGGAGGGTAATCCTTGCCAGCTGCAGTCCGGGCATCCTAGCATAAGCGCTGAGGCTATTTCGAAGGCTTGCCCGTGTCTGTCGACCTCTACGCGCTGTGCACCTCGCACCTTCCGGCCCAGACTGAATGGCAAGCTGCAATCGAACAACAGCACTTCCCGCTTAAGATGGACCCGCTGTTCGATCCCGCCAAAGATACCGGCTTCTGGCCGGCTCAACTAAATGGAACTACGGCGGGCTTCGAATACTATCCTCTCACCCAAGCCGAATGGAAGATTTTGCCAAATCTTGAGCGTCCAGAACGATTCATAGCAGGCGCACAATTTTCAATCGGCAGTCGTCCATTAGAATTTGTTTCGGCTGTTTGGGTAGCTGTGGCAGTCGCGCGAGCTTGCGATGGCGTCGTGTATGACCCGCAAGAGTCCAAAAGCTACACCGGCGCAGCCATGGATGGGCTGGTAGCTCAAGCATCGATGTTGCTCAAGATGCAGGTTCCCCGGCCTTGATGTAAACTACGAGAGGGCGGACCCGGCGTATTACCTTGGGTGTTGTGAAATTCTTGAGATGCTCCGGCGTAGGGTGGGGTGCACTTCCGCACCCCACCACGTCAATGCGACAAGCGTGATTTCGACCCACGGTTCTAAGGTCCGACATATGCTGGAACACCGCTGCCATCGCGTCCCGGGAGGAACATAGTTTTCCACCCTGGCGCTGGCCGACCGGCGCAGCGCGGCGTCCTGCATAGCTGCCCCAAAAGAATGCCCCATGGCGACTGAGGCGTACCACCCATAAGAACAAATAACAACGAACAAGGGTTGTCAGATGCCCGCTGGTGGGGGGTGGGGGGAAACGCTCTCTGGCCATGCCCCGACCCGCCCGACTACACTCGCGCTTATGTCGATCTCAGCGCCGTTCATTGCCCGACCCGTTGCCACCTGCCTGCTGGCGCTGGCGGTGCTGCTGGGCGGGGCGCTCGGCTATAATTCCCTGCCGGTCTCCGCCCTGCCGCAGGTGGATTTCCCCACCATTGTGGTGACCACAGATTATCCGGGGGCGGGGCCGGAGACGATGTCCACCCTCGTCACCGCGCCGCTTGAGCGGCAGCTTGGCCAGATCAACGGCATCGTCACCATGCAGAGTTCGTCCGCGGTGGGCATCAGTGAGATCACCCTGCAATTCGACCTCACACGCAGCATGGATGGGGCGGCGCAGGATGTGCAGGCGGCGATCAATTCGGCCCAAGGTATCCTACCCGCCTCGCTGCCCTATCCGCCTACCTATAACCGGGTGAACCCCGCCGATGCGCCGGTGGTGAGCCTGGCGGTGACCAGCGACACCCTGCCGGTGGACCAGGTGGCCGATGCCGCCGATACGCTGCTGCAACCAAAACTCAGCCAGATCGACGGGGTGGGGCGGGTGGTGGTGCAGGGCGGGCTGAAGCCGGCCATTCGCGTGCAGCTCGATCCGGCGCGCCTGGCCTCTTACGGGCTGTCGATGGAAGATGTGCGCACCGCGATTGCCAACGGCAATGTCAGCGGCGCCAAAGGCAGTTTCAATGGCAAGCATCTGGCCTATGCGATCGGCACCGACGATCAGCTGGTAACGCCCGATGCGTATAGAAACCTGATTCTGGCCTGGCGGGCCGGCAGCGCCATCCGGCTGAGCGATGTAGGGTCTGTCAACCAGGGGGTAGAGAATGATCGTGTGGCCGCCTGGTTCAAGGGCCAGACAGCGGTGTTGCTGGATGTACAGCGTCAGCCCGGCGCCAATATCGTGCAGACGGTCGATTCGGTGCGCAAGGAATTGCCCGAGCTGATCCGCGCCCTGCCGCCAGGGATAAAGTTGGTGATCGCCGCCGACCGCACACAGACCATACGTGCCTCGGTGAACGACGTGCAGCGCACGCTGCTGTTGGCGATGGTGCTGGTGGTGGCGGTGATCTTTCTGTTCCTGCGCAACTGGCGCGCCACCTTCATCCCGGCCGTGGCCCTGCCGCTGAGCCTGATCGGCACCTTCGGGATCATGGATTGGTTCGGCTACGGGCTGGATAATCTGTCGCTGATGGCGCTCACCGTCGCCTCCGGCTTCGTGGTGGACGATGCGATCGTGATGATCGAGAACGTGGTGCGCTATATCGAACAGGGTGTGCCGCCGCTGGAAGCCGCCTTCAAGGGCGCGGCGCAGATCGGATTCACCATCGTCTCGCTGACCATCTCGCTGATTGCGGTGTTCATCCCGCTGCTGTTCATGGGCGGCGTGGTCGGGCGGCTGTTCAACGAGTTCGCGGTAACGCTGTCGGTGGCGGTGGCGGTGTCCGCGGTGGTGTCGCTCACCCTCACGCCGATGATGTGCGGGCGCATGCTGCGGCCGCATAAGGAAGGGCCGGCGGGGCGAAGTGCGGCGTTTTTCACCCGCATGCTTGGCCAATATCGTCGCAGCCTGGTGTTCTCGCTGCGCCATCAGGGGTTCGTGCTCGGGCTGGCGGTGCTCACCTTGGCCGGCACCATTCTGCTCTATGTGGTTATCCCAAAAGGGTTTTTGCCGCAGCAGGATACCGGCGCCATTATCGCCACCACCGAAGCGGCGGAAAACATTTCCATCCCCGCCATGTCCCGCCTGCAATTGCGGGCGGCGGCGATCGTGGAGCACGATCCGGCGGTGGAAAACGTGGCATCCCTGGTCGGCGCCGGCAGCGTGAACCCCACGCCGAATGTCGGTCGTCTGTCGATCACCCTGAAACCGCGCACGCAGCGCCAGGCCATGAGTGCGGTCATCGCGCGGTTGCAGGCGTCGTTGCAGAATGTGCCAGGGCTTTCGGTGTTCATGCAGCCGGTGCAGGATATCCAGATCGGCGCTCGTGTCAGCCGCACCCAATACCAGTATACGCTGACCGATACCGACCAGGCGGAGCTGGAGGCCTGGACACCGCGGCTGATCGGCCGTCTGCGGCAGATACCGGAGCTGGAAAACGTCACCAGCGACCAGCAGGAGAACGGGTTTGCCACCGAGATCGTGGTGGATCGCGACCAGGCGACCAGGCTTGGCGTGACCATGCAGTCGATCGAGGATGTGCTGTACGACGCCTTCGGCCAGCGCCAGGTGAGTACCATCTACCAGCAGAGCAACCAGTACCGGGTGGTGATGTCGGCCAATCCGGATTGGGTCGCCGATCCATCTGTGCTGTCGAAATTGCGGGTGCCCGGCACGGTGGCAAGTTTCGGCGCCAATGGTGCGGCCCAGGCGGCCTCGGCGACGGTTGCCACCACCAACACGGTCGCACAGGTGCCGCTGCTGTCGATCGCGCATCTGGTGCGGCGGACGGCGCCACTGGTGATCACCCATCAGGCGCAATTCCCGGCCGTCACCATCAGTTTCGATGTGCGGGCCGGGGCCTCGCTCGGCAATGCGGTGGCTGCGGTAACACAGGCGGAGAGCGATATCGGGCTGCCGGGCAGTATTATCGGTGCCTATTCTGGCGATGCGGCGGAGTTTCAGCGCTCGCTCGCCGCCGAGCCCTGGCTGATCCTGGCAGCGGTGGTGGTAATCTACATCGTGCTTGGCGTGCTCTATGAGAGTTTCATCCACCCGGTAACGATCCTCTCCACCTTGCCCTCGGCCGGCATCGGCGCGCTGCTGGCACTGATGTTCACCGGGTCGGATCTCTCCATCGTGGCGCTGGTGGGGATTGTGCTGCTGATGGGCATTGTGAAAAAGAACGGCATTCTGGTGGTGGATTTTGCCCTGGAGGCGGAACGCGAGCGCGGGCTCTCGCCGGAGGAGGCGGCAGTGGAAGCCTGCGTGCTGCGGTTCCGGCCGATCATGATGACCACGGCCGCGGCCTTGCTTGGCGCGCTGCCGCTGGTGCTGGATCATGGCACAGGCTCGGAGCTGCGCCGGCCTTTGGGCATCGCCATCGTCGGCGGCCTACTCCTGAGCCAGGTACTTACGTTATATACAACACCCGCGATTTATGTAGCGTTCGAGCGCGCCAGGCAAAAAATATGGGTGCGGCGGGAAGTCGCCGCGTGAATTTTTCCACCCCCTTCATTCTGCGGCCGGTCGGCACCATTCTGCTCTCTCTTGGGCTGATGATTGCAGGCGTGGTCGCGTACCAGTTTTTGCCGCTGGCCGCGCTGCCGAATGTGGATGTGCCGGCCATCGTGGTGTTTGCCAACCGGCCCGGCGCCGATCCCGCCACCATGGCCAATTCGATCGCCGCCCCGCTGGAACGGCGTATCGGCGAAATCGGCGGTGTCAGCGATCTGTTTTCCACCAATTCGACCGGCAGCACCAATGTGATCGTTCTGTTCGATCTCGGCGGCAGCACAGACGATGCCGCGCGCCAGGTGCAGTCGGCGATCAACGCGGCGCAAAGCGATCTGCCCTCCGGCCTGCCGATCAGGCCGTTCTACAAAAAATTCAACCCGACCGATTTGCCGATCATCACCCTGGCTTTGTCGTCCGATCAGCTTTCGGTCGGCAAGATCTACGAAGCCGCCGATACGGTGCTGCAACAGCGTTTTACCCAGGTGGAGGGCGTCAGCCGGGTGCAGATCGATGGCGGCCAGACGCCGGCCATCCGCGTGCAACTCGATCCCGGTGCGCTGAAAGCGGCCGGCATTTCCCCCGACGATGTGCGCCAGGCGATCGAAAACGCCAATGTGCTGGAGCCGACAGGCAGTTTCCAGGGCCCGCGCCGGGCGGAGGAAATCGCCATCAACGGCCAGATCGACCGGGCGGCCGCCTATGGCCGTGTGGTGCTGAAAACCAGTAACGGCGCAATCCTGCGTGTGTCGGACGTCGCGCATGTCATCGACAGTGTCACCAATGTAAGGCTGGCGGCCTGGAACGGCCACCGGCCGGCCATCCTGCTGCGGCTGTTCAAGATCCCAGGCGCGAACATGATCGAAACCGTCGATCGCATACGTGCCTTGCTGCCACAGGTAAAACACTGGATCTCGCCGGATATCCAGCTGACCGTGCTGGATGATCGCACCGCCACCATCCGCGCCAGCACAATGGATGTAAAAATCACCTTGCTGATTACCGGCGCGCTGGTGCTGCTGACGGTGTTCATCTTCCTGCGCCGAATTGCCGCGACGGTCGCCGCGGCGGTAACCGTGCCGCTATCGCTGGCCGGCACCGCCGCCGGCATGTGGGCGATGGGGTTTTCGCTGAACAATTATTCGCTGATGGCCATCACCATCGCGGTGGGCTTCGTGGTGGATGATGCCATCGTCATGATCGAGAACATCACCCGGCTGCGCGAGCAGGGCATGGCCAAGATGGAGGCGGCGCTGCTGGGCGCGCGGCAGATCGGTTTCACCGTGATTTCCATCACCCTGTCGCTGGTGGCGGTGTTCATTCCCTTGCTGTTCATGAGCGGCATTATTGGCCGCATCCTGCATGAATTCGCCTTCACCCTCACTTTCGCCATCTGCCTCTCCGCGGTGATTTCCCTCAGCCTGACGCCGATGGTGTGCGCGCGCATGGCCGATATCGAACCGACCGGCCGGCTGAAGCGGGCCGATGCGGCAATCGACCGGTTTCTGCACCGCGTGGTCGCGCGCTATGCGGTTGGTCTGGATTGGGCGCTGAACCATCGCAAGACCATGCTTGGTGTCACCGTGCTGACCGTGGTGGTCACCTTTTTCCTCTATGGCGCGGTGCCGAAGAATTTCATCGCCGAGCAGGATACCGGCGTGTTGCGTGGCACCACCGAGGGCGCCGCCAGCGCCTCGTTCGACGAGATGGTAAGGCTGCAGCAAAAGGTGGTCGATGTGCTGCTGGCCGATCCGGCGGTGGCGGCGGTCGCTTCCACCGTTGGCGTCTCAACCGGGTTCGACCAGTCCAACCAGGGCAGCCTGATCGTCTCGCTCAAGCCGCGCAGCCAGCGCGGCACCACCGCCAACGGCGTGATCAAACGGCTGCGGCCGCATCTCGCGGCCATCGCCGGGCTGCAGACAGTGCTGTTCGCGCCCGGCGATTTCGGCGGCGGCAACCATACCGGCAGCGGCGGCGAATATAGTTTCGACGTGCTGGGCAGCAATGTCGACGAAGTGGCGCTCTGGGTCGGCAAGATAGAGCACGCGCTGCAGCACACTGACGGGTTTCTGGAGGTAACGTCCGACCGGGACACCACGGCGCCGCAAGCCAATATCACCATCGACCGCGACGCCGCGTCGCGCCTGCAGGTAACCGCGGCGGCGATCGACACGGCATTGGCCAATGCGCTGGCGCAGCGGCAGATCTCTACCATCTACACCGAGCGAAACCAGTATTATGTGGTGCTGGAAACCCTGCCCTGGCTGCAGACCGATCCGCATTATCTCGATCACGTCTATGTCGCGGCCAATACCGGCCTGCCGGTGCCGCTGGGCGCGGTAGCCCATCTGGCCTATGGCACCGCGCCGCTGAACGTGACGCATGCCGAGCAGATGGTGGATAGCGAGCTAAGCTTCAATCTCGCCCCCGGCCTCGCCTTGGGGGATGCGGTGGCGAAGGCGAAGCTGGTCGTACACAACCTCTCGCCACCGCCCTCCATACAATTGCAATTCGAGGGTAACGCCAAACTCTTCGTGCAGTCTTTGGCCTCCGAGCCGCCGCTGATCGCCGCCGCCCTGCTGTCGATCTATATCGTGCTGGGTGTGCTCTATGAGAGCCTGCTGCACCCGCTCACCATCATGTCTACCCTGCCATCGGCGGGATTGGGGGCGCTGCTGGGCATTCTGGTAACCGGCACCGATTTCGGCGTGTTGAGCGTGATCGGCATCGTGCTGCTGATGGGCATCGTGAAGAAGAACGCGATCATGCTGGTGGATTTCGCGCTGGACGCGCAGCGCGAGCGCGGCATGGCGCCGGAGGCTGCCATACGCGAAGCCTGCGTGGAACGCTTCCGGCCGATCATCATGACCACCCTTACGGCGCTATGCGGCGCCTTGCCGCTGGCTTTGGCCTTCGGCACCGGCTCGGAGCTGCGCCGGCCGATGGGGATTGCCATTGTCGGCGGGCTGGTGGTGAGCCAGGCGCTCACCCTGTATACCACGCCGGTGGTGTATCTTTCGCTGGAACGGCGCGCCCGCCGCGTGCGCCGCCGCATTATCCACGCGCCGGCGGAGTGATCCTCGAGGCTGGGCCTGGCCGGTAATCAGTCTTTCGCCTTGCAGTTGCATGATGCGGCATTGTCTTTGTACGCCTTGCGGCTCGGGCGTTCATGGTGCATGGCGATATCGATTGGCGTTGGTAAGTGTGTGGGACGGTGTTCGGCTCGATGACGACTGGCAAAGCACTGTTCCTGCTGGATGCCTTGGTGATGCTGATGATCTGGCCGGTGCTGCTGCATTTCGGCTGCTGGGGCAACGAATGCTTCCGCATTACCCCGGATGGCGCCGGCACCGTGCTCTACCCCGTGGCCAATCTGGTCTCGTTCTACGCGCTCGGCCTGTATCGGCGCGAAGCCATCCTGCAAACCCGCGAATCGCTGGGGCGGGTGCCGCTGGCTGTCAGCCTCGGGGCGGTGGCCACCGCCGTTTTGCTGGTACTGACCAGCCTGTGGATCGGTTCACCCGCCAACCGGGTTCGGCTGTTTTCCGGCGCGGTGATCGGGTTTTGCGTCTCCGGCGTGGTCGCCCGGCTGATCCTGGCGGCGCTGAAACGCCGCGGCACGTTCCAGCGGCGCCTGCTGGTGGTCGGCGCCGGCACCCGTGCGTGGGACATGCTGTGCATGCTGCGCAATGAAGGCCGCCACCCGCAATACCGCATCACCTTCCTGGACGACCCGGCCTATGGCCCGTCCGACCCGCGTCTGCTGGCCGAAACCGCCGAAGGAATTGAAATCCTCGACCGGGTGGACGTGCTGGCGGCCGCCCATCGCGCCAATCCCGACGAGATCGTGGTGGCGCCGGACGAGCGCCGCGGCATGCCGCTGGATACCCTGCTTGCCTGCAAGAAAGAGGGTTTTCCGGTGCTGCAATACCTTACCTTCCTGGAGCATGAGATCAGGCGGGTGGATATAAGGCGGGTGGAGGTTGGCTGGCTGCTCTATTCCAGCGGCTTCTATTTCGGCACCATCGACAACGTGCTGAAACGCATGCTGGACGTGGTGGTGAGCGCCGTGCTGCTGGTGCTCTTCTCGCCCTTTCTGATCGGCGCGGCGATCGCGATCAAGCTGGATGATGGCGGCCCGGTGCTCTACAGCCAGGAGCGGATGACAAGGAATGAAAAGCCGTTCAGCATCTACAAGATGCGCACCATGCGCATCGATGCGGAAAAATTCGGCGCCGTGTGGGCCGAGGCGAAGGATCCGCGCATTACCCGCGTTGGCAGGTTTTTACGGCAAACCCGCATCGACGAGATGCCGCAACTGATGAACGTGTTGCGCGGCGACATGTCCCTGGTGGGTCCGCGGCCGGAGCGCCCGACCTTCATCCAGAAACTCGCCGATGAGCTGCCACTTTACCATGAGCGGCACATGGTCAAAGCCGGGCTCACCGGCTGGGCGCAGATCAATTATCCGTACGGCGCCTCGCTGGACGACGCCCGCTCCAAGCTGAGCTACGATTTATACTACGTGAAGAATTTCAGCATCCTGTTCGACCTGCTGATCTTGCTGCAAACCCTGCGCGTTGTTTTGTGGCCGAGCGGCGCGCGCTAGAGCAATATCACCATGAGCGGCGTCAGCCCGGTGATAAAATTGCTCGATAAAACAAAGGCTAGAGCATGATCCGGCACTATGCGGTCAGCTGCCGGATGAACATGCTCGCCAAAACAAAGAACTAGAGCGTTTTCCACAACGGCTTTCTTATTCCAGTCACGCTGAAAACGCTCTAGGGCGGGGGCGAATCCTTACGATGTGAGCAAGCGCGCCGCGGGAAAGCTGAGGCGTACCCGGGTGCCGATGCGTTCGGCGGATTCCACCGTCAGGCTGCCGCCATGGGCTTGCATGAGGCTGCGCGCCAAGGTCAGACGCAGGCCGATGCCGCGGCTTTCCTTCTTATGGGTGTCGCTGGCCGGCATGGGCAGGCCCACGCCTTCGTCCTGCACGATCAGCGACCAGGCTTCCTCACCTGGTTCAACGGCGAATTCGATCCAGTCGCCACTACGTGTCGCCGCGGCGGCGCCCGAGAGCACATTCACCAGCACCTGGTTGACGGCGCGGCGATCGACCCACAGGCGGATCGGCTCCAGCTCCGGCGACAGGCGCCAGGCGCGGCGGCCGGGGCCGAGATGGGCAGCCACCTGCGCCACGGCGAATTCGATCGCGGGCAGCAGCAGCACATCCTCTTCCTGCAGATAGCGCACCGCATCAGGTGTTTCCGTCTGCTCTGTGAGATCCTCCGACATGTCCAGTAGTCGCTGCGCCAGGCCGGCGAGTTCGGCATCGGGCGGCTGAACGGTCTGGGCGTGGCTGAACAGGGTCAGGGCCACGTTGCGCTGGTCGGTGGCGGCCAGGCGCAGCAGGCGCATCGTGGCGTCATGGCCTGATTGCAGGGCGCTGCACGCTTTCTCGATGCCGCGGCGGCGTACAAGCTGCCGGAAACTCACCGCCGAGAGGATGGCGGTAAGCAATAGAAAGGGGAGGAGTATGCCGGGAACGCCCATGGGGGGATAAAACCACCCATGGGCAACAATTTACTTAACGCCGGTCAAGCCAGCCTTACGCGGCGGGCGCAGCAGCTGCACGTTTCGCGCCGGCCCGGACGATGCGGCGCTTGATCGCCTGGGCATCTTCCGGCAAGTCGCGATTTGGGGTGCTGAGCAGGAAAGAATCCAGCCCGCCATTATGCTCGATGGTGCGGAGCGCGCGGGTGGAGACGCGAACGCGGACCTGGGCGCCGAGCACGTCGGAGAGCAAAGAGGTCTCCTGCAGGTTCGGCAGATAGCGGCGGCGGGTCTTGTTGTTGGCGTGGCTGACGTTGTTACCGCTCAGCACACCCTTGCCCGTCATCTGGCAGCGGCGAGACATCGATTGACCTCAAACACATACGTAATGCGGCGAGGACGGCCCCGCCGGGAAGGCGCTGTATGCGGAAATGCCTCAGTTCCGTCAAGTGGCGGCCGCCTCCTTCAGGCCGGGTGCTCAGCCAACCAGGTCGGTCTCGGCAAACGCCTCGTCATCCCGGCCGAACACCGCGAGCACAGGCAGGCCGCTGGCCAGGGCCAGGCCCTCGCCGGTCAAAAACACCGGGTGCAGTACGAAATCGCCGACGATCCGGCCGAAAGCGGCCAGCATGCCAAGGGTGGCGCCCGCCGCGATCACCAGAAGCGGCAGAGCGCGGGGTCTTTGCGGAACGATGGCTGGCTGGATCACCCGCACATTCGCCAGGCGCAGCCTATCCTCCGCCTCGCTGATATGCCGGTCGGCCAGGATGCGGCTGGCGGTGGCGAAGCTATCCTCAGCCGCCGCCTTGGCCCTGAGCAGCGCTGCCAGTGCAGGCTCCCAGGCGGTCAGCCGGTCCAGTGCCGCCTGAGTCGCGTCCCGTTCCGCCAGCTGGGCCGATAGCCGGGCCTGGGCGGCCGCCAGTTCGGTGGCCGCCCTGGCGCGATCCAGCCGCAGCGCCTCCAGGTTCGGGTTGCGGCCTTCCCGCACCACGGAGGCCGCGCGGTCATGCCCCAGCCGGTCCGCCTCCGCCTGCTGGGCGCCGATCTCCGATCGCAGGCTCGCCACCACACGGCTGGTATCCAGATATTTGTCCCGCGCCGCCGCCAGTTTCGTCCGCGTATCTTGCAAGCCGGCATTCACCGCCAGCAGCCGCGTATCGGGGTCATGCTCGCGGAAAATCC
>Ga0116229_10007632_pt1 | contig 17045 bp, 18 predicted proteins | sample S1TSphgellanicum_3_FD_87313 | JGI IMG/M metagenome (GOLD analysis project Ga0116229, IMG submission 87313) | Host-associated microbial communities from peat moss isolated from Minnesota, USA - S1T2_Fc - Sphagnum magellanicum MG | ecosystem: Host-associated > Plants > Peat moss > Unclassified...
ACACTTAAATTTCAAAATAAACAACCATAAAAAATCATATTATAATTTTGAAGCATTATTTCTATTAAATTAGCTCCTTTCACCCTTATATACTTAATTGTTTCTTCAATTTTTTTACGCATATATTATAATATTAACTAACATAAAAACACAAATAACTTACTTATAACGTGCATACGATATTTTCGAAAAATTAATTTTCTTTTTTTTATAAGAAAATCCCACAATCTTATATCTAAAAGCAGAACCAATAAAAATAAAAAACCTTGTATACATAAAAGAACTTCCAACCTTTCTTTGTAATACTAATGAAGTACAAACTAATCCATTATATTTACCACGCTTAGACAAACATAAACCATCTATAGATATAACTCTTCCAGCAAATCTATAAATAGCTTGTATATTAAAACCTATTTCATTCCTTTCTTTTTTTGGTTTTAAAAATATTCTATAACTTCAATCTAATTCATTATTTTTTATTAACATTTAACTTTAACTTTAAACCTTTTCCAAGTAAACCTATAACTCACGATATTCTCGGTTTTATAATAGCTCCTCTATTTAATCAATACCCTATTCTCGACAATTTTAAAACATAAAAAAAACTATTATTTTGATGCTTTGAATAAGATCCAACTTTCTCAATATAATAACTATTAACTCTTGACGCACTAAAACCAACTACTATTGCTTTAGATATACTATCATTAGAATTTGCATTCACCTTAAAACTTTTAATTATTAACTTCTTTCTCATTTTTTAAAAAAATGTTTTAATTAAAACAAAATAAAAAAACTCACCAAAATAATCAAAAAAAAATAAAAATAAAATATTAAAATAAAAAACAAAAAAAAATATATAATTAAAATTAAAATAATAATAAAAACCATATTCATTGATTTTATTAAAATAAATAAACCTAATAATTCTTAAATAATAAAAACTAGAAATAACACTTAAAAAAAATAAAACAAATAAAATAAAATAATTAAAACTATTAAATAAAGAAAAAAAAATAAAAAATTTACCAAAAAAACCAATTAAAGGTGGTATACCAGCAAATGACAAAAATATAAAACAAATAAATAACAATAATATTGGATTATAATTGCTTAATAACGATAATTCAAATAATTCATTAAATTCTTTTAAATTACTTTTTCTAATATTCAAAATTAAAAAAAAAAATAATGCTACGGAAAATAAATAACTAAATACAAAATATAACCCACCAAAAAATCCATCAAATGTTAATGTACTAAAAGATATTAAAACAAAACCTACTGTAGTAATAGAACTATAAGCTAAAAATCTTTTAATTTTATATTGATACATTGCATTAAAAATTCCAATAAATAAAGACAAAAATCCACAAATAAAAAATAATATACCAAAAAATTCCATCTCAAAATGAAATAAATAAAAATATAATTTAACAAAAAAACAAGTTAAAACAATTTTTGGCATTAAAGAAAAAAACATTGTAACAACAGTTGGTGAACCTTCATAAACATCTGGTACTCAATAATGAAAAGGTACACTACCAAATTTAAATAATAATCCAGAAACAAAAAAAAAAATACCAACTAATAAAAATAAATTTATACTTGACAAAGTTTCACAAAAGCCAATTAACATATAAATTTGTCTTAAATCTAAAGTTCCTAAAAGACCATATAAAATAGATAAACCAAATAATAAAATACTTGATGAAAACGCACCTAATAAAAAATATTTTAATCCAGCTTCCGTTGAAAAATTACTATAACGCTTTAAAGAAGCTAAAATATAAAAAGACAAATTTTGAATTTCTAATGCTAAATAAAAAATAAATAAATTATCCGTCATTAACATTAAAAATGAACCTTCTGCTGCCAACAATAACAAAATCGGATATTCATATAAATAAATTTTTTCTAATAAAAAAAAATTTCTTGACGCTATTAAACAAAACAAAAAAAAGAATAAAAATAATACACGAAAAAAAAAATAAAAACTATCAACTTTTAAATTTGCCATCGAAATACAATTTATATCTTTGAAAAAATAAATAAAAAAAAAACTTAAAATTACAATTGGTACACTTAAATCAATAATTAAACGACTTATATATAATGATTTTATATATTTAGATAATCAAATACTGAACAATAATAAAATCAATATTGAAAATATTCAAAAAATATCTGGAATAAATATAAAAAAATCGTTCCTAAAAGGAGCTATACCTCAAAAAAAAAGTTTCATCATCATTTCAAGCGAAATAAACCTTTCAAGTTTCATAACATTTTTTCTATAATCTACGTAATTTTGGTTTACGTGTACCATAATGATGCGCAATCGGTTTTGAAAAAAATATTTTTAAAATTTTTGTATAACGAAAATTTTTAATAACTTTCATTACATTATTTATATGTCTATTTATTTTTGTATTAATAAAAAAATATAAAAATTTAATTTTTAATTTTCTTAATTTCTTTAAAACAACACGCATCATCTTCGTAACTAAATACGGAGATAATTTAACTTTTTTTTTTCTATTTTCCGAAACTTGACCAGTTGATCTAGAAGCAATAACATTATCAGCATAATCAGTTAATGTTATAAAAAAATTAGAATTCACCATTTTAACTTTCAATTTATAAATTTTTTTTTTATATTTAGATAATCGATAATAAAATAACAATTTTCTTTTTATTCTTCTTTTAATTTTATATTTTTTTTTCTTATTTAACTTTAATTCTTTTAAACATAAAACTAAACTCGTTTTTAAAATTTTATTTATTACTGTTCTTTTTAATAAAAATAATAATTTATTAATTATATTAAAAAAATAAAATTTTAAAAAAACCTCATGTTTAAAAAAACCATAAAAAAAAATTAATTTTTTATAAAAATTAAAATAAACAAAAATCATTCTATAAAAAAAAATTTTTTTTTGTTTATTAAAATAAGAATAAAGTTTAAATTTTTTTTTTAATAAAAATAATCTTCTTCTTAAAAAATTATTTTTTATTAAAAAATAATTTTTTATTTTATCACGTTTACTTTTAACTTGCTCTCATTTTAAAGCAGACTTAACTTGTCTTTGTGTTGCATTAAGCAATCAAAAATACGTTTTATTTAACCATAAACGTAAATCAAATGCTTCTCTATAAGTTGGATAACGAGCTATTGTCAATACTTTTACATTTCTTATTAATTTTCTTTGTCTTTTAAATAAATAACGCTTATACAATTTTTTTTTATAACTTATTTTCCCACGAATAACTTTTCAAGATTTTTTTCTTTTATAAAAAGATAATAATTCTGGGAAAGTTAATAACAATTCATTCCTTATACGCTCTGCTAAACTCTTAACATAAAACTTTCTAAAAATTTTATTTTTTAAAGCTTTTCTACGTAATGATTTTTTCTTTAAACGTTGTTTTAATTCCGCTAATTCAAACATTTTTCTAATAACAATACTCTTATAATTATCAAATAAAAAATCTTTTTTTTCTGTTAAAGAATTACCTATATAACCACGTCTTTCTTTAATTTCTCTTTTTAATTTATAAAAAAAACCACGTGAAAAATAATAATATAATAATTGATTTTTCATTTATTTTCTTTTATTTTTTGATTTTATATTTATTTTATTATTTGATTTTTTTTTTGATTTAGAAGAACTAACTTCCACTTCTACTCTTTTCATAGAAACTGGTTTTAATCTACGAGCAGTTTGTCTATTTGTATGTGTACGTTGTCCACGCACTGGTAACCCTCTAAACAATCTTAATCCCGCAATTCGTCTATTTTCAAAAAAAAAAATCAAACGTTGATAAATAATATTCCTTAATCTTTCATCTACTATATAATAAAATTTTAATATAACAACAATTACTTCATAGATATAACTATTCATTAAATTAATATTAAAACTTAAACCTAAACCTAAAAAATCACAAATATATGATGACTTTTGAAAACCTACACCATAAATAGACGTTAATGAATCTCGTAATCTACAATTATATGATAAACTTGTATCCCTAAACTTAAACATTTTTTATTTACGTTTTTTAAAAAATAATATTTTTCTTGAAACAATAAAAGTATTATTTCTTTCATAAAAATCTATTTTTTTTAACATCAATAAATGCGAAAAAATATCATTTAATTTTACTAAATTATGTGACAATACAATTAAATTCCTACGACGATGTTTAAAAAAAATATCTTTTGAAATATGAAAATAAAAATAATGATTAAATGCAAAAAAAAATCTATATAATTTTTTTGTAATTTTTTTTATTCTATAACCTAAACCTCGTAAACGTAACTTAAAAAAATAAAATCTAAAAAATTTATTATAAAAAAAAAGAAAATTACTTACAAAAGTTAAAAAAGATTTTTTATTTATAAACAAAAAAGAATTTTCTTTTATAAAAAAATATGATGACATATAAAATTTTAAATAACCTAATAAATTTTTAAAAATAATAATATTATTATTTTTAAAAAAAAAATAACAAAAATTTAACATCAAAAAACTTTTTTTTTTATTCTTTACCATTTAAAAATCTACTTTTAATAAAACCACACCCCCTTGACATTCTTTAACACAATCAATATCTAACATAAATCCTTTACTCGTTGATAAAATTAAAATACTCCCAGCATGAAATTCTTTTAATTTATGTAAACCTAACATATCAACATAAATTCGTTTACTGGGTTTTGAAATAACTTTTAAATTACTAAATGCACAACGACTTCTACTATATTTCATTAAAACTTCAATTTCATATGTATCTAAAATAAAATAACCTCTAATTATACCAAGTTCTTCAAATATTTTCAATAATCTAAATACAATATTTGATGGTTTAATTCTAATTGTTTTTAAATGTTTACGTTTTGCAACATTTAATCTCGCAATAAAATCCGATAGTGTATAATTATACATTTTATTTATCAAGACGCACGTCTTACTCCATTAAATAAACCTTGATCCGCAAATTTTCTAAATGACATTCTCGATAATTTAAATTCCCGTAAAATTCAATGTGATCTACCTGTTTCTCTACAAAGATTTACTAATCTTGTTTTACTAGAATCTAAATGAAAATTTTTTAAAAATTTATAATGAAATAATAATTTTATTTTTTTATTTAATTTATTACTACTTAATTGATATTTTAACATTATTAATTTAAATTCATTTTTTACAACAAATTTTCTCTTTTTAATATCTTTTTTTATACTATTTTTTCCCATTAAATTTTTAAACAATTTGAATAATAATGCATATTAATATTATTATTCATTTTTATTCACAAAAATAATTTTTCATGAACTGAATTTAAATATAAATTACTTGATAATCTTAAATTCGTAAATGAATTAAAATCTGAAAAAGAATATAATCTTTTATTTATTTGATTTATATGAATATTTTTTGAACTTTCTTGTATAATTGGTTTTAATGTTTCATTAATAAAATTAAAAAATATATATATTTCCTTTATTTCTAATAAAAAAAGACATCTAAAATATTTTATACCTCGATTTAATACTGATCCTAAATTTAATATCTTTGCTTTACAACTTGTAATCAATCATAATAAAATTAAATGATTAAATAATTTAATAAAATCTAAATTATCTTCTTTTATTTTTTTAAATCAAAAAAAAATAAGTAGAGATGGTTTAACTTTTATTAAATATTTGTTATTTATATTCTGTTTATTACTAAAAACTTTAATTAAAGTATAATTAAAATATAACTCATAATCAATTTCTTTTCTATTAAAAAATAACATTAAACTATTCATTCACAAACTTGTCCTATAGCTGGGTATCTATTTACAACTTCATTAGGTATACCTTGAATTACTTTACTACCTAATGGAATTTTATTTCTATCCACTAAAATAGCAGCATTTCTATCTCATCTTATAAATGTACCATTTCTACGTTGATATCATGACTTCACTTGAACAATTATTGCTTTATGTACAGAACCTTTTCTAAATCTTCATAATTGTTTTTCATTTTGCATATTTTTTGTTTTTAAATTTCTTGCAACTATTGAAACTCATACAAAATCTCCTAAATTTGCCTTTCGCCTATGTCTACTTCCAACCACTTGAAATACTTTTACTAGTTTTACTCCAGTATTATCCACACACGTAACTACACTATTTTTTCTTATCATTTTTTATTTTTTTTGTTTATTTGTTTCTATTTACTTAACGTCTATTATCTTCTTCCAACCACTTCATTACTAAATTAAATACAACCTGAGAAGAGACTTGAACTCTTATCCCACGACTTGCAATCGCGTGCATTACCAGTTATGCTACTCAGCCTTTATATATATATATAAAGGAGTGGCGATGAGTTGAATCGAACAACCGCTGACATAGCTTTTCAGGCTACCGCTCTACCACTGAGCTACATCGCCACTTTTTCGATCCGACAGGATTTGAACCTGTATCTCCAGTTCCGCAGACTAATGTTTTTCCTATTTAAACTACGGATCTTAGCGAGAGATGGGATTCGAACCCATGTCTTTACAGCCACAATGTATTATTTTACCTATTAAACTACTCTCAATTTTTCTCCTCTCATAATAAATACTATACGCCCCGTATAGGGTTCGAACCTATAGTCTTCCGGTTAACAGCCGGACGCTTTACCTATTAAGCTAACGAGGCGTATTAGGTCCTACGGGAATCGAACCCGTGTCTTCACAGTGAAAGTGTGATATTCTACCACTAAACTAAGGACCTTCCTCTCTAAAAATCATAAATCTTAATTGCTTATTCAATTTACATTATTTTTAATTCTGGAAATGTTAACCATTTTTCTTTTTAGAAGAAAACATTAAAATCTCTATTTCTTCTTTTCTGTAACAATTATCGTTAGAAGAAACGTTTATCGTTAAAAGAAACGTTTATTTTTATTTTTTGTAACGCTTATCGTTAGAAGAAACGCTTATCGTTAGAAGAAACGCTTATCGTTAGAACACTTATTTTATTTCTTATTTTGCACTAACTAAATTCAAAAACCGGTTAGTGCCAACAACATCTAAAAAGAAAACGGTAAAAGAAAACACCCCTTTTTTTTTTTTCACTACTATGACTTTTATAGAATATATATAATATCCTTATTCCTATATACATTTCATAAAAAATTCTCAAACATATTTACATATTATGAATTTATTCATCATTTATCAAATATTCTTTAAAAATTTAAATTTTATTTAAAAAAACTTAAATTAAAACACACACGGTGGGATTTGAACCCACAAGTCACAAAGGACAACGGTTTTCAAAACCGCCGCATTAACCGTTCTGCCACGTGTGTATTTGGCCTGAATGGAGTTGAACCATTACCTTACGCTTATCAGACGTACGCTCTTACCACATGAGCTACAGGCCTACACCGGGCATGGGATTCGAACCCATACCAATGGCGCGACAGACCACGATCCTACCGTTAGACTAGCCCGGTAATTTGTATTTAATTAGACGTTCCTAATAAACAATAATATTCTTATTTAAATAACATATTTTTTTAATATACAATTTTAACAATTTTCGTTGAAACTGGTAATTTATCCTTAACTAATTTTAATCCATATTTTAAATCATCAAAAGATACGTTACCAATCTCAATTATTATAGTTCCTTTTCTTAACGTACATTCTCAATGATTACGTTCTCCTTTACCTTTACCCATTCGAACTTCTAATGGTTTTTTTGTCACTGGAGTGATTAAAGAAATATTATATTTTAATGAAATATGTTTTTTAAATAATTTTTTTAATAAACGTGTTATAGAATTTAAATGTTTTATAGTAATTTTACCATTTTCTAATACTTTTAACCCATATTCAAAAAAATTAACATTTAAAAAATTTTTTGCTTTTTCAAACTTTTTTAATTTTACCCTAAAAACTCTACCATATTTAAATGTTTTAGGAAACTCTTTCATTATACTAATCTATACCCATAATGAGAACTATAACCTTTATTTTTATATAATCAAACTTTTAAAGTACATGCACTATAACGTAATGCTAAAGTATAAAAACCATAATCTACATCAACACGCATAGAAGAAACAGAATTAGCTCCTTTAGCAAATCATAAAGAAGCAGCTTTTTGTTTTCTAGTAAAACGACCTACAAAATGAAATTTATAACCATATAACAAACTTCTTGATCCTCCTTCTAATACACGTAAACGTTTAAATTTATCTTTTAATGGCATTTCTTCTAAATCAAATTTTTTTGGTTCTTTTTTAACAAATTGTTTTTCTACATTATTTAAATTTAAATTTATAATATTTTTTATATAATTTTTATATAAATTTTCTTTAAATAAAAAAGGTTTAAATCTTTTTGAATATTGATTTAAAAAATTAAAAAATAATATATTACTATATCCACGAATAAAATATCTTTTATAGTATATAAAATAAAATTTAGAAAAAAATAATTTATTATAAAAATATATTTTATTTCTATTTATTCAATTAATAAATAAAACATTAATTTTTTTTATATTAATAAAATTATAAAAATAATAATTTTGATTTAATATAAAAAAATTAACTATAGTTTTTAGATTAATTAATATCAAATTATCTAAAACATTATAATCATTTATCATAACTTTTTTTAAACTATAGGTTTTTATTCTACTACCTAAATTCATACTTTTTCGATTCTTTTTTTTAAATCAATTCCTAACTGCTTTTCATTTTAAACCTTGACTTCTTAAAAAAGCATCTTCACCTTGAGGCTTAACTTTATAAAGAAATTTATAATCATTTGTATATTTACGAATCAATCTATATCTAATATAATGTTTTTTTTTTATTCAAAAATTAAATTTAGTAAACATTCTTATCATCTTTGAATAAAAAAATTTAATTATATATATATCATAACTCACATTAATTCTTAAAAATGAAATTCCATATAACAATTCTTTATAAGAAATAAGACGATCTATTAAAAAAAAACATAACTTTGATCTATAATTTACTCTTTTTTTAATATTTCTAACAATATTTCTTCGAAATTCATTTATATGTTTTTTTTTTCTTATTAAATTTCTTTTAAAAAAAAAAAATCTTTTTTTAAATAAATTTTTTTTAAAAAAGAGATTTTTTAAACTTTTACTATATCTTATCTTTTGTAAATTTACTTTATAAAAATTTTTAATTTGTGCTTTTTTATAAAATAATTCTGTTATTTCAACTTTTTTTTTCATTAATAATATACGCTTTTTTAATCTTGTAAAATTAAAAATTGAAAATTTTTTATAAATAGGTTTTTTTAAAAATTTTTTAAATTTTCATAAAATTTTTAAACGATATAAAAACATTTTTATCATATCTGCATTTATTAAATGAAAATATATTCGATCTTTTAATAAAGATTTATATCGTTGAAAATAAATTTCTCAACTTTTTTTTTTTAAATCTTTTATTGGACGTCAACGTTTTGCTAACATAATTTTCAATAAAGTTTTTTTTATAGGAATCATTGTATCTCGATAATCAAATTTTCTACGTAAACATGTTATAATATATCTAGCTAAATATGAAGCATTTAAATGTCTATTATCTAAAAGATATACTTTAATTTTTGAATTTACATTTATATACAATAAAATTAATTCATATAATTTACTTAAATTAACTCAATATGGTTTAAATACAAAATACATACGAAAAAAACGATAACATATTTTATATGTTAATCTATTAAACAACCCTACTGGATATGTTGGCACATATTTTAAAATCATATCTATATAAGCAAAAAAAAAATAAAATATTTTATGGGAATTTAACACTTTATATCCAGTATGAACTAAACTAAAATCACGAGATTTAAATGAACGTTTTACTTTTGGCATTATATAACGTTTAAATAACATATTTAACAATGTCATACCCATTTTATTATAAGAATCATCTTCTGTTACACTTATAGGAAATCTTCAAATAAATAAATCTTCTCTCGCAACTCAATATTTTCCATATTTTTTTCTTAAACCTTCCATTTTTTTTATATGACGTTTTCTAACACGTCATCTAAGACTATCTAAACTCAATTCTTCAAAATCAAAATTCATTGCTTGACATAATAAAAATCAACGTTGATAAAAAAATTGTAAATCTAATAATTGTTTTTTTGTTCAATATTTTATAAATTTTGACTTTCTAAATCAACCATATTTATGTTTTTTTGCCAAACGATGATATTGATACGGATCATTTCCATCATAAACAAACAAACTAATTTTAAATTTATTCCCTATATAATAATAAGTTGCATGACTATATACTCAATGTGACCATTGACTTGGATAACATCTTAATAGAACATATTGCAATAAAGCTTTTATCTCTAAAGATTTATGTACAAACACAGGATAATGCATACGGTGCAAATATCACGCATCGGTTCATGCTTTAACATGACCTATTCTAAAAGCAGTAGGATTAATAACTAAACCCATAAAATCTTATTAAACTTTTTTTTTTTGACGTTGTTTTCCTTTATGTTTAGGTGTTCGTCTAGAAACTGCATATTCTCCAAGTTTATAACCAAAAAATCTTTTTTTTAAATGTAAAATAATAAAACCAAATCCATTATAAATACCAATTGTTTTATTAGTTTGAGCTAAACGTTTACTTAAAATAGAAGATCTTTTTCAAAAATATAAATTAGAGGCTATAACAGTTTCGTATGGGATAACTCTTTGCGCTAAAACTTCAGAATATACTATATGTTTACGTGATTTAATTGATTTTGCTCATAAAGATCGATGAATAAAAGGTAATTTATATAATGATCTTGACATTATTTTTTTTTAAAAATTTTAAATAATTTTTTTTTATTATAATATATTTTAGTTCTTTTTGTTGGAACTTTAGTTAATTTACCTCAAGGAGTACGTTGTGCTTTTTTTGGTGAACCACGACCTTCACCACCACCATGTGGGTGATCACATGGATTTTTCGCAATACCACGAACAGTAGGTTTAAATCCTAATTGTCTAACTTTTCCAGCTTTTTCTATTCTAGTAATATAATGTTCTTCATTTGAAACATTACCCAAAACTCCAATACAATAATTAGATAATTTTAATAATCATCTTGAATTCATTTTTAAAAAAGTATGATTATTATCTTTACTTATTATAAAACTACTAGTACCTGCTGCTCTAGAAAGAATACCTTTACTCCCAGGAAATAATTCTATATGATGAATAGCACTACCTGTAGAAGCGTTTAATAAAAATAAAGATGAACCTAATTTATTTTTAATAGAAAAACCACCTACTAATGTTTTTCCAAGTTCAATAAAAACAGAAGATAACAAAATATAACTGAATAAACCATTTTCATAACAAATCAAACCAATAAATCCAGTCCTATTTATATCTTTTTCTACAGATAATAATAACCCACTTCCAACGAAATTACGCTTAAAATCAATTAAACGTAATTTTACCTTTAAACCACCACTTTGAGTAAAAATAGTTTTTCTACCAAAAAAATTTCTCCCAGCACATTTCGAAAATCCAATTATTAATTGTTTCTTAACTTTATTTATTAAAAAATTATGCATTATTAGATTTTCTACTTTTATTCTAAAACATTAACTATAACACCTGCTCCTATTGTTAATTTACCTTCACGCATAACAAAACGTAAACCAACATTAATTATAGCTCTTTCTACTAACGTTACGCTAATATTTAAATGTTCTCCTGGTATACCTAAATCTGATTCATTTTCCAAAAGAATAGAACCTGTTACATTTGAAACTCTAAAAAAAAATTGGGGTTTATATCCTGTTTTGAATGGTTTACTACGTCCTCCTTCTTTATGTGATAATATATATACTTTAGCAAGAAATCTAAAATAACTTTTCATAGTATTAGGTGTTGCTAACATAAAACCTTTTTTTACCTCTCGATTGGGTACATTTTTTAATAAAACCCCAATATTATCACCTGTAAAAGCATCTGTTAAAATTTTTCTATGCATTTCTAAACCCATACAAACAGTTTTATAAACAATTTTAGGGCCTATTAATTCAAGTTCATCACCAACTTTAATTTGTCCTTTCTCAATCTTACCTGTAACAACAGTACCTCTTCCTTGAGCAACAAGAATATTTTCTACAGGCATTACAAGAGTAGCATTAGATAAATCACGTTCTGGCATTTTAATAAAAGTATCACATGCTTTCATTAATTCTAAAATAGTTTTAGAATAATATTTATCACCTTCTAAAGCTTTTCTTGCAGATCCTCTAATTACAGGAGTTTCAGCTGAAAATCCATAACTTTCAATCAATTCTCTAATTTCTAACTCAATTAAATCAACCATTGAACTATCTCTTATAGCATCAATTTTATTTAAAAAAACAACTAAATACGGAATACCAATTTCTTTAGCTAATATGACATGTTCTCTTGTTTGAACTTGAACACCATCCGTTGCTGAAACAACTAAAATTACACCTTCCATTTGATTAGCTCCTGTAATCATATTTTTTATATAATCTTGATGACCTGGACAATCAATATGACTATAATGTCTAAATTCAGTTTCATATTCTATATGCGCAGTATTTATTGTAATCCCTCTAGCTCTTTCTTCTGGATGATTATCTATATCTCCATAATCTTTAAATTTAGTATTTCCATACTCTGATAAAACTTTCGTAATTGCTGCCGTTAATGTTGTTTTCCCATGATCAACATGACCAATTGTACCAATTGTACAATGTGGTTTTGTTCTCATAAATTTTTCTTTTTCAATTTTTTTTGCCATATTTTATAAAATAAAAAATAAAACATCATAAGATATAAATAATGTTAATTCCATATTGACATTATTTATTATAGAATATTCTATAGGTAAATAATTTGTTCGAGTATTAACAAAAAAAAATTTTAAATTCAATCTATTTATAAAAAGATTAATTTGAAATTTATATAATAAATTTTTAACTAATTTTTTATAAATAACATTAGTTGTTTTAGATATAAGTCTTAATGCAAGTAAACTATATCTAAAATAATGTATATAAACTTCATTATAACCTAAAACCAATTTACGTAATGATATTAATAATTTAAATAAAGTAAAAAAATTTAAATATAAATTTTTAGTTAAATCTCATAAATAATGATAAAAAGAATAACGAATTTTTTTATAAATTAAAAAAAATAAAAAAAATATTGTAGAACCTATTAAAAGATCAACACTTGCATGACCAAAAAAATCAAAAAAAATTACTCTAAATACAAGATAAAAACTAACCAATAAACTCATAAAAAAAAATGATTTATCTTTTCCTTTATAAACTTTCATTATATTAATTATTTAAAAAATTTATTTAAAAATTTTTTTCCATTCTCATAATTATTCAAAAAATTTAATAAACAAATATCTTTTATTTTTTTAAATTTCAATAAATAAACAACAATTAAAACTTTATTAGTTGTAAAAAATTTATGTTTTTCTAAATTTATTAAACTTAAAAAATCAATAAAATATTCTGTTTTCATATAATTAGAAATTGCATAAGCTAAACGAACAACTTCTATCTCATTTCTTACAGTATATAATAAATAACCTGAAAATTTTAGAATATTAAAATGCTCAAATAACATTATACTTAACATATAAATAAAAATTATTAAACCAAATACTGAAATTAATGCACCTACAGATGCAATAAAATTTCAAGCGAAATAAACATCTGCATAATCAGGAATTCGTCTTGGCATTCCAGCAAGACCTAAAAAATGCATTGGAAAAAAAGTAAGATTAACTCCAATAAATGTTAATCAAAAATGAGAACGTGCTAAACTTCTAGGATAATAAACTCCATAAAATAAACCGACTCAATGATAAAAACCAGCAAAAATACCAAAAACAGCTCCCATTGATAAAACATAATGAAAATGTGCAACAACAAAATATGTATCATGCATTGCTAAATCAATACCACTATTTGATAATACAATCCCTGTTAAACCACCAATTGTAAATAAAAATAAAAAACCTAATGTAAAATACATTGGAACACCCATTTCAATAACACCACCAAAAATAGTTGCAAATCAACTAAATATTTTAACACCTGTAGGCACAGCAATAATCATTGTAGCTGCTGTAAAATACGCACGTGTATCCACATCCATACCAACTGTATACATATGATGTGCTCAAACAATAAAACCTAAAATTCCTATTGATAACATAGCATAAACCATACTTATATAACCAAATACCACTCTACCTGAATAATCAGAAACTAAATGACTTACAACTCCAAAAGCTGGTAATATTAATATATAAACTTCTGGATGACCAAAAAATCAAAATAAATGTTGATATAAGATAGGATCTCCTCCTCCTGCTGGAGAATAAAAACTAGTATTAAAATTTCTATCTGTTAACAACATTGTAATTGCTGCAGCTAAAACAGGTAAAGAAAATACTAATAAAAAAGCTGTAATTAACATAGCTCAAACAAATAATGGTAATAAATGCATATGCATACCTGCAACTCGCATATTAAAAATAGTTGTTATAAAATTTATAGAACCTAATAAAGAAGCAACACCTGCTAAATGTAAACTAAAAATAGCTAAATCAACTCCATCCCCTTCAAATATAGCTAAAGGTGGATAAATTGTTCATCCAGTACCAACACCCCCATCAATCATTGTTGAACTAATTAATAAAAATAAAGAAGGTGGCATTAATCAAAAACTTAAATTATTCAATCTAGGAAATGCCATATCTGGGGCTCCTATTAAAATTGGGATCAATCAATTACCAAAACCACTTATTAAAATAGGCATAACCATAAAAAAAATCATTAATAAACCATGAGCAGTAATAATTACATTATAAAATTGATAATCACCTGAAAAAAAGGGAGAACCTGGAAACGCTAATTCCAAACGAATAAAAACAGAAAATAAAGAACCAACTACACCTGCTATTAAACCGTATATAATATATAAAGTGCCTATATCTTTATGATTAGTTGAAAAAAATCATCTATTAATAAAATTAATTAATTGATTCATCATTACTTAAATAAACTTTAAACAAATTTAAAATAAAAACTACTAAATCTTCTGATAACTCTAATCTACCAACTTCATTTAAAACATCAAAAATATGACTATTTTGTAAAAAGAAAATAATCTTTCTTTCAAAAATACCAATTAAATTAACATCTATATCACTAAAAAAACCATTTAAACCACCAAATAATAAAATAATCTGTGCAATCATATTAACTGGATTATTATTAGGTTGATTTAATAATTGAACCAAACGTCTACCTTTTTCTAATAAAAATAAACTTGACTCATCTAAAGAAAGTCCTAATCTAGCAAATTCTTCCATTTCCCTATATTGAGCTAATTCTAATTTTAAAGAACCAGCTAACCCTTTAATAACTTTATTTTGGGCAGAAGAACCTACACGACTAACAGAAATACCAGGACTAATAGCTGGACGAATACCTCTATTAAATAAACTTGCTTCTAAAAAAATTTGTCCATCTGTAATAGAAATAACATTCGTAGGTATATAAGCAGAAACATCACCTTGAATCGTTTCAATAATCGGTAATGCTGTTAATGAACCTCCTTCAACTATTACACCATTATCATTAATATCACGTAATTTAGCAGATCTTTCTAATAAACGTGAATGTACATAAAATATATCTCCAGGATACCCTTCTCTACCAGGAGGACGTCTTAACAACAATGACATTTGTCTATAAGCTACTGCATGTTTACTTAAATCATCATAAATGATTAAAACTTTTCTACCACTATCTCTAAAATATTCTCCAATTGCACAACCAGCATAAGGAGCTAAATATTGTAATGCAGCAGAATCTGATGCCCCCGCTGCAACAATAACAGTATAGTCTAAACAACCTTTTTCTGTTAAAGTTTTAACAACTCTAGCAATTGAAGATTTTTTTTGTCCAATAGAAACATAAATACAAATAATATCAGTACCTCTTTGATTTAAAATAGTATCAATGGCAATTGCTGTTTTACCTGTTTTTTTATCACCAATTATTAATTCACGTTGACCACAACCTATTGGAATCATACTATCAATAAATTTAATTCCTGTTTCTAATGGTTCACGTACAGGTTTTCTATCAATAATAGAAGGAGCATTTTGTTCAATATTAACATATATATCACTTTGTACTTCTCCATTACCATCTAAAGCTTCACCAACTGGATTTACAACACGACCTAAAAGATTATAACCTGCTTTTATAGTAGCTTGTTTAAATGTTCTAACAACTAAAGTATTAGCTGTAATAACAGAGGCATCACCTAAAACCGTAATACCAGCTACACCTTCATTATCTAAATAATTAACAATTCCAAATAATGGATTATCCACTTGAAAACTAACCATTTCAGACATTCTAACATTTAATAAACCTTTTGCATAAACAATATCATCACTAACTTTAAATACAACCCCTTGATCATCTAAATCTTCTTTATTTGTATTTTCAACAACACTATAAAAATTTTTTTGACTTATTACTTTATTATTTTTTGTTACTATTATTGGAAAATTTTTAAAAAATTTTACAATACTTAATAAATTAAAAAATTTTACAATTATATTTGTAAATACTTCAAAAAAACGTTTCATAACAGATAACAAATATATTGTATCTAATACTTCTTTTCACAATGATTGCTCCAATAAAACACGACTTCTTAAACTTCTATAATATCTAGGAACTACATAACATAATATAAATCCATATCACACTAAAAACAAACCTACGACTCAAACCAATGTTGGTAAAAAATGAATTCGATCTACTTGAGACATTTTTAACTTTATTTCTTTTATAATTTATTTATAAAAAATCCAAAAAACAAAATAATTAAAATAAAATAATTTAAATAAATTAATATTTCAAAAATAAAAA
>Ga0116229_10007633_pt1 | contig 17043 bp, 14 predicted proteins | sample S1TSphgellanicum_3_FD_87313 | JGI IMG/M metagenome (GOLD analysis project Ga0116229, IMG submission 87313) | Host-associated microbial communities from peat moss isolated from Minnesota, USA - S1T2_Fc - Sphagnum magellanicum MG | ecosystem: Host-associated > Plants > Peat moss > Unclassified...
GAGTTGAAGTACGCCGGGGTCGACCACACCCCGCCACCCAAGACTCCGATGAGCTCCTGCCAAATGTTGTTGCTCATCGCGGTGTACCTGCCCATGTGGTTTCGATCGACGACGTACAGGTTGCCGTCCTTCCCGGCGCCCACCGCCAGTTGCCGGACCTTGCCGTTCGCGTCAGGCAGGTCCGGCAGCAGCATCACACCGCCCGAGCCGAGATCGATATCGTTGCTGGATTCGGCGAACTCGTTCGACATCGTGAAGTAATCGGTGACCCCGAGCTTTCCGTGCGTGGGGGTGATCTTCACGAACGAATTGCCGTAATCGCTGCCTCTCGGGAAGCCCGGGGCGTTGAGATTCGGATCGAAGCGCCCGTTGGCAGTGAGGACGTAGACGTTGCCGGCCGCATCGGCCGCCGGGCCGCCGCCGCTCATCCAGATCGAGGGCCCCTGATTTGCGTAGCCGCTCCCGCGTGCTTCCATCGCGACATTGAGGACGCCCCCGATGGCGAGCGTCTCTTCGCTCACCGCGATGATCCATCCTCCGTAAGGGCCAACATCGCAATGGGAGGCCCACGTCGTGTAGATCGTGCCATTGTTCAAGAGCAGTGCGGCACGCTCCTTGTATTGCCCCGGCGCAAATACGGATGGGCCATACGATGGGCCATAGGTCGCCGCGATTTCAGTCGGGCTCGATCCCGTCTCATGGCCCGTGGTGATGTCCAATGCATGCAACCGCTGGTGATAATTGGACGCAGTGTCTTTCGTCATTGCGACGACAAAAATGGTACCGTGCACTCCCGCATGCCGATCGAGCACGGGGGTCGCGGTAATGCCGATCTCCGGCGACACTTGGCCGCAGCCACGATTATCGCTCGTGGTCTCGCCACCAGTGAGTAACGAGACATGCCAGAGGATCGCTCCCGTCTCAGCGTCGAACGCGTAGACGGAATCGTGCTCGGTCGCCACGAATAGAACATTGTGTGGAGCGCCGCCCACCGAGAGTTGCGAGAGATAGAGCGGCTGGGCATCGACCAATCCGTCCACGACGAGATTTTTCAGTTTTCCGAAGGTCGCGGAGTGCACATTCGCCGGCGTCAGCGTCGACTCCGTCAGGTTCTGACCGGTGCGCATGGCGTCGTATTTGTAGGTCACCACATCAGTTCCCGCCGCGGTCGCGGTCACCGTCAGTGGCGCGACCGCCGAACTCGGGAGGTCGTCGCCATCGTGCGGCGACTCAGAGTGTCCGCGGGCCGATAGCAAGCCCAACATCGTCACGGACGAGAAAAACAACGCGACAGATTTTTTCATGGCACCAACTCCTGAGCCTTCAGGACGATAGTGTCCCAATTTCGCAGTGGCAAGTACATGAGTCGTCGAAGCCCGACGCGTGCTTCGCAACGGGTCATTAAAACCAGCCGTCGGCAAGATTCATGACATGTGCGCTGTACCTTAGCTATAACGCATTGAAATGCTTGACGTACACCCTTGGATTATGGGTAGATGCACCGGGCGTGCCGGCGTCTAAAATAGTGTTTCGTATGGTTTCCAACATTTCCCATGAGCAAGAATTAAACGAATGTTCCCGACGGGCCTAATAGACATGTGCATGCGCACCATGAAGTGGCAAACTCCACGAGATAGGATTTTTGTCCGCGAGTCAGAGGCACATTACGGAAGTCGACTCCATAGTAGGGAAGGGCGCTCATTAACCTTCCGTGCGCTTCCTTGAGAATAAGCCTTTCCCGAAATGATGCTTGAACATGTCATTGTAGTGCACATAACCACTGAGCGTTCGTAAGTCGTCTCGAAAAAGGCTTAACGTTTGAAATAGAAACCCTTGACTTAGTGGCCCGCGCCAATCAGGGCGCCGACTTCGCCAAAACGTCGATCTCCCGACGTATCCCGACGCTCGTGCATGACGGATTTTCCCTTTCGGGGTCCTCCGCGATTTGTGAATACCTCGACGAGACCTTTCCTGGCACACGCCTCTCCCCCACGGACCCACGCGACGTGGCGGATATTTCGCTAAAATGTTCGCGGTTCATCGTCTCCAACTGGAAAACGATAAGTGCGTTTGCTGAAAGTACCCGAATTGGTGGCGCATCCGGTGCATTTGACAGCCGTAGGAAGCAAACCATGCGATCGATTCTCGAAAGTCACACCCACTGGGACATCATGTTCTCATGAATAACAAAGCTTTCATCAATCGCCGGTCGTTTCTCGGTTTCACTGCCGCCGGACTTGCCGTCTTGGGTCGGGGGAGCTTGGCGCGAGCCGCCACCGCGATAGGGCCACGCGATCCTGACCTCATCGTAGTCAACGGTAAGGTTTACACCGTGGATTCGCGTCGGCCCAAAGCCGAATCCTTTGCGGTGAAGGACGGCCGCTTTGTGGCGGTCGGCAGCACGACGGACATCCGTGCGCTCGCCGGCGCGAGCACCGAGATCTTCGATGCGCAGCAGAGGACCGTCGTGCCGGGGTTCAACGATAGCCACAATCACGCGCCCGGCAATGAGCTTTTGTACGAAGTCCTGGTGGGCAATCCGTACGACGTGGAATTCGTCAGTATTGCTTCAATCATCGACAAACTGCGCGAGCGGGCGGCGACCACGCCGGCCGGCACGTGGGTGGAAGGATATTTTTACGACGACACCAAATCCAAGGATCAGCGTGCCCTCACGGTGCATGATTTGGATCTCGTTTCTAAGGACCTGCCGGTCGTCGTGATTCACCGCGGCGGTCATACGGCCTTCTACAACAGCAAAGCGTTCAAAATGGTCGGCATCAACAGATCCACGCCGAATCCCCCCGGTGGTACCTACGATCGTGATTCGAATGGAGAGCTGACGGGGCGCGTTACCGACAACGCGCGCACGCGTATGGACGCGGTAGGCAGGCGTCGCCAATATTCAAGGGAAGAGGCGCTGCGGCGCGATCGCGATGGGCTCGCATATATTTCAAAACAGTTTGTGCGATTCGGGCTTACGAGCGTCTGTCATGAAAGCGGCAATCTCCACGCGCTACAGCAAGTGCGCGACCGTGGCGACCTTCTGCATCGCGTGAGCTATGAGGCGGATGGGCGGGAATTGGAGGCAATGATCTCCGGCGGGATGGCCACGGGCTTTGGGGATGACTGGTTACGACTAGGGGCGACTTGCGAGCACGGCGTAGACGGATCGTTCTCCGAACGTACGATGGCCATGAGTGTGCCGTATCCCGATAGCAAGAGCGGCTACAAGGGTAATCTGACCGAATCGCAGGACGCGCTGAACGCATGGTGTGAGCGTGTGCATCGGGCCGGTATTCAGATGAATTGCCACGCCAACGGGGATGTCGCCATCGATCACGTATTGACGGCCTACGAGCGTGCATTGCGATTGGCGCCGCAGACTGATGCGCGTCCGAAGATCACACACTGCACACTCGTCAATGACGAACAAGTACGCCGAATTAAGGCGATTGGCGCGGTGCCGGCATTGTTTACATCGTACGCCTACTACAATCCCGACAAGTTTCATTTCTATGGCGAAGAACTAATGAAGCGTTGTATGGCTTTTCGCACTTTGATCGACGCGGGAGTGCCCGCGGCAGCAGGCTCGGATTTCGACCCGGGTCCGTTTTCCCCGCTCATGGGCATTCAAGGCATGGTGACGCGCACCGGTTGGAATGGCGAGGTATGGGGCGCAAATCAGCGAATCAGCGTGGCTGAAGCCTTACAGGTGAATACGTTGAACGGTGCCTATGCCACGCGCGAGGAAGGCGTAAAAGGATCGATCACACCTGGGAAATTCGCCGATTACGTGATGCTAGCCGAAGACTTGCACACGATAGACCCTGGCAAGATCAAGGACATTCAAGTACTGCGCACAGTCGTCGGCGGCGTCGCGCGTTACCAGGTGTGAATCAAAGAATCGGCCTTTGCGTAACCCAATTTTTGAAGTTCTCTTCCTGTTGGGCGCATTCTGGAAACCGACCATCAAGGATGCGGGTCATGTTGGCGCGCGTGGGACCGACCAAACCGAGGTTCGCACCGGCTCCAGTAGCGGATCCCGCTGCAAGTATGGATAACAAAAAAACCGCCGTCGACGCTTTTTTCCAGTGCCCGCAGCGCAGACGTAGGCACTGGCACCTTCTGTCGGTAGACGGGCGAGGAAGTCGTCATACCGACAGAGATAGAGATAGGCGTTGATGGCGGAACTATTCAGCTTGACGCTGGGGTCAAGACGGCGCGCGCGCTCCGCGCTCGCGACCGATTCCGCGAGCAGTCCCCCGAAGCGATATGCATAGCTCATTTCCCAATTGGCCTCGGCGTGATTCGGATTGATCTGAAGGGCCTCCTGCATCGGGGGCACGGCATCGTTGACCTGTCCCGTATCCGTAAACAAATTGGCCATGTAAACGAGAGGTTCGATCTGCGTGGGGTCCAACCTCAGCGATCGCAGCGGTGAGTTCGATCTATGGGACGCCCAAGCCCGCAGGCGCGGTGAGTCTCACGGGCGTCATTGCGGAGCGGACTGCGCGAGCGTGACGGCGTATGCACATCAGGTTAGAAATCGGCCGGCAGTTCCAACGGAATTTCGACGTTCCGCCCTGAAGTTACCGCGAAGGTCCAGGCGACCCAAGATACACTCATGGATGGCCGACGGTTTCCCGGAAAATGTTAAACCGCCGGAAGCCAGTTTCAGGTTTCCAATAGTCAATGGTTCTGTTTTTCGTAATTTTGGGTTCATGTTTCGTATACCCCTCGTATGTTCGATTATGAGCTGACTTCGAGGGCGTCGATGGAAAGCGATACACAACGAATCGCACTTGGGTTGCGCCGGAGAGATGCCGCCGTCCTCGAAATGCTGGTTGAGCAATACCAATACCGGCTTGTTCGTTATCTTGTCTCCCTGTTGGGCAGGCGAGACGGAGTTGACGATCTGGTGCAGGAAACTTGGCTTCGAGTCCTGGAGAGAGGTCGATCCTATGACGGGCGTTACCGCTTCGAACCCTGGCTCTTCAGGGTGGCACGCAATATTGCTCTCGACACCATGCGGAAGCGACCGATGCTTAGTCTGGATTCAGAGGAGGGGGGTGGTGTTCGCTCATCGCCTGCTTCCGGTGAAGCTTCGCCATACATGCTTGCGGCGCGGACACAAGATGCCGAGCGGCTTGCCAACGCCCTGCAAACTCTGGAGCCCGTCTATCGCGAAGCCCTCGTATTGCGTTTTCAGGAAGACTTATCTCTACAGGAGGTATCCGTGATCGTGGGAGCGCCGGTCTCTACCGTCGCTTCCAGAATTTATCGGGGACTGGCAACGCTGCGGCCTCAGCTGCAAGGAGAAACAGCATGATTCTTGATCACCACGAAAGCTTTCAACACATGATCGACCAGAGTCTCGCCGGCGCCATCTCAGCGGAGAAGGAACAATCTCTTCGGGAGCATCTTTCCACTTGCGTTCCATGCAAGGAATATCTCAGCGCCAGCAACCGGGTTATTGCGGGCCTCAGTGGTTTTTCCTTCGACGTAAGTCCAACGCTCAATTCCAGGGTTCTCGCAGCCCTTAGGTTACAGGTGCAAGAAGGCCGCGCGGCACGCAAACGCGATCGGCGATTCATGCGCCAGCATACCGTGTCACTCGAAGTATGGGCTGCATTTGCTGTAGCGCTCTCGATGTCAATTGTGGGATCTGCACTTGTCTACCAGTTGGCCAAGTACCTTACGGTCCCAATGCATTTCGACAATGCTGAAGTTCAGGCGGGCGTGCTGATCTTCTGGCTGCTGCCGTCTCTCTGCGCAGCCTCGTGTGTGTTTGCGGCCCCCGTTGAGAAAAGAGGTATTGCATGACGCAGCAAACGGCGGTGCTCTTGGTGGCGTTCTTGGCCGGGCTCGTAGTTGCGGCTGTTTTGCTGCGACCCGCCACAAGAATTCTTCTACCCCGGTTTGCAATGGTTATCGCAGCACTGGCGGTCCCGATTTGGTTAGTGTTTTTTGCTTCCGGGCAGGGCCGTTTCTTCCTTGCTTCCAAAGGATTTCTCAGTGCCATGCCGGATGCGCTTTGGTTTGGCTTGACGTTTGGCGTCTTCACTGCGGCTTTCTTTCTCGCCCTCGGATATGTCTATGGGGACGCAAGAAGGCGTGACATGCCTGCCTGGGCGTGGGTGATTGCGGCTTTCTTCATACCCAATTTTATTGGATTCATCCTTTATTTTCTGTTCCGAGGGCCTCTGTTTGGGCCTTGCAGTTCATGTGGCAAGCCAATTCGAGGGGCACAAGCATTCTGCTCACACTGCGGATGCTCGCAGGGTTCCAGTATCGAAAGCAGCACATCTGACACTCGCACAAAACGGTGGACGGTATGAAACGGGAGCGCGCCCTGCAGGTGGTGTTGGCGTTGGTGGGCGTGCAGTATTGTTTTTGGGGCTATCTCCTTTTCGACAATCTGTGGCACGAAAGATGGCTTAGCGGGCATAGTGACGTCGTGCCGATGTTCCTGAGCCTTAACACGGCGCTTGGGGTCTGTCTGTTGCTGGCTGTCAAGCAGCCGGCCAAGCATCGCTTGATGATCGCCTATGCGGCGTGGTCAAGTCTTGCCCATGGGTTCACGATGACAATCATGTCGGCGCAGGCCGCGGCGCACGGGATGCACAGGATGGACAGCCCCCAGGACATAGCGATGTTTGGAGTTATTGGATTCACGCTGCTTGCACTCCTCCCGCCAAGACAAGCATCAGCGGCCGGCGCGCCTATCATTGAGCCGCACTCAGCCGAACGCTAGGAAACTTTGGAGCGGGCGAATGCGCGGCGGAGTTCTGCGACTCGCAACCCATTATTCGATCGGGGCGGTGATTCGTCGCAAAACTTACCCTTTGGGCACGGGTGAGCGGCAAATTGCCTCCAGGGCTCCGTCTGGCAGGCCGCTACGTGTTTCAGAAAGTGACTCAGCGCGTCTTGAAATAGTCATTTGCCATTGCGAGAATCCCTCATCCGAGGGAATGGTTTGCGAGGAAGCCGAAGGACGGCGATGAAACCAATGCGCAACTTATTACTCTGCTACGCAATGTAAGGAGCAAGCTATGCGCGGCTTCTTCAACGGGGTTTGCCTTGTTGCACTCCTGATGTTCTGGTCGCACCCGGCCGCAGCGGCCGATACGCCTTCCCTCAGTGGCACGACCATCCCTTCGGCCACGCAAATTGTCGACATGAATCACAACGTCTGGACGTTGTCCGGTGGTGTGGCCTATGAGAACGCGCATCCGACGGTTTCAAGCGGTGTCATTCTGCTTCTATGCTATGGCGGAATTGTTTATCAGGAGAACATTCATCACGACTGGTGGCTGTGGGACAGCAACACTGACGTCTGGGCGGCGAGTATTGATCCGCGTGTCATATCCCCCGGCGGCACGGCCATTCCCGTTGCAACGCAGATTGTCGATAGCGAGCTTGACGTGTGGACGTTGTCCGGTGGCCAAGCTTACGAGCATGGCCAGCTGACCGTGTCGAGCGGGGTCATTCTGCTGCTCTACGCCAAGGGTATGGTCTATCAGGAGAACATCCATCACGACTGGTGGTTTTGGCGCAACGGGGGCTGGGTAGCGACGTCTGCTCCGCTCCCACCGTCCGCCAGCGGCACCGCCATTCCCACTGCGACGCAGATCGTCGACAACGGGCGTAACGTCTGGACGCTGGCCGGCGGGAAGGCTTATGAGAACGACGCGGCGACGCTTTCGAGCGATGTCATTCTGCTGCTCTTTTATGGAGGGGGCGTCTATCAGGAGAACGTTCACCATCACTGGTGGGAGTGGAACGGCCAAGCCTGGAAATCGACTGCATCTGATCCACGCGTCGGGCAGCCATTGGCTTATGTCGCTACACAGTCAAAAGGCGTATATGCGGTGACGGTCATAGATACGGGAACAAACCTTGTGAAGGCGACCATCCCGATCGGTTTCGAAGCGTCTTACATGGCTGTGACTCCGGATGCAAAGCACGTGTATGTCGCTGGTACCTCGAACAACACCGACGGCAGGGTTGCGGTGATCAATACCGCGCAGGAAAAGGTGCTCACCTCCATTTCGTTGCCGTATGCCCCCCAGGGGATCGTCGCTTCGCCGGATGGAACGAGGGTCTACGTTGTTTTTAATTCCGGCTATGATTACGCCAGTGGCACTATTACCAGCACCGTTTCAACGATAGACACCGCCGCCAACGTGGTGGTGGCCACCATCGACACGCCAGATGATGACTTGGGCATCACCATTTCGCCCGATGGGAAAAAACTCTATCTCGCATCAGGGCTGGACTGTTTCTGCGCCTCTCAACAAAATGGCGCATGGATCGACGTCATCGACACCGCCAGCAACAGCCTCGTGGATCAATTTTTACTTTTTACGCAGCCCAACAGCTTTGCTGAAATTATCTATAACGCTGTCATATCTCCCGACAACGCAAAATTGTACAGCAACCTTTCTTATTCCTACCCATATGTCGATCAGGTAGCGATCCTCAATCCTGAAACCGGTGCCGAGACCAAAACGATCTCCGCTGTGTTGACTGTTCAAGTCTTTTCGCCCGATTCACAACACCTTTATGGCGTGGGACTGGGCGGAGTGGGGGTCATCGATACTGCCACCGATGTTTCTACCACGGCAGTTGCCAACATTCCTGGTGCATCTGACTTGGCAATTACACCGGACGGAAAACATCTCTACATTACCGATGCAGGCACCAACTCGGTGCTGGTGGCCGACACGGCTACCTATACGATTTCGACGGTCCTACCGGTGCAGCTTGCCGCCAGTGGCGCGATTGCAATCGTTTCGGCGCATTGAAGCGCGACGAAGGCTGGTCTAAGGCATCTCAGCCGCAGCTGAACGACTTATTGCACGGAGAGATCGACAAGTTCAGTCTCGATGCGATGCCTGATCTGGTTGGCGGCGTTGGGCTCAAGGTGCCAATCGCGCCGCGCAAGGCCGCGTGTGATCGGTTTCAGTGCGGCGGCAGCGTCGGCAAAGGCCGATCCTTGTAGGCCTTCTCCACGAGCTGCAGATTGGCTTTGTGCGCCTCGCGATAGGCCCACCAGTAACTGACCCAGCCCTTGGAGACCGAATCGCCGACGTAAGACTCGATAGGGCCTTCGACAAAATGCGGATCATGCGCCCGGGCGACGATACGGTGCAGATAATCCACGGTCGCATCGATGAGCGTGATTGGGTAACCGCCATTGGCAATGACGTCGGGATTGCCGTGATTCGGAAAGATCTTGTCGATGTTCCAGCGCCGCATTTTTTCCAAATTCCGGATTTGCGTCGGGATCTGATCCGGTTCTGCAACGAAGGTCAGTGTATCCTCGAGCGTATCGCCGGCGAGCAGAATGCGATCGACGGGCAGGTAGGCAACGAGGCCATCGGCCGAATGGATGTTGATGGGTCGCAGCATGACTTCGATGTCTCCGACGTGGTAGGTCGTCTCTGCCGAGATACCGACGTTCGGCAATACGAGCGGTTTGATCGCGGGCGGTCCCCACTCCGCCGCGGATTCGATGAGGTCCTTTTTTTCCGTCAGTCGCCGAATGGTCGCCAGCGTCGCAATCCGATCGGAGTCCGAATACACCGCGTTTCCCCCAACGTGGTCTAGATGCCAATGGCTGTTCACGACCGTGAAGTGGCGAAGGCCGAGCTTCTGGAGGTAATTCCTGACCCATAGGGCGTCCCGCGTACCCGGATACGTGTCGTAGACGAGAGCGTTCGTGCCACGATGGATCACGTAGGTGGCGACGCCGACGTTGAAAGCGCCGAAGTCGGCCCAGTTGTGGTCGCTCGGCGGGGTCGCGGGCTCGGGCGGTCGACCGTCATAAAAGCAAAGAAGATGATCGTTGATTTCAACGACGCGCATGTTCATCTCCGCGGCCTGTGCAATGCCCGCCGCCCACAGCATGATGAGCAGCGCAAATCCTCGCTTCGGTTTTCTGGTCACTGTGATCCACTCGTTCTCAAAATCGGTCGTCTCCGGGGACCGCAATTTTTGCATGCCACGACCACTCCTGCACGGTGGACCCGCGCGGCGTGCAAGTCGCGCTCGAGACAACCGAAGTGCAGGGGACACGTCATATCAGTCCCAGCTCGTGCAAAACCGATGGTATCCGGTCCTTGAAGGCGAAGAAGCCCTTGGTGGCGTGGGGCCAGAACCGCTCGTCCCATTCTCGGCGAACCTGGGTGAAGATGACGCCGTTACCGGCTATCTCACGGTCGAGTCGGGCCAGCATGTCCGCCACCAGGCCAACGGGCGCATAGGGGCTCACGATCTGCCGCACCCCGGCGGCCCCGATCGCCGCCATCAACGTCTCGGCGTCAAGCCTATCCGTCAAATTGACAGGGCAGCCGAAGTGGGACGCGATGCGTGACGCCGTATCCGCCGCCGCCGCGTGGGCGAAATGGCGGACTTTCTCCCCCCACAGCAAATCAGGATCAACGACGACATGGGCGGCCTTGAAGGCGGAACGGTCTGGAAAGATCGATTCCGGATGCATGTCCTCGTCAGTGACCAGCAGCAAGGCGGGATGGCGCGCATCGGGTGATGCCGCCTCGGGCAAAGCTAGCGGCGGGTCTAGCGGTGGCTCTTTCAGCGCGATCCCCTCTCGAGCCAGCCCCGCAGGGGCGAACCGCCCACTGGTGTAGCGCGCAATATTCTCGGTCGTGGCAAGGTATGTTTTCCCGGGGGTCTGCAGGCCCGCAACCCAACGCCACGACAACGTGTTGCTGGCGGCGTCGGCGTCGATCAAATGGCGCAGGAAGAAATCGGCGCCGAGCGTCCAAGGCAAATGCAGCGTGAATATCCAGATCGAGGCAAACCACATCCGCGCATGATTGTGCAGATAGCCCGTCTCGACGAGTTCTCGGGCCCAGTCGTCAAACCCCTCGATGCCGGTCAGTCCGTCCTCAGCGTCCGAAAGCGCCCGACGATCGGAAAATGCATCGCGCTGAACATCCCGCTCCGTCAGAAAGCGAGCCCAGACAGCCGGGCGCATTTCCAGCCAGCCCTTCCAATAAGTTCGCCACAGCACTTCCTGGACGAATTTCTCTGCCGCTCTCAGACCATGGCGAGCGAGTACGGTGGCGACAATCTCAGGCTCCGTGATGAGCCGACGACGCACATAGGGGGACAGCCTCGAAACAGCGCCGAGCTGATCCGGTCCGGCGTCGAGGTTGCGGCCGGAGGTGTAAAGACGACCGGCCCTCGGCGCAAATTGCGCCAATCGGCTGAGCGCGATGTTGCGCGAGCACGGGAAAGTTGAACTGACCATTCGTGGTGCGCAACACTACACTACGGCACTCCAACTGTTAACGGATGTCAACGGGCGCCAAACGTTGACCAGCCCATGAGAGACGGATCGGCGTCCGGTTCTCCTCACCGTGGCGGCGAGTGCGAGAAGCGCTATCCCGCGCTTGATTCCCGCGCTATAGTCTTAAGAGTCTCGCAACTTCATGGTTTTTTTGGCGCGGGTGCTAGCCCGCCTTAGTTCACGTCCAAGCGGACGTCGCCGCGCATGCCCGAAGGTCCCGAAATCCGACTTGCAGCCGATCGCCTCGCTCGGGTGCTCGTTGGCAAGACGCCGGAGCACGTTGAGTTGTTGCTGCCGGTACTCGCACAGCATGCGGAGAAGCTGCGCGGGCGGCGCATCATGTCCGTACAGCCGCGCGCCAAGGCACTACTGATTCATTTCGCCGGAGGTCATGCGCTCTATTCGCATAACCAACTGTATGGACGTTGGTACGTCATGCGTAGAGACAAGGTCCCGCGGACGCGGCGCAGTCTGCGCCTCGCCATTCATACCCGCGACCACTCGGCGTTTCTCTACAGCGCCTCAGAGATCGCTGTCTTGAGCGAGGCACAGTTATGGCGCCATCCGTATCTTTGCAAGCTCGGTCCCGACTTGCTCGATGCCCACACGACACTCACCGAGGTGCGCGCGCAAGTGGAGGACCGACGTTTTCATCGGCGCAGCCTGGCGTCCCTGTTGCTCGACCAGAGCTTCCTCGCTGGCCTCGGCAACTACCTGCGCAGCGAGATTCTGCACGTGGCGGCACTCCGTCATGACGTGACGCTCGGTGCCCTCGACGATGCGATGCGACTGCGACTGGCCGACACTGCGCTCGCGGTCTCGCGACAGTCTTATCGCTGCCGCGGCGTCACCAATGATCTGGAGCGTGCCGCTCGCTTGAAGGCCCAAGGCATGCGGCGCGCGGCGTACCGTCACCATGTCTTCGCGCGCGCCGGACTTGGCTGTTGGGCCTGCGCCACGACCGTACTGCGCGTTGACGTATCCGGACGCGCAGTATTTTTTTGCCCAAGCTGTCAGCCAAGCGGTGAACGCGGTTTCCAGCGCGTCGTGAACGCGGATTCCAGTCGAACGTGAACACCGATTCCAGCGTGATCGTGAACTTCTTGCTGGAGCCCCGCGGTTACGCGTTACTGCCTGGGAGATCGCAACTCGCCACCAGGTAAGCCGGTCACGAGAAACTCCCGGCAGGAAGCCGGGAGTTTGACAGTCCGACATTAACGTTTCGCGACGAGTTGATCGTTCTTCTGCAGCTTCAGGAGCGCCGCTCGCATTTCTTGCTTGAGATCATTTATCTCTTTGACTTGCCCCTTCAGTTCGCGGATCTGTGCCGCCTGCGCTGAATTGATCCGCTGTTGCTGTTGCAATTCATTCAGCAACAGGGGTGCGAGCTCGTCGTAGCGCACACCATCGATCCGGCCATTCTGATTGCGCACCACCAATTCTGGATATACCTTCGCCACCTCCTCGGCGATGAGTCCATACCGCAGCGTACCCTGAGCGTCGGCCTTGTAGCGAAATTTCACGGGTCGCAGTTGTTGGAGTCTTCCTGAATTCGATCCCATCGGCTCAATGTCGGTCTTGAATCGCTCCGAGGACGACGCGCCCGCCGTGCCGAGCTGCCCGTTCGAGTCGACGATGACGGCAAGCCCGCTGACCGACGTATTGTCGTAGATGCCGGCGATGTACGCCCTCGCTTGGTTGGCTCCGATGCGGATCGTGCCGGAATCGCTCTTGATGCCCGGGTTGCCGATTTCGATATTATTCGAGTCGGTGACCGAATAACCGGCATTGTTGCCGATGGCGATGTTATTCAAGCCGGTCGTGTTCATGTTCAGCGCGTTATATCCAACGGCGGTATTGCCGTTTCCGGTGGTGTTGTTCAGCAGAGCGGCGAATCCGGCGGCCGTGTTATCGATCCCGGTCGTTGACTTGTAGAGCGCTCGGTATCCTGAGGCCGTGTTGTTGCTGGCCGTGGTATTGAAATAAAGAGCCTGAACACCGTAGGCAGAGTTGTAATCCCCGGATGTATTTGAATGCAGCGAATCCGAACCGGATGCGATGTTCCAGGTGCCAGTCACATTGGATTGAAGCGCGCGGTAGCCGAATGCCGAGTTGCTGGCGCCCGTGGTATTTTCCTGCAGCGCCTGGTAACCCGTGGCTGTGTTCCCGTCCGCGCTGGTGTTCTGCTCGAGGGCGCTGACTCCTGAGGCTACGTTGTCGTCGCCGGTCGTGTTGTTGAAAAGCGAATGGGCCCCCGTGGCCGTGTTGTTGTTGCCGCCAATGCCGCCGTTGTTGTTGAAGTAAAGCGCTTGGAACCCCACGGCGGTGTTGTCGAGGGCGAGGGTGTTCTGGTTGAGGGCTTGGGACCCGATAGCAGTGTTTTGGTAACCGCTCGAATTGACCAGAAGCGCAAGGTACCCAAAGGCTGCGTTATCCCCGCCAACCGAGTTGGAGAAAAGCGCGTAGACCCCTGAGGCGGTGTTCTGGTTGCCACCCGCGTTAAGGAAAAGAGCTTGGTACCCAGAGACGGTATTGTTGTTTCCAGGGTTCCCGCTAGCAAGGGCTTGCGTGCCCATTGCCGTGTTGTTGGCGCTGTCGCTGGTGACGGAGTTGCATCCCGGAGCTGCGCATGTCGGAACTTGCGCATGTACCAGACTCGAACCCAGTGCAAGTACGACAGCAAAAGTCCAATAGGCCGATCTCAACGCATGCGTTGCTCTCTCTGCTCCCCGACGCCCTGTTCTCGCTTGGCGTCCGCCGGCCTGGCGGTGAGCGGTGCTACGAAAATTGATTGAGCCTAGCATTCCTGTGTGTGTCTTCATCGCGGCCAACTCCCAGATGGTACGTGGATTTCTTGAACACCGAGCAATCTGCGTAAATGCAGCCCTGCATGCGATCCAAGGCTGAGCTCGACGACCGTATTGCGCAGGCGACAATCTGACACTCAAGGCTGCCCTACGACGGAAAATGTAGTCGTTCCTCCCGAGGGAAGATCCTGAGGAGTGCCAAGGAACACAGCGATGACCGGGTAGGTACCCGGTTTTATGTCAGCGGGAAGCGTAATCGACGCCGTTGCCAAGCCATCCGTGACCGGTCCAGTGCTTACAATCCCGAACGGGTCAGCGGAAATCAAAACGTTACCCCCGTTGACCGGGACTACCGCGGAGACTTTGACGGAAAACGACAGTTTATGGGGCTTCCCATTTGCCGTCACGACTCCACTTGTAACACTGGGAATGGTGGTGGTCTTTGGTGGATAGGCGATGAATTGCTGAACGACCGGCGTCGCCGCCGCGTACGTATTATTACCCGCCTGAGTTGCGGTAATTGCACAGAAACCTTCCGCCAGAAACGTCGCCGTAGTTCCCGTCACTGTGCAAACAGTGCGTGTTGTCGATTTGAAACTGACCGGCAATCCCGATGAAGCGCTTGCCTGCAGGCTCAGCGGAACACCGACCAATTGTTCCGTTATCGGTGGAAATGTGATCGATTGGGCTTTTTTTTGCGGCCCTGTCGACACAACCAAATTCACTTCCGACTTCCGGTCCACAATGGTGCCGGCGATGGGGCTCTCGCTGATCACGAGACCCGCCGCCACCGTCGGGCTGCTGCGCGTGGTGATCGTACCGACCACCAGGCCCACGCCGGTAATTGCAGCACTGGCGGCGCTCGAGGTGAGGCCCACGACATTTGGGACCGACACAGGCACCAACGGCGGTGGCGGAGCCATGGCTATGCCACCCGCTCCGGCAACGCCGCTGATAGTCGCCGCTACCGTGTTGGTGGACGTATCGATAACCGCAATGGAGCTGACGCCATCTGTGACGTAGAGGTGCTTTCCATCGGGAGTAATGGCCAGACCCGAAACGGTGACCGGGATCGTCGTCACAACCGCATTCGTTGCTGTGTCGAGCACGGCCACACCGCCAGACCCCGAGCCATAAAGGTATTTCCCATCCGGCGAGAAGACTCCAACGCTTAAAACAGGGGGAATCGTGGTCGAGGAATCCGTGGAGTTGTCGATTATCAATATCGCGCTGTCACCAATCGGAGGAATGGAAGGGTAGTACGAGGCATTGGCGTACACCTTCGTGTTGTCCGGAGACACGGCGGCAGTATAGAAGGAATTCTGTTGCGCCCCAGGGATTCCGGCGACACCAACGGTGGCTTCGGTGGCGATGTCGACGATGGCCAGACCGCCATATTGCAAAAGACCGCCATGATACGGAACATAGAGCGTTGCGCCGTTCGGCGAGATGGCGATACCGCCGGGAAAATAGAGACCCCCAATGTCGAAGGTCGTCGCAATACTATTGGTCGCGGTCTCGATCACCGAAACATAATAATCTGACGTATCACCTTGACCCGCAAGCGCGTAGACACTCGTTCCGTCAGGAGAAGCGACGATACCATACAGATCATTGTTGCTGTTTGGCACGGCGATGGTGGCCACCTGCGTAGCCGTCTGGTTCGCGGTCTCGATCACTGCGATTGCGTCGTTGGAACCATCGGTCACATAAGCATGCTTCGAATCCGGCGTTACAGTGATGAGATTGGGAGAAATAGTGAGCGGGACGGTGTAAACAACTTGGTTGTCCCCAGTATCGATCACCGTGACGGTGCTGTTCGAGGTAACGACATAAGCCAAAGGCTGGCCCGTCAAAGCCATGGTTTTGCCCGGCAACGCCAGCGCTCCCATTACCAGCAGCAGCGTACTTAAGATGATGGTAATTCGGTCGGTGGCAAAGAAACTGCGGCCTACGAGACGGAATTTATCCATGACACCCCCCTCGATTCTGGTCTTTGTAATAGTTGGTTGCGGGATATTCGCAGCGGAAACGACTCGAATGACGGCCATCACAGATGGATCCTCGTCAGCATTCGGTCGACTATATTGATCCAGTCGCCGCCGCCTGTATAGTCCTGGCGGAGACAGTCATCAGCCAACCGACTCTTGCGACCGCCGATCCCCCGAAGGTCGCTTGCAACGTCGTCATTGAAGATAAGCGATCGGTGCGTAATCAACCCCCATTCTCGGGACGCGGTTCAAACATGGGGGTTCGGTGTCACAAATGGCACGATCTTGACGGCGGCGGTCTTGGATACTTCAACGAGACCGAGACCGATGAGGTGGCGTCACCAGTTCGAAATGCGTCAGCGACCTGACGTCTGACGGCCGCAAAACTTATTTGACCATGTCGTAGCGATCCAGATTCATGACCTTGTTCCAGGCGGCAACGAAATCCCGCACGAATTTCGCATGCGCATCGCGACTGGCGTAAACCTCGGCGATGGCGCGCCACTCGGCATTCGAGCCGATCACGAGGTCCACGCGCGAGCCGGTCCACTCGAGCTTACCCGTCCCGGCATCGTGCGCTTCGAACAGATCCTTGGCTTCTGACGTCGCCTTCCACGTCGTGCGCATGTCGAGCAGATTGACGAAGAAGTCGTTGGTCAGCGCCCCCGGCCGCTTGGTCAGAACGCCATGCTTGCTCCCACCCGTATTGGCATCGAGCGCGCGCAGGCCGCCGATCAGGACCGTCATTTCGGGCGCGGTCAGCGTCAGCAGCTGCGCCCGATTGAGCAGCAGCGCCTCGGCCGAGGCGGGCAGACCCGCTTTCAGGAAGTTGCGAAAGCCGTCCGCGACCGGTTCGAGCACCGCGAAGGACTCGACATCCGTCTGCGCCTGGGAGGCATCCATGCGACCTGGGGTGAACGGCACC
>Ga0116229_10007634_pt1 | contig 17038 bp, 16 predicted proteins | sample S1TSphgellanicum_3_FD_87313 | JGI IMG/M metagenome (GOLD analysis project Ga0116229, IMG submission 87313) | Host-associated microbial communities from peat moss isolated from Minnesota, USA - S1T2_Fc - Sphagnum magellanicum MG | ecosystem: Host-associated > Plants > Peat moss > Unclassified...
CAAAGCAATGAACGCACTAAAACCCATGATGCAATTTGCGACACCTTTGGCATCATTGCGCAAACCTTTAACCACATTCAACTCCTCTTGTCGATGAGTCGATTTTGTGCTTACCAAAAATGACATTCGCATTTTAATCGATGTTGTCATTACTGACCCAACGCAAACAAATTTATTTTTTCGATCTTGCGCAATTCAAGGATTTGTTGCCTTTGATGCGATTCAAACCAAGGAAACGACCTATCGTAATTGACATTGCACTGATCAACTCCTCCCCTTAACAATTGAAAAATTTGGTTCCTTACACAAACATGTCGATGTGTTTTTACATGATTGTACCAATGCCATTTGGAACTTGAAAGGGATAAAAGGGTCTCATATTTTTAACTTTTAACTTGGTCATTTTATTTTGTGAAATTTTTTTGATCACATTAGAAAAGATACAAATGTTTTCCATCTTAAGTCAGGTAATAGCCATAAGCTTAGTTACTTCTTAATTTTCACCCCTTCAAGACACACCTCCCATCACCACAATCGATCTATTACAAGCAATTTATTTTTGACATGTAAATATGGCCGACCTTCCACAAGGGATTGTTATGGTCATGCATAGATTTCCATAGCAACTTTGAGCCAACTTGACATCCTTTCACTTCTCCATTTTCCTTTATTTTACTCTTTTATACATTTCTCTAATCTACAGTGTGTTTTTTAACAAAGATTTATGGGTCTTTAATAATAATAATTAGATCCATGTGTTTTGAAGAAAAAATGTATTTCTGGTCAGCGGGTATCATGAAAAAAAAAACTTACAAGGAGTTTCACCTTGCCCGATCTGAGGGCTTTACCCGCCACAGAATCCATGAAGCACACGAAAGAGGCCCCATTTCTGGAAGTGGTGGTAGCAGTAATTAGTAGGCTTCCCAAACTGAATGTTGTGTTAAAATTGAACCAAGCACAGCCAGGGGCCTAGGAGTAGTAAAATAGTAAAACATTCAAATCTTTGAAAGCCCCGCCAAATACAAGGCCCAAATACTCGCCGGCTAAATTTAGCCACGTAAACTAGACAAGGCCAAATACTCTGCCAAATTTAGCCACAGAAACTGAACGACAAGGCCAAATTAGTCGGCCAAATTTAGCAACGCAAACTGCGTGCGTTCAGGGACCCGTCGAAGTGAACGCGAATTCGTAACGGAACGAGTTCCAGTTCCCCGACGAAGCAAGACGGAGGTAGACGGAATCGTCGGCGCTCTGGACCCGCCTTCGTTGCCGGCATTCGCAAAATGTGTTTTGTTTTCTTTTCCTGCTCTCGGTTGCGGGTTTCTTCCCTGGTGGTCTCTTCTGCTTGCTACACTCTTCGCTCTCTTGTCCTGGCTGGTTTCTGCAGATTCGGAGCTACCGTTTTGCCGCTTCTGAAATTACAAGAAGTTTATTTTTTTCGGTTTGCTTCATGAACAATCGGTGAAATCAGGTCACGGGTTATTAGCTTTTTATTTCGTGATATCGGCGGCGTCACGAGCTTCAGCAAGGCAAAAGCAAGCTCGGAGAAGTGACGAATCTGCTACTCATGCTGAAGAAGCTCTCTGTTAGGTGCACACTCTCTGCTTTTTTTTCCTCTTTTTTTTCCACCTTCTCTCCAAATTTTGATACCTCTGTGGCACAGATTGCACCGCGAGCTTCATCAATTTTCTTCTTCTAATTGCGACCTTTCATTGCAAAAACAAAAAAAAACGGAAAAAAAAAGTTCTTTTTTTTTTGTTGATGACCTTGGAAGCGCACCTTCTCCGTGTTGTGTGGGGGCTCTGTTCATGGCGAGATAGTCTGGTGGTGTTTTGTGGATGAAAGGCTAGAGGAGGAACGGTTTGAAGCTGCTATTGACACTTGAGTAGCTGTTTCTAGTTCGAGACTCATGAGCTTTTGCATCATGTTATGTGAAGCTCGGGGGAATCTGGTCATGGCAAGGGTGGCATAATAGGCACGGTCGGTCTGAGGAAGGGGACTTATTCCTAAACCTTGTTTTTGATCATGTTGTTGTCGTCTGCGCTTGGTAGCTTAGTTGGAAAAAAAAAAGGTGTTATCTGCTCCGAAATCGCAAAAAGCTTGGACTAGAATGTGCACATGACAGAACACGAGCTGCGTACTCTGTAATGAGAAGCAAAGAACTAGAAGCTCTTTTGAACACTTTCTATTCACGGCAGTATCTGTGTGCTTGTTAGCTCCTTCTGAAGAATTAGTGCTCTCTGAGCTTCTACAATTGCAAGCGCAGAAGTTTAACCTGCGTGTGAAGCTAATCTTTGTGTTTGTGGCTTGATAGATAGTCGAGAAACCTTGCACGTGCGCTTCTTATGCTTTGTATTTGTGTCTGGTAGCATGCTCTTGAGGAAGCGAGGCTACGAAGTTTTGTGACGAAGGTTCCTCTGGCATGAACCTTTGGTAGTGGCGGCGGCTTCGGCGTTGCCGCAAGGAGGCTTCGCGATTAAGGTCGTTGGTCCTCTTCTCGACCTGTCTGGTCCAGAAATCGTAGAGAGTTGGTACGTGACAATGGCACCAGCTACGCTATGAAGCTTAGAGCAAAATCCATGTCTGGCCGCCGGGATGCTACTTGAATATGCGTGTTGAATGTGGCTATGGAAACTTCGTTCTGAACAACGTTGAGTTCAGAGCGCAGGTTGTGCTGTTAAGTCCTCGAGAGGTTTGTGGAAGGAACTTCTGAGTTCAGACCATATGATGTTGCTGTTGATGGAATAAGGGAGAATCGTCTGGTACACACATCGCAATGAAAACCATGGAGAGGCCACCGAGGTCCAACCGCATATCTAAGCGAGTGCTTGGAAACTGGGAGAGGCTTGTGTATGCAGCGCAGTTGCGCGCAGACGAGGGAACAACGAGCTTGTACCACGAAGACTACAGAAGAAATACTGCTGAATCATCAGGATCATCACAGGCGGTTCCACAGTCTTTGTCGGACCAGGCCAACATCGAGGCTATTCTTCAAGCCGCCGACGAGGTCGATGATGTCCAGGTTGCTCGTTTATGTGCGTCGTCTTCTCTCACCTTTCTGCATCTCTTCTTCTTTCTTTCTATCTATGTGTTGGCAGTCAAGAAAGTTCAATGAGCGCTGGCCCCAAATATCTGCAATGGCTCAAGGAGCTGAAGTGCACAGAGCAGCATTAGAACAGAATACATTCATCATCTTGCTGCTGCTGTCAGTAGAATGAACAATACCTAGTGACTTGCCAAGCCTTCCTGGAGGACTCATCAATTGTAAATCACTTTGTTGTCAGACTCTTGTGTTCCATAGAGTATGTATGTATGGTCCCCCTACCTCTGAAGCATGCTTTTCAAATCCTTGAGCTATCTCTCAGGCCCTGAGTGGAAAAATCTCTGCCAAATGTTGTCTCTTCCTGCTGGGTTTCTGGGAACCTAGTCTCTGATTGCCTCAATTGAAGAACTTCAATACTATTCTTCACAATGTATCATGACTCTTGCTTCAATACGGATCTCTTGCATAGGCCAATCTTCTAAAAGGATGTGTCTGAAACTGGGAAATGCTTTAGGGTCATTTTCTGGATCAGTGATATTCACCTGGAGATTGCAATGGCCTGGTTTTCTAGAGCATGTTGCCATTTAGGTCCCTTGGCATGTCCTTATGTCTATTCTCTCTCTTGGCTCTTTTTTCTTTCTGCTTGTTGATTTTGTGACTTGGGATCCAATTCACCTTTGCAGTTGTTGACTGGACAGAAGGGCCCTCTTTTTTCGTCCTCTCTTCCATTGTTTCTTGTTCCCTGAAAGAGCAGCAGAGATTTGAATCAAAAGAACGTCTTCAGCTGTGTAGGGGATAACCTGACATTGGACAGATTGTCCCTCCCTCTCTTTCTTGCCCTGACAGACAGAGAGTATGTGCAAAGCATATAGATGAAAGTCCAATCACACTCAGTGTACTAATGAGATGTGGGATCATGACTGCTTCTTCAGTGTGTCAGTACGCATTTTACCTTGTCCAAAAACTTGATCCAACAAGTGAGGGAAGGGGTGTTCTGCAGTTCAAGACAGGCTTGCAATCCGTCATCAAAGTATGCCAATCCAAATCTCTTGCCATAGCCTAAATTTTTTGTTGTCAACATTCAATTTTCTGGATGATGAAACTGGGAGGCATAGCAGTAGTAAGATTGTCTTCTGTGAAATGCAGCGAAAGCAAGCAGCAAGAGCAGGACAGCGGATGGATCGAAACGAAGAAATTATTCTGGTTCAGGACTATTATACGCGGTACAGGGCAGAGCATGGAATTGACCAGATGGAGGAAGAATTCAGGCTGCAACAAGAAGGGCGATTGTCTGGAGGGGAACCTGACAGGTTTTGAAACATCTACTCCGTTTCAATGAGTTGGTCTATGCAAATTCCTTTTTGTTAGAATCCTCTTTCTCAGTGCCTGTGAGAACATTCAGACTATCATACCTTAAGAAGTGGTTGTTCATACAATCAGCAATCTTTCCAGTTGGGATACTGTCACCATGAAGATCCTTTCTTTACATTGATTTGAGTCTTTGAACAGGGTCTTGTGCACCCCTAATCTAATTCATGACTGAAATAAGATGATGTTGGTATGTGCAGCATGGAAAAAAGAGCTAGGATGATGAGGAAAGTGTATGAGATCTCAAGAATTCTGAATGATGTTGTTGACTATCTGTTGATTACTGCTGAACCTGAGGCTGCTTCAAGATTTCAGTTGACAGAGGTAATTGCTCAGCATGAAAATTTCTTGACATTATTAAATTGTTTTTGCAATGGACAGTAATCTTAGCTGGAATTAAGCCAATCTTCTATCACCATCTTACAGGAAAAGAAGAGACTGGAGGAAGATGCAAAGAAGGTCAAGGACTACAAGACATTCAATATTCTACCCTTGGAGAGTCCTGGAGTCTCCAATGCTTTCAGCTACTTTCCTGAGGTATGAGTGGTCTAGATGACAGTGCTTTCATTGTTAAGTTCAGCAATCATGATAGGAAAATGACAAGGGTTTAGACTATTCTTCCAGAAGGTCACATTCTGCCACATAATTATTTCTGCTAATTACAAGCAGGGGTGTCAATGAAACAGTTCATGCAATGTTGAAGTTAGGTCAAGGATTACAAAGAACTCATTGCCTCTGTGGTCTTTGTAAGTAGGTCACAGCAGCAACCAGAGCTTTTATTTACACAGCAGATTTGCCAATTTTCCCAGAGGAGTATGAACCTGATGAGAGGCCTTTGGATCTCTTTCATTTCTTGCACTATTGCTTTGGATTCCAGGTACACATTTATCTTGAGTTGGATGAAGATGGCCTTGTTCATTGTACTGGTGTTTTGAACGGCAATTGAATATGTCCATGCTGATGTCTTTGTGTATGTAATGCTTTCCAATTGCATTTTTGCATCCGGATGTTGAAATCACCAATTCTTTGGTCTGCAACAACCTTTCCTCTCCTTTATGCTCTTGAACTTGGTGAAAGTTTGATTTGTAGATGTTTGCTTTGTGTGCCTGATTGGCTGTGGCTTACATTTGGGAAGAAACCAAAATATCTATACCTGGACACTTAACATGTTTGAATGTATTTATTACCACATATTGTTAGACATAGCACATAGTAAGTGCAGAATTATTCTCCTTACATGATCTTGGGACTCTGACTTCAGGCCATTAACAGAGCTCCGATTTTGGCACGTCTGAGGAACTACCTCTTTCATCTCTTGTATGTTCCAGTTTTGTAAGGCCTGAATCTTTCACTTCTGAATCCCTTCAGGTGCATGCTTTAAAATGTTGATAATCAATTGATTTATTTGTGAACAGAGAGATAATGTGGCAAATCAGCGAGAGCATCTGATCTTATTACTGGCAAGTGCACAGACACGCATTGGTTTTCTCCCTGATACTGAGCCCAGCAAGGTATATAAGCTTCTTTCAATTCAGGCCGGCTTTATGATGGTGCATGGAGTTTCTTTTGAGTTGTGTTCATAATCTGTTTTGAGCATCTCAGGATAGTTGTGGAACTAATTTCTCAGTGGCTACAGTTCCCACATTGGTTTTTTGGTCTTGTAGTTGGATGATGCCACCATCGATAATGTCCACCAGCGAATCCTTGAGAACTACATTCGGTGGTGCCGTTTTGTCAGAAGGGAGCCTATGTCTAAACGGTAAGGTTATACCGACTCCCAAGCAAGAAATTTATTTTTGAGTAGACTTTTGCAAGCTAAAATAAGTGAAACTTTCCCTCATGAGCTTGTTGCAGCTTGAAGGACGATACTATTGACATTTTGTTACTATTTATGTCTCTTGAGTCTTTGCATTGCTTCTGTAAATATGACAGAAATGAAGGATGCAAAGTTTTGGATAATTGGTTCCTGGAAAAGTTGAGCAGATTATCATATATTTATTTGCCCCACCATCAGGAGCTGATGAAGTCAGTGAAGAGTAATATTGGCACAGTCACTGCCATACATGATGAAGGTGACGGTCTGGTACTTTGTGAGTGAGAACCACAAGATTATGACCATAAACCTTCTTGTTGTGTTTTTCCTGGTTTGGCTGGAACTGACATAATAGATCTTGAAAATGTTATTGTCAAATTTTTCTCTGCAATCTCATAGATGTATAGTTCACTTTATCAAGTTGTCCAAGTCCATCAGAGTGGTAAGCAAGAAATTTGTTGAGTTACTTGTCACAAGGGTTTTGTCTTCAAGAGAATATTTGATCTGATTCCAAGCTACTAAATGGGATGTCATCTCTCCTGCAATCAGTTGCTTATGGTGGCATCAAATGTGTCAGCCCCCCCAATACTGATAAGTGGAGATTGATCTGAGTCCTGGCAAGGGGTCTGTACTGTTTAATTTCTGACTATCATATTCAATCAATCAAGTCTAGGTACTTTATCGTCTGAGGACACTGCAGAAACTGCATACACTCATCTCTTAGTGGTGGAGTTTTGGAGAAGCCAGAACTAATGCCTATGGTTTTTCACTTCCATCTAACTGTTTGATGTTGGTGCAGTGCCTTTACACAGCAAAGGAGGTTGTTCTTGACTGCTCTGTACCTGTTAGTTTGGGGGGAAGCATCTAATCTTCGGTTCATGCCAGAATGTCTTTGCTACATCTTCCATCATGTGAGTCTGTGCTTCCTAACCTATGCTTGTAAATTGGGATTAGTTTGTGACATCTCAATGCAGACTGTACACTGTAATTATATGAATAAAGAACTTCCACATAGTTGATTTTGATGCTGCTACTCCAATTGCACAGATGATCTCAGGATAGTGAGATGCCTGTGCTCATCTTTGGAATCACCTACCTTGGGAGATACTGAAATACCCTCCATTTGCATTGACTGTTTATTCTTCAATAGATGGCGGATGAGCTCTTTGACTTGTTGGAGCAGCCCAATGTTGAAAGGTCAAAGTGTGTCAAGCCAAATGCAGATAACATTGTGGAGTTTTCTTTTCTTGAGCAGATTATCACCCCTGTGTACCAGGTTGTGGCTGCAGTAAGTATTTCCCTTCACAAGCTCTTCATCTGCATACATGTGAACCAGTTTAGTCATGTTCAACTCTCCATTGGAACTGTAGCCATTGATTTCTGCGGAGCTTTCTTCATTTTTTCAATTGGCTCACAGGGCAAGCAAGGTCACACTTGTTAGTATATGATTCTGCACTCAGAGAAATCTTTTGGAGTGTTGGTAAAGCATCTGTCTGATGTGTCTGAGTGGTTTCAGGAAGCAAAAAGTAGTGGAAATGGAATAGCTCCACATGGAGCATGGCGGAATTATGATGATTTCAATGAGTTCTTCTGGTCTGGACTGTGGACACTCCCCATTGTTACCTGAGCACAATTCTCTACTGAATTTTTTTTATGCCAGGAGTTTCCAGTGAAATTAGACAAATAGTGTCCAGAGTCATATTGGGAGTTTGGATCAATTGTAAATCGCCTCTTCACTCTGTTCACTGACCTGCTATTCCAAGTTGGTGACTGCAGGGCCCCTAATTGTTTTGAGCTTTCCTGGCCATGGCGTCTGGAATCTGGTTTCTTTATGAAGCCCCGAAAACCCAAGAGCAGTTGGTCCTTTAGAAGGGTATGATCCCATCCAGAGCATTTTATGCTGTGGATTATGCTTGCTTGAACATTCAATTTATCCCTCTTCCTGGAATGTGGTCTTTTTCCTGTATTTTCTTGGCTCCTTCCTGCAAGATGTTGATTGCAAGGAAATGGTCTACTTTTCTTTGCAAGAATGTGAATGCAGTTTTAGTTTCATTTGTAGATTTGCTTAATATCTTCACTTCAAGTGAATCTGATAATTTTGTTCTGCAGGGTCCTCAAAAGGAAGAGAAACCAGTTGTGGTTCCTGGTCGTCGGAAGGAGCATAAAGTGGGTAAAATACATTTCGTGGAGCATCGAACTGCATTGCATCTTTACCATAGCTTTCACCGACTGTGGATCTTTTTTCTGTGCATGTTGCAGGTGCAACCTTTATCCCTTCAGTTGAATATTGAGATGCTCTTGGAGACTGATGTAATGTGTTTGCTCAGAATTGAAGACTGTTGCCATTGTTACTCTGTGCTGGTTGCTTGTTGAATGTTTCGCATATTCAAATATCCTTGATGGTTGTGAGTTATCCATGCTACGCAAAGCCTATGTCACTCCTGAAGAGTTGTGCCTTTCTTCTTTTTTCTGCCATTCAAACAAATAGGTGGGTAGATTTTTGCATCTGGCTGTGGGATATTCAAAGTGAAAATAGATAACTGGTCCAAAAGGAACTTACTTTTGGTGCAATTTGACCTTTAGATGCCATGTGTTTATGAAGTGCAACCTGGTTGCAGAATTTTCTTCTATTGTCTTACGTTCAAATGAGCCCTTCCTGAATGCTATCATTTCTCATTTCATTTTCCTTTGTGCCTATGGAATTCAATGAAGCTTTATCTCATTCTCACACTTGATACTTAATGGGGAACTATCTCAAAGCTTTTACACCTGTCACTATGTGATTTGCAGGGTTTGACAATATGGGCATTCTGCAGCAGCAAAAACAAGACATTGAATTTGCACGTGCGAACTATCAAGAAAATCATGAGTGTTGTGCCGACATTTGTTGTCATGAAATTGTTTAAAGGTGATCATCAGCTCCTGTGTTCGAATTTATTATTGTTGTGTTTTTTCACAAGAGGATAAAGAAGAAAACTGACCTTGTCAAAAGAAAACTGCAGTCAGGTTCAGAGCTCTGCCAATGGAAAGTAATGAGCATCCAGTTAACAAGTAACACATAGGGAGAATATGTATTACTGGACTCCCTTGAGGTATTGCCTGGTTAAGGTAGAAAGCAAGGTTGGCAAGGCTGAACACTCGGCTACACATTAGTCATTCTAAAGTAGGTAGAGCCATGCCTCATGATGCAGTGGGCAGACTTGAAACAGCTCTCTTTTCTCAGCTTTCACAAAGGGCATTTCCATAGCCTCTGAATATTTGCAAATTTTGCTATGGATCTCATTTACACTAATGCTCTGAGAAATGTGGAAGTGTGGCTGATGAATAGAAGAAACTTGGGCTTGATATTTGATTTCAATCTGTGCAGCCCTGTTGGATGCTTTGTTCATGTGGGGAGCATATAGAAGCACACGCCTTCGTATTGTTGTAAGGATGCTGCTTCGCTGTGTTTGGTATGCTGGAATGTCGGCTGCCATTATTTTTCTCTATGTGTAGGTTTCTTGTTACCTGCACAATAGGTCAATTTTATCAACTTTGCTGATCTCTCAACGAGCAACTGTAGTCTCATGTTGTTTCATGTTGTTAGCTCAACTGAACAGTATCACCATTGTTTTCTGTAAAATTCATCTTTGAACTGGTATCTTGAGAGAGGGTCACTACTACAGAATCAAACAGCTCAATGCATTGGAAATGAAATTGAGCTGTGGCTCCCTATGATGCAGGAAGACACTGCAAGAGGATATCAATAATACTGGCTCTCAGAAGTGGTTCACAATTTTTTATATTGTTGTGGCAAGCTATGCTGGAACACACCTGGTCTTGTCAGTGCTTTTTCGCATTCCATGGCTTCGGAGGCAAGCTGACAAGTGCTCCAACCTCTCCATAATTCAGTTCATCAAATGGGTGCAACAGGTACAGTAACTACTATCTTGTCCATGGAAATGTTTAGTGCTGTTTAATGATCTCTGTTTTTCCAAAGAGGGTTGTATGGGGATCAACATGATTTAATTTGAACTTTTCTGATTTCTAGGTAGAAATATATGCCAATATAACCAAGTCTGTAGTCAAACTGAAGATTTATCCTGGATCTTTTTTGGTGAATCTAATGCCATTGTACTTGCTGGTGCATCATTTCACATGCTTGAAATTTTGCATGTTTGAGCTGTCAATCAGATGCAAATGAGTTTCTCTGTCTTGACTACTTATGTATGCTCTTAACTGTTGATGTATTTTCATGTTTGCTATGCTAGGAACGGTATTATGTTGGGCGTGGATTGTATGAGAGGATGCGTGATTATATTTGGTGAGCTGTTTGAAGCTTTGTACAGTTTTTGGCAGCAGCTACCTTCATTACTACATCTAATATTTATGCACTGGGGGAGGTGCTATGTTATGTTCTCACTCTAGGAGTTCTAGTGATGCAGAGGATCTTAGTGAACTGAACCTGACATGTTTAGTTGACAGTTCATGAAGCTAAAAAAACCAAGGAGTAATTGATACTGAAACTTTTAAAAGCTGGCGAGTAGAATGGAGTTGACCTCCTTAGGTGGACCATATTGCACTTGTCCTTACTTTCTATTGCATCTGCACTGTCCCCTGGTTTTCTAGTACACGATGGCAGAAAAATGATGTTCAGCTTCCAGTGCATTATGGTTGTCAACGTAGTTCTCTTACACTTGTACCACTATTTCTTGCCTGTACCCACCAACTGTGGACCCAATAGCATTTCTAATTAGCTTCCGTTTATAATCCTGCTGGTTCCATGTCCACATGCATAAAACTCCCTTGATCTTAGTGAAATCTGCTCCCTGTATATGCATGACAGTGGATTCCATTTATGATCAGTAGTGCCTTTCGGTATCATGATTGGAAGGGGTCTTTTGGTTCTTTCTGAATTTATTACAGGTACCTCCTTTTCTGGATTTTTCTCCTGGCTTGCAAGTTTGCATTCAGCTTCCATTTCCAGGTAAGCCCTGGTTTTCTTACATTGCAACATCTGTTCAAACTCCATGATAGAATGAAGACCACAGTGTTTCTGAAACAGCAGAACATAGGCACTAATCTGATGAGATCTTTAAACAGCAAGAAAGCTGGGTGCCTTGTGTTATGTCTGGTCCTTGATACCAAAGCAAGAAACATTAGCCTTGTGATACATATCAATATGTCAGCATGTTTGGAGTAACATTGGAGTCTCATTTCAGAAGCATTGACATAAATAATGGTTGCCTGTGTGTCAATTGCAGTTGTTAAGCTTGACTTTGGTTGCAGATCATGCCTTTGGTTTCACTGACAAGGATTGTTATCAACATCAAGGATATACGTTATAGATGGCATGATGACATTTCTTCAAGTATGTAGGCCTGACCCCTTGATGTATCAGTTTTGCAACAGTGAATTTACACTGAGATTTCAGTATCAAGTAGGATGGCATCTCCTACTCAATAGGGGTAGATTTTGGCTTCAATCCGGGTACTTAACACTGAATTTCCACACTGTTGATGTGGCAGGCAATCACAATGCCCTCACACTGGTAGCCCTTTGGGCTGCAGTTGTACTGGTGAAACACTGCAGACTCTCTGCCCGTCTTCACTTCGCAGTTGACCCTTATAGCTACTTTTCACAGTGGTTTTTGAAGTAGCTGTTGAATGCATGGTAATTCTTTTTTGGGATACTATTATACCAGATGGTCAAGATGTTACATTCCTCAACTGATCTGCGACATCTTGCAGATATATTTTGTGGATATCCAAGTGTGGTACACTGTGATCTCTGCTCTCTTAGGAGGTTTGGAGGGGGCAAGGGATAAGCTGGGAGAGGCAAGTCATACAACCATGATTAAATTCTTGCTTCTGTAAGACCTTTTATGTTTCTGACCATGTTTTTGTCAATTCTTTCAGGAGAACTGTGTAAGGGAGATAAGATATTGTGCGGTATATGGCCAATGAACTCATGTTCTTAGAAAAGCATTTACCTTGAGGTTCAGAATGTAAGGAAGGGATCCAGCCTCACATGTGAAGCAGCAATTTCACTGTGTTTTCTGTATGTATTTTCTGTTAGAGCCCTGATAGAAGACATTTTGATGTTCCTTTTGTATGCAGATCCGGAGTTTGGGCATGCTGAGGAAGAGATTTGCATCTTTTCCTGAAGTATTTGTTCGACACATGCAACCCCCACGGCTTGGCAGTCAAATGTCTGCTTCTTGACTCCTTGCAAGCAGCTTGACATTACCTGTGATTGCATACTTAAGGATGTGAAGCTAACTAGTGTTGTTGGAAGTTCAGGTCCAGCCAGATGTCTCCGGCAGATGGAGGTGCATCAGTTGGCAGTAAGGTACAAACATGTCGGTTGAAATTCATTTGTCAGTACTTAATTGTATATCTCAACAAGCAGGTCATTGCTTAATTATCATGAAATAGAACTGCCAGAAGCTAATCTGGATGCACACTGGGTGTATATATCCACAAACAGCATTTCTGGCAGCTGAGGTTTAATGCTAACTGGTGAAATTGCTCAAAATGTGTAACAGTTAAACATAACATGCTGCATCTCCAATGTCTAAAAATGTCCCATATATTGGTTACAATCCAAGATTCTTTACTTTCTTGCTGGATGGGATATCAGGTCTATTCTGTTAAGTCATGTTTTATACCGTGTACAATTGAAATTTATCTCATTGATTCCTGCAGGCAATCAAGGAAAAAGTGGATGCAATCAAATTTGCACCCATCTGGAATAAAGTAATTAAGAGCCTTCGCGAGGAAGACCTCATTAATAATAGGTACAGATTTTTGTGCTCAGTACATGTGTGAACTTCTACCTTGTTCTCATAGCTACAACATGCACTGAGCTTCCTTCAAGATCTTACTCCTGAGTTCCAGTTATTGTGCCCTCTCTTTAGCATTATAATGTTGGCTTGACTTTTCTGTCTCAGTTGGAGTTCAATCATGGTCGCGAGAAGCAGAAAATTCCTGCTACTTTTCTTCTGTGTTTTGAAACTTGCACTTGTCCTCCTGGATTTTCTGCAGAGAGAGAGATTTGCTGATCATGCCTGACAACAGGATTAGCTACACAAATGAGGGTCCTAACCTGTTGATCCATTGGCCATTGTTCTTGCTTGCAAATAAGGTTGGTTTTAACATTTTCATTGGCATCCTGTTTGTACATTGAAATTTGTGTGTTTGGAGATTTGTATTGTCCTACAGCCTCCCTTTTTCTCATATCTCAAGACTCATGAAACACTAAAAGTTCTTGGCCATCCACATTTATATGAGATGCAATCATCTAATACTTTCTGCTAAGGTGCCGTTTGGTGTGTTTTGTGGATTTGTGTCAACATTTTTGGCAAATTGACTACTATTTGGGTTTCATGATGTTGCCAAATTCAGGTACAAATCGCGGTCGAGCTTGCAGCAGGGCATAAGATTGGATCACAAGCTGAGCTTTGGGACGAAATCGGGCGTGATGAATATATGGGCTTTGCTGTTCAGGAGGCATTTCAGGGATTAGAAGCAACTTTGTTATCTTTGCTGAATCACAATGGGCAGCAGTGGTGTGTACATAGCATTTCTGTGTTTGTAACGCTGCTGCAACTGGAATTCATATATGTTATTATACAAATGCTTTTTCATGTTTCCTCTTTATCTGGTTGTGGTCTTCTGTGTGAATGTTGACTTGGCCAAAGATGCAATGCTTCCTGGTCATGTGGAACAGGGTGGAAAGAGTATTCCAATGTGTGAAGGAGGATCTGCAAGATAAGAACTTTGTATCTCAGTTCCATCTTAGCAAGCTGCGAGATGTCTTGGAGAAAACAAGAGAACTGACGGAGCAGCTGGTATCTTTCCAATCACAGAGAGAGAAGTTTTTATGTGATATTGTTCTCCTTAAGACTGCTGTAGTTGTAGATCTATTAATATGTGTCCTGAGTCAGTTTGGGCTGAGCAACTTCATCAATTTGCCTTTTGAATTGCAATATCTCTCATGGTGGGCCTGATCAGGGTTTCTAAGCAAGGGTTTGGAAGAAACTTCTGCAGGGACATGAAGAGACTCCAGATCGACGATCAAAGGCAGAGGCAGCACTTGGACTTTTGTTTGAGGTGGTGAGGGATGACTTCATCCCCAATGATCTGAGGTTGATTTTGTACTCCTAACTAATCACATCTGTACGGTTCCTTAGAGATTAAGCTTAATCTCATCTGAATGGAGGTATGCTTCCAGAAAGGTGACAGAAACTCAGGACGCAGATTTCTGTGTAATATTTTGTATTTGAATAATTTAGATTATCATATACTTATCTACACCCACTGTCAGGAGGTGAGGAAGTCAGTGGGGAGTGATGGCAGCTCATCACTGCTTTTCATGGTGAAATGTGATGATCTGATACTTTGAGTGACACTCATAAGGTTATGAGTACATTCCACTCTTGCTGTGCAAGATGTGGCTTTTTTTGAACTGACACAACAGTTATGTTCAAGTGTTATCATGGAATTTTTTCTGCTATCATGTAGATATACCTGTGTTCTGGAGTGCATAGGGATGCATTTGTAAGTTTATCCTCAGCACAACCATTTTCCAAGTCTTATGTGTAATATCATTGCTGCAGGGAGGAATTGTTACAACAATCCATCTTTCGGCATCCAATGAGCCTTTTGTCTGACCTCCACTGGCCCAATAAATTTGGAGTAAGCATTCTCAATTATGTTGAAGTTTCTTATAAATTTGAGAGAAAAAGTTTTCCTTGTAACATTTATTCTGGGCGGTCAGCTATATGCAAACCATGATCCGCTCTTTCCTTGCTGACTATGCAGCAAGATGCAGCAGGAAGGCTAAACGATCTTCTAGCAGTCCAGAAAATCAAAGATTCTGAAGGGAAAACAAAGACTTTGGATACAGAAAGTATTCCTCACAACCTTGAAGCACGACGGCGTTTGGAGTTTTTCACCAACTCTTTGTTCATGCATATGCCTGAAGCTCCACCAACTCGTAAAATGTATTCATTCTGGTAAGAGGGAGGAGCACAGACTTTTACAGATATCACAGTATGCATGAAGTTAACTATTTTATTTCAATCTTCACTACTGTAGAGTTCTGCTTTTGCTTTATTTTGTTGCTTTTGCAAATCTTAGTCCATTGGCTTCCTAAGCTGTCACACAAACAAGCATGTTTGCTCAAATTTTTGCTTTATAAATAATGGAGTCTGTTGTGTTGTGTTGTGCAGTGTTTTGACACCATATTACGAGGAAGATGTGATGTACTCCTTGGATGACCTATCCAAGGAAAATGAGGATGGCATCTCAATTTTGTTCTACCTTCAAAAAATTTACCCTGGTAGTCTCTTAATTCCCAGCAGTGGTTACTTGCTTCCCAGGACTTTCTTGAGATTCTGTTTCTGACTAACTGTGTGGATTTGTGTAGATGAGTGGCAGAACTTCTTAGAGAGAATTCAGCTTATTGAAAATACACTACGTCGAACAGTGGATCAAAAGAAATCAGAAAAGCATGATGAAACTGTCATGGACTTGCGCCTATGGGCCTCATACCGTGGCCAGACTCTAGCCCGAACAGGTATTCATCAGATTTTCAACATGATTCTCAAATATGCTTGAAACTGCTTGTTGCACTTTTATTTCTCTTTCTCTTTCCTGGTTGATTTATTGGGTGTGTTATTGTTTTTCCAGTTCGTGGAATGATGTACTACAAAACAGCCCTCATATTGCAAGGACAACAAGAAGGGGCCTCCAATACAGGTGTGCCTGAAGCACATTATATAGCAAGGGTCCAGATTGAGGTTCTAACTAAGTTGAAGGTGTTTCCTTCAGGCAGATGCTATTCTGTATGTAGAATCTCAGTTGTTGGTGACCTCTTGGTTGAGTGATAAAATCTACTCATACTTGTTGTCATGAATGAGTCAGCACCATTTGGGAATATCCAAGACTTCATGCAAATATCTGTAAGTTTTTGGTGAGCTGGATGGTAACAGTATCTTTCTGGCTTTGTTTCTGCAGATGTTGAGCAGGGTTTACCTCTGTCAATGGTCCAAACACATGGGGCAGATCGTAGTGCTCTGGCCCAAGCTGAGCTGAAATTTGTATATGTTGTTACCTGCCAGATATATGGTGAACAAAAGAAAAGGGGAAAAGCTCAAGCTGCTGATATCTTGTATCTCATGCAACAGTGAGTGCTCTGAATTATCATACTGAAATTCCCCATGAAGCTCCTTTTTTCCATGAGGGTCTTGCTTGTCTAGAACGTCATCTGTTTGCAGGGTTAGGTTGTGTGGTAGAAAGTCTCACATGTTTCAAAGATCCACATTGCTGAGAGCAGTAAGTACATAACTGCATAATGGCTTATGACTTTTGGGGGACAGGAATTCCTCTTTAAGGGTTGCATACATTGATATAGTGGAGACCACAAAGGACAGAAAGACTACGACATCATACTATTCAAAGCTTGTTAAGGCTGGCCCAAGTGGGAAGGATGAAGTAAGCTGCTGGCACAATGCACCTTTAATGCTTGCACTGGCTTGTCTTTGTTGGTCTTCTCCCAACATGCAAGGGTATGTACTATTTAGTTCGTGATGAAGGTGATGGTCTGTCACTTTGTGAGCGACTCTCATGAGGTTATGACTGCACTCATTGTCATGTTACCTTTAATTGTTGTTGTGGAGATTTCTCTGCAACTTCATCGATCTCTTTTCTAGTGGCTTTAGTGGATGTTCTGCATCCAAGTAGTCACCAGTGGATATGTTCAGGGTGCAGGAGGCCCCAACCACTACCCTATATATAGGCCTCTATGGCTTTTAGGCATAGATGCTTGCA
>Ga0116229_10007635_pt1 | contig 17037 bp, 4 predicted proteins | sample S1TSphgellanicum_3_FD_87313 | JGI IMG/M metagenome (GOLD analysis project Ga0116229, IMG submission 87313) | Host-associated microbial communities from peat moss isolated from Minnesota, USA - S1T2_Fc - Sphagnum magellanicum MG | ecosystem: Host-associated > Plants > Peat moss > Unclassified...
AAACTAAGTTTCATTCAAAGGATTCTTTTATAGACCATTTTATTCCTATCCATGGAGATGTTCTAGTTCCCTTGTGTGGAGAAGTGGTGGTTTCTATGAGATTTCTGCATGATGATGCTGGGCACCACTGGAGATGCTCTTATAGAAAGACCAATCATACTCACACTCACATGAAATACATTTACAACTAGACACATTTCAAAAAGCAAAACACCCGCAGAGGTGGGCGTTTTGTTTTTCAAAATGCCCATGCATCACTGTCACAATCTAAGCTTTTTGTCTGATTTTCAATGCCTGCATGTTCATTCCCTCACTAAACCACAAAAGGTTGTATCTTTAAACCCTATAGCCCTTTGATCAGTAGATAGGATATACTACTATTTCACTAGTACACATCTTTCAACTCAATCACTAATGATATGAGTACTGAATTCTCAAAGCAATCTCACAATACAAATGGCCATCATACTTAACACAACCGCCTTTTGATGAATCTTTCCCTCTTTGCCCAACAATATTGCTCATTTCTAGTTATTCATTTGATCCCCTCCTCCTATGCTTCATGATGTTTAGGTTCCTAATGATGTGCACCTTGTTGTTTACAATGGGTAAATCCCTAGAGTGGGGGACATTGCTCAATTGTGGGGCTGGACTGGGGTACCACTTCAGCCTAAGCCCCTTTGGGAGTGCCCCCCCACTTAGGGCTTTACCTTACACCTAAAGAACTGGTAGAATTTTTCTAGTGTATGTGGAGGGTGCCTTAACCTCAAATAGAGCACTTTTGGGAATTCAGGGCCCCTGCTGGCTCCTGCCTTGTGCTGGGCTTCTCATTCCCACAACAGCCCCATTCTCAGTCCATACGCTGGGCTTCATGAGCTTCATGTGGAGAGAGAAAGGGGCGGGGAGAAGGGGGCAAAGCTGCAAGAAACCAACAGCAGGCTGGATGAAGACGACCTTTGGCAGCGGATGTGATTTCTTGATGCAAGCCTCTCTCAGGAATTTCCTGAGTCCTTAACCACCCCTAAGGGTCCGGGCAGACCAAATTGGTCTGCTTTTAAGTGTAGGTATTTCTGAATTTTCTGACAATTAGGGGTTAAAGAGTGTGCATAATTGTTGCTTTGTTGTCTTGCATCATTGTCGCTTTGCTCTCTGAATTGTGCACATCCATTCCATATGCAGCAGCAGCACATAGTCTCATTCTAGAGGTCTCATAGTAGAGGTTTTGAGAATGCTCCAATGTGACAATTGGAGGTTGCCTTGGTCAATATTTCCTAATGGCACTGTTTAGTTGGAAATATGAAACAAATTTTGGAGCTTGTCATTTTCCCGGGATGCCTTTTTTTTCTTTTTTAGTTGTTCTTGTCAAACTCATCAAGTGTCCTTCAGTAAATTTGGTCTTTGTTTAATTTTGTGACTTGTGGAAGTCTGCTCTGTCCTTCCACAAGACACAACATTTGACTGCTTATTTGCCTCTGGAGAGCTGCCTAATAGTGTGTACACTGTGCCTCAGCTCAATAAACCATGGATTTACATGGAAGCAAAGTTCATTTATCTTTGACAGGGCCTTAGCTCCCAGGGGTGATGGCTCAATGGTACGACATTGTTTGATGCCAAAAAAAGTCCTAAATTCAAGCTTCAAACCAGTTGAGGTTTTTTCATGTCCTTTACCACTGGGCTTGACTTGGGGAGATTGTTAGAGTTCCCAGGATTTTAAAAAAAAACTTCACTAAACTTCTAGTCCTATCACAAACTTGCCCCCTCTATATATTTGTGCTTTTATAACATTTTAACAATGTGTTCAAAATTAAATGTTATATTGAAGTGTTGATAACCATTGATATGATGTTGCAATGATATTGTAATATAATGATCAATCATCACAATGTGTTACAATGCTATTATAACATCATATCAATGATTGTATCAACATTTCGTTAGCACTTAACCTTGAACACATTATTATAATGTTGTAAAAGCACAAATACATAGAGAGGCAAGTTTGTGAAGGGCTAAACCATGCATACAAATTAGGAACTCAATGAGAGCTAATCCTAAGGCTTTGAGAGAACATAAGAACTTGTCTGACATGCATTTTGGTTTTTGAAATGCAAAATGGGCATTCCCACTAGTATGGAAGTCATCACATTTACAAAAGAACATAATGCCCACTGTATCAGCACATAATGCCAGGGCTTCCCCCAATACATAAAGCACTTGGAGGAATTTCCCTAGTGTACTTGGAAGGCACCTAATATATGTGAATATCCTTGTAGAAAAGAGGAGGGATCTTATGCCCACTTATAGGCATAAGGTTCCTCCCACACTTAAGGAGTAGGTGTAAGAACCCTCCTGCTCACATGCCTGGCCATCTGCAAATGTTTTGATTCACTATAGGGTTCTTAAAGCCCAAGGGTCGGGGACATTGTTTCCAAAATGTAGGCCCGAACTCAGCTACCATCTTATTGTTTGCTGGACCATCGCCTACTTTGCCCCATTAGTCCCACCCCACATTCTGCTCTCTGGCTTAAAGAAGGGGACAGTGCCAAGGATTCAGTGAAGTCTGCCAGTGAGTGAGTGCAAAATGGAGAACTACTTACAAGTGTGGAGGGAACACAAGCTGAAAATTTATTGTGTCTTTGTTTGTGCTTATAAGAAAGTAATAACTGCCGGGCCTGTGTATTTGACAAAATCATATTATCAAAGAACTGACTGTCTGGATTATTTGGAAAAATAAAATCAGAATCATAAAATTGCTGGGTCTGGGTATTTGAAAAATCAAAATCAAAGAACCATTGGTTTTGGGTATTTCAAAAACCTTAAAGATCCACCAAGTTTCATGAAAGAACCAACAGATTTCTAGGCAGTTGTTTGACTTTTACCCCCCAAAAAATGAGAACTATGGTTACATATTGTGACCAGGTATTTGATTTAACCGTGGTTAGAAGTGGCTATTTGCTTTTATGATAAGTGTGGTTATCAACTCTGATACTCAGACTGATACCCAGTGAAGGTTGGTGCAGTTTCTAATACCCACCCAACACTGGTTCTTTCCACTTTAGGGCAGGTTATTTCATTTTTTGAAAAACCACCAAGGCAAGTTCCATATAAAAGTTGTAAATGAAAGAACATGTATTAAAGATTTTTTTAATCTTCCTCATTTGGAAGAATGGACCAGTTTTGAATATTTCAATTCTTCATGACTGCCGGTTCCTTCCATGAACAGTTAGTTCTCTCTTCACCAGTGCCCCATCCATTGGATGCCCCTTATTACTCTGTTGTGGATGAACCTCAACTGAGTTAATATTCGGTTTCACCCTGGTAACCAACTCCGTAAGGAATAGGTCTCATATCTAGGTAGATAGGTAGGAAAATAGGTAACTACTAGGTAAGTAAATGTTTATTCATAGGTAAGGGCTGTTTTTACTACCTACTAACAACCTGCTTGTGGGTTGTTAGTAGGTAGGTAGAAAAAAAAGCAACTGAGCTAACTACCATGGTTAGCTAGGGAACTGGAACCCAACAGAAAACTGTTTCCTGACCACTTACCATTCATCCTTCATGCTGCGCTGGTGGGTGCTGGTTCACTGTGGCCGGAGCGAGCTGACCTAACCCTAACCTAAACCTAACCCTATCTCAACTATTCACTGACTGCCTTACTGGATGCATAATAAAGATATCCGGAAAGTCAGGAAAAGACAACTCGAGTACCCTGAGTTTGGTCATACACAGGGTGAGATTAAAAGCTGGTGGGTGCTGGTTCACTGTGGCCGGAGCGAGCTGACCTAACCCTAACGTAATCCTAACCCTATGTCAACTATTCACTGACTGCCTAATTGGATGCATAATAGATATCCGTAAAGTCAGGAAAAGACAACTCGAGTACCCTGAGTTTGGTCATACACAGAGTGAGATTAAAACAAAACCTGCAAAAAAGTACATTAGCATTCAAAAGGGGGCGGGGGCGGGGGTGTTCACCTTGTCTTTCTTTTTTCGTGAGCGCCTCCACCGCTGAGATTCAGCATTTCGTACTGAGTTTGCATTTTATATGGAGATTTAATAAAATTTCCTTACTTTACGGATACCACTAAAAGAGGGGTTAGGGGGGGCAAAAGGAGGCTGAAAGGTGTCAATTGGGTCTGCTGTTGTGTGGCCCCCCCCCCGCCCCCCCAAAAGAAAAAAATAAAGGAGGCCCAAAGGCAGGGTGAAGACAGGGTGACTTTACGGATATCTCTAATGTATCCAGAAGTTTGTGAACCAGGCCTTTAACTTTGACTGGCGGTTCTTTGTTCTTCTCAAACCCAGTGGTTCCTTCAATCAATGGTCATCAACAATTGTTGGGTTGTATTTTGTGGACCTGGAACCTGTGTGTTCTTCATAAAAGTAAAGAACCACCCAACACTTGGTTCTTTCCTTGCTGTCTGTCTTTGTTTTCTTTTTTTTTTTGGTTTGGTTCCCAACGTTCAGTTGTTAGCTCAGCAAGTTTCCTAATGGGACTTTAGGGGTTTTGATTTGTTGAGCTTTTACAGTGATTGTGCCAATTAGGTCTGGGTTTGCCTAGACTAGCAGATCTCAAGACCTCGTTCACACGGACCTATAACTGTACAATCAATAAACTGCCCATGGGCTGACAACTCTTTTTCTTCTTATATCTGCCCGCTTCCCAGGAAAACTGACTGCATTGCCTGACCATATTAGAAATTTCTGACTCTGCCCAACAGGTGAGTTTTTGAAGAATTCTACCCTTTGAATGAAGACTTGCAAGAGTGGAATAGAGAGTCCAAAGAAATGGGCTAGTGTTAGGCCCAAATTTTTTTGGGTCTAAATTTTTTTTAATATTCAATAAGTCGTTGCACCATTAATGTATACATCACACACATTGAAGTTGCGTGCACAAAATCAAATATGGCTATATAACTAGTGAATAAATCTTATAATTGATCATGTAGTTTTCAACATTAAGGTAGGTGACAGGAAACCATTTTACTTCTTTATTTAGTTGTGGGGTGTAACAGACCTAGCCCAACATTTGTGTTAAAAGAAACACATATAAAACATTATATTAATTTTAAGAGAGGTACAAATGTGATTGCCCAACATTTCATATGATTTTTTCATAACAAGAAGCTATTTTCTCATGGGAAACAAAACTAGTTGACAATTACATAGAATATTTTCTTTTTTGAATAATAGAATTTGAAACAATAATACATGAAAATGGAAATGGAGATGATTTAAAAATCCAAAAAATATAAGTGTGAATGTTATTTGTCCATCACAAAAATCTATCTGCAGAAATGCAACAGGAAGAACATTAGTACTTGAATTTATGTCTTCACATCTAGGAATTGAAGTTCTAGTTGAACATTACAATTTTTTTGTGGAGCAGTGCTCTAAGTAGGTGAGTGAAGAAGTGAAGACCTTGTTGGGCTTGTGATTATATTTTACACATAGCAAATTACATTTTGAAAATCTAACATGATATTCTTCCATTGGTTGATACATGCAAATCACATGCCTTTGCCAATCCAATAAAACATAAATTCAAGCATTACATAAATGGAAAAAAAGTGTTTTTATATTTTACAACATTAATCATTTAATGCATCACATTTTCACATATAAAAGTATTCATTCATGCACAAGACCTATTTCCTCTAAACAAGTTAAGTAAGACATGATCACATGCCATATTTCCTGCTGGAGGACTGAGTATTCGGTGGTTTGTGAATTTTAAGGTAAGTGACAGCAATTCCCAAAATATTGAATGTCTGATTCTGTATCATAACCATCATTATGAGTTCTTTTTTATAAAGTCAATATCTGCCCATGAAACCCTATGGTTCTTTGAGATTTTTCAAATAGCCGTAAAGCACTGCCTGGATTTTTCTTTTGTCTTTTCAGCTCCCTTTCCTGCCTGAAAAAACCTGTTTTCATCAAGCGGGATCTTTCGCGATGGAAGGTACCAGCCAGGCTGTTGTGGGATCTTCTGACGAGCGGAAGGTACCAGCCAGCCTGTCACCACTTATAAAAAGTGAAAATCCCAGCTCTGCTTTATGTAGGAAAAGGACCTGAGTACAGGCCCTTCTGTGATTTTCGACCTGTTCCCTTAGCCTACCAGCCTCGGGCACAGATCTCAAATCATGGAAGGGCTGTACTCAGGCCCGTCTCCTAACAGAACACAAGGTTCTTCATTATTTTTTTTCCAAAAACCTAGTGCCAGCAATTCTTTTATTCTATAAAGAAATAAAAAGCCAAAAATCGGCGGTTATTAAAAAATAAAATGGCTGCCCAATGCTGGTCTGGAAGGATTAGACCAGATGAATATTCACCACATATACAAAGGTCTTAGACTTCTAAATTCTCAGATTATGCCCAACGGCACCCATAAAATGCCCCTGTACAATACTTTTTGGATGAAGATTTGTAGAAATACACTTTGAAACTTCTTGGAGCCTGAAAATTTGAACATGTTTCCGGGGCCCTCCTAGAGCGTCAGTCCCAAGAACTGAGCTGTTTCTCAGCAATAAATAACTGTTTTTCATTTGGCAACTACAATGATTTGCCCAGGCGGTGAGAGTTAAATAGTCTCTCACTTTGTACAATCCATCTTTTCAGGTTCAGGGGTGCAGAAGGGGGAGAGACTAAACAGCGCACACTGGATGTGCTAGACAGCGATAGACGGCTGCCGTTGGGCATGCTATCACCCTCCAAAACCGGCCATAATTTGAAGCCTCTCCTCTCTTCACCAAGTGAATTACTTGTCATTAATGTCACTATGTGCCGTGAAAATCACGACATATCACTTTCCTCTGCATCTCATGAGCATAACAAAATAGTTCATCTAGTTCTAGATAGAATTCTGCTTTGTACACTGGATAACCTCCACTACAGGCAACACAGAAAGTGTTGTCATATCAGGTGATGGCCATTGGAAGGACGAGGCCAAGCAGCAGGTGACTGAAAGCCAGGTCTCATCAATTGCCATTACTGGACGTGATTGGCACTCAACAGAGATTCTGTCACATCATTCAGAACTTTGTAAAATGTTTGCTAGACCTCATGATGTTGTATGTGCTGGTCACATGCATTTAAATAGTGCCAAATGACCCTAAGAAGCTCAGGATGGACTGCAGAATGTCTCTTGAGTGACGATTCTGAAGGTTTCAGATTGCGGAGGCAGAGCTGTATGTCCCCCATTCTTGAAGAAGTTGCGCAGTAAATAACAATCCCTAGGGACGTACCCCTTCATGCAACCTGTTGCATCCAGTGCTGTTTGGAGCAAAAATTTCCAAGCCACCCAGATGAGAAAAATGGAAGCCAAAACTTTGAAGCTCTCTTGGAAAAGATTAGGCTTTATACTTGTACTGATCACAGGCTCCGACCAGTGTTTTTTTTGGGGGTGAATTTTCACATTTTTTTGCCCTGAAAATATGATTTTGACCAATAAAAAGGGTGTTTGTCATTAAAATGGCCCTAATTCGCCAGATTATAGATTTTTTTTTGATTGCCAGATTTCTGCAACAGGTTCCAGTAGATAGCCAAAATATGAAAATATTCTTAAATTCTTTTATTTTAATATCTAATCTATAACCAAATTTGGCTCAATCTTGTTGTGGAATGAACACCAGTTTGACAATTGAAAAAAAAAAACCCTGACTCCAACAACCATGCAATACAATACAATACAAAATCACACACAAATCCTAATGTCAGTTTCTTAGAAAACAAAAGGAACAACATACTGCGCCACATTCTGACAAGTCTACCTTGGGCCATCATATTTAGTTGCATTCCCAATGGAGTGGTGCCCAACACGTCCCGCGGGGGTGTCAGATGTTCCCCTGCCACCCATGAAGCAAATCATTAAGAAAAAAAAACAAAGGACTCATGACAAGAGAGCTTAGAGTATATTTTCCTAGCAGTTTTCCTGTAACTACCACTGTGACAACATGCCAGTGATCTCAAAGGAAGAGGTTTCCCCACTTGCTTCAATTGACCCTTGTAACACCAAACAACAGATGACCCAAACCTGCCAAACCTCATGACACAAACAAAAGGTTGTTCCACAACAATGAAGTGGAGAAAATGAAGGACATTGATACCCCCCCCCACCAAGTTGGAAAGGGCTTTTAACATCCTGTGTATACGTACCTACCTACCAAACTTTATACCTGAAAGCAAATAACAAGGAAGAAGGAAATGGACAAAATGAAGGACAATATTCTTTTTATTAATCTGCCAAACTTTATTACATGAAAGTGTAAATACAACAAAGTAGAAGGAAAATGGACAAAGGCAGGACGTATGTGAAATTCCCAATCTCAATTGGGGTCGTTTGGCTTTGGGGTCTGAAGTTAGATTGTAGGGCTTCTTTGGGTGCTTGTGTTGCGCTTTTAAACCCTCTATTTGGTTAAGAGATGCCCAAGATTTGATCCCCCAAAGTAAGGAGGGCAGGGGGGGTTGTTGCCTCCAAAAACAAAATCTCCAAACATCTCACACACCTAACTTCAATCAATTTAATCCTTATGAACACACATTGTGAAGTTAAGACATGTTCAACATCCATGTTATCATCCAAAAATTGAAAATCCAAAACCAACCATGCCCTTTTGAAATAAGTTTCATTTTTTTTCAATGGACCAGATTATAGTGTGGGAAATGGGTGAAAAAATCTATGGTGATAAGGTAAGCTAGGTTCCACTAAACCTACCTTAATGTGCACTCTTCAAGTGGTGCCACCACACAATGGGGTGGTTGTGAAGCTCCCCTCAATCTAACTCCCTATCTCCTAATCTCTTTGTCCTTCCTTGTTTGTTTAGTGGGTGGGAGCTTGGGAATGCCTCTCTCTTTAGTTGTTCACAAGTCTTGATCCTTTTTTTTCTTTGTTTGCTTATTTTGGTGATCGTTGCAATTGTGTACTCATTCGTTTTTGAATTTGTCTTGTGTTCATTGTAGCTTACATGCGTTCATTGAGGTAGTTAGGCCGACTTGTTCATCACAATGGTCATGATAGTTGTTTCATTGCAGTGGTTGCATCAATCTTTTGATGATAGTCCTTTTTGTCGCTATGGTTGCCTTGGTTTTTGTTGTAGTTACCTTTTCATGTTTGCAAGACCCCGCCCCCTTCTTTGTTATTGTGATTGCCTTGATATTTGTTGTAACTACTTTGCAATTAAAAATTGCCTCCATTGCCCCCCTTTTTATTGTTGTGGTTGCTTTGGTTTTCATTATAATTATATTTTCAAGTTTGCAAGACCCTCCCCTCTTTGTCATTGTTGTTGCCTAGGTTTTTGTTGCAACTACCTTGCAATTAAAAATGGCTTTTGTCATCCCCCTTTTTGTCACTATGGTTGCTTTGATATTTGTTGCAAATACCTTTTCATGTTTATAGGAATCACTCCCTTCTTGATCATGTGATGTGCTTGTGTTGGTGTTTGCAAGATGCTAGTGTTAGGTCTTGATTGTCAATTTTGTTGCACTTGTTTTTCTTGCTTGTGTACCCACCCAATTGACTTCCATGCATTCATTCGTCTTATTCATGTATAAGCCTCCCTTCATCTTGCTCATGTTCATTGATCTTCAAACCCTTTTTTTGGCCTTTTTGTCCTACTATTTGATGTACTTAAGACCCCTTCCTTTAGTCCTTTTTGTCATGCTCATGTTTGTTGGTCTTCCAAACCTCATACTTACATATTTATTCTCTTTATCCTATTTGTGCTCCTTTGAACCTACAAACCCCCCTCCATTCCTTTTCATCATGCTCATGTTTGTGTTTATTACAACTATCCTAAACCCCCCCTCCTTCCATGTCCATTTGAGGTTATAGGCATGTTGTAATGCCCCTTCTTACTACATTCGAACCCTTGCCTACACCTTCACCTATTTATGAGCTTCTATTGTCCAACTAAAGTTCACATTGTCCACTTGAGCTTGTAATTTAGCTTGAATTTTTTGTGAAATTTATGTCATGTGTCTCTTATTGCATTAACAAAACCAAGATGCCACGAAAACTATTTGTTGTTTTTCAAATGCCTTGTGAACTACCATGTCAACAATAGTTAGTGAACTTGCAACTCTTCTAACTTGTTTCTTTTACCTTTCTTTCCTTCTATTTTCCTTAATTTCTTCTTTTATTTCCTATTCCACTATGTTTTATCACATCATGTTCAAGTATTGATTTGAAGTCATAACATGGCTATATGAATAATCAATTTATGGTTATTTATCATGGGTTTTTCTTACAAATAAATGTGGCAATAATAAGAGTTTACTAGTTAGAAATGTTTCTTGAGTTAAGTGTTTAGAATTCATGGTTTTAATTTCTATCTCCCATGTAGAATATTCATCTATGCTCATGACAACGTTTGTTAGATTTGTTGCAACTCCTTGCTTTGTGGTTGTAGTGGTTGTAAGCATAACCACATATTGCATTGGGTGATCTTGGAACACATCATTAGCTTATACACCATGACCTAGAATGTCCATTGTTGTGACTATGTTGATCAACCTTGTTACAACGAAGTGTAAACCTTACATATCCTCCATTTCATTTTATATATCTACTTGAGCTTAAACTAGTTATTGGCTTAAACTAGGTAATAAAATTAGTACATTATAAATGGTTGATTATTATATTTAATCATAGCTATTAAAATCATTATTAGAATTATTACTAATATTATTACTTGTTATATATTATTATTTATAATTTAATTAATATATTTAGTAGCTAATACCAAAAGGACGAGCTAATGAAAAAGGGTCAACCCTAAAGGTTAAACTTAAAAATAAAATTGGAATATTTTAAACCAACCTTCCTACCTACGTACTTACCCTAGGCCTATATTTTCACCTAGTTGCTTATTTACATGCCACATGTCAACATCTTATCAACCTTACATTAGACAATCCAAATTTTATTAATTAGTTATAAATAAATAATAAATGGGCCTAAAATTGTCACGTGTCACCATATGAATGGCCTTGTAAAATGAACACACGTCAAATGATCCATGATATGCCATGTGTCATCATTGTAATGACATAAGTTTTGATGATTGAGATCAATCTAAGGAATTTTTAGTTTTTAAAACATTAAAAATTTAGAGGTGACACATCTTTTCAAGCAATTTGCCCAATTTTGAAACACATGTCACACATTAACTAATTAGATTGTAATTGCAAGGATAGTTGCACAAATGCAACTACATCTAAATGTATATGTATGGATGAATGTGTATATAAATGTTGCATACATATTGTCACATGCAACTAAATGTCATGAACAACTTGGCTTAGGCAACTACACAAATTTTAGTTGTATGTGTTCCCTACAATAAAAAATTAGTCACAAACAATAATTGCAAAAACTTGGTTTTCTACTAATGTGTATAATCATCCCCTTTTGTCCCACTTGCATTGATAAATGCATATAAATTGCTAGGGTTTCTTTTTTCATCCATGGCCTTAACGTTAAGTAATCAAATTGTTTTAACTTTGAACCCTAGTACTTTTTTTTTAATAATCAATGTTTGGTTTTAAATGTTGTCTACCCACCTTGCCAAAATTATCTTATTTTATACATTGTAATTGTTTTTAGCCATTGTACCATTTCTTTATTTTGAAAGTTGTTTTGAAAGGTTTGAGGTAGGCCACATCTAATGGTTAAAGTGCACGGGATGTATGTAGAGGTTAAGTGACCATGTCTAACATCCCGAATTCATGTGCTTGCCCAATTGCAACTACAATGACATGAAATCCATGCCCATTTAAAATTAACAACTGCCTATTTGTTAAGGGAATTCCACTTGGTATTAATTTTTTTTATAAAAAAACTATTATTTCAAAAGCAAACCAAGTCATCCATGTTTTTGTTATTGGTTTGCACCATTATATCTAATCATCATGCAACCTCTTTCCTTTGAAAATATAGAACCTTGGTAGATATCTTTCAATTGCATTAATAGATCAATTGATAATTAATGATTCTTTGTATTCAAGTATGGTGTTGTATACTTGGTGTGATCTTCACCTGGCCAACACCCTTGCACATGACTATCTACCTACTTGTATATCTATTTCATTTGAATTCCATATGTGATCCACATTATAATGTTGTTTGTTATAGAAATTATGGCAATATTGTGTAGTGAATCCTTGTGCTCAACTAATTTCTAGTCCTCTACTTAATTAATGCTTAGATGAGAATGTCGACCCTTGGACCAATACCACCAACTATTATTTGGTAGTTCATTTTGAAAATGTATTTTCAAACAAATTAAATAGTTATGTTTTTTAAAGAATATGAAATATGTGTACATCTTGAAAAAAATGAGAAATATTATAGTGGTTTTTTAAAAGGAAAATTTTTCAAGACCTCATTGTTGAAATGTATTAAATTGCAAGATTCAAATGCATTATTAATCAAATGAAATAGTTTTTTTTCCGTTGAAATATTAAAGATGCGTACTTAGGAAAAAAAAAAGTTTTTGTAACTAATCAATTTGTGAATACTTGCAATTATTTGTCATTTGCAACTATCATCTATTATTTCTACAACATTTTTTTGCATTTGGTTGTGCTTTTAACTACATTATAACTACCTTGCAACTAATGTTTTTTCATTCCTCCATTTGGACAATCTTTAACATAATTTTCATCCAAGAAAACCCATCTATGTTCCATTAGTTGCAAGTGTGGTCAAATAAGTTGCAACCTTATCTATATTCAAAGTGCATTTTATGTATTCCAAGGTTTACGGGTTTATAATGCTATATTATATGTATTTTATTCAATAATATATGGGTGGATATTAAGATAAACATGTGTATATGATGGGTTATGTATAATCAAATTATTTTTTAAAGATATCATTATTATTATTACTTCATAAAAAATTATAGTACTAGTAAATTTAATTACTACAATTAATGTAACATAATAATAGTTATAAATTAATTGTCATACCTATATAATATAATTGAAGCTAGCATTCATACTCATATATATATTCATAGTAATTTTACTGTAAAAAGATTATTTTATGTTATTATTATAATTATAGTAATTACCTAACACTAAGTTATTCTATTTATTACTTATAATAAATTATTTAAAATAAAAATATTATTCTAACATAAATTTTTACACTAATTAATAAAAAATTTAATCATCAAATTTAATTATATTAAAATAATTTTTTAAAAATATATTAATAAATTATAGAAATGGCACAATTTATAATTAAACTTAATTATCCATAACTTATAACTTATAGTTTTTAGTTAATAGAACTATTTTAAAAATTTATAATAAATTTCGTCGAACTAGAATAGTTATTGTAATTATAATAAATGAATTAAAATAATTTAATTTATTTATAACCAATAAAAACTTATTTGAGAAAATAAGTGTTATTATAACAAAAAAACTTACACTAAGATTTAATATTTTGAGTAAATTATTATTATTATTATTATTATATTTAATTTATTAGTTACACTAATTACATATTAATTATATAATTTATAATCTAACTTGGTAATAAAAAATTAAACCTATAACTCATAGTTTAAAAAATAGATTTCAAAAACTCATACACCTAATATAATTTTAAAAGTTATGTAATTATTTTATATAAAAAATTAAGTATACTAAATCTTTTAATGTATTATTTATAGTTACATATTCAAAATAAATAATAATCATTACTGCATATATTCTAATAGTGATAATTAATATTTTAAGAGAAAAATATAATGTAATTAATTAGATATTATTACTTTAATGCCTAGTTATTGTAAACTAACTCTTATTTATTTATTTATTTATTTATATATCACAGTATATTCGTAATTTATAATGGAACTTAATTAATGATGATTTAAAACTTAAAGTTATTGATTTTGAATCTGATTAAAAAAAATTATAGTAATTTTATTGTAATTAGAGTAATTAATGTAATGAACGTATTTCCATGGATTATAATCCAATAAATAAAATATTAATTTCTTATAATTTCTTATATACAATAAATAATCATTACTGCTTCTTTTTGAGTAATTTTATCTGTAATTAGTACAACTAATTAATGTAATTTCTGTAGATTATTTTTTTCATTAAGTGTTAATACTAAGTGATAAAAAAATTATTTTACAGTAATTTCAGTAATTCATAGTAGTTATTGTTCATATATAATATTAAATGTTGATTGTGATAGTTCAAAAATAGTTATAACAAGTGAAATAATAATGTGAATAATAATAAAATAGCTAACCTAGGTCACAATATAAAGGTATTGTTAATTGTTAATTATTTTATTTAACATTTTGTGTACCAAATGAAAAAGTTTGGAATAATGATAATAAAGTAGCCAATCTAAGGTCATTACGAACTACATTAATAATATTATTATTATGTTAAATTAATCATTCATAAAATTTAAATATTAATTGATTAAATCACTAACATATGTATAATTATTTTTAGTAATTATTATTGATATCGATTAAATATTAATTAGATAATACAATGTTATAATTGAAATTTTAAATAAGTTGATCCCCATTTATATATATATATAATATTTAATTGGTTAATTATGAAATTATTGTCTAATTATTATTGTTATTGTATGGAATTAGTTTATTAGTTTATTTTGAATTAACTAATGAATTTTTTTTCATTAGTTAATTAAATAACTAGTTAATTAGTCACTTACTTATTATATTATATTTATTTATTTAAAAATAAAGATAAAAGATGTGGATTGTACCTTTTAGTTGTTAGGAGTTTGCTACTAAACTCTCTAGTTGCAACTTAACCCCAATTTCAAATTTTATTCCATAAGGTTTGTCTTCCATTCTTGTCTTCAAAAGTATGTAACAAAGGTCTTTGTGTCATGTTTTCATATTCATAATATGGGCATATGGGATGAACCAATTAAAAAATTTAACCCAATTGTTTTTAAAAAATTTATCTACCTACCACTTAGTTACCCTACCTTCTTAACCAACTTATCCACCTAGTTATTTACCTATCTACCTTACCTAAGCAGATATTTGGCCTATGTAAGTAAATATGTGTTGATTTTAAATAAATAAGTAGGTCCTACCTAACTACCTAGTTCAACCTATTTACATACACACCTACCTACCTAATTTAACCACTTACCTACCTACCTATTTAAATTGATTTTTTAAATTTTTAATTAATATGCCACGTGGTACATTTTGATTATGCCACTTGTCACAACCTAAAACCAATTAAACATAAAAATTTGATATCTTAAATTTTTAACATTTTAAAATAAAATAAATTAAATTAAAATATATTAAATTAATGACACATGGAAACATATCATAAGAACACGAGGTTAACGAAATTAGTTGCAAATTAGTTGTAAGCAACAATACATATACAATGGGTCAATGGATGAACATATATTTTGTTGACTTTTCTTTCCATCCATGAATGGTTGTTCTTTACAACTTGTCCAACACAACTAAGGGAAATATAGTTGCAAATGTTATTTGTAACCAAAAACTAATTACAGAAACTAGTTGTCAAAACCTTGAATTTTTTAATGTACGTTTTGGAAAAAAATTCTAAAATGAAAATGATTTTTTTTCATTTGAAAAAAGTGTGAATTTTTTTTTTAAAAAAAAGTTAGTTTTTATAAAACATTTGGAATAAACGACATAATAAATCTAATCATCACCCCATTTGTTTCATATCAAATGAGGTGGTCAAATGGCAATTGCAATGGGTTATTACCTCGGAGTCCAAACTTTGATAAAACTTCCATGTGGTCAATGGTGTTTGTTGACCATATCTACATAAATGATATTTTTATTAATAATATAAAATGAGAAAATCTAATTAATATTAAATATAATATGAAGTATAATATAATATAAAAATCAATGCCATGTGCCAATTCCTAATTTGATTAATTCTTAGTGAATTTGCTTGTCCACACCAACTCGTCAACAATCATTAAGAGATGTGATGAATTCACTAGATTTTTAATATAATAAATTAATGGTGATTTCACCTAAATGATAAGTGAAACTCTTAATGAACTAGGGACACATCCCTACCAGTGTTCGTTCCTTGCTAGGCACATTCAACATCATTATGACTTAAATCCCCTTAGGCCTAGCCTCCAACATGTCGGAGGTGTGTGCTTTAGTCCAATAAAAAGTATGAACTTGAATTTCTGAAATCTAGCCCAAGAATCAACAAAATATGGAAGGTCAAGGTATGTCTCATATGCCTATAGTTTTTTAGAAGATTCAATGAAAACATATAAATCCTTGAAATCATTATAAACAAAATTATGGTTTGTTGTTTTTATGTAGGCTATTGATGTTGGATCAAAATATGGTGTTTTTGAGCTTGCTAAAATCTATCTCTTTTGGGATATTTAGGAATGACAAAACTTTGCACCCAAGGTTAATATAAATAATTTTAAATAATTCAATTATAAAGCTCATCTATTGCACCCTTTCCTATATGTCATGCTTGTAGGCTTGAATTTTAGTCTTGTTGCTCATCTTTTATTACTATTAGGTCTAATCCATGTTGGTTGTCCTCTTATAACTTTTCTTTCACTAACTTTTTTTATTTTTATAATAATGTTACTCTACTTTCAATACTATTAGATCTGATTTGTGTTGTTCTACCTTTATTTTGCAAGTTGATCTTTGTTATTCTAACCCATCTACTCTCAAATCTAAACTATGACCTTCATCTTTGCACTTCGATGTTTTAGCAAGAGGACATAGGATTTCTAGGAAAGATTGGAACTCCTCTTCATAACTACTCATGAGCTTTGAAATATTGAGAAAAAAAAGGAGGAATAGTATTGAAAAAACTTTTATATGTATTTAGATTTGCCCCACTAAACAATTGAAATTGTGCTTAATAGTTTTGGTGAAAATGCAACCCCCCCCCCCCCCCCCCCCATCTTTTTTTTTTTTGTGTTTACTCTTCTATGCTTCATTATTTTTATTTTGTTTTTCAGATCTTTGCCTG
>Ga0116229_10007636_pt1 | contig 17036 bp, 15 predicted proteins | sample S1TSphgellanicum_3_FD_87313 | JGI IMG/M metagenome (GOLD analysis project Ga0116229, IMG submission 87313) | Host-associated microbial communities from peat moss isolated from Minnesota, USA - S1T2_Fc - Sphagnum magellanicum MG | ecosystem: Host-associated > Plants > Peat moss > Unclassified...
GAGGCGTTGGATGGTCCGCATTAGAGGATGTTCAACCTGACTGTCATCCCTCGATTGAGGCCGGCAGCTTGAGGCTGATACAAATGCTCTGCAAACAACAAGCAAGAGCGGCCCGACGGACGCTGGCGATTTTGCAATCAGGCTGAAGCCGCTCTAGACACCGATCTGGACGTGCGTGTTGCGGAGATGGTACGTCTCGCGGTGTCCGAGGATCACGCCATGAAAAATTTGCTTCTGGCCGCTGTGGCCGTGGCATGCGTAGCGCCTCGTGCCGACGCGCGCGACAAAAACGCACCACTTCAGATCACAACGACGAAATGCCCCGGCGGTACCCAGGGGAAAGCTTACGCCGGCTGCACAATCGCGGCGACCGGCGGCGCGCCGCCCTACACATTTTCCATCGACGGAACCGATAATTACCCGCCGCTGCCTGAAGGGTTATCCATCGATCCCGCCAGCGGACTTATCAGCGGCGCGCAGATCGGCGGCCAAGGCACCTACGCCCCGAGCATCATCGTGACCGACAGCGACAATGCGCAGGCCAGCCGGCAAATCGCCTTTGCCATCAACGGCGCCAACAGATTTCTCGCAAAAATCTTCCCGTCGAATTCGATTTTCCACCACCGGGTGGATGCCGCGATGACCGGACTACCGGTGGATACGTCGCCCGCCGCGCCAATCTATTCCGGGTATCTGTCGTCCACGGTAAAACCGTTTTTCGGCGACACGTCCAATTACCCTTTTCCCAACGGAATTCCGTCGTTCTCCGTGCCCTACAACCAGCCGGACGTGTCCGTCGCCACAACGCTCTACCAGTCCTATTTCACCTCGGGACCGATCCCGGCGAATGCGCCGGTGGAAGGCACAGGCCAGTCCACCGGCGATCGGCATGTATTGATCTATCGCGCTCAGGGCGCAGGCGCGCATCCCGCGTTGTACGAAATGTGGCAGGGGATTTACCAGGGAGGACCATGGACCGACTCGTCCAACGCGCTGTGGCCGAACGTGAACGGCAACGCGCTGACACGGCAAGGCAAGGGCACATCGGACGCCGCCGGCCTGCCGGTCGCGCCCTTGTTGGCAAATGCCGACGAAGTGATCGGCACTGGCACACAAGCGGCACCCAACGGCACCGTGCGCCACCCGATCCGGTTCACCCTGAACCACATGCTGAACTACTGGGTCTGGCCGGCGACCGAGACGGCCGGGGTCGGAAGTTGTGCCACCCAGAACGGTACCATTCCGGTGGAAACGGAAATTTCGCAGGCTAATCCCCCCGTGAGCTGCACCATGACAGGACCCGCCGGCGAGGTGTACCGGTTCAAGGCTTCGGTGGCCACACCCGCATGCGCCGCGACCAGCCCGCAGGCCGCGATCATCATTACGGGATTCCGCGATTACGGCATCATTTTGGCCGACAACGGCGACAGCGGCGGCCTGATCGGCACGCCGGATGCGCGATGGAATGATAACGATTTGTCCTGCCTGACGAGTCTCACCCTGGCGGATTTCGAACCGGTCAACGTCTCCACCCTGATCGTGCGAAACGACAGCGGCGCGACCAAGGAGTGATAGGAAGCAGTTCTTTTTTAAAAAAATACAAAGGTTTTTTGGTTTTTTTTCAAAAAAGAACTGCTTCCTTACTTAAACATGAGGCCCCGCCTTGATCGGAATGCGCAGATACCGCTCTCCCCGCGCATCCGGCGGCGGCAGATGCCCGGCGCGCATGTTCATTTGGATTGACGGGTACAGCAGTTTTGGCGGCGCAAGCGTAGCGTCGCGAGCTTCGCGCATGATGACGAAGGCTTGTTCGGAAATGCCGTCGCGCACGTGAATATTGTAGGCGCGTTCGCTGGCGACGGTGGTTTCCCAGGCGAATTCCTCGCGACCGGGCGCCAGATAGTCGTGGCCGACGAACAGGCGGGTTTCGGGCGGGAGGGCGAGGATGCGGCGGATGGAGCGGTAGAGCGTGCGGGCGTCGCCGCCGGGGAAGTCGGCCCGCGCGGTGCCGAAATCGGGCATGAACAGAGTGTCGCCGACGAATGCGGTGTCGCCGATCACGTAGGCGGCGCAGGCGGGCGTGTGGCCGGGCGTGTGCAGCGCCTGGCCTTGCAGGGCGCCGATCGCGAAGGTTTCCAAGTCGGCAAACAGGTGGTCGAACACCTTGCCGTCCGGGTGCAGGTCGTCGGTGCCGAAGGTGGGAATGAACGCGCGCTGCACCTCGCGCACGCGCTCGCTGATGCCCACGCTGGCGCCGGTATGGGCGGCGATGAACGGGGCGGCCGAGATGTGGTCGGCATGGACGTGGGTTTCGAGCACCCAGGTGATGCGCAAGCGGTTGGCGGCAGCCACGGCGAGGATTTTCCGGGCGCCCGCGGTGTCGAACGTGCCGGCGCCGACGTCGAAATCAAGCACCGGATCGATAACCGCGGCGCGGCTCGATTCGGGGTCGGCCACCAGGTAACTGATGGTGTTGGTGGCGGGGTCGAAGAACGCGGTGACGGCCGGTTTGGTCATGTCTGGCCTCGGTATCTACGCCGGCTGGCGCTGGCCAATCCATACAGGACCGGACGGAATTCCGCCAGGGGTCGGCTCATCCGGCCCGGCATGAACGCCGCCCTGCGCCGCCGGGCCGCACAGGAATTGGCGACATAGGGCCCTGTCAACATTAACCGAATCAAGTTGCATGGCCGAACGGGCCGTTAACTTATATTTGAAAAGGCATCTTTGCCGGCGTGCTGGCACACTTAGAGCGGCTTCAGCCTGACTGGAAAATCGCCAGCGTCCGTCGGGCCGCTCCAGGTTGTTGTTTGCAGAGCATTTGTATCAGCCTCAATAGGCCCGCCTCAATCGAGCGATTCCAGACCGGCTGAAAATGCTCTAGTTGCCGACGATGGCTAACCTAAAGCGATCGCGCTCTAAGGGATTGCGGCTTCATTCGGAGCGTCGACGGGACAGTCGTATGACATCAGATCGGGGGATTTCCGATGCGGGCGGACCTGGACGGCGTGCGCTTTGCCCTCCGGCCGAGATTCCGCCCGGCACGACGCGGGCGTTTCCGGCGGCGGACGGCTGTGCCCACGGGCTTTTTGCCGTGCATCATTTCCGCGACGGCATTTTGCTCTACGTCAATGCCTGCCCCCATCTTGGCGTGCCATTGGACTGGCTGCCGGACCAGTTCCTCACGCTCGACGGCACCCGGATCATCTGCGCCACGCACGGCGCCGAATTCCGTATTTCGGATGGCTACTGCGTCAGGGGCCCGTGCCGCGGGGAGTCTCTGACCAAGGTGCCATCCACGGTTGTAAATAATGTGATTATGGTCCGAGCGGATGCCGGCCGTGACCCCGGTGAAACACAAACCGGCGCGATTCGCCGATAAAATGACGGGAGAAAGCGCGATGTCGCAGGACACGCTGATCGACGTGAAGCCGCAGATTGCCGCCGCGACACAGACGCCGGCGGCGCGCTATCGCGACATGCAGCAGACGGCCGGCGTGGATCCGGAAAAATTCTGGGCGGCGGAAGCAAGTCGCATCGCCTGGATCAAGCCACCGCGCACAATCAAGAACACGTCCTTCAACGGCGACGTGCAGATAAAATGGTTCGAGGATGGCGTGTTGAACGCGTCCGCCGTCTGCCTCGACGCGCATTTGGCCACGCGTGGCCAGCAGACCGCGATCATCTGGGAAGGCGACGATCCGGCGACGTCGCAACACATCAGCTATGCGCAACTGCATGAGAAGGTGTGCCGTCTCGCCAACGCCATGAAGTCGCTGGGTGTGAGGAAGGGCGACCGCGTCACGATTTATTTGCCGATGGTGCCGGAAGCCGCGATTGCGATGCTCGCCTGCGCGAGGCTCGGCGCCATCCATTCCGTGGTGTTCGGCGGCTTTTCGCCCGACAGCCTGGCGAATCGCATACAGGATTGCGGCAGCACATTGCTGATATGTGCCGACGAAGGACGGCGCGGCGGGCGTCATGTCGCGCTGAAAACCAACGCCGACGAGGCGCTGGCGTCCTGCCCGACCATCAGGAACGTGATCGTGGTGTCGGTGACCGGCGGCAATGTGCCGCTCACGGTGGGTCGCGATCATGATTACGCGGCCCTGGTGGCGGCCGCATCGCCCGATTGCGCGCCCGAACCGATGGGCGCGGAGGACCCGCTGTTCATCCTGTACACCAGCGGCAGCACCGGCAAGCCGAAGGGCGCCCTGCACACCACCGGCGGCTATCTGGTGTGGGCCAGATTCACCCACGAACTGGTGTTCGACTACAAGGACGGCGAAATATTCTGGTGCACGGCGGACGTGGGCTGGGTCACCGGTCACACCTATATCGTCTACGGACCGTTGGCGAATGGTGCGACGACCTTGATGTTCGAGGGTGTCCCGACCTACCCGACGGTCAGCCGCTTCTGGAATGTCATCGACAAGCACAAGGTGAATATTTTCTACACCGCGCCGACGGTGATCCGCAGCCTGATGCGCGACGGCGAGGGGCCGGTGAAGGAAACCAGCCGGAAATCGTTGCGTATTCTTGGCAGCGTCGGCGAGCCGATCAATCCCGAGGCATGGCTGTGGTATTACCGCGTGGTGGGCGATGAGCGGTGCCCGATCGTCGATACCTGGTGGCAGACCGAAACCGGCGGCATTCTGATCAGCCCGGTGCCGGGCGCGGTCGTGTTGAAACCCGGTAGCGCCACCTTGCCGCTGCCGGGGGTGAAACCGCAACTGGTGGACGCCGAGGGCACCGTGCTGGAGGGTGCCACCGAAGGTAATCTCTGCATTACCGACAGTTGGCCCGGGCAGATGCGCACCGTATTCGGCGACCATCCCCGCTTCATCCAGACCTACTTCACCACCTACCCCGGCAAATATTTCACCGGCGACGGCGCCCGCCGCGACGAGGATGGCTATTGGTGGATTACCGGCCGCGTTGACGACGTGATCAACGTGTCCGGTCACCGCATGGGCACGGCGGAGGTGGAATCGGCGCTGGTCGCGCATAAATCGGTGGCCGAGGCCGCCGTGGTGGGTTTCCCGCACGACCTGAAAGGGCAGGGGATCTATGCCTACGTGACCCTCAAATCCGGCATTGAGCCGAGCGAGGCGCTGCGCCGCGAGCTCGTGGCCTGGGTTCGCCGCGAAATCGGCCCGATCGCCGCGCCCGACGCCATTCAGTGGGCGCCCGGGCTGCCGAAAACGCGGTCCGGCAAGATCATGCGGCGCATATTGCGCAAGATTGCCGCCAACGAGACGGACGCCCTGGGCGATACGTCCACCCTCGCCGATCCCGGCGTGGTGCGGGAGCTGGTGGACAGCCGCGTCAGCTAGGGAAGCAGTTCTTTTCTTCAGAAAACAAACTCTTCCTGGCTTTCCTTCGCGCGTCGAGACGCATAGGAGCAATGCCTCCCGTGCCGTGGGCAACCGCAAGGGCGTTTTAAACACGCGGGCGCGTATTATAGCGCAAGAAAGATGCGGCGCTCTGCTGCCGCAAGCAAGAAGGCAAGTATTTCAAGTAAATGAATCACTAGCCGACGCGGGCTGGGCTTCATTGCTGTTAACGCTGTCGTAACGCTTGGCTTGTATAAAGCGATCTACCTGCCCACGTTGCGGTGCAGCGTAGTCAATACGCGTCTTGAAAGGACACCTCCCATGATCTCCGCTTCAACTCTGGTGGGCGCGTATCCGCGTGTCCGCCCGGTCGGCGCGGCGAACGTAAGTGCCGTTCCGCCGTCCTCCATCATGCGCCACGCCGCGCCTCTCGCGCCGGCCGTGTGGCATCCCGGCGGGGTGCTGGAATCTGTCTTGCTGGTTTTGACCGCGTTCGGCGCAGGCCTGCTGTTCTGCACGGTCATCGCTGGCATGCTGCCGTAACTCCGCGCGACGGACCCTTTCCTGTTCTGGTTCGCCGGGCGGGAGAGGGCGGCGCGCGGCCGCGACATGCGGCACCATTGATTGCGGCAACGAACCGCACTCTTATGGAACCGGCAATGCATCGTGTGCCATGATCGTCCACGATGGACGCTTTGCTGAAGCCCGCCGACCTCACGCGCGCCGCCGGGCTGGCACGCCTTGCCGGCGTGCTGCCCCGTCTCGGGCTGGATTACGCAACCCAGCGCAATCACGCGCCGGCGCCAGGGCTGCATCCAACCACCAGCCTGCTGTCGCCGTGGCTCCGTCTGCGCCTGCTGACCGAACGCGAAGTCGTATCGGCGGCGAGCGCCGCGCATGGCGCCGCGGCGGAAAAATTCATTCACGAAATATTCTGGCGCACCTACTTCAAAGGCCACCTGGAGCAGCATCCGGAACTCTGGCACGAATATCGCCAGAGCCTGTCGGAGGCGCAGGAACGGCTCGGCGGTAACCGGGGCCTCGCCCGGCTGTATGCGCAGGCGATCGGCGGCACGACCGGCCTGGATTGCCTCGATGCCTGGTCGCATGAGCTCGTGCGCACCGGCTGGCTGCATAATCATGTGCGGATGTGGTTCGCCAGCATCTGGATTTTTACGTTGGGCCTGCCCTGGCAACTGGGCGCCGATTTCTTTGCCCAACATCTGCTGGACCACGACCCCGCGTGCAACACCCTATCCTGGCGTTGGGTGGCGGGCCTGCACACGCGCGGCAAACCCTACATTGCGCGGGCGGAAAATATCGAACGCTACACTGGCGGCCGCTTCAACCCCGCCCGCATCCTCGATGAGGCGCCGACGCCGCTCGCGGAACCCGATCCGATGCCGCCCTGCCCCCTGCCTCCGCCGGATGCCTGGCCCCTGACGGCCACCGCCTTGCTGCTGCATGAGGACGACCTGGCGCCGGAATCGCTCGTGCCAGGCCACGTCCGCATCGTTCGCATCGGCGTGCTGGCAAGCCAGTCTGACGCATCCTCCCTTGTGCGCGCCGCACGCGCCGTCGCCCTGGCCGACGCCGCCGCGCGCGCGGAGGCAGCATTCGGCGTGCCGGCAACCATGCTCGCCGATGTCGCCGCTATATCGGAATGGTCGGAGGGCGCACCTATTGCCACGCCCTATGCGCCTGTAGGGCCGGTGGCCGATGCCCTCGCCGGGCTCGAGCTGCATCGAATTCAGCGGCCTTGGGACCAGCACCATTGGCCGCATTGCGCGCGGGGGTTTTTCCAACTTCGGGCGAAGGTCGCGTAGGACAGGAAGGCCTTCTTTTTTGAATAAAAGAAGCAAGAAACTTTTGCCTTGTGAAGACGCCTTGGTGAACTTAGGCATCGTCGGCAAATAAGTGCGTTGGCACGCCGACAAAGATGCCGTTTCAAACAAAGGCTAAGGGCCCGTTCGACCCTGGTAGTTGATTCGGTTAATTTCGAACGGGCCCTTAGTGAAAACCTTTGCTATTCTTCCAGTAGTTCACGCGCCAGTTCGCGGCCCAGGCAGCCGTGCAGCCTTGCCCGTATCGCCGGACGATCCGCCTTCGGGGCGTCTTCCAGGTCAATGCTGCCGTTATCAACCCAGTCGTGCATGAGATCGAAACGGTGGAACAGCGCAACGCCGGGTAACGAAGCGGTGGCCTTGAGCGCCGCAAGATATGGCGCCACGTTCGCATTCGCGGCCAGAAAACGACTATATTGCGGATCGATCAGAACCAGGTCGGCGCCGGCAGACGCGACGGCGGCCGCCCCATCGGCGAGCGCCTGGTAGAAATCCTCCGGCGGTTGCTCCTCTACCGCCTCGATCGTGCCGGTCTGCCACAGCACCAAACGATAGCGTTTGTGCCGAAGCTCGACGCGCATCTGCGCCAGCAGATCGGCCGCGAACTCACCGTGGTGGCCGACAAAGGTGATGTCGACATGAAGACCATGCACCGCCGCCTCCAGCGCGCGCGCCGCTTTCCAGGAAATGCCATTCTGATCGATAACGGTCTGATCAATCACAGTCTGATCGATACCAGTCTGATCGATGCCAGTCTGATCGATACCGGTCCGATTGGCCGCGGCCGCGGGTCTGTGGGCTACCTTCCGCGCTGCCTCGGGGGTCGCGGCGCCGGACCCTACGGCCAGCATTTCCAGCGTCGCGCCCGGCTTGAGCATCGCCGACACATGAGTGAGGCCGGAAAAATCGCCGACCGCATCGGCCGCCGGCGCGGGGCAGACGGGTGCCGCGGCCGCACCGAAAAGCGCTGCGGCCAGCACAAATAGATATTTGGCGGCCTTCATATGCCCGCTTCCTGCCGCGGTGCGGCGGGACGGCTGCCGCGGCCCTTGTTGGAATACCACGCGGCCACGGCAGCCACGGTCACCAGCGAAATGACGCCAGCCACATTCACGCCGACCTGCATGAAAAAGCCGCTATTCTGTTCCGTCGCCAGCCTCCCCAGGAACGCCAGAAATATACCCGCACAGAATACAGGCAACGAATGCTGCCCCGCCAGCACAAACGGGGCAGCGATTCGGGTGCGCAGCCATGCCGCATGCGCGGGAACCAGCCGGGCCGTGAGCCAGGTGAGCGCCAGGATCGACAGGAGCCGGAATGGGTGCAACCCTTCCTTGTCGACATCCATCAGCACGCGAACGATGCTGGACGGCCAATGCGCCAGTACGGCGGGGTGCGCCCAGACCACCCATTGCATGATCAGCCCGAACAGCACGACGATGACCGCCGCGATGTCGATGGGCAGGCTGCGCTTCGGCCGCTCGCCCGGTGCGAACGACAGGATGGCCCCCATGACAAACAACAATTGCCAGGTGAACGGATTGAAGAACCATCCCCCCCCGGTCCAGCTCGGCAGGTTTATGTCGAAGATGCGGGCGAGGAGGTACATGGCAAGCGACAGTCCCGCGAGCACGGGTGGCCAGCGCAGCAACGGCAGTGCCACCGCAAACATCAGCAACAATGTGACGTAGAGCGGCAGAATATTCAGGTAGGCGGGCTGGAAATGCAGTGTCAACGCCTCCAGCAAGGCGCGGTAGGGCGCCCCGCCGACGACGTCGAGATGGATTTCGTCGAGATAGTCGTTTCGGTCCAGCGCATTGGCCGAGTAGCCGACCTGTGCTGCGAAAACCACGAAGAGGAAAATATGGGCGATATAGAGCGTCCAGGCGCGGCGGACGACGTCGGCCCCGGCATAGAGCCAGCCTTGAGCGCGCATGGTACCGCCATAAGCGATGCCGCCCGCGTAGCCTGCAAGCAGCACAAACACTTCGGTGGCATCGCACAAGGCAAAATTGCGGATGGAGAACAGGCCGAGCCAGTCCGCCGGTATATGGTCGGTGAAGATCCACCACAGCGCGACGCCGCGGAAGAAGTCGATCCGTAGATCGCGGTTATCGCGGATGAGGGGCACGGAAACCCTAAAGGGGGTTGCTGGGCGCCTCGGTCAAGGCGGGGAGATCGGCGGCGCCGGCGGGCTTTGCCCGAGAACCGGCCTGCCTGCCCATTCTTCCTAAAGTGACGAAAGGTTTCCCGCGATGCGGGCCACGTCCGCGCCGGCAATGCTGGCGGGATGGCGGCTCAATAGAGGCATCTGGCGACGGATCGCGTCGCGCACCTTGTCGTCGCGCCGCACGATCCCCGCGAGCACCGGGGTACGCCCGAGAAACTGGGTGCAGGCGCGCGCGAGCGTCGCATAGGTGCGGTGCCCGGCGGTGTCGCTGGCTGCCTGATTGATCACAAGCCGCACCTCGCCATCCGGCACCGCGGCGGCGTGCAATTTGATCACCGCGTAGGCGTCGGTCAGCGACGTCGGTTCATCGGTGGCGATGACGAGCAGGATGTCGGCGCCCGCCGCCATCCTCTGGGTTGCCGGATCGAGGCCCGCGCTGAGGTCGAGCAGCACATGGTCGTACGGCATGCGGGCCAGACCGGCCAGCATCTGATCGACCGCGTCGGTTCCCAGGCTTGCGAGGGCGCCAGAGCCGGAGCGCCCGGCCAGCACGTCGAATCCGCCCGGCACGCAGCGTTGTACCGCATCCGGCATCGACACCTTGCCCGACAGCACGGACCCGAGGTCGTAGCCGGGGTTCAAACCGAGCTGGATGTCGACGTTGGCCAAACCGAGGTCGCCGTCGAACAGCAGCACTCGCTGTGCGGCGCGCGCCAATGTCTGGGCCAGCGTCACGGAAAACCAGGTTTTCCCGACGCCACCCTTGCCCGACGCCACTGCCGTGAGAAGCGGCGCGCCGGCCCGGCGGCGGGGCCGCGGTTCAGACAAATTTCGAATTTGCATCCGGCACCTTCCTGGGTCGTGGGACAGGCCTGCGCGACAGTCGCCCGGCGAGAAATTCGGCGGTGAGAGGCGTGAGCCCGTCGGTGGCACCCGCGCCGGTGCCGGCCTCCGACAAGGTCATGCTGCCGGCAATCGCGGCCGCCACCACCGACCCGAGCCGGCGTGCGAGATCCAGCCGTGTCGGGATGAAATGGCGTACGCCAACCGCGGCAAAGGCAGCCGCCTGCTCTGCCGATTCCATCGGGTCATATCCGGCCGGCAGCACCATGATCGGCAGTGCCGAGGCCGTTGCGATCAATGCGGTAATCGCTTCCATCTGCCCGCTGTCGAACGGATCGATGCCGGCGGTGTCGATCAGCACCGGTGCCGCGGCCGGGCGATGTTGCAAGGCCCGCACCAAGGTTGCCGGGTGACTGGCCACGACCAGGCTGATGCCAAGCAGGCGCGTGTAGGCGGCGAGTTCCTCGGCGGCTCCGGCGCGCCGTCCGTCCGCGGTAATCACGAGCGGGGCGACGCCGCCGAGCACAAGCCGGGTGGCAAGACGCGCGGTGGTCAGTGTTTTGCCGGCCCCGGGTGGGCCGGTCAGCAGCAGGGGTTGGCACGCGGCGCCGAGCGGCAGTTCGCCGAACCGCAACAGATTGGCCAGCGTCTGCGCCAACGGACCCTGACCGAGCCGTTCGGCGATTGGCGCCGGCACGCCATGCCAGTTCAAGACCGCGAGGTCGGTCGCGCGCGGCGGAATTTCGGGTTCCGGCGCACGGTATGGTTCCGGCTCGTGCTCCAGCGCGGCGGTGACTTCAACGCCACCGCCAACGCGCCGGGACGACAGAATCAGTGCCTCGTCGCCAAGCTCGGCGCGGGCCTGTGCCAGCGCAGCAGGCATCGAGCCGGCACGGAAAAGTCGCAGACGCATGCGAGGGAATTAGCGCCACTCGCGTTGACAAGCGGTTTATCGGCGGGTGAATTATCGTGACGCCCGCGCCGCTGCAGACCGCAAGCGCGGGTGTTCGTTCCGTCCGAATGACCATTCGTCCGGCGCGTTCAGGGGTCCGACAGTGCAGTCGGCGGTAACGAAATATCGGCCAGGGGCGGCCGAGCGATGCGCGCGAACACCACGGCGGCGGCAATCGCGAGAAGCAGCGAAGCAATCAGGAAAGGCGCACCGGGCAGGCTCCACCCAAGCCGGGGTGTGGCGAAAATCGCAAAGCTTTCCGTGTAGAGCGTCGGGGCGCACATCCCGGCGATACCGAGCAGACTATTGCTGGCGCCTTGCAGGGCGCCCTGCTCGGTTGCCAGCACCTTGCGTGTCATCAGCGCAACCAGCGCCGGGTCGGCGAGTCCGCGCAAGGCGAGCATCGGAATGGCCAGCATGAACTGCGTGGGTGTGTTGGCAAGGCCCATGGCGGCGAACCCGCTCGCACCGCAACAAAGGCCGGCTAGGAGCGCCCGCCGCTCGCCGAGCCACCGGACCGCCGGGCCGGTCATCAAGCCGCCGACCAGAGCGCTGGAAATGCCCATCGCACCCAGCAGAACACTCAGCTGACGAAGGCTGAACCCGTAGCGATTAAGCGCATACAAAACGGTGATGGTCGGCAGGGCATTCTGGGCCGTCAGCCCGAGAAATTGCACAGAAGCCAGGCTGCTCAGGCCAGGGCGCGAGCGCAGCAGGCGAAGTGCCCCCAACGGATTTGCGCGCCGCCAGGAAAAAGCCGCGCGGCGATTGCGCGGCAGCGACTCCGGCAAGACGAAAAAGCCGAACAGGAAATTGACCAGGCTGAGACCGGCCGCCACCCAAAACGGCAAACGCGGGCTAATGCTGCCGAGAAACCCGCCAGCGACAGGCCCGGTGATGAAGCCAAATCCAAACGCGACGGAGACCAGGCCAAAGCGGGCGGCGCGCTTTTCCGGCGGCGTGATGTCGGCAATGTAGGCGCTAGCGGATGAAAAACTGGCCGCGGTGATACCGGAAATGATGCGCGCGGCGAATAGCCAGCGCACATCGGGTGCGACCGCCAGCAGAATGCCGTTTAGTCCCAGGCCGAGATTGGACAATAATATTACCGGCCGGCGTCCGAACCGATCGGACAGCGCTCCCTGTACCGGGCCCGCGAAGAACTGCATTAGCGCCCAGCTTGTGGCAAATATGCCAACGGCGTGCGCCGCCGCCGTCGCACTTCCGCCTTCCATCGACTGGATCAGCAGCGGCAATACCGGGACGACGAGTGACATCGACAGAATGTCGAGTGTTATGGTGAAAAGGATAAAGCCTATGGCCGCGCGCATGCCTCAGTTTAATGCGCGCACTAAGGGCGTGCCAGGGCGGCGTGCCAGGGCGGTGTCGGAGTCGGCTGACCCGGCATTGTGGCGCCGCGCCGCCTGCCTTTGGCGAGCGCACCATGATTGAATTTTAGCGAGGCATTAATCATCGCGATATATGTTGGCGGCTGATGAGCTGTATGCTTAGCTTAGTTTACCGTGTATGCTTAGCTTAGCTTAGCTTAGCTTAGCTTAGCTTAGCTTAGCTTAGCTTTGAATCCGGAACGAACCTATACGACCCGCACCGTGCCGGCACCCTTACTTGGAGTTTCACCGTGCGCGTGACGCAGTTCGCAACCGGATTGGCAGCAGAACAACTGGCCTGCAATGCATTGATGCGGGACGGGTTTAATGTTCTCGGCCGGCGCCTGCGGACTGCGGCAGGGGAAATCGATGCCGTCGTGGAGCGCGATGGCCTGACCGTTTTTGTCGAGGTCAAAGCCCGCAAGGATCTCGCCACTGCGGCGGCGGCCTTGCAGCCGCGCCAGCAGGCAAGGCTTATGGGTGCCGCCGAAATTCTGCTTGGTGAAAATCCCCATTGGGGCAAGGCCGGCATCCGATTCGATGTCATGGCGGTGGACCGTTCCGGCAAAGTGCGGCGCATCGCCGATGCATTCCGCATGAACTAGGGCGTTGGGAATCTGATTGAAGCTGGCGACGAACCCGGGATGGATCAATTCGGGCTGAATGTTGCCGAGCGGAGGCGTATCGTGCCGCCTGGGAAAGCGATACTCTCTACAGCGCATTCATGTCCGTCATCATACGCTTCATCGAATCCATAAAGCTTGGGTCGTAGGCCTCGTCGACATGTTGAAGGTTCCACAGGCCAGACTGCGCAACCTTCTCCTTGTTGCACCGGCGGCCGAGCCACGCCGCCGACGCGGGATCGATGGGCGTTCGCGCGTAATTGCTCAACAGGGCAATGCTGTTCTTCTCGATGAACGCGCGCTGGCTGTGCGGTCCCGGCGCGTCGTCCACTGCCAGATAAAGGAATGGCATCTGGCCGATATAGAGGCTGACAGCCGCTTCAAGGGACGCTTCCTGCTTGGTACTGCCGGCCGGGGGCGAGGTGCCGCGGCCCCAACTTTGCGGCTCGGCGTTCCCCATCAGGTCACGCAGCGCCGTTCCCAACACGGTGCGAAAGACTGAGCCGCGGTGGGTGCCGCTGGCATCATGCCAAAGGCGATCCCACAATGTGCTTTGCAATTCAGGCTTCAACGCGTGGGTCGCTACCCGCACGACGCGCAAGCCACCGCCCGAGTCGGTGCGGGTTTCGGTCTGTTCGAAAAACCAGACGACGCCTCGCTGTGGCCAAGGCGCCGCAGGGTCGGCCTGTGCCATGCGGCGCATGCCGCCATTCAGCGCCTCCAAATCACTGAGAAGGCGGTAGAAACGCAGCAGATCTGAGGCGCGGGTGCTCATAAAGTCCAGTGAAGCAATAGCATGGCGCCAGAAACCCGGTACCGCCATGCGAGGCAAGAGGGGTGTCGCCGAACCTGACCCGATGTGTCGACGCCGCGCGCTTCCTTCCGCCAGCAGGCTAAGCTAATACCCGCCCACGTTGAAAACGGACAGATCGGCATCGCAAGTAAGCATTTCTTTATGACTTCAGCAGAGCAAGAGTCTTTCGGTTCTTTTTTTCAAAAAAGAACTGCTTCCTTCGCGTGGAACAGGCCATGGCAGACGCAGTCACCCCAGAAATCGGATCGGTCGGCCCATTGAAGGTCGCCGTGCAAATGGATCCCCTGGAGTCCATTAACATCGATGGCGACAGCACCTTTGTTCTGATGCTGGAGGCGCAGGCGCGCGGCCACGCCCTTTGGCACTACGAAGTACGGCACCTCTCTTTGCGCGAGGGCCGGGTCGGCCCCGATGCGCCGATCGGCGATCGCGTGACGGCCATTGCCCGGCCGGTCACCGTACGGCGCAAGTCCGGAGACCATTTTCAGGCGGGCGACGCGGCACGGATCAACCTCGCGACGATGGATGTGGTTCTGATGCGGCAAGACCCGCCGTTCGACATGGCGTATATTTCGGCGACCCATTTGTTGGAACATATCCAGCCGCGCACCCTGGTCGTCAATGACCCCGCAGCGGTGCGCAATGCGCCGGAAAAGCTCCTTGTGACGCATTTTCCCGACCTAATGCCACCGACCCTGGTAAGCTGGGACAGCGATGCGATACGTGCATTCCGGGCAGAATTCCGCGATATCATCGTCAAGCCGTTGTTCGGGAATGGCGGCGCCGGCGTCTTCCGGATACGCCCCGACGACGAGAACCTTGGCGCATTGCTGGAAATGCATTTTGCCCGATCGCGCGAGCCGCTGATGATCCAGCGCTACGAACCGGCGGTCCGCAAAGGTGACAAGCGCATCATCCTGGTGGATGGCGATCCGGTCGGCGCGATTAACCGCGTGCCGGCGGCAGGAGAGGCGCGCAGCAACATGCATGTCGGGGGCCGTGCCGAGCCTGTGACCCTGACGCCACGCGATGCGGAAATTTGTCGGCGCATCGGGCCAATGCTGTGCGAAAAAGGACTAATCTTCGTCGGGATCGACGTGATTGGCGATTACCTCACGGAGATCAATGTCACCAGTCCGACCGGACTTCAGGAAATCGCGCGATTTGAGGGCGCGAACCTCGCCAGCATGATTTGGAACCGGATCGAGGCCAGGCTGGTGCTGGGGCGTCGCGGCGCAGGCGCGGAACCGGCGGACCTGCCCTTTCACGCGCCGTGATCAGGCAGTCCGCAATATCACAGGCCGGTGCTGCCGTCGTAACATGAGCATGACCAGCATCGCCAGCCCAAGCAACAGGATGCTTGAGGGCTCCGGCACCGGCGTGGGACCTGGGCCGGTGTTGCATGATGTGCCAACGCACGTCTGCGAGGGGCCACCGGGCACACCGGGATTACCGCCGCCGCCGAAGCCGCCGACAACGCCGCTGCCACCCACCAAAGCGGCGCCCCCCGCTGCGGCCGGGATGATCTTGGGCAAAAACGCGGCGGGTGCGCCGCCATTTCCGTGGCCCGGCAATGCCCCGGGCAATCCCGCAGGCACCCTGCCGCACCCATCAAGTGGCGCCATGCCATGATGAACGCTAACGTGACGTGCCGTGCCATGGCGCCGAATGCGCCCAATAATGCGGTGAATGCGATGTACGTGCGGTGCCGGGGGCGTGTAGCCGTTGAGCGGAACCGGCAGGCAAGGATCAATCGGCATAAAATACTTTCCTAATACCTGACTCGAGGGTCGCCCGTTTGCCGGCCCTACAAGCGTGGAAACTTCACCTGTTATCGTCGTTCATCACAGTTAATCACTGAGATTGCTGCGCATGTTAGTGAACGTTTCGTGTCGTGTCAACGTCCGAGGTGGTATTCCGACGCGGACCGCTACCCTTGCTTCCCACAATGTGACAATAGCTTGGGCCAAATCTGCCGCCACTGGAACAACTTTTTGTTACCTGATCCTGGCCTACTCCCGTCGCAGGATCTTGTCAGTGAAGAAACTCGCAACCCCCGAGGCGACGAAATCCCGCCGCAAGGCAGCCTCGTCGTAGCCGTCGCGCACCCAATCCAAGAATGAAGTGCTTCCCTCCGCCTCAGTGGCATAGCGCATAAAGAATGCGTCCAGCACGCCGGTGCGGCTGCGATTGAAGTGGCCGAAGCGCCAGGATAGCTGACCCAACGCGTGTGCCGCCGTGCCGCCCTCGAGCAAAATGGCAAGTCCCGCTGCAAGTCCGGCGCGGTCAGCGCCCGACTTGCAGTGCATCAGGGCCGGGGTGCGCAGGCTCGCATAGATGTCCGCGAATCGAAGGATTCGGTCGCGGTGCGGGGCGCCGCGGCTTTCAAATGCCATATCGATGTGGTTGAGGCCCAGTCGCGCGGCGGCTTCGCGCGAGAGGGCATCTGAGCCGCACTGACGGTGGCCGCGTAGATTAATTAAGGTTTTGAGGCCGTAGCGGCGGGCGGCGGCATGCAGGCGAGCCGGCGTCGGATGATTGGAGCGGTAGAGCTTTCCGGGAATGACCTCTGCCCAATTGTCCCACAACACCCGGAAGACGGCGTGATCCACCAGGAGAGAGTCAGACCAGGCGTGCACCCGAGAGCCGCCTGTTGCGAGATTCTGATCGTACACGGTACCCAGTGTGGTGTGCGGCGCGCGCTGCGTTCAAGCCCGATCAAAAGCTGAAGTCCAGCGAACTGACGGTTGAACGCGATTTTTTTCGCAAAGAGTCTGGTGCATGAGGGGGGCGGCCCGCCTGGCGCTGGTCGACCGTGCGGACGGTGCGCTGTCGATCGTGGCGCAGTGCCGGCTGCTGCGGGTGGCGCATTTGACGCGGTATTGGCGGCCGGCCCCGCAGAGCGCGGATGATCCGGACCTGATGCATCGGCTCGACGTGCAATATCTGGCAACGCCGTTCTATGGCACGCGCCGGATGGCGGCTGTGCTGCGCAGGGTAAACCGCAAACATGTGCGCCGGCTGATGCGCCTGATGGGCATCACGGCGATCCAGCAGCGTCCGAAC
>Ga0116229_10007637_pt1 | contig 17032 bp, 7 predicted proteins | sample S1TSphgellanicum_3_FD_87313 | JGI IMG/M metagenome (GOLD analysis project Ga0116229, IMG submission 87313) | Host-associated microbial communities from peat moss isolated from Minnesota, USA - S1T2_Fc - Sphagnum magellanicum MG | ecosystem: Host-associated > Plants > Peat moss > Unclassified...
AAAAAAAAAGGGGAAAAAAAATTTTTTGTGAAAAGGGGTTGGGGGGGGGGGGGGAGGATCTAGTGTTAACAAAGTCCCAAGTAACATTATTCGAAGCATGCCATGTGGGATTCCAACAATGCCTTTTCATCCAAAACCATGTATTTGGGCTTGGGTCCCAAAACACCCCAATGTAAACCCAAAGCAACCATCCCAAGCCACTTTGGGCCAATTAGGGATTAGAGATTGCAATGGGGCCCGGCCCATAGTCTTTAGTGTAAACATGCCCTTAGTATGGAAAACCAAAAACAAATGTTGTACTTGAGCTCAATTTCTTAAGCTATGTAATCATACAACATAGCCTCTTATCATCTTACATTCGTTTATCAAATTTCATGGGTTTTGTCATTTGTGCCTTGCATTGTTTTGCATAAAACCACATCGTTCATGTTTTGATTTTCCACACGTAACACAAAAACTTGATATTGTATGTAATTCTTTATGGGATTTGAACCCATCATCACAAAGAAATAAGATTTAGTTATTACCATTAGTTTACTTCCTACCATTTCAAAATAAATAAATTTTATTTAAAAATTTTAGGATATTAATCAAACCTTATAGTAGAATTATATAAGGTGTTACAAAATATTTTCTAATGTTTTTAAACACCTTGCAAGGTTTGATAGAGGTGTTTAACATCCCATTTCAATCTTTTTCCTAAATTGCTCATTTCAATAATTAGTTTTCACAAAACTTTTAAATAAAATTAAAACAACACAAAAAATATTTTGCCACTTCCTTACTCTAAATCTTGAAGTTTGTCAAGTGTTCAACCAACATAATCACAAATTATTCATTTGTTATTGGACTTTGACCTTCATCTAACATGATATAGAGTGGGCATGATTTGGTTGATTTTCATTCTTAACAAACTTGTGACCAAGCAAGATGGGCAAATCTTGGTTGATTCTGGTTCCTAACAAACTTATGATTGAACCCAACAAGGTGAAATGAACATGATGTGGTCGATTATAACTCCTAGCAAACATGTGGCCTAGCTCATCAAAGCAAGGTGATTGTTGTCTTGGTGGAATTGGTTAAACCTTGCCCATTCCCTATGTTAATAATTGTTGGGTCTTATATGATACAAAACATGTGTTATATAATTAACACTTATGCTAAACAACCCATTCAACATGAGAACAATCAATCAAAAGATAGAATAGGACCTAGCTCTTGTTTGCAATCAATATTTCCATTTGTTTAAAAAAATCACATGTAACCAAAAAAAAGGTGGAAGAAAAATAAAAATTGTTTATTTGGTGACATGAACTTGCCACAATCATTAATGGCAAACCTACGTGAACACACAACCAAAACCAAACACACTAATTTACATGCACATGTTTGGATCATATCATTTTGAATTCTCTTTGTTGAGTTATCCTACTCTTTTCTATGACATTGTCATAATGTGGACTCTCAATACCAATAGGTTGTCTTTCAACACAATTCTCACCAAGAAATTGTGAACTACAACTTTAATTCCCACAACAAATTGTTTAAAAAAACAACTGACAACCTGAATTTGTTTTCACAAGTGACATTTATGTCCACCTTGGCTTTTAATATGTTATAGCCTTTGAATCACATGCCTTTCACTAATCATTCAACCATAAACATTGAATTACCATGATATGAACAATAATCCCACTTAGAGCTACCACATACAAAGATATGCACTTCCCAATTCCCTCAAACCCATCACCCATAGTTCACAAAGCTCTTGACTTATCTCAAGCATGTTAAACTTGAGAATGCAAGGGCATCTTAGATTAGCTCAAGACTCAAGACCTCCCTAGAGATCATTATCACTTCCACATGTCCCTTGACCTCGAAACATTTAAATGTTTATTTTTGGCACTTTGTCCTAATTTTTCATGCATAGTGAAAAGGTTTTGGAAAACTCAATACATAGTAACAAAGACTATGGACATTCATCTCATCAACATTCTCACTAACATTGCACACACATCCAAGGAAAAAATAAATTGCTTAGCTCCACACTAATCTCCACAACCAACCAATGCATTCCTCCATCCTTCATATTTCAATATATCCTTTTGTGTTCCACCCCTTATTCCTCACATACATCATTTTCTCTAAAAACCTTCCTAGCCAAGTGGTTAACAAGGCTTTCCACTCCAACCAAGCAAATCATGCTCCATAAACACCATTGACCCTTTTGGCAATGCTTTTGCTTGAATCAAAATCCTCCCAAAACCACATTCGCTAAGTCAAAAACACACCACTAGTCACCAACACAAATAACTAAACAAGGTGAGTACAAACCACTCCTAACACATTGGCTCTTTATGCCATTGCTCATCATGCATAATGACCAAAAGCACTAACAACGCACATCTCAAACTGAAAAAGACAATAAACCCTAGCCCTAAATTGTTTGCTCTTCGGACTTCTTTTGGTGTCACACACCCATTTCACAGATGTTGCAGATGTGAGTAAACGAACAACATTAAATTGTTCCATAGGCTTTTTACTTATTAAAGTTATCCGTGAAGTCACCCTGTCTTTGGGCCTGCTTTCACCCCATTTCACTGGTATAAACAAAGTAATGAAGGGTAATGAAATTTTATTAAATCTCAGTATCAAATGCTGAAACTCAGCATTTAATGCCCAAGGTTCGAGAGTAATTATAGTAGTTGGACAGGAAGGCAGTGAAAATATATGTCGCACCAGTGGAGGAGCTGAGGAAGAAGGAAAGACGGGATGAAACTCAGTTTACCACCAAAATTGATGGAAAATTCAGTTTGGGTCTGAGATATTTTGCTTTGTAAAATTTTCATTGTCAGTTAAGCGTTTGATGCCCTATTATGCCAAAACTGGCCATTCTCGTCCCGTAATCAGGAGACTTTACAGAGAACTCTACTGTCTCAATTTTTGGGCAAGTGCAAATGAGGCATCTAAAGGAAGAGGCAAGGGATAGGATGCATCAGCCTGCTGACAATATAAACTAGGTTATGAAAGTAGACTGGAGGCCTGCAACATGTTTTGTCACCAACCACATTCAAACCTGGCAGTATGGGCTGGCATTTGAGTTTGTTCTGAGGTTATGTGTGGTGGTCACCTTACAAAATTATATAGAGTCAGGCATGGATATATAATAGGTGTTAGGGTTCGAATCCCCTACATGTGTTTCCTAGTCTAGATGGTCTAATGGTTCAAGCGGATCATAGTTTCAAGATGGTAAAGACTTGGAAGTTTGGAACCGAGGTTTTTTTAATTTCAATTTTGTGATGTAGTCACACTAGTGTATGCTCACCATCCACAGGAGGAATTAGCCAAATTTGGCTACAAGTCAGAGAGAAAGTAGAAAAATTACAATGAATCCTGCTATATTTTGGAGATTTTTTTTGAACCTATTATCTAAATTTGGCAATTTTTTTTTTAATCCTCAAATTTTTGCAACTTTGGCGCTTTTTTTTGTTACAAAATTCCTGTGTATGAGTTGCAATTGATCTTCTTTTTGTCACCGCAGTGTGAGAATTCACTCCCAAAAAATAAAACATTGGTTGGAACATTGTAAAGGCAAAATTAGAGGCAAACCCAAAGTGCGAGAAGAAGCTAGGTACATAATAGTGTCCAACCAAACTGCAAGTAGTAATTAAATTAGACAAAGGTAATGGAGTTGGTAAGTCTACAAAAGGAGGTGTCATGAAGAGGCGAATCCACTTAGTGGTTTATTGTTCAAGAAAAAAATATGCATGCAATTTTCTAATGTGAAAAGAATGTGATAAGGACCCAAAAAAAAAACCCATCAAGGCCTTTGATGCTCTAGACCTTGGAATAAATTTAAACATGCATGAACATGGCCAACACATGTCATATATATATAGGATTTGAAACCCTACACATAGCTTACATGTGTTTGTCACAAACAATTTATATTTCAATGTCATTGGCCTACAATTTTGTGTGTATACATGTGACATGTGTTTTTAGATGGCTGGGTCATGCATACTACATAGCTATGGGTTTGGGTTTTGATGGTAGAAAGCATCATGACATGGAAGGCCCCCCAAAGAGGAGGTCATCCACATGGTACATTGAGATTAAAGCAACCTCAAACTAAAGCAAAATGCATATCATGATTGGTCCAAGAATTTCAATGAAGAAAAGGGAAGTAATGATGTTGGGTTGCCCCTGTACAGCACTTTTTGGATGAAGATTTGGCCAAAAAAAACACTGTGAAACTGCTTGGGGTTGGGAAAAGTGCACATTGTTACAAGGGCCCTCCTCCTAGATCGCCAGTACCAGGAAATGACTCTTTCTGAGCAATAAATGACTGTTTTTGCCAACTACAATACAATGATCGGCCCAGAGATGGTGAGAGTTAAATAGTCTCTCTTCTTTGGTACGGTTCATCTTTTCAGGTTCATGGGTGGGGGGATGTGGGAGAAACTAAACAGTACACACTGGATGTGATAAATTCTGATAGAGGTTGGGGCATGCTCGAAGCATCAGCTTGAAGTGGGAAGTTGGAACTAACCCTAACTTGAGGACCCATCCCGACACCACCACCACCGACCACATGGTGCAACTGGATGCATGCAAATGAGTTGTTTGTTCACAATGTCAAGTACGGAGCACTGAAATTTATCCGTGGATTCAGAGTTCAATGATCCGGCTGCTACGTGCATGCGGGGTTGTTCCAGCTTGCTTGTGTCCCTCATTGACTACCATTGAGAAATAAATAAAAGGTTAATATAATGAAATAAAATCAGGCAGTAATTTAGAAACAAGGCATTTTGTAGTTGCACACCACACCAAGGTGTTTTCCCTTATTATTATTATTATTATTATTCTCTTTTTCTTCTCTTTTCTTTTGAACAAAGAATGAGTTTTACAAGGACAACAATATGTGGCTGTCATTTTGGAGAAGGCACCATCACTGGGAGACTACATACATGCAGGTAGGGTACAAGTCGGGGAGAAAACACAACACACAAAAAGAAAGATGACTTTCTCAATGACAAAGTGAGACCATCGGGTACTTATGTCAGCTACAAATATATCATTTTAATCTCTCATGTCAGGCATAAAAAAGTGGACATGATATATTAGGTAGTAACACCAAGGAGGATGCTATGGTGTCCCCAACAACATCAAGGCTTATTACTACTCTTCTTTCCCAAGTCTTTTGAGTCATGTTATTGCTTATTGCTGCACATAAGTTACATGTGTGCACATATCCCATGCACTCCGTGATGTTGGGTTATGGAATTTGGACCGTCATATCATCATGTCTTTTATTTGCAGAATATTAATTTTTTTGATAAATTCTTTAATTGTTGAAACTTTGATTTATAGTGTGAAGAAGGTTTCAACTTTTTCATGTTTAGAGGTTTGTTTTCAACGAAAGTTTGTTGGCCGTAGATATTGTTGTGTTTTAGATTCATTATAGAGTATACTGGATTAGGGGATATTGGCCCCCTAGGTAATACATCTATTTTTATATAAGGATTTTTGAAAGATGATGTTTTGGCTTGTGTCGAAACTTGAGATTAGTCATAGAGTTATAATATCTGGATTTTGGTTTCTTGTAGAGGATTTTTTGAAGATTATATTTTTTGCATGGTGAAATATTTGAGTTTCCATAATTCTTCTTCTTTTGCCTTAAGATACTTGTTAATGTAAATAGCAAGGCCATAGTGTGGTGACACGCCCCTTGCCCCTTGTTTCGAGAGTGTTGTTGTTGAGCTTGATAACAGGATGAGAGAGTGTACTTAAATTATCAGCACAAGTTATCATGAGTTTTGAGTGTGAGTTTTTGGAGTTTCATGTACTCACTCCATGGAACACCTTACAACAATCCAAAAGTCTAGGAGAAAATAATTCCATACTGCACATGCAAGTAAGCCAAAAAGGGTTCCAAAAAAAACAGAAAAAAAAGGAAGAGAGAGAGAGAGAGAGAGAAGAGGAAAAGGGGGGCATGTTGTGTGTCCTACCATCTTACAATTGAATAATATTATTAATACCCATATTATAGTTTGAATGCCCTTTTGACAGGTTTGGGATTAGTATATGACTATTTCCAATTTTTGGGTCTTGGTCTCCCACCCCTAGAAATGTGTGCAAAACACTTTAATTTCAGAATTTTATTTTGCTTGGATATCTTATCTTAGGATTTATGGGGGACCAATTAGACTACATATATTTGGTATTTTTAACACATGAAATTCGGAGGTCATTTAACTACTATGGGTAAATATATTACAAATTTCAAATTAAAAAAATGTGCGTAAATGGTTGTTGCCAAGCAAGGCAGAGCAGCCTTAGTTATTATTGTATACGGATGGCACATTATGAATCATAATTAGTCCTCGGCAAATGGAAAGGAAAGCGAGTGTCAGAAAATGAAACACGGGCATGCCTCGAGTGGACATTTTGCTTTTGGAAATGCCTCACCTCTTTCTCTTCATTTTTCCCTACTGATATCATGAGAAAAAAGATAATAATAATAATAATTTTCGACCATGCTTTACAAAGGCTAACACAACTCTTCATTTTTCCCTTCTGATATCACTGGAAAAATGGAAAAAAAAAATTAAAAAAATTCCGACTGTGCTTTACAAAGGCTAAACAACTCAGTTTGGCGCTTATTTCAAGAACACCTTGCTCCTTTGGCCATTAACCGACACTTATAATAATATTAATAGGGACCAGTTTAGCCAAAAAGCTGGACATATGCTGCTAAAAGAGCATGGCTCAACTGTGGGTGGCAGGCTCCTGGCACTCTTATTATATAAGCACTAACTACAGTGCAACTTTTGTAACTAAGCTAGGTAGCACATGGAGACTTAACCTATCTTTTCTGTCAAAACTAAAGTGCAAGTTGCAAATCACCATTTTTTTAAAATAAAAATTGTTAGAACCCATTTCTTTAATATTAAAAACCCTAAAAAGTATGTGAAAATAATTTAAAGTTCTAGAACCATATCATTAAAAAAACACACACACACACACACAAAAAGTATGCAAAAAAGTATGCAAAAGAAGAAAAATCACATCAACAACAACAACAACAGAGGATCATGATTCTCTCACAGATTTCAAAGTATTGCCTGCCACCAAAAGGCTGCCATATGCTTCCAATGAGTTTAAGTGAAGGCAGGGAGAGTAAGGTAAGATATGCTAAAAAGTAGTCAAACTAATAAGTACCTAACCACCTGCCATAAACAACAGCAGCAGCAACAACAACAACAAAATTGTTATAAAATTTGGCACTTTATTCCATTGCACGGAATGAATGACAATGGAGCCCACCTGCTGCTGACAAAAAGCCTCAAGCTCTCGTGTAGTAGGGTCTCTGGGCCTAGAATAAACTAGTAGGTTGTTGTGGTAGGTTGTTTTAGTAGGTTGTTGTAGACTGCTCATTTTGGAGTGTGAGTTTGTTGTTGTTTAGTGTTTCTAGCATTTTGACCCAAAGTTTGAACACTGTTGACCAGTGTTGACCGGGTATCATCTGGATTATTCACCCCCAAAAAAAGGGATATCCAATTCTGTTTAGGAGGAGTGACTTGTGTGAAAGTTCTTCTTCCTCCGACAGAGACCAGATAATTGGTTGGTTGTTTTTTTCTCCTTGCAATTCCAAGTGTTTCAGAACTTCAATTGTAGCCTATTGGGTATTAGGCAGGGGGCAAGCTGGGTTTCATGAACTTGGTATAAAGTTCCTTGACAAACAAACACCCATAGGTCACACAAAAAGTGATGCATTAGTTTAAACGCCACTTAAGTGGTGGTGTGTTTATGTGATTAGATTAGATGACCAGTGAGAGTGCCCATGTTACAATGAATATTTGAGGCACATGCTATATGGACAAAACACCCAACCCGACAATTGGAGGGTATTTGGCATCCAATTAAAGAACTGGACAACACGCTAGTGTTGGCCTGACTCTTCCAAATCACCCAAAACAAAAAGGTATTGCAACTTGAAAGTCGCGTCTAACACAGAATGTTGACTGGCAGAATACAAAGACGACTAGGCTAGAGGCCAGGAGACATACATAGCCTGAAACTTTGAATGAAGCTAAACTCTTGATTCATATTAGCAGTATATTGTGACTCTCTCCCACATTCAGAGCTTTTCCTTTCAGGAATTTGTTTCCCTCCAAAACAAACTTTTAAAAATACAGTAGAATAAAATCAAAGTCTGTGCAACTTTCACAAGCAGACCTAGTGCTGATACGGTGGTACTCAGTACACCACTTGGGTTCACCTGCGGCTGGATTACTACTATACAGACATAGACTTACAGGCTGATGCCACACTAATGGGCATTACAGTTTGTGGGTCAGAGACGGCATGGGCTTCTTCACTCACTCAGACTCTCATATATATATCTATATGTATATGTAAAGTCATGGATTATATATATATATAAATAAAGTCATGGACATGCCATTGCAGGCAGCCCATCCTTGGCTCCAAGTTAGTCACATGGTGGGTTCATAATTCATATAGTCCATACACTATATAAACTGGGGGTTATTACTTTGATAGTGAAATTGATGACCCAAAAATGGTTTAAAAGTCCCCCAAAAAAAACATATTGATACCCTCTGTGAACTGGTCAACACTGATAGAAGTTCAGATGTGTAAGTGTAAATGATTTACACTTGCACCAGATTTACATGTTGTATATACAACACTTACATGCACAACACTGGTATAAGTTCAGATGTGTAAGTGTAAATGATTTACACTTACACGAGATTTACACATTGTATATACATCTATTGACACTTGTATGCACAACACTGGTATGAACTATGAACTATGACCCACCATGTGACAACCATAGCCTGTGGTAGTGATAGACCATATTAGAAGTTTGCTAGCACTACTTATTACCTCCTTTGACATCACCACATTCTCTCTCCAGTGGGTATACAAGCAGAGAATAATAGAATAATATTAGTACTTCACAAAACAGAACTCCCAGCGCCTTTCCCTTTTTCCTCTTATGTCATATTGCTTGCTGCCAGTTGAGCTGCTCTAAGTCACCGAGTGCTGGAAGCTTTTGTGATGGGGTTGTGGGGTAGATCTTCACCATACCCTGCATGCAATATCTGACAAAAAGCCTGAATTTGAGTCAATAAGCTGGCATGGAATATATATATATATATATATCTTTGAAGGGAGGAGAGAAGAGAAGAGAGAAGCTCATCTTCAGAGAGTATGTAGAGGATGTCCCATTTGTCTGACATATTGTAGTGGAGGAAAGTTGAAGGGAAAGTCAACAATCCATTCCAAAAGAATTAATAAATTTGAAAAGCACCCAGGGCCCACTCCCCTAAAAGCTTCAGCAGCTGAATACCATGATGGCATTATCCAGTGTGGCTTGTGCACTTGGCCCACGAGTGAATTCTAAGTATTTTTTGTTTTGATTTTGTTGAATTTTCAACAATAAAGTTTACTTGAGTAAATTATAAGTATCTTAGTTTTAATTTTGTTGGGTTTTTATTGAATTTTCAATTATAAAGTTTACTCAAAATTTAATATCTCCTGCACCTTAGGTCTAAAAGTTATGAGATCACATCCATAAAATTCTAATCATTGAGCACTTTCCCATATACCACAAACATACCTCAGTTTTTTTGGTAAAATGTTTAATGTTTATTTTATTGGATTATCAATGACAAAATTATTCAATATTGAATAACTCTCGCATCATAGGTTTAAACATTATGAAATCACTTTGATATGCACCCTTACTCATTGAGAGCTTTCCAAAGCTATAAGTGAACAACGATGGGCCTTGTGGTTTGGGAGATCTGAACATGACAAAGAAACAAACCACCCTCCTTAATAAATAGATATTACATGAAAATTTTCTTTCTAAGATGTGACAAAAATAATACACCTCTTGAGAATATACCTATGTAATAATAATAATATCACCATAACACATTATACAATGTAAACCTTGGTTCTCGACATATTTTTTGAGACAAACTCTATGGTTTCATCCAATATACAATAATACATACCAATTTACATAAAAATGGAAGAAACCACATAGTTAACCTTAACCTTCAAAGATGCCCTTTATGTGCAATGCAACTGAATGTGGTTTTTCATGCAATGGTAGATATTAGCTCATGACACTTGTGAGGTTTACTATCTAGTTTCATCAAGTTCAATATAAATTATACACATTGGTTACATTGAATTTGATGAAACCCTAAAGTTAATATTAAACATGTATCATGAGTTAAAGCCTTATATTGCCATTGGCATAATCATATTTTGGGGGTAGTGTATAGAAGGCTTATTTTGTTTATGGTAAGGCATTATGATTAGGGCATTTCTTGCCCAAGTATGGACTATTGACCTAATTCTAGTATAAGCACATTAACCATTATAAAGAAAACAGCCAAAAAGAAAATATCAACTAGACAATGTAGAATTGATGATTAAGATATAGAAACACGTATGACTATATGAACCTACCTTGTATATAACTAAAAATAACTTTACACACTTTGAGAAGCTTTCTTGAAATAAAATATACCTCCTCTATTGTGACACCAAATAAATAGGCTTCCATTCTCCACCAACAAATTTTTCAAAGATTTTTTGGAGTGTTGTGTGAATATGTAATAACATGTTTTTTTAAGGTGTATACTCTCCATATTTATTAAAGTTATTTGTAAAGTGCCATGATTAAGGGATAAAAGCCCCCAATTTAGGTTGGACAAGGGATGGATGTCATGATTATGTGTTGCACGTGGAAAAAACAAAAAACAAAGTGTGAAATTCATTTTTGCACAATAATTGGGGCAAAAATTAATTCCATCCTTGGTTTCATATTTTTATGATTCTTATGTGGATTTGTCTAGTTTTTTCTTTTCTTTTTTTCTTCAACTTGTTGATTTGTGTTCATATGTGTGTGTGAAGGTGGAGAGGAAAAAGTGAAAAAAAACACAAAGAAAGCAACCTTGGTGGAAGGGAGAAAGTGAAAAAAAAAACACAAAGAAAGCAACCTTGGTGGAAGGGAGAAAGTGAAAAAAAACACAAAGAAAGCAACCTTGGTGGAAGGGAGAAAGTGAAAAAAAATGCAAAGAAAACAACCTTGGTGGAAGGGTGTGGAAAACAAAAATGTGAGAAAAAGGACCATGAATTATTCAAGAAAACTCTTGTGGCAATAAACAAAAGTCCCATAACACACACCTAAAGGCCTATGGACATCACACGGAAAATGTTGTGAAGTGTTGACCTTGCCGAAGGAACAAACTACCAAGGACCATGATCAAAGTTGCAAAGTGGAGACTTAGTTTCATAAAATTGTAGAACACAACACTTGCCCATTTTTCAAGTTTCAAAGATGAGAATTTAGGTTTACATTTGAGCTCTCCAATCTCCAAACATGGTGTTAATCAAGGAAAGGCAATGATATGTTTTAGAATTATCAGACTTTTATAATTGTTGTACTTTTGAGTTGCACAATTGGGAGGTTTTTCTCTTGTTGAACTATGATATGTACATCCATTTTTTATTCACATCTCTATGAGCTCGTTGAAAAAATTGGTGGGCTTGTTCAAAAGTTGACAAAAACTTAGTTAGCAAAATTTGTCTTTACTCTTCCTTCAAACCTGACATTTCTATCTAAAATTTTTGTTCATCAATCTTAAGATGTTAAAAATTGTGAACATATGAAACTTGTAATTGAATTCAAGAGCATTTTGTTGTCCCTTTCACGGATGCCCTAACAATAAGCCACAAATTACGATTTTTGTTCATGATGATTTCCATGTTTTGGTAGCTCCATTGAGTAAGGATGTTAATTGGAATGGAGGGTTGTAAGCAAGAATGTGATTTGGAATGCATTGGAAATTGTTAGAAATGATCATATATTATACCTTCAAACCATTGCAATTCATGACAACATTGGTAGGTGGTCTCTTTAAGCATGCCTCAAATTTGACTTGTACATCAATGCTTGAAATCATGTTTGCATACAAGTGACTTACTCATTACATATGACTCAAACATTGAATCATACAAAAAATTTAACTTGAAGTTAGAAACCCCTAGGTAGAATGTAGTTTTTCAGACAAATTTTGTAAACTTTGTGTTCAATTATTTGTGGTATAAATGAAATTTAAATTCTTGTAAAATATCTCACACTACTATAACAACATATTTGCATTTCACATGCATATATTCACTATTCCTTTCTTAAATTTCAACAAATGTAACACTACCATTCATTCCAACATCAAATTCATGGTTAGTGCATATAACCAGAATCTGCACTTCAAAATACATTGTAAAAAAATCCATAAATGAGATTATTATTCATTTCATCATAATCTGATACTACAAAAAATTCACACAAAAAATGAACATAAAATTCATTGTAAAAGTTTGTGCTTCTTTGTATTACTGAAAACATCCCTCAAAATTATAACTAGTTATATGTTTTGTTAAAAAATTCTAAAGAAACACTTAAAATCTATGTTATATCAAAACAAAGTCAGTGGTTTTCTACTACAAATACCTACAACTCTTCCTATTCTTCTCTAAACTCCATGTCTCATCTTCCTTTCTTGTCCTCCAAAGCTTTCACCTTTTGAACTATCCCAAGTCACATCATCATGATCAAAACAATAAGAATTCAAAATTCAAACTAACAAAGTTCCCTAATTAGTCCCTATCCTAACTACCCTGTTCATCCAAAATCACATACTCATCCTACCCCCTTAACATTACCCCCTTTGTACTTTGGATTTTGTCCCCAAAATCCTTGTAAAATGATAGAAATGAAATGAGAGTGTGCTATATCCTTTTAAACATTTGTTTCCCTTACAACAGTTTTATAGTTTTAATCTACAAAAAAATTGGTGGTTCTATATTTACATTTTACTTTGCAGTTCCAATTTCCTCCCCCACTAACTCAATTTGTGGTTTCATTTCCAGATGTTGTATCCTAGATATCTTTTCTTGTAGTGTTGGAATAACCTCCACCTTTTCCTATTCTTGAACTCCTTTTGGTTTTTTTTCTTCCTAACCCCTTCCTTTAAAGTCATGTGCTATCTTTGGTTGTACCTCTTCCTCCTTAGTTGCTCCACTTTTGAATTCCTATGATTCCTTTGTCTATACTTCCTCCTCCTAAGCTATTCCATTGGCCCTACTTCTATTTCTTCATTTTGGCCTAATACTTTAGTACTTGTCGAACTACCGTAAATGAAATTAGGAAAATTCTTTTGATAAACTTTCAACTTGTATTTCATAATTCTTTCCTTAGTTCTATGTTGAGCCAAATTCTTCTCCAACTCCTTTGTAAAATATTTTTCTACAACTTCCCACCATTCTTCAAATTCTACTTTAAGATCCTTCATCTTATTCTTTGTCCTCATCATGGTATAGTATTACAGCATTTGTTCATAATCCTTTAGTTTTTTTTTGATACCAACTAGATCCAAATTCTTCCTCTATTCATATGCCCTCTCCAATTGTGCTTGCAGGTGTTGCAAAGTTATTTGATACTCTTTCTTGTCCTCCATTAATTATTCTCTTTTTGCCTCTATTGTTTTTCTTCTAAGTTCTTCAGATTGCAACAAATATACATTCTTCAAATTTTCAATTCCAAATTTGTCAAAACATTCTCCTTCTTCTTCTTTTATTTAATCAATGCTTTCACATGACTATCCAAAGCCTCTTGTTGTTTCTTATGAAGAAATAGTGCCTTTGTCCACTTCCTCTCTATGGTTTCCTAGATTTCAGCCTTTTGCCTTAAATTTTATAATTTTTCATCCTACAACTTTAGCCATGATGTGCTACCCTTGAACTCTTGATTCCCATCATGTAGTCTCTTAATGAACATTTTATTTTTTTGTTCATCCTTTAATTTACTTTTCCTCCAAATTTCCACATTATGCTTATACCCTTTCTGGAGATCTCTCTCCTTATCCAATTCCTCCTATAACGTTGGCTTCTCCTTCTCCCCCATAGCCAGTTTGACTTTCAAAGTGTTCATTTCAATAGTCAAATTTCCCATATTCATACTCATAATTGCCATGGTCTAAAATAATTCAGCTGCCTTATTTGCTTTCATTACTTTTGCAACTACCTCCTCCACTGACTTTGGTGTACTTGTTTGTGTTGTAGGATCTCCATATCCTTTTGCAGATGATCCCAACGCCTATACCATTCTTCTCTTTAGTTCAAATTCAAATGGGAAACCTTTTGTAGATTCTAGCCTATAGGTGGTACTTGTAATTTTGTTAGTCTGAACTCTTCAAAAGCAAGTTGTGTTGCCATTCTCTCAGTCTATAATTCAATAGTGTGTAGACCTTCCTATGTCTATTGTTGTTGTCATTGCAAATGTTGTTGTAAATGTTGAAAATGTTTCGAACTTGCAATGGTCTCCATCTAATCTTCACATACATCCCTTTCAAAGTGCAAATGTTCCTCACCCTTTGGAAACCTTATATCATGTTCCCTCTTGATTCCTTGGCTTTGCTCCCTCAATGGTTTCTCCTATGGTGATGTCATTTGTGGTATCTCCTACCTCTGCTCCCTTGGCTATGTCTTTTGTGGAGATGTCATCCGTGGTACTACAACAGTCTATCTAACTTCCTGTACCACTATTGGCATTGCAGATGGTTCCATTCTACCCTTCATCATTTTATGTGCCCTCAAATTTGTATTCTCATGTTCCCTCTTCACTCCTAAGCCTGAGGCTCCTCTTCCTCAACTTTGTTCTTCCTCTTGAAATCACTTCTTAAAGAGTCTGCTCCAACTTTCTTTCTATTCTCTAATGCTATCTACATATCCTCCTTAGTTCTTTTAACCTTGGCCAGTGGTTTCTATGGATTGTCCTTTTGATGCACAAATAGATATTGAAAGATTTTTACCAATACTAAGGCAGATTGACAGGTATCTTTCTTATCCCCCTTATTCTCCTTAACATACTTAAACCACTTATCTAGTTCACTACATAAACTATTGAATATAATTTGTGCCCAATGTACATGTTGCCCCTCCTCTGCTCTCACCAATGTAATAACATTTTTGTTGCTAAAATATTATACCTTTTCACTCTAATAAATGACAAATATAAAGGTAGGATATTTGACAAAGTATGGTAGACCCAAGCTTTTTGCATTCCATTGATTTGCAATTGCAAGTTTATAACTTTGTAATGCATGAACTGTTAATGACTTACTGACCTACCTTTTCGATTCACATACCCTTTCGTTCACACTCCAAAAACATCTACAATTAGTTGTTTGTTGATTACATACACCTTATCCTTATGCCCAAAGTAAATGTTTGTGCCCTTGATCAAGAATGTGTTCAGAATTTTCAACATTACATCGAGCATCAGTGTTTCCCACCCAATCATAAACGAAGGAACAAGCCTTGCTTTAGAGCCCAATCTTATTCCTCAACAATATCCTTCTAGTTTTCCATTCGCTCTACATGTTTGTCATAGTTTTGTTTCGTTTGTGTCCACATGAATCGTTCAAGGTCTAGAATTTTAATACCTTTCTCCAAAAGTGTAGCCCTATCTAGGATTACACATTTTCTCTTTGCTACCGCTTCCGCTTCACGTTACTCCATCTCCATCACCCTTTGCTATGGTCCTGCCATTGTCTACACCTCTATGGTTTGTTGTACTTTTAACTGCACTTTTGTGGATAGCTATTCTTCCTTCACAACAATGTTATCCTCCCTTGCATCCTTTTGCATTGTATGTGCCTCCATAAAATGCTACTCCTCGGCTTCATCCTCTTCTAATTCTTCAATGCACACGGATCTACTGATGTAGCTCCTAGTCTTGTTTGTTTTCTTACATGTCGACGTTGTTTGCTTCTATGCAAAAAATCAATTACAAATGTTCTAATTGTATTTATGTTTTGAATTATTGTTTGCACAAATTGTATCTTCTCATTATACACCTTCCCTTTTGCACATTCCGAAGATGATGATGAATATGGCAACGACCTTATAATTAACAGTTGTATATTTAACATTCTTTCTCTCTCTGGTCTTATCAACTCCTCTTTTATTTCTATTCTTCTCAACAATTTAGCTTCCTCTTCTTGCCTTCATTTGTGTTCACACCTTTGTACTTCCTTTCCCTTGCTATTTGTTGTAGTTTTTCAATTACATTCTCTGCACCCATATTGTCATGAATTCCAAAACTTTGAAAATGTGCATAACTTCCAACAATAAACGCAAATTGTTTTCAAATATTACCCTGTTTTTTCTCGTCCTTGAACATCTTGCTCATCACATTCATTTTTACATTTGCTAATCGTCTTTTAATTAATGCATGATCCTCAAAATTAATACGGCCCGTCATTACAAGTTTATGTGTCCTTTGTACAGCCACGTGGAAGCATTTAGCACTGTCATTATGAATTAATGTCGCAGATTTCATCTTCTGATTACTCCACATCCATAATCTCCCTACATTGTCTGTACTGATTCCATTTTGTTCGCCTTGTACATCTTCTGCTGATTGTGCCCATTCATCTGTTGATTATGATAACACATCTGGTGATTATACCAATTTTTTTTATTGACTGTGCCCACAATTCTGATGATTGTGTTAATATTACTGATGATTGAACAAATATTGTTGTTGATTCAATTGATACGCCTGACATATCATCTTTAGATCTCTGCATCCCAAATCCCACATTTTTGTAATTATTATTCATCTACATATCGAAAATAAAAATTGTGTTCATCATCGGATTTGTGATCTATTTTTTATATTCAACATTCTTCATTTGTGGTTTCTATATTTCACATCCTTCATCATCCTCCTCTGTGTCAGAATTTGCCTATTAAACTCCACTTGCACTTTGCTCCTAATATATTAACATCTTTTTTTTTTTTTAAAACTTCAAATTCCATGTATTTATAAGGTTTGAGCTTATTCACGTTGACCAACATAAGGTTAGTTTCAAACTTTTCAATGGACATCAACAACACAATGTTATTT
>Ga0116229_10007638_pt1 | contig 17030 bp, 9 predicted proteins | sample S1TSphgellanicum_3_FD_87313 | JGI IMG/M metagenome (GOLD analysis project Ga0116229, IMG submission 87313) | Host-associated microbial communities from peat moss isolated from Minnesota, USA - S1T2_Fc - Sphagnum magellanicum MG | ecosystem: Host-associated > Plants > Peat moss > Unclassified...
TGCTGACTACTCAACAATAATTTTGCAGCTTAAAATTACTAAAAAAAAAAATAAAAAATTTTACTTTTTAAAAAAAAAAAAAAATTTGTTAAAAAAAAAAAAAAAATTTAAAAAAAAAAAGAAAAAAAAATCAAAAACCCCTTAACCCCCCCCCCCCCCCCCCCACCCCCAAAACATCAATCAATGAATGAAACTATTTCCATTAAAGCCATGGTTTTGCCATACATACTCTTATCATCAACACCTTGGAAAATTTGATCGAAACTTGGTAGATTGGCAGCAATCGTATCAAGTCAAGATATACAAGAAACTTGGTTGAATGTCAAGTCTTTCCATTCAACTAGGACTAGTCCTTTGAATTTCTTCTTCAAGCTCCAATTTTTGGAGGTAGTTCATTTTCCTCGATATGCCCTACCATCCATCAAGGAATATGACATTTTCCATAAGTGTTTATTGCTTAAGCTTGGTGTCACTTATGTGTTTGGCTCCAAAAACTTTTGTCATGTTATTTCATTTATATGGACTTCACTTACGATGATGACTTAATGCCTTGAAGTTAAACTTCTATCTTGGATAGAAGAAAACAAACAACAACAATATTTGATAATCACAATTTACAAGATGTTTCATAAATGTGATAACGAAAGTAAGTAATAATATGGTCATCTTGTGCTAAAGTTTGTTACATTTACCATTGTGAAATTCATAATAGTTCAAATTGTAATATTAAGCTAAAAGATGGCAAGATTTACCTCAAGCAACCTAACAAGTTTCATTTCACATTCATCAAGGACCCTTTTTTCGCGTGTTTCTTTATCACTTTCCTAAAAATTTCCATGCCATGAAAAATGTTATAAATAACATTACATGACACAACACCAACATTACATTTACATACTATACAATTGTGTCGGCTTAAGCAAAAAGATTTTCAAACTATATGAACTAAATTAATGTTGGGTCATGTCCACTATGCAACACAAATCTCAAAGATAATTTGTTCCTTTTTATTGCATGCATTGGAAAATGTTTAAAAAATGGTGTTAAGCTAACTAATTGTTAATCAATATGTGGGCTATTCATGCCTCTAACCAAGTTAAACATTCAACTTACCACATTTTGTGAACCTTGGTGGATTTTGTCCACCAACTTTTTGGTGCCTTCCAACAATAGTATTAATGGGTATGAATTTTCTCTGTGTTGTCGTGTTGAAAGGTGCCGAACATGTTCCTTTGTTTTCTCAACAAGGCCATTGACTTCTTGTAGTCGGATTACACTTTTCCTCTACAAAAGTTAGGAGAAAACACATTTGCTCGAGAGTGCCTTGAATTTTTTGTTGTAGATGTTAGTTTAAAATCATGTAAGTGAACTCATGATCCAACATTCTTGTGCCAAATGTTTTTGATTCATTAAAAAGCTATAAAATTTGGTGCATGTGTTTACATATTGTGTGGGTTAAGTGCACATAAATGGGTGATTAGTGGACAACTTACTCCCACTTCAAGGCATCCATTAAGTTTCTTTTTGTAATTCACTTTTCCATTGACAAATGTTCAAATTCGTAGAAATCCATATTATAATTAAATCTTTGTTTTTTGTTAGAATTTTTTTTTTTGAACCAATGTTGCACAATTGCACAAAACCATTTGGCATTTGGCATTAAGATTTATAGTGCCAATTAATAATGTAATCATACTATTAAGAGATATATGTTGTAGTTTTTTTTCCTTTTTTTCACAATTTTGTGATGTAATGGAAGTGGTTATCATCCATAAGAAGATATTGCCAATTTTGGCTATAAACTAGATATGAGAGTCACAAAATTTAAGCATCCTCATTCCTTCTATATTAAAATGTATTCCATAAGCCTAGTGGTTTTTCTTTTTCTTTTTTTGGTTAATTTGGGTTTTTTTCCATAAAAAGACCTTTGTAGTCAAAATCAGATATTTCTAGTAAAAAAGTTGCAAAATTTTGCTAGGAAAAATAAATTGATATTTTCTATTTCTTTGTAACTTTATCAATTAACATTAAAGAGGGATCAATGATATTAAAAACATCACATTTAAACTAGTTAGTATGATGAAGGGCCTTTTCCTTATGGTACACCACTTAGTCCAACAAAAAAAAATTTAAAAGAAAAGACTATTGGTTTGATGCTTAATGCAACCACATAAAGCCCAAGTAGTGACACCAAGTTTTTGGTCAATTACCCATTTTACTAATGGTCTTTGATTTATTGTTTAACTTAAGGCAATTGGGAATTAAAATATGCAGCATGGTTAATCATTATTTCAAAAGTGAAAGAAAAATACAAAAAACTTTGAAGAATTATACTAAAAGTGAAATCCAATTCAACTACTAATCATAGCCCAAAGCCACTTTTAAACATCTCAAAAGGATTTGATGTCAGGAATTAAAGGATTTTTAATTATATTGTGCTTAAAAGGAGGTAGCCCAATTCAAGGAAATCTTATTTTTTGTGTGCTTATGTTGTGGCAACTAGTTTACTTTCAATAGTGGGTTGAAAACATCTTGGTAATGATTTACTCTTAGGAAGTCCCCTCATCCCAAGATGATGTTTGACATAGGAAATTACATTTGAGAGCTACTAACATGTTCATCTCGTCTAGTTTGCACATCATGACTTTCACATATTTCTTTTACTTTACACAACAATGTAAGACAATTTTTTAAAAAAAATTTTGTGGGTTATTATTATATTTTTCATGTGCATGTATCCAATTAAAAAGTGGTTCCAATAGCTCAAAGTGATCTCATATAACTTCGATTCATGGGCACCATCCCATTTAATTAATGTCAAAGTTATATGAAATAACTTATATTTTAAACACATACATGGAAATCAAACATTAAGTTCCATTGTTGAGAACTTGATAGTCCAAAGACTTGGAAGTATTTACATTTTTTTTAAAACACTAAATCATAGAACTTTTGTTCATAGTTTCACACAACATGATAAAAATAAATTAATTGATACCATGATCGTTTGGAGAAGTCCCATGATTATGAAGGCCTCACCTTGTGAGTATTAGGTATGGGTGCTTCATTTCGGAGTTGAGACAATGTTGTTTTGAGTTCATCACGGATCTCCTTCAAATACATTGTCTTTTTTTCTTGAAGTAAATGTTCTTGATACATCTCCCGCATACTATCCACTTCCATAACCAATTTTATCTCTTTAATGGCTTTCTTCATACACCTTTGTGTTTTTAAGCTTATACCTTCCTAATAATTTCCATGTACATCCCCCCAAACAATACATTATTTTACTCAAAGCATGCATTCAATGTTCAATGAACTTGTGTAGCTCGTAATCTCAAATTGTACTAAGTTGTTTAATATTGTTTTTTTTTTTCCATATAACATAAATTGACTTAAAATCTTACTTTTTGAAATAAAAATGTGTAAATCTAATTTGCAAGGCATTAAGTATGGATTATTTACTTCTTATGTTCAACTTTTATGTTGGGAAAGGCCTTTACAATAAAAAAAACCCTTTTTTTAAAGTTGAGGCATCTCCCATGATGTGGAGGTTTAAGGTTCTTGTAAGCTTCAAATGTTCTCTTCTTGGGTTTCTTCCCCCCAATTCATTAGTTTGATATTTTGGATTGTTACATGTCATTTGCTTATAATGTACATTCCAAACCTATTATTGCACAAATGTGAAAAGGTGGAAAGTTTAGTTATGTACTATTCTCCCTCCAGGAAATAAGCTTGCTAGGAGCTGGATTGAAAAATAGCAAACAAACACATTTTAGTACATTAATAACAAAGAAAGCTTGTTGGAATTCATGGTCACAATGCAATGGATGTGGGTTCAATTTGTCACTAGGCCATGGTAATGTTACTTATAATACAATCAACTTAACTATATGGTAAGGGTGGAAATCACCATGTTGGGTACTTAAGGGAAAAAAAAAAACACTTTGGAAAAAATCAAACACATACCCTACCCGAACTATGGTGGTTCAAAAATACTACCCACCACCAAAAGAAGGTCTAGCCACCAACCTTTTCACTAGGAGAAGAAAAATAGGTTTATGGTCTTCTAACAGTAAACTACTTATTAGATATTTTAAATTTCAATCCTAGTTCTCTATTATCCAATAAATGTAAGAAATTTTCCAACAAAATTATTTTTTAATGTAAATCAATTCATGCACTCAAAAATTCAATGTATTGAGCAACAAATGGTAGTTCAATAGAGGCATTTGAATAAAAGAAAGAATTAAGTTCTATTAAGTCCACGTCTCTCTTAAACACATACATGTATATTCAATTTTTAAGTCATAATAGGCATGCTACAAAAATATAGGGCAAAATGTTTGAATTTAAAGAACAAACAAAATGATTAAAAAAGGAGTCATTTTATACATTTGTTTGCTTTAGGTTTTTATTTGCATGAAAACAACATTTAATTTGTGAGGATATTTGCTACAAGGCTTATGTTGAAGATGGTTCCATTATCAAATGCAAAGTGATGTACAAAACACAAGTCAAAATGTGTGTGAATTTGTGTATATTTCTTTTTGACATCCGATTTTATGGTCTAAATGCCTATAACACAAAATTTGTATATTTTCATGTATGCAAGTATTGTTGTTTATTGTTCCAATTTGCTAGCTTGAAAAAAGAATTGGCTATAAATATGATGTTTTATGAGTTGTTGTTGACATCCACATTCATATGCTTAATCATATCAAAGAACTCAAACTTGTTTAAGAATACAATAATCCAAAAACATGATTCGGTATGCACGTGTAATGTTTATGCACATGTTGCCAATTTATTTGTTAATGTGTTGATCCACCGAATTTATTGGCCTTGCCTACGAAGGCAAGGATATTATGTTTAGATTCATTATAGAGTATAGTAGCTTAAGGGATTTTGGCCCCTAGGAAATATGTATATTTTTATACAAGGATTTTTGAATGATGATATTTTGGCTTGTGTTGAAACTTGAGATCAGTTATCAAGTTATAATATCTTGAAGGATTCTGGTTTCTTTTAGAGAAGTTTTGGAAGATTATATTTTTGCATGGTGAAATATATTTGAGTTTCCATAATTCTTCTTTTGCTTTAAGATCCATTTTAATGTAAATGACAAGCCCACAATGTGACACACTCCTTGTTTTTTAGTGGTATCAAATCAGTAACTTACTTCTTCAAGCTCTTTTTTGGCATGATCACGGGATTTGGTCGAATCAAATTGTACCATACCTAGTTGAGTGATATGGTTGCTCTTTAAATCAATGATATTTGTTAATGTTTCAAGCTGTCATGAAATATTGCAACTCCAAATGGTTCATTATGAAATTTTCAACATAACATAATTTGTTGTTCTTAAACAAGTATGTGGATTTTATGGGTAAAGAAATCTCAATACATGATATAATGTTTTATACTTGATAATGTGACAATTTATTTGGTCTACAAAGCGTGTGTTCATGATCAACCCAAATATTAAAATGTGCATGAAGGTGGAATATGGTATGATATTGTACCTGAAAGTTATAAAGAGTGCGTTCTTGCCTCATGTGGATCAAAATGTTTTCAAAATGTTTCTCAAGGACTTCATCATGTTTAATTTTAGTGTAAATTGCCTTTAGTTTCTCATCCAAATATCGAATTCTTAACAAGGGTGGGGTATTGGGATCCAACAAATTTGCACATTCAATTTCACTAGACCTTGTGTTTGTAATTTGACTTTGTAGCTGGCCACACATATTTTACCCATGCATTAGGGAATTGAAATTTATATATATATACACTTGTATGATAGCCTTTAGGTCATGGCAAACTTACAAATGATTGACATTCGCCAACTTAACAATTAGGAAGTTGGTGGGTAAACTAGCCATCCGAAGTGAGCAAAATTGTTGGTTTTTTCAATTAATTTGCGGGGGAAGGACAATGATATTCTTGGTCTATAATTACAATTTGGCATTGTTCAAATATATAACACAAAGGGTTTGCATCTAACAACTACATGTTCCAAGGTTTTCCATGAATGTTCCTATCAAAAGTTATTTTTAAATGAAAATTATAATTTAATTTACAACTATATATATATACATAGTTCTTTTTAGTTACATAGATCTACATATCATATGTAGAATTTATTTTCCACATCAAGTTTAACTACTTCAATAACAATAAATGTGATTTAGTTTTCACATTGGCTTTTAGAATGATACATGTAATTGTTTTCCAATAGCCTTTTTTCTTTGCTCATCAAAGTCATGATGAAGAGCCATTGCTTGTTTTCGTATTCCCAACAAGTTACTTGCTTCTTTTCTCGCGATTCTTTCCTTTTGTTGTAGGAGAACAAGTGCAGAATGCAAAAGCATATTTTGGGTTCTTGCCATTCGAATGAGATATCTATTCCTACGCAACTTGATTTGTGAAGCTTCATAATACGCCCTTCCAACAATTCCTACACATGCAATGAGAAGGAACAATTACAATTAAAACCGAATAAAAATCAACTTTAAAAAAATAAAAAATAGATTTGATATTCATAGTCATCCAAGTCACAAAAGATTTCAACACATCAAAAGGTTGTATTCATGGCAAGAGATGCAGTATAACATTTTGCATTAGAATTTGTAGCTCTTCAATTGCATTGTTATAAAATTTAATTTGACAATTTTGAAAAAATTATGATGCACATTGATGTTTGACTTATTTTGGATGCTTTTTAATGAATATTCCATTATAATACAAGACCTAATAAATTTCGAACCACATATATTACATAATTGGTATTTTGATTCCTTTAACGACCCATGAAAATCCTATATGATCTTGTTTTTGGGGATTATTGGGACATAAGCATGTCCACAAAACTATGGTCCAAGTGCAATTTTTCAAGTCCAAAACATACCATGTTATTTACACATGTTTGTGGACATCCAATGAATTGCAAGTTAATGAAGATGATGGAAGATGTGGGAGGTGTAAACAACAAACCAAGGTGATTGATTCTATATTCAAGCACAACAACCTTCTCCTTGAGCATATTATTTCGTCTTAGCTCCGCTTCAGCCATGTTTGTTAACCCTTTGACCAATTTGTTCTACAACTATCAATAAGTTTTGATAGATCAATGTCACAACTTCCTTGTTGCTATACATGACATTTTTGTTTCCAAATTGTTGAAGGAATCCATTATTGTGATTGTGCAAATGTGTTGAGGTATGTGTTGTAAACTCCCAAAAAGAGAGGAAATAATATGATACTAGTGTAAAATCTTAACTTGATGATCTACTTTAAGAAGTTGTGGAGAATAATAAAATACATTAGGGATATAATCTCAAGAAATGTTTGCAAAACAATAAAAGGGCACATTGCATTTGTTTACACATTTCTTAATAATTGCAAAATGTATTTTGTTGTTTCATGATATGAAATCAAATTTCAAAGAATTTGACTTGCAAGACTCTATGGAAATTTGAGAGAATAAATTTGTAGAACCTTAAATGACATGAAAAAATGACATTTGAAGTAGATATTGAAATGTAATCCATAAAAAACATCAATTTTTTTGGAAAAAAGGGTGGCCAAAAAAGGTGAAAAATAACAATGAATGAGAAATATGGTATCCAATTTATTTAATGTAACTTAATGTGTTTGAAATATTAGGTCAGTTTTTTTGACCAACTCCAACCCCCACCAATATGTTATGCCAATCATGTAGTTGGGTACCAACTCAATTTGACCAATTCCAACCCACAACCTACATTAGGTCATGTTGATAATGTAAAAGGGTGGCAACCAATGTAGTGTTTTTTCTACTAGTGATTTTTTGCATTATGACAATAATAATAATAAGTGAAAAAAATGAAGAAATTATGTTTTTGAGGTGTTCTCACCATTTTTTGAACAATCCTAAAAAATTGCCAAAAATGTAAAAGGGTGTTTGATGTAATCATTTTGAGGATGATGATAGAACAAGAAACTTACTAAACAAACATTAAACATACCTAGGTCAAATATAAATATTTTTTGAAACATTAAAAACTCATAATTGTCATTAAATTATGTATGGTATTGATGACAAACTATTTTACCTATTTAACTATAATGAAAACCTATTTTACCCCTTACATTTGTTTGTTTAAATTTTACAACATGGCTATAATAAAATACAAAACCCAAATTTACTATTAAACATATTGTTTAAGTTTGTTAGACTACTCTACCCTAGGGATAATTTTTTCATTAAATAATCCTTAAAATATTTCAAATATCTCTTATTGAATAATAATCTTTAAATTAATTTCAAATATCTATTATTTGAATAACTCAATCAAAGGCAGTGTTGTAAGAATCCACATGTAAAAGAATATATGAAGATATAAATAGCATCCAACAAGGGGTTTGACAATTATTCCAAAGCCCAAACTAGTCTTCAAAAGTGCAATGGGATGAACAATTGAAATATTATAACTTAATACAAATGAGGTGAATAATTGGGTTCCACATTGTTGTGCAATATTAGTGACAATCAAGTGATGGAAAAAATGAATTGATTGTTTTTTTTGAAAATTAAGTTCCATTTCAAATGAAAATATTGAACAACATTGTATGCAATTTGAATTGAATTCAAAATTTTAAATTGAATTGAATTAATTTAAGATTTTAAATTAAATTGAATTTTAATTTAATTTATGTTGTCAAGTTGATGACCATATTGTTCAACCTTATATCTATTTCACCTAAACCAATTTTGATCAGCATCGTTACGAGAAAAAAACCAATATATCAAATTAATCTTGAATCATAAGATGAATGTCTTATGTGAGAGGAAAGATGATATAATGTGTTGGGATATCAACATTTGTATGGGATTCATGGCCATTGGCAAGTAATTGCAAGTTCGAATTCACCCGATGTCCTAACCAAGTCCATTTTGACCTTTTCAAACTTTTTAGTAGCCACAAAAGTTACCACATGAATTTTTTTTTGTCACCACATGCTAGCTTTTGTGGCTACCAAGTCAACAAATTTGATTAAAACATGATTTGAAATATTGAAATAATGTATATTCGTTGTAGAAGATCCACATAGGATTGAAAAGAGTAGATGAATATTTTATTAATTAGTAGGAGTGAAAGCACAACAATGGAATCTAAAAGTCGGGCTCAAATTGTTGGGACCACCAATTTTGGCCCTTGGTAAATGCATGTGTACCTTTGTATTTAGCCCAATTTATTGATCTCAAGCTGCATTTTGGCTAAATTGGGGGGCGGGGGGGGTAGGTTCTTGCCCTTTGATCAACCAATTTAGAGATAACTCTAATATGTCACGAGTATTCGAGAAACCTTCATCCTGGGTTGAATTAGTGCCAAAACAATGGCATGAAGATTCATTGCCTCCTCCATGATAACTTTTAATATGTCACGAGTATTCGAGAAACCTTCATCTTGGGTTGAATTAGTGCCAAAACAATGGCATGAAGATTCATTGCCTCCTCCATGATAACTTTTAATATGTCACGAGTATTCGAGAAACCTTCATCTTGGGTTGAATTAGTGCCAAAACAAAGGCATCAAGATTCATTGCCTCCTCCGTGATAACTTTAATATGTCACAAGCATTCGAGAAACCTTCATCTTGGGTTGAATTTGTGCCAAAACAATGGCATGAAGATTCATTGCCTCCTCCGTGATAACTCTAATATGTCACAAGCATTCGAGAAACCTTCATCTTGGGTTGAATTAGTGCCAAAACAAAGGCATCAAGATTCATTGCCTCCTCCATGATAACTCTAATATGTCACAAGTGTTGGAGAAACCTTCATCTTGGGTTGAATTAATGCCAAAACAATGGCATGAAGATTCATTGCCTCCTCCATGATAACTCTAATATGTCACAAGCATTCGAGAAACCTTCATCTTGGGTTGAATTAGTGCCAAAACAATGACACAAAGATTCATTGCCTCCTCCTCCAACAATTGTCATGCAATTATGGAATCCATTCGATATCATTCACCCACTCACTTACACCATGCAAAGCACATCGAGAGATAGATCAAAACTAGAGGAAAGTTTGGTAACCTTGTTGGCCCCCACTAGGTATATATATGATGAGGAAAAATACAATGGCCACCTTTAAATACAAGCAATACCACCCCTTTATATGGGGTGACTTATAAGGGAAAAGAAAAGGAGCCATTTTAATCATTCAATAAAAAAGTTGACGAAAAAACAAACAAGTTCCCCATTCTTTTGTTCTTTCTCATTTGTTGGTTGGTTGGTTGGTTCTCTTGCCTAACCCAGGTTTCATCATGGGCAAAAACCTAACCAGTGCCCACCCTTAGGACTAGTAGGTATGAGGTATGTGGTTTTTAAAATTAAAAAAAAAAGGTAGTAAATTTTTTTCTGGTAAAAAAAAAAGTATTGAACTCACATTTCTGGTTTCTAAAAAAGGTATTATTAAACTTGGCTTTCTGGCTTTTAAAAATACTAGTAATTTTTTATTTTTTTATTTTCTGGCTAAAAGTAGTAAACTCGCCTTCCTGGTAAATAGAATAAAACTCGCCTTTCTGGTTTGAAAAAAAGTATTGAACTCGCCTTTTCTGGCCAATTTTTTTTTGTTTTAAAGGGTATTAAATAAAACTTGGCTTTCTGGTATAATTTATTAAAAAAAAAGTGAGACGAGAATGGGAAGTACCTAATAATTATTATCAGAAGACATCATAGTGTACACCGACGAACAGTCGACGGATGGATGTGTACGCGGGGAATGTGGATGATGAATCGATGAGGGAAGAAGATCTAAGCTTTTCTAGGGTTTCGCTCTCTAGTTTGCCTTTGTTGCAAGGTTTTGTTCTTACGACAACGGGAGACGAAGAAGAAAGAAGAAAGAAGAAGAAGAAGAAGAAGAAGATGTGCTTCTTTTATTCATCCTCGCAATAAGTATCGCCATCGCTTGATACTTACTTACGTTCTGAAGTCTTTTCTTTTTGTTCTTCATTTTTTTTTTTTGGTTTTTGGTTTCCAAAATTTCCACGCTAGAGAGAGAGAGAGAGAGAGAGAGAGAGAGCGAGGGGTGCTTTCCAGGAATATTCCTACGGAGATCGCATCGCTTTCCGGGCTCGTGGAAGGAAGAAAGGCGGGGGGTTACGTGCCAAAAGTACTGTGACGACGACTTACGGGAATCGCATTGCAACTGGCCTGGTGCGTCGTTGTTCATGGCCGATCTTTAAATAATAATAATAATAATAATGGAAAATTGTTGCAGAGCCGAACAGTCTTTCTTCGTATTGCATCACGTTTTTTGTGGCTGGCATCGACATCAACATGTGTGATGTGTTTCTAGGCCTTTTTTTCTTATTGTTTTCTCTTTTTTTTTACTGTTTTGTTTATTGTGATTTCAAGTGCAGGGGGTTGAGTTTGCTCGTCTGCACACTAAGTAAGGGTGGCAGGAGGAGGCGGGGGTAGGGGGGGGAGGGGGGGGGAGAAAGAAGCTGAATCCGGTATTCAGAAAGTGGTAGAAAGTGCGCTGATCATTTTGACGCAAAGAGAGCAGCAGCTAAGCCATGGCAGCAGGAGCAGTAAGAGCCCGGGCTGATTATGATTATCTCATCAAGTTGCTTTTGATTGGAGACAGCGGTAAGAAAAACATGGCTACCCTAATGTGTTGTTGCAATGTTCATGCTTCAACGGGTCTCTTTCCCCTAAAGAGATGATGCATTATGGGAAATTGCAGGACTTTTTTTTCCCTCAGGACACCTATGTTCCTTTCCTCACGATGAAGGCCGCACATCAGCAGACCCCATTTGTTCCTCTGTTTCTGTCTGTTGGCCATCTGGGCAATGAAGATTCTATGAGAAGAATATGATTTCTCTCTTTCTTGCCGATGGTTAAGTAGTTTTGGTTAGAGAATGATCCTGATTGAAGATTAAGCTGCTATAACCTGCATGGTACACAGTTAGAAAGAAGTTGCACTCTGGAGGCTTTGTGTGTGTGTGAGTGTGTGTGTATTTGTGTTCAACCTTCATAGCTTGAATGGGAAGTTTGCTTCTTAAACAAGAGATTCCTTATGAACTAAGAGTAAGGGGTATGGCTGTTACTCTGTTATGATCATGGAGTGCCCTCATCTTCCTTTTCTTTGTGTGCCTTGGTTGGAAGTTCCGAAAAAACCCAATGAGACTCAGTTTTACAAATGCAGCCACTTCTACTTCTCTCAGAGAAGTTTCTAAGGGACTAAGCAGCTCCTTGAAAAAGGCTATGCTGGTGGTGGTCAGGAACCTGTGGGCTGCCAAGTTTCACAAATCTGATGTCCCCACTTAGGATAGTTGGGTTCTCAAAGACTTCTCAAAAGTAGTGGAAGTCATCAAGCTCTTGGATTGTTCAAGATTGAATGCTCACACATCTTCTCCCCTTTTGTTGCAGTACTTTGATTTCTGAATTCTTGCAAAGATCGACCTCTCAGATTTGAATAACCATGTCTGACCTCTTGCATGTCATGTTATCTGTATGAGCTTGCTGCAAGCCCGATGGTTTCTTAATTCTCCACTTGTTTTAGTTCTCTAGACTTTCCTTTCCCTTGCAGATAAGATCTGCTGAATGCATTTGGAGATGTTTTCTGGTTAACTGTGTCTGACCTCTGGCAGGTGTTGGGAAGAGTTGTCTTCTTCTAAGATTTTCTGATGATTCTTTCACAACAAGTTTCATCACCACCATTGGGTAGGCCCTCATAATTTGCTCACAAATTTTATGCTAAACTTGAAGGACGTACACCCACATTGACAGACCCAAGAAATTTAAATCATGTTCCTTAATTTTGGCCTCATCTGATGCTGGATACATGAGAGCAATCCAACATTAAGGCTAGATTGGGAAAGTTACCTTTTCCAACTTCATTTTTTTTTCTTTGCAGGATTGATTTCAAAATCAGAACCATTGAGCTGGATAACAAGCGCATAAAGCTTCAGATATGGGATACTGCTGGTCAAGAGCGGTTCCGCACTATCACAACAGGTTGCTGAGCTTTCTGCAGCTTTGTGATTTTTAGTCAATTAATGTACTTGTTTCACTGGTTGCAATTCATTTTAGCATTGCCAATTGCCACTGCCCCAAAAGGCACATATCCTGCCCATATGGTTTTGAAACTAGTGTTAGTGGAGGGTTACTGAACAGTACTACAGGCCCATTGCAGATTTTCCTCCTTAAATGTGCTGGTGCACTTGCCATAATGGGAACTTGACACACATCCCATTGTGTAGTATGTCACATGAAAGTGATTTTATTTTATTAGGATTTGATATGAACTTCAACATTTACATTGACACTCTTCATGTTGCATACGAACGTTCATAACTGTTGATCTTTTCTACATGCATATGTTCTGATGACATACTACACAATGGTGCAGCTTACTATCGAGGTGCGATGGGTATCCTACTTGTCTATGATGTTACAGATGAATCCTCTTTCAACAGTATCCACCCCTGACTGGTTTTATATGTTGCTACAGTTGCTTGGTTGCATAGCAATCTTGACTACACTACATGCTTTAGTTGTACCAACAGCAGCATTTGTGGTTCAATCTGTGCAAGCTTGACCTTGTCAAGGAGTTCCCTATGGTTTTGCCAATGTGGAAGTGTGAGGTTAGCTGCATTTATGTCTTTTGCAGCAAATTGCTTTTTAGCCTTGACAAAGTGCTTCCTGAGCTGCTTCTAAATTAGGCATTTTTAATTGTGGATTCTAACTCTGGCAACAATTACAGTTGAGAATTGCATTCAACCAACAAGATAAATCATCTGTATTACTGGTTGTTGTATTTGTTTGACTTCAGGCTCAAGTGTTGATTTTCCCCTGAGTCCGAACCTCAGGTGTTAATAGTGTAGGATATTGTCTGGCAACAGTAGACCTTGACAAGGGTTCCTATTGCAAGCATTGCAATTGCAACACTCCTGTGATTCATGATTCAAGCAAGTATTTCCCCTTTACCTGGTTGGCATCAGATATCCGCAATTGGATCAGAAACATTGAGCAGCATGCCTCTGATAATGTGAACAAAATTCTTGTTGGCAACAAGGCGGATATGGAGGAGAGCAAAAGGGTAGGTGCTCTGTAAGTTAACCCAATGTTTTCAGGAGTTTGTGACTGGACAATCACATGTGTCTTACACAAAATCAGGTGTAGCTGTTGGGACTCACTCTGTTAATTTAGCTCCACTTGTGTATGTTGACATTTCTGATAGGATTGTGTATGTAGATTGCTTTGGCAATATTTCTTTGAAGAGCATTGTCTGTTTTTGGGGTTTCACCATCAACTTTGAAGGGTCTTTGAAATCTGTTCTCTCTTATTGAGAAAGGGTTCCTATTGACAGGCTGTGCCAACTGCAAAGGGTCAAGCTCTTGCTGATGAATTTGGCATCAAATTTTTTGAGACTGTAAGTGACTCAAGTACCATGTTATCTCATTCATACCTGGCATGGATAATACCAGGTAAATTTTCTCAGAAATATTCTTGCATGTTCCCCTCAAATTGGAAGTGGTGAACGTTTCCAACTGGTTAGAGGTCTGTTCATTAAAACAATGGTGCCAAAATATGTCCGCTTAATGTAGGCTTATGTAAATTCAACCATAGTTGTGCCAGGGAGCCTTTTTTGAAAGCATAGTGTAATTTATCTTCTATGGTAAGTTTGAACAAAGTATGTGTCTGTAGATAGCATCCATTGAGCTGAGATTTGTTGAAATTTCATTTGTCTGAATTTGGTTTCACTGATCTGGCTATTGTGGTCAATTTGGATGCAGAGTGCCAAAACAAACATGAATGTTGAGGATGTCTTTTTTACCATTGCAAGGGATATAAAGCAACGGTTGGCTGAGACTGACTCGAAGCCAGAGGTAAGACCCAGTCTCTTAATTCTTATCTTGGTTTTTTGACCTCATTTTTTCTTTTTCCTTAAATTTTGATTGGGTTATCTTTTTATTTACACCCACCTTCAGGAGATGATGAAGACTGGGGGGAGTAATGGCAGCTAATTACTGCCTTTCTTATTAAAAAGTCGATGGTTTGATACTTTGTGAGTGACACTCATAAGGTTATGGCAATTCTTCTTCTTGTGTTTGTTTTGGTTTTGCTAGAATTGACATGGCAGTTACCTGCAGAATTGTGCTTGAGGTGTTTTCTCTAAAATCTCATAGATATGGATGTTTGACTTTCATATGTTCTTGGTCTGCTATATCTTACAATTAGCTGTACCACAGGGGATTTGAATTCACTATGATTTCTCCTCTCTGCATCTTGCTGATTTCCTACCCATTCAAGGAGCTTCCAAACTACATTGCTAATGTTGCAAAATGTCTGGTGCACTGCAGCCTTCAAGCATCAAGATCAACAAACCAGATGTGAATCTGGGGCAGAACAAGGGGAAGCAAAAAGCTGTATCTAGCTCATGCTGCAGTTAGTTGGCAAGCTTGCAGAGTGGGGAATTGAAGATTGGACGATTGAGGTTGAAAGGAACGATTGTAGAGTGCTTGTGTGTGGGTTTCCTAAACTGTGATTGGCAGCAGCTTAGTAAGGTCAGGGTTTTATTATGTGCACTTTAAGAGAGTTTCTAGCATTGCTTTTGGATCAATCTCACATGTGTAAGGGACATATGCTTAAGGCTCTTCTAAATTGTTAAGGTTGCACCATGGAGTGCACCAATCCAGATGAAGGTTTTTCTGAGTTTCCTGTGTTGACATTTCCCCCTCTTTTGTATATTACTGATTCTTTTGCTTGTCTCATTTGTAAGGTAATGAGATAGTTGAGAGCATGTCCCTGTCAGTAACTTTGGTCTGGATATTTCCTAGGTTATATACTGCTGTGAATGTTGTAGTTTTAGCAAGCTCAAAGGATGTTCAATTACTGGGAGTTGCAAGAAAACGCTACAAGAATGTCTAATTGGTGCATTTGGCTCAGGTATTCAATGCAAGATAATACAGTAAGATTATGTAGCGCTTCATAGACTCAAAACTGCAGTGATTTCTCTGTGCTTTAAAGAGTCAAGGACAGACTGACCATTTTGCAATGGATCCTCTGTGCTGGTTGCTGCATGAAAGAGAGGTCCTGATTAGTCTACTGATAGGTCCTGACTTGGTTACTGTGAGTATTTCTTTCACAGGCTGTTGGATATGACATTGCCTCTTGCACAGGAGGTTGCAGATTCAAATTTAGTGGAGACCAGTAGTAATGTGTGCAAGTAGGTCTGCAGTATGTTATGCAGCACACATGGAAGGATATGAGCAAGTATTTGAAGCACCAGAACTGCATGAGCAACTGAATGCCTGCCTATCAGAGCTTGTAAGTGGAACAATATTGTCTTGTCCTTTCATCACAGCTTGTAAAAGGAGACATAATGTCAGAGTGTCAGGGAGGACTATGATGTATTATCTGATGGCCAATAGGAGGACCCAGCTGGGCAGTGGGTGGCTGCATGCTGGGTCTGACCAATGGTTGTTATATGATGGCACTTGGGAGAGATTCTGCAACATCATTAGGAAGTTGGTAGACAATTTTCCAGATGTAGCTGATCCAGGTAATGGGGTTTTTTTTTGGGAAAAATGCTAGAACCTATGTATAAGGGTAATACTGCTTTGCCACAAATACAGTGGTTTTGGGTTTAGGGTTTTCTGAAGATGCGATTCTGGGTGCAGACCAGATTGAGGGTTGTAAATTTAAAGTGTTACTGTTGTTCAATTTAACATGATTTCTAGTTTTCCTATTCAACACATAATTTGTCCAGAAATTTTTTAAAACAATGTGAAGAACATATTTTGAAACAAATCATGTTATTATGTCACATTTAGCTTTAATCTACAATGAGTTGAAGCATGTTTGCAATCCAACTAATGAAGCATCCAGAAACATCCAACTAATGGATGCCTGACATATACAAAAGGACAAGAAGATCCATAGTCCAGTTACACATATGTCTCAAACTTGGCTCTGTTGAATGAATAGTTCAGTTGAATGATGTCCAACTTCAGACATGATCTCTGCAAAAAA